>Ga0299906_10000716_pt1 | contig 29722 bp, 32 predicted proteins | sample RVTome_14_FD_200259 | JGI IMG/M metagenome (GOLD analysis project Ga0299906, IMG submission 200259) | Soil microbial communities from uranium-contaminated site in the Upper Colorado River Basin, Wyoming, United States - RVT145D125 (version 2) ...
TCGGGCGCCAGCCTCGGCCGCAGGAACCAGGTGCGGTCGTGTTCGAGGGACTCCATGAACTCATCGGTCACGCGCACACTGTGATTCGCGTTCTGGAACGGCACCAGGAAGGCGTCCCTGCCGTTCAGCGAGATATCGAAGCTATTCCGCTGTAGGAGCCGCGCTGCCGCCTCTGCACGGGCTTTGACGCCGACGAACTGCATGATGTCGGGGTGGTCGGCGTCCATGATCACCATCTTCGCCGCCCGCCGTGTGCGCCCGCCGCTCTTGATGCTCCCAGCGCCAGCGTCGGCCCACTGCATGAAGCTCACCGGACCGGACGCGTAGCCCTTGCCGCTGCGCAGCGGCTCCCTGTCCGCCCGGACGGGGCTGACGTTGACCCCGACACCGGAGCCCCCGAGGAAGCACTGCGCCTCGTTCTCGATCCACGCCTTGATGCCGTCCGGACCATGCATGTCATCCTCGACCCGGAGAATCAGGCAGGCCCAACACTGCGGCTGCTCCTCGATGCCGACGTTGAACCACACCGGAGAGTTCCAGGCGAACTTCTGGTCCACGACGAGGTGGAACAGCGAGACGGCGAACTCCGCTCGCTCCTCCTCATCCTCGAAGTAGCCGAGTTCGAGGCCCTTCCGCGAGATTGTCTGGACGACACGCTGGATCATGTTCGGGATCGATCGCTCATCCTTCGGGTGCAGGTACTTCTGAGCGACGATCGCGATATCACTCTCGCGCCAGAGCACCGGGGCCTCGACCTGGCGCATATCGAAGATCACATCCCCGTCAGCATCCTTCGTCACCACATCCACGTACTTCACGTCGATGGCGGTGTGGTCCTTGGTCGTCGTCGTCACTTCTGGGCTCCCCTCGCGATCGCTAGGAACTCGTTGCGTAGGTCCTGATTCTTGCGGAACTGTCCGTGCATCGAAGACGATACCATCCTCGTCCCAGGCGAACGGGGTCCGCGCATCGTCACACAGGTATGGACCGCCTCGCTGATCACTGCCACATCGTCAGTGCTGGTCATCTTCTGGACCATCTCGGCCACCGCCGCCGTCAGCCCCTCTTGAATCGAGAGCCCGGCAGAGAGCGTCTGGATGGCCCGCGGAATCTTCGACAGGCCGAGCACCTCACCCTCAGGCAGGTAGCCGACGGCGAATGTCCCCTCGTATGGGAGCATGTGGTGCTCGCAGAGCGAAGCGAACGGGATGCCGGTGGCGATCGTGAGGTCATCGACCGTCGTCTCGAAGCAGGTGACGTTCCAGTCCATCTCCCGTTGCGCCCGCAGCTCGTCGTAGAAGCGCAGCACGCGCTCAGGCGTGCCGACCAGCCCATCTCGCGTCGGGTCATCGCCGAGATACTCGATCAGCCGCCTCACCGCGTCCAGCGGCGTCCCTCCCTGCTCTCGTGACTCCCACGGGAACTCGACCCACTCGTCGCCGGGGACGGAGTGGCCGGTGATCAGCCGTTGTCCCTGGAACGGTAGGTCACCAATCCGTTTGTGGACGAGCGCCGCAAACGCGTCGATCCGCTGGTCGAGGCGCTCTGCCTCCTGAACCAGCGTCGATCCGGTCGCGACCAGGTCGTCGATCAGCACCGTCCCTTGGTCCGGAAGGGGGAGCCACCGCGGCTCGTCCGCTGACCGCACAAGGATCGTCTGCCCGACCTGCCGCTTCGAGGCGACGAGGTAGGCAGCCGCCAGGCCGCCACGCGGAATCCCAACGAGCGTGCAGGAGTCTGGGAGCTGGTTGGCGATATGCGTCGCGAAGGTTTCCACCATCGCTTGCGAGAGCTTCACTAGACGCCCCTCTCAGCTCCCCATGCCACGACATGCAGGCGCGGTGTGTACTGCACCGCGAGCGCGAACGCCAGCTCGCGCACCTCGGGCTCGTTGGCGCTGACCTCCTCCAGCGTCGCGCCGAGCGGCATCAGGTAGACATGCGCGCCGTTTACCCCCATCGCCTGTAGCTCGCGGATGCGACCCTTCAATTCGTCATAATCTTCCGACCCACGAATTACGAACTTGAAGTAGGCACGGCCCGTGTCAGCGAAGCGCCGGATCACCCCCGTGTCCCACGTCCGCAGCGCCTCGTTTCCGGAGTGCTGGAGCTTCGGGCTCACGTTGTAGCTGATGTTCCAGGCCTCGTTGACGGGCTGCGGGAAGGGAGGGACGATGCCGTTCGTCTCCACCTCGATCGTCAGGAACTCGGGAAGCACCTCGAGCAGCTTCTGAATCTCGCCACGCCAGATCAGCGGCTCCCCGCCGGTGAAGACGAGGTTGTTGACCGGGCCTGCCGCGATGCGCGCGGCTGCGTCGTTCCAGAGTTGTCCGATGCGCCGCACGTGGTGAGAGGAAACCCCAATCACCGCCGCCACCCGGATGTCGGCGGCGAGCTGCGACGTGTCGCGAGTGGCGAACACGTTGTACCCGGGGTCGTCCTTCGACCAGGTGTACTTCGTATCGCACCAGGAGCATTGGAGGTTGCACCTCCGTAAGCGGACGAAGACGGAGGGTTGGAAGCGCAACCGCCCCTCGCCCTGGATGTTGGCGAAGACCTCGCTGACCTCAAGCATCGCGTGTCACCTTCGCCGAGCCGGACGCGGTTTCCCATAGCTCGACGCTGACGACCGAGCAGAACGAGTCCTCATCCTCCTCATCCTGCGGCTCGACATAACGAGCGAACATCCGGAACAGCCAGCCCGCGAGGTTCTCCGCCGTCGGGTACACGTCGGGGATGGACTCGTTGAGGAACTCGTGGTCGAGCGAGGGTTCTAGGTACGTCTTCCAGATCGTCGTCAGGCGACCGAAGTCGAGGATCATCCCCCGCTCCGACCCGGCGCTCTGGATCGGGCCGGTGACCGTCACCTCGAGCACGTAGCTGTGGCCGTGGTGGTTCTGGCACTTGCCTTTGTGGTCTGGCAGCACGTGGGCCGCCTCGAAGCGGAACTGCTTCGTGATTGTGATGGGCATCTGTGACTCCAGGGGAGAAGCTGGCATCATAGCATGTGAGGGCTAAAACACCAGGAAAAACGGGCTTTGTGGGCGAGTGTGAGGCTACATAACGATCCAAACGTGCCCAATCTTCAATGAAACCAGGGGGTGTGAGGGGTTGAGTTGAATGACCCGCATAAAGGATACACTCGTATATAGGCGTAAGAACTTGACATAACCGTAAGAGGCAGATCACACCCACCTAACCCCCCGATCCATCCCCCTACAGAGGAATAGGATCGTCTATGTATGTATGTATTTTCACTACCCATCACACTCACACACTCACACTCCCTGAATTAGGTAGGTATTTCCTAGAGTTAGCTCTTAGGTTATGTCAAGTAGGGGGTGTGAGGGTGTGAGGGGTGCCGAATGTGAGGTCAAATTGTGAGTTGCCGCTTTGTCGTTGTTCAGTGTGACCTCCCTGTGTGAGTTCCTGTTCATCGGTCATTTCCGAAATCTCGGCCAGCGAAACGACGATCCCCGAGATCTGTGATCCCTTAGACATCACACTTCCCCTCACTCTCACTCGTTCAGCACGTACCGCTCCGTGGTTCTCGATGCCATCTAGCAGGACAGATTTCCAGGTGAACGACGGGGGCACGGCGGTCGCACGGGCCTGTTGGAGGAAGAACTTGAACGCGGTCTTCTCGGTCAGCAGGACCAGCGTCTCCCCCTCCCGCCAGCGCTCGCCGTGCGTCTTCGACTCCGCCGTTCCGAACTGCTCCAGGTTCCACGAGAAGTGGTAGCCGACGACCGGGACGGTGTGGAACACCTGCGGCGGGATCGTCTGCTCGCTCAGCGACTCCGTGGAGTGCCCACGCGGCTTCAAGAGGGCTTCCCCAGCGTTCAGCGCTTCGTTGACGGCGATCGCGAGCTGCCGGAAGGGAGCAGCTTCCTTGATGAGTTCCGCCCGCTCCGCGACACCCCCAGCCAACAGTGTGGTGGTCGCCAGCACTGCCTCCCTAACCGTCTCGGTGTGTTCCGGCCAGGTGTCGGCGATGAAGTCCACCAGCACGTCCCCAACCGCCGCCAGCACCGCTACCTGAGTGATGACGCGCAGGTGGGTGCCCTCGTGCTGGTCAACCAGCCGCTCGCGCCACTCGTCGCGGCGGCGGCGCACCAGGCCCTCATCCATGATCGGTTCCCAGTTGCGCGCCAGCCATTGAATCCAGGCGCCCCCGAACAGTTGCAAGTCCCCACGCATGACATCCCGCTGCGCCACGTCCAGCGCCAGCCGATCGATCTCCTCTTTACCGATCGTGAACTCGATCGTCCGTGCTTCGACCGACGCGACCGAGCCCCAGACGTCCTCTCCGTTCGAGAGAATCAGGCCACGCGGGAGCTTTGAGGTGGTAATCCCCCCACGCTGGTTCGCACGCCCACGCGAAGTCCGATCCGCGTACTGCTGGATCATCCGAATGATCTGCCGGTCCTGATCGATCACACCCTTCTTGTAGTCGTCGATCAGCAACGTCAGGTCCTTGGCTCCGTGCAGCATCGCCTGAAGGAACACCGGCGTGCTTCCCCATGTGGTGGGTGGGGCGACCAGGTCTCGAATCCAGGTGCCGAACATGCTCAGTGCCGCCACGCAGAACGAGGTCTTGAATGTTCCAGTGCTGCCACGAACGTGCATCAGCGGAGGCGTCTCCCCGGCTCCGGATGGGATCAGGGGGCCAGCTAGGACCTGGAGGACAATCGCGGTCGTCTTGCCTCGGGATGGGGAACAGGCCAGCAAGTGAAGGAACGCTTCGACTGCGGCAGTTTCTTCGGCCTCCGTAACAGGCGGGCGGACTCCTCTGCCGTACGGGGCAAGTTCTGGCGATGCGGCCACGACCGACTCGTCGGGGAGGAGGTCCGTGCGGATGCGGACCTCCGGATCGACGCCATCGGCATGAATGGCACCAACAGCTCCGGGTAGCAAGAAGGCGTGAAGACCTGACCCATCGGGACCATAATCGATCCATCCAGTGTGTCCATGCTCGGACTCCTCCTCATACCGTCCCTCAGCGAGCTTGACCGTGGCGGGCATGATGTGCTTGTGCATGTCCGCACGGATCGTGAAGCGGGCTGGGAGCTTCGTCAGCGTGGCGCTCAGGCGACCGAACACTCGGTCCTCCTCATGCCAGAACGCTTCGTATGGTGGGAACCCCTCTTGCATTAGGTGGACGCGCCACGAGCGGGTCTGTTCCTCACCGTCATCCACGATGTACTCGGTCATCAGGACCGGCTCGAAGTTGCAGACCTCATACGCTCGCGGCGTCCGCTGATTGCCGAGCGCTCGGTAGAGGTAGAGCTTCTGGTCCTCCTCCACCCAGCGGTAGTCGCCATCCCCCGGGGGCGTGATCAGTTGTTGCGGGTCCTGATCGGACACCATGAAGTTCGTGGTGCCATCCTCATTCAAGAGGTGGTCGTCCGCGTGCTCAGCGTCCACCCCACCAAGGGTGGTGTCGTGCTTCACTGCTGCCTTCAAGGCGATGCGCAGGAACTCCTTCGGGCCGCTGTACTTGCGCATCTCCAGGCGGTTGTGCAGCCACCACAGGTTTGCGGCGATGTCTTCGGGGGTCGCGGCAACATCAGCTACCTCATATGCCTCGGCGATCAGCATGCCGAGTTCGTACAGCAGGTCGCTGCGTTCGGCCCCAGCCTCCGGTCGCCAGTTGCCAAACGCGTAACCACGGAGGTTGGAGTCGACCTGCGCGTTGTTCTTGAAGCTGTAGGGCAGTGGTCGCGGCTCGAACTGCGCCTCGGGGACATGCACCGCCACGGAGTCCGAGAGCACCGGTTCACAGCCCACCCCGAGCAACAAGCCAGTGATGAAGCGCTTCGGGTCGTAGGTGCTCTCTAGCTTCGCGAGGGAGAGCCACTCGTAGCGCTTTCCCGAGACGTGGAGCGAGGGCGGGACCGCCACGTACTGGTGGTCGCCACGTACCTCACCGAGGTGATTCCCTTGCTGGTCAGAGAGGTTGAAGCCATTCGTAGGGCCTGAACTGTGGAAGTAGATATGGGTGCCCCGCCCAGTTCGAGCGACCGCCGTCAGCCGGGCGATCTTCAACCCCTCGATGAGCTTGTCCGCGACTTCGGGCTGGTCAATGTCGAGCACCATCAGCCCGTTGCTCGCTGCACCGAGCGCGACGCCAACGTTCACGTCACTGGGCCAGGCTGCGATCTCGTCGGTGTCCGATGTGGCCCCGTACACGCTCCGGCTGTACGCATGTGGGTGCTTGCCGGGGGAGGGACACGCGGTGGTGAGCGGACAGGTGCAGAACCCTTCGGCAGGCGGCCAGAGCGCCAGCAGTGACCAGTGGAACGAATGGGCGTAGCCGCGCGCCGCCTCGCGGGGGTTAGAGGAAGGCACTACTTGAACTCCTCATTCTCTGGGAGGAACCGGCCAGCCCATGCGCGCTGCCCGTCCCACTGCGCGCCCCCCCGGATGAACGCTCCCATCGCGTAGGTGATCGCGATCAGTTGAACCGGGGTGAGGTCTACTTGTAGGTTACCCCACTCGTCGTAGTAGAGGAAGTCGTCCATCCAGAGTTCACGGAGGACAGCGTCAAACTTCTCCTCGCCGAGCAGGCTGGCGAACTTCGGGAACAGGGCGGCGCACTTCTCGAAGGCCGCCAGGTCCACCGAGAGGGCGTACTGGGCTGGGGGGTGCATCGGGTGGCTCATCGTCTAACATCCTCAACAGGCTCTCGACCTGACCAACGTCATCCATCCATTCGGCAACCCCTGAGGCTCCCCTCACCTCATCGAGCACGCGGTACTGTGCCGGGGAGGGGGTCTTCCCCGGCACCTTGACCTCGATGGCGATGAAGCGACCTCGGTAGCAGGCGAGGATATCTGGCATACCGGTCCGCTGGAACTGATTCCCATGAATCTTTTCAGCGAAGGCGCCAGCATCACGGAGCTTCCTTAGGATCGCCTCAACGATCCGTGACTCGCGAGGCACCTAGTTCCCAAAGAGCGCGTCGAGTTCGCTGTCGATGCTCGACGGCATCGTCGGCTCTGCTACGACTGGCGGCTGTTCCGGTGCCGGTGCCGCTTCGATCGGCGCTAGCGGCGCTGCTGGCGGCGCTGCGACCGGTTGCGGCGGTGCGGCGACCGCTTGCGCCGTCTCTGGTGCTGGCGGAGCTGCTGGAGCGGCGGGTGCTGGCGCTGGCGCGGTGGTCATCACTGGCCCATGGTTCCCCATCGCAAGCAGCTCATTCCCCTCCTTCGATCCGATCAGGAAGTAGGCGTTCGGCCGGGAGACGAGTCGCTCCTGGTAGTTCCCGCTCGCTGGGATCTTGTCATCCACGACATCCCCAACGAACTGTCGGCCCTGCACAGCGGCCACGTCTAGGTTCCGAGGACCCTGACCAGTCATGTTCGGTGCGCCACAGGCCACGATCAGGGCGTGGAAGCGCTGCAACGGGAACTTCGAGTCCTCCGAGTTCGGGCGCGGGATCACGAAGTTCTCGACGATCCGCTTGTTCTCCGAGGTCAGGTACTCGGCGATGATCATCTTCTTGCCAGTCGAGGTGTCCCCGACCGTCATCTTTTTGACAGTCAGGAGGTAGCCACCAGGCGGGACGTGATCACCGAAGCCAGCACCTCCGACTGCTGGGGGCGCATCGTCGAAGTTGAGGGTGAGGACAGTCGAGTTCTGCGAAGTCATCAGTCACTCCTGAGTGCGGCGAACGGGTTCCCGAACGCCTCTGCTACATCCACACCGGCTGGTTCGATGGCGCCTTCGACGCCGAGCAGCCAGCCGAATATTTCCTTGAGGTTGGGCTCTTTGAGCACTGGTTTGAGGGTACGCCCAGGGACCGCTCGCACCTTGGTGAAGTACCGTTCGCTCGTTCCAACTCGAAGCCGACGCTCCTCTCTGAGTCCCCCTTCTCCTGCTACTTCCGCCACGAATATCCGACCAATGAGGAACAGTGGTGGGTGCAGTGCCTCAAGTGACATCGGTGAAATCGCGGGTTGGTATTCATACACATCACCATTCTCCCGCAGCTTCTCCTGAGAGAGGAAGATGATGTGCTGCGGGAGGCGACGGTACTGGTAGAACAGATCGGACATCAACTGCCCGATCTTGCCCCAATCCTGTTGTGTGATCTGGCTCGGCGCGGAGTCGATCGTGCGCTCGCGGACGGCCTTGCGTTTCGCAAGCTCCTGTCCAGCACTGATCGTGTCGAGCGCCACCCACGAGTACGGCAGCCCGGTGGAAGGAGACTTGAAGTTGTTGAGGAGCGCGTCATGCACCTCCTGATAATGGTCCCACGTCTCGACCGGTACGACATCGATGTTGTCGTGTCCGGCGAGCACCGCCGTGCCGCCCTCAACCTGAGGCACGTCGAGGATCATCCCTTGACCTGGCATCGTCGCGAGCAGGGAGGTCTTGCCGGAGCCTCCCTTTCCGTAGAAGCAGGCCCCGATCTTCGCCATCCTCGATGACGGAAGGTGAATCCGATCCGCGAGCGGCATTATATCTCCTTTTGCGGCGTCTCGTACCTGCGAGCGATGATCTCCTCGATGTCCCCTCCGGTCACTGCTGCCTCACAGAGGTGGTTGAAGTCGCAGTAGTTGCAGTTGAACCCAAGGTTGCGGACCGGCACGAACGAGGGGTTGTTCTTCGCCAGGCGAATCTCCTCGCTCGTGCGGATGAGATCCCCGATCACCACGCTCTCCGCTTCCGGGAGCAGCGTCACCTGATGGCGCTGGAAGCGGTTGCCCCCCACATCGCGTCGGCGCAGCGCCGTCAGGACCTCTTCGTAGTCTTCGGGGTCACGGTCCTGGCGCTCGATCGCCGCGAGGTACATCTCCGGCGTGGTGTCGATGTCCTTCCGCTTCGAGACGGAGCCGTCCTTGTTGATGCTGGGCTCGACCAGCGGTGTCGTGTTGAGGTAATTCCAGAGCAGCTCATCGACCTGAATGCCTCGTTGCTCGTGGAGCATCGCCGCGTAGAGGACCTCCTGCATGTCCAGCATGTGCGAACCCCGACTCGGGATGCGACCGGTGGACTTGTGGTCCCACATCTGGGTGACGCCGCGCTCGAGGTCGCGGACCACTAGGTCCACGACGCCGACCACACGGAGGTCGTCGTTGGCTGCTGTGTTCAGGCGTTGCTCAACGAGCATGATCTCGTAGCGCTCGGCGTCGGACTTTCCGACTACCTCGAAGTAGCGAGAGCAGATATCGAGGCCGAGGGCCGCCAGTCCCTGGAACTCCTTAGCGAGGTCTTCCTCACCGACCATCAGCGCGACCTCGATGAGCGCTTCGATCTCATCTCCGTAGTCGCGCTCGGTGTACTCCAACGCGTAGGCATGCACCCGCGCGGGGTCGTACTTGCGCTGGAGGCCCTTGTAGTAGCGTTCGAGGTAAGTGTGAATCCAGTTCCCCAGCTTGAGGGGCGGGGTCGAGCCAACCTTTGGCTTGATGCTTTCCTCATAGCGATACCAGTAGCGTTGCTGACAGGTTCGCCATGTGGTGGCACCGGAATAGGACAGCGCAAGCGCCATCGGTACTCCCCCTACGAAGCGCGGCCCCACCGCAGGACCGGGCGTCAGCTTATCACATGGTCAGGCGGCTTGCCACTCCTCGAGTGGCACCGCATCGCGCCAGTTGTCCCCAATCTCCACGTCGGCTCGGAGCGGGACGGGTAGGTGCAATTGTAGCTCGTCGAGCATCGGGTTCTCCATCGCGGTCTTGACGATTCGAGCGACCTCGATGACCACATCCTCCCGCGCCTCGATCATGATCGAGTCATGCACGAACCCGATCAGGTACGCCGGGAGCTCGCGCTGTTCTATCTCCTCATAAATAAGAACCATCGCAGCGAGGGTGAGATCGCTTGCGACAGACTGGACAGGAGTGTTGACCATCTTCCGGACGAGGCCGTTGAAGTCCTCTCCCGGCATCGTCGATGTGTAACGGCGGCGACCCAGAGGAGTCTCGCAAAACCCGCGCTGGACATCGCGAGGGCCATCGGTGGCATGCCATTCTGGAAGATGGGAGTAGAGGGTGAAGTATCCATCCCGCATCCGCTTCGCCGTCTCGAAGTCGAGTTCAATGCCGTAGTCCTTTCGTGCGGTGTCGATCGCGACACCCTCTTGACCACCATAGAGGTACGCGAAGTTTGGGATCTTCGCGGCGGTCCGTTGCTCCTTCGTAACCGTGCTGGTGAACGGCTCCGGGTCCGCCATGTACTGCTCGATGGTCAGGCCAGCGTTGACCGCCTTGTACCAGCCAGCGAGCATCGTGTGGAGGTCTCGTCCCTCCAGCAGGAACCGAGTCATCGTCGGCTCCTGAGAAATCCAGGCTCCGATCCTAAGTTCAACCTGAGATTCGTCGGCGAGCACCAGCTTGTACCCAGGTCGCGCGCAGACCATCCGGCGCATGTCCCCATGCGGGTACTGCTGCATCGTGGCCCCACGATCGCCCATCGCGGAGGTCCGCCCAGTTCGTGCCTCAGTCAGTTTGTAGACGGTGTGCAGTCGGTCATCTCCCTGCTCATTCAGCAGGTATAACCACGGGGCAAAATACGTACTGTACTGCTTGACTACCGATGAGCGTTCGAGCAGCAAGTCCACGATCGGATGCCGCCCCTTGTAGATGAACAGGTTGTCCACGGTCATCGATGGCTTCATCGTCTTTGGGGTGAGCGGGAAGCGCACACCGAGCAGGCGTTCGACGAGTGGGGCTAACGCCTCGCTATGCGTGATCTCCGGTCGCCCGGGCATGCCGACCAGCTCGGCAATCTCAGCCTCAAGTTCCTCCAGTCGCTTCCGCAGGAGTGCCTCACCCTTTACAAGGAGTTCGCGGTTGAGTCGCGCGCCATGTAGGGCGATGCTGCTGAAGGCACGGATCGCTGGCGAGAGGACCTTTTGGTAGAGCGGCAGTACGGCGGCACGATCGAGGTCGCTGATCCGGCTCATCAGGTGCTCGTGGAGCAGGAGCGTGACCACGCAGTCCTTCGTGTTGTAGCCGAGCAGCTTCGCCCACTCCTGTGGCGTGTTCGGCCACCGCCCCTTGACGTCCTCTCCCTCCAGCTTCCACATCGGGAGGTCTGGGAGCAGTGTTGCCGCCAGCGTTTCGAGGGCCAGACCGGTGCTGATGTTGAGCAGGCTCGCGAGCAGGTGAGTGTCGCCGATGACCTTTGGGCGGATGCCGAAGTGCAGGAGCCAGGGCACGTCAGCGGTGCCGAAGTGGAAGATGCTCGGCACCTGCTCGATGAGGAGTTTCAAGCCCCGTTGAATCTGTGGCTTCGCTCCCTCCCACGGCGCGCTCATCGCGATCACATTGCCGGACGGCTCGCGCGCGGCCATACCGATGCTCACGAGTCGCGGCGTGCGGCCAGCTCTGCGGCTCCACGGCCAGCCAGCGCCATTCCGTGAGCCATCGTCCAGTACCTCCCACTCCAAATCCACTGCCATCGCGGAGCAGCGAGCGAAGCGCTTGTAGGAGCCAGCCCCCCCGGCGTTGAGGTTTTCGTATTCGAGTTCGGTCCCTTGCCCGATGGCGTGCTTCGCTGCCTTCAAGTCAGCAACGAGGTCGCTGATCAGGACGTCCCGCCTATCCGGCTGGTGCAGCGCCGCCGCCGGGTGCCAGGTAGCGATGACCGGTGTCGAGTTGCGGTAGGCCTTGTCGAGGCGTAGCTGCCTGCCGCGAGCTTTGCCGACGGCGTTGAGCCCGGTCAGTGCCTTCAGTGGCGCTCCGCCCAACGTCACGATCACCTTCGGCTGGATAGCAGCAAGCTCACTCGCCGTGAACACGCGGCAGGCGTTCTGTTCGCTGACGTAGGGTGTACGGTTCTGCGGCGGGCGGCAGCGAACCGAGTTCGTGATGTAGAGGTCCGAGCGCGAGAGCCCGGCGCGCTCCAAGGCCTCGTCGAGGAGCTTGCCTGCCGGACCGATGAATGGCTCGCCCCCAGCCTCCTCTCGCTCGCCAGGGGCCTCACCGTAGAGGACAATCTCAGCGTTTGGGTTGCCAGCGCCCGCGACGCAGGGGCTGGTCGTTGTCTTGTGCAGTGGGCAGCGAGTGCAAGCGGGATCATAGATGTCGAGCATTTGCCAGTCCTTCCTCGTACCCAACTCGACGCCAATACCGGGCGATGAGCTGGGAAACATGCCCGTGACCTTCTAACCCCAGCTTGTCTAGGATGTGTCTCCAGTAATGCTCCGCCGTCCTTGGCGAGATACTCATCTGCTGCGCAACTTCTCGAATCGACAGGCACTCAACGACCCGGAAATAAGCGAACTCTAGCTCCGCGTCCGTGAACCCAATCACCATCGTCTGGCATTCGTGGAGGACTGTGCGCAACCGGAGCCTCTCCTGATCGGTCATCTCGTCTGCCCTAGCATGATCCGAAGGTACATCCGCTGCGCTGCACACGCCTGCGCGATCGCGTCCGCGTACGCTACGTGCTTCAACCCACCGAGGCTCGGATAATCCTCGTCACGGTGCCCACCAGCCAGCTCCGCCAGTGTACGGAGGTCGCGGGCGTCACGATGGTGCCAGGGCTGCCGCCGATGGAACACCTTTTCGTAGGCATTGCTGAGAATCGGCGCATCGAAGGTGGCGTGGGACCACATCTTCGCATCCTTCGGCCACCAGTCCGAGAAGTCCTTGAGGGCCCGCTCGATCGATACCGGTTCACGCAGGAGCTCCATTCGTGCTCGGTCTGACTGCTGGAACCACCACTCCAAGGTGTCGCCGGAGACGCTCCCGTGCTGCATGGCGCTGCTCATGCGGATCGTGCGGTAGAACAGGAACTCTATGGGCCAATGCGCCACCGTCTCCAGGTTGCCCAGCCACTGTTGCTCCAACGTGAAACCGCACGCACCGATCGCTACGATCGCGGCGTCGTTCGCGCTGCTGAGCGTCTCCAGGTCGACCATGACGTGCGCCACTGGCGGGCACCGTTCGCTCATTCCGGCCACTTACAATCTACCGCGACGCCGCGATCGCTGAGCACGATGATGCACTGCGTGTCAAGCTCCTCGATGTAGATTTGCTCGATCTTGTACGAGACACCGGTGATAGCATCGAACCCCCGGTCCTCGGTATCGCAGGAGAGAGCCGCGACGACGAGCCCGAGCGCCGTGAGGGGAAGCAGCATCGTCCAGAAAGCTATCCATGGGCGATCGCTCATGCGAGGTACGCCTCCCGTCCAGCTAGGTCGACGTTGAGCCCCACGTAGAGCTGCGTGCGTGCCGGATCGACTACCTTCTCTAACGGCGAGGCCTGGAAGGGAATCAGTTGCGGCTGGTTCAGGTCAGCCGCCGAGGCGCGCCGCCGCTTCTCGACGACGATGAACGCCTGGCGCTCGTCCCCGCCAGTGCGGTGGACGTTCACCTTTCCCTCCCACACGCAGAGCGGCTCGAAGCCGAACTGCCGGAACGTGCGAACGAGGTTCTTTGGGCCGAACACCTGGCCGACGATGATGTCGCCATCGTCCCCGGTGTGGATGTTGAACAGGAAGCGACCGCCGATTCGCAACACGCGATTCACCTCGAGAATCGCTTCATAGAGCGCCTGCACCTGGAAGAACCCGTTGAGCATCAGCGCCGCTCCGAAGGACTCATCCTCGAACGGCATGTCCTCGATGTACCCTAAGTTCACCGTGGAGCTGCCCCCAACAAACTCCACGAGCCACGCATAGCGGGCCAGGGACGGCTCGAGGAATATGGATCCCCGGTTGTAGGGCGTCGTGCCAGGCCCAACCTCGAGCAACAACGTGTCTGCTGGCAGAAACGCTTCGAGCAGGCTTGCTGGGACGGGGTAGAGCTGCTCCTGCGTGGTCTGGCCGTACTGCGCCTCGTCGTTGAAGGCATCTTCCTCCAATGCGTGGCGTATGTCCATCCGATGGTCCATCGTATCCCCCTCAGCAGGGGAGGGCCCGAGTGGACCCTCCCCGATCACTAGCGCAGGTGTCTAGACGAGCGCCGGAGCGCCGACCTTCGGGTCAAGCCCCTGGATGATCGCCAGCCCCTTCTCCTTGAAGTTCTCGGCCTTGCCGTCGATCACCGAGAGCATCCGCGCCTCGTTCCGGCTCAGCGCGTCGCCGTTGTAGCGGAGGGAGTGGTCAGCGTAGCCTGTGATGGCGTTCACATACGCGTACGCGGTGCGACCGACGCGCTCTTCCTCAGCAGCGAAGATCCTGCGGAAGTTCGTTGCTTGACCGGACTTCACCCCACCCGCTTCGCTGTCGAGCGGGCCGAAAATCTGCTCGACGGCGGCGTCCACCGTCTGCTCGGTGAGCTTGTGGGTCGTGAGCTTCGACAGCCACTCCTGCATGCGCCGGTTCGATTCCGTGGTGATGCGGAGCGCGTCGTGCGCCTGCTGCAACTTCTCCTTCATGCCCGGCTGGTGCGCGATCTTGATGCGCCCCCCCTTGGTCGGACCGGTCTTCCCCCGGCTCGCGGCGAGCGCCGCGTGGAGGGTGTTCTGGCAGACGACGCGCACGTTGGTCGGCAGGATCTGGATCGAGCCGTACAGGTCGTGGCCCGACGTGAGGAGCATGTACTGGAAGTAGTCGTCGTCGCCGACGCGCATCCCCTCCTCGAGCCGCGCCAGCGCCCAGATACGAGCGCCTTCGTGAAGCGACCCCGCCGTCTCATAGTGGATGATGCCATCCTCCAGCAGCGAGTCGATGAAGTCGAACGCCTCGCTGTTCTGGAAGGTCTGGTAGCGGTCGGACGCGTTCGTCGCGTAGACCTTGCCATCCGTCGTGCGGAAGATCGCGAAGCGACCGGGCACTGGCTTCGCGCTGTTCTTCTGCTGCGAACCGGCCCACACCGGACCAACCTCGACCGTCCAGTCCAGGCCGGCGAGCTTGATCGCTTGTGCTGAGGTCTTCGCCTTCTCGACTCCGACCCCGAGTCCATGCCAGGGCGTCTGCCCGGCGTAGAACATCGTCTCAACTTCGGCAGGCATTCAATCCCCCTTCGATCGTCGTGCTCCATAACTGGTCACATCACATGATATACTGGCCCTAGCTATTTGTCAAACGCAAGTTACAAAAAGAGTTCTCGGGCAGAACTCAGGTCGAGAATGCTTTTGGTGAGGTCCTCTTTGCGAGCGAGCGCGTTGTACACCTTCACATCGATGCTGCGCTCGGTCATGAGGTAGTAGTTCGTCACTTTGCTGACCTGCCCATGGCGGTGCAGCCGCCCGTGGCACTGAATCCAGTTCGTGAGGCTGTAGTCCACGGAGTAATAGATGGCCGTGTTCGAGGCGGTGAGGTCGATACCGAGGGAGGATACGGCGATCTGGCAGACGAGCACCCCGGACTCGGACTTCTCCCACTGCTCCACGTTGAGCGCCCGCTGGTCCGGGGTAATTCCGCCCTGCAAAATCCAGGCGTGCTTCCCCATCCCAACCACCGCCTCATGGATGCGCTCGATGTCCTTGCGGAAGTGGCAGAACACGACGACCCGTTGCGGCATGTCGATCAACAGGTCCTTCAACGTGTTGAGCTTCGAGTCGTCCACCACGACCTCGCGCCCGTCATCGAGCTTCGCGAACCCAGAGGTCACCTGCTTCAAGCGGAGGATGTTCGTGATGACCACCCGGCTCAGCGTGACCCCGGTCTGGCCGTCGAGCGCCGTGACCTCGCTGATCGCATGCTCGACCAGGCGGTTGTAGATCGCCCGAGCCCGGTCATTCATGCGGACGCTGATCTCCACCGGCTGTTCGTCCGGAAGGTCGAGCGCCTCATCCTTCGTCACCCTCGTGGCCCAGTAGTGGAGGAGCTGTTCCAGGAGTTCACGGTTGCGGTAGCCAGTCACCTGCTTGCCCTGGAACCCGCCTTTGATGAGGAATCGCCACTCGAACTCGGTGTAGCGGGTGCCAAACACCTCGGGGTTGACGACGCGGAAGATCGAGAAGAGGTCTTCCGGGCCCTTGGTCATCGGAGTGGCCGTCAGGACCAGTCGGTATGGGGACTGGTCAGCGAGGGCGTGAGCGAAGCGGCTGGTCCGGGCCGTTCGGTTCTTGATGCGGTGACCCTCATCGAAGATCAGGAGGTCGAATTGCGCTTCACGAATGGTCTTGCGCAGGGGTTCCCTCCAATAGGACTCGTACCCAACCACGCAGATGCGCGGGGCCCCCTGCTGCTGGAGTTCGTAGCTCAGCAGGTCGGAACGGTCAGCGATGCTCCCCTCGGTTGCTTCCACGAAGCAGGCTTCCGGCCAGTAGCGTTCCACCTCCCGCCGCCACACGCTCACGACCGAGAGCGGGGTCACGACGAGCACCTTAGACACCTTGAGCATCCGCGCGGTGGCGATGGCGCAGAGGGTCTTGCCGGTGCCCATGTCGTTGGCGATCAGCAGCCGCCCACCGCGACCGAGGGCTTTCTTGATCGTCTCCCGCTGGTAGCCTCGGAGCTGGACCATCAGGACACCCTACCCCTGGATGATCCCGGCCAGCCAGTAGTACCAGCCGTTCCCGCGGACGAGGATCTGGTTCGCCGTTCCAGCACGCTGCATCACCGTCTCGATCCCCGACGCTCGGGCCACCTGTCCAAGGTACTCAGCGTCGAACAGCATCATAAACTCTGGGACCGTCGTCTCCATCACATCGACCTTGAAGTCACCACGTTCAGCGTCGCTCACGACGAAGCTCAGCCGCCCGCCCTCGACCACCAGGGCGACGAGGCCATGCTGGCTCATCAGCGCGGCGGCCCGCACGGCGACATCGATCGACTGGGTCGGAATGACCAGCTCGGTGTCGAAGCGGCGCGGGAGCGAACGGAACGAAGGATACTCCCCGTGGATCAGGGACAGCCGCAGGAACGTCTCCCCGTCGTTCATGTGGAGGATGCTGCCTCCCTGCTCTAACGTCACCTCACGCCCACACTCCTGCAAGGCGATCGAGAGGTCCGCAGCCGGAGCAGTGAAGGACATTTCACCGCCGCGCTGCTCACGGACACTCTGCGTGACCATGCACGCGCGTCCGTGACCGTCTGTAGCGCGCATGAGCAAGCCAGCGGTGCCGGTGCTGACGTTGATGCCGGTCAGCGCCGGTTTATCGAGCGTGCGCGCTGCTACGCCGGAGAGCATCGCGAGCTTCGGTCCGATGTCGCCACGGTCGATCACGACGGTCGAGTCCGCTACGAGCGGGGGCAGCACGAACTCACCCCCCCGATCCACCGTCCGCACGCGCGCCGTCCGGCCAGACGCCTGCAACAAGAGGTCACGACCGGCCACCTGCGCGGTGAGGTTGGCGTCGTCGTTCATCAAGGCCAAGGTACCGTGCAACATCGCCCCTTGCACGCTGAAGGTTCGCTCCATCGCATCGATCTCCACGTCGCGTGTCGTCGGCCAGAGGCGGACCGCACCCACATGCATGCCCTGGAACGAGACACTGAGGTACTCCTGGTCCGCGTCATAGGACTTGCTGAACGTGAGGACGTCGCTGTTGGAGTCGATGGAGGACAGGGACCAGATCGACGTGAACTCCGTCAGGTCAGAAACTTTCATCGTCGGTGCTCCCCTCACTGAGCCCGAGGCCCTTGCTCACCAGCTTCACCTCATGATCGACCGGGGTGGCCTGCGCCTGCCGCTCCTGGAATAGCGCGAGCGGGACCACGTACTTCGCCGTCGTCTCATGGTCGGCCAGCAGGTCCGCTGGGTCCTCCCCGAGCGAACGTACGAAGTCCTCGAACTTCTGTGCCCGGCTCAACTCGTTCGCCCCCATCTGGACCTTGCGTGGCTTCGCCGTATAGCTCTGCCCCGCAAACTGCCCAAACCGTGCCGAGCTGATCCACGTCGAGGAGTCCACCGTGTCATAGGGCATCCGCTCGAGGATGTCCACCTTGCTCGTCCCCAACCCGTGGAGCAGCACACCTCGCTCGTGCGCGTAGTCGATCAGGTAGCGGAGCGGTCGCCAGTCCGGTTTGATGTCCGAGCCGATGCCGATGTATGGGTAGTCCTCACAAAGGGCCTTGAACTTCGTGAAGTCCCCGTTGTCTGAGAGCGCGTGCCACACCGGGAGCAGCTTGTCCCCCGCCACCGCCCGCAGCCGGGACCGCGACCACTCGGTGAAGTCGATGCCCTGCACAAGGGTGTCATCCTCCTTCACGAGCGGGATGCCGTCCACGTCGCACTCGAACACGAAGTCCCAGATGTGGAGGTGGCCCCGCAGATAGGAGACATAAGCTTTCAGGTGGTCCATCACCTCAGCGAGCGTCACCACCGAGCCTCGCCGCTTGTTCGCCTCGATCTCGGCTTCGCGGCGACTGCCCATGCCAAGGCGGGAGGTCTGAGCGCGTCTCAGGAAGCTGAACGTCCCGCTGTCGAGGTAGCGGTAGTGAGGCCAACCGACGAGTTGGGGGAGGATCTCGTCGTTCCAGCGATCCGAGCGGGAGTTGGCTCGCACGTACCCAAAGCTCGCCATCCATGCGTCAGGCCTCCGCTTCCGAAACGCCTCGATCTGCTCAGGCCGCCCGGTCATCCCGGCGAAGACGATCAGCCGGTGGTCAGGAAACTTCGGCAGCGTACTCGATTGGGTCATGCTCATGGTTCATCCGGAAGGCAGTGCGCCTCATCTTGCATGGTCCACACTCCCCGCAGTGCCGCTCGCCACCGTAGTAGCACGACCAGCTCAGGTGCAACGGCGCCTTCAATTGTAACCCGAGTTTGACGATCTGGTGCTTCATCAGGTTGCCGCACGGGTCCTCAATGCGGACGTAGCGGTTCGGCCCGACGGCGTACGGCATCAGGTGGTTGAGGCGGTTGATGAACTCCGGCTCGTTGTCCGGGTACGCCCCGGATTCCTCCAGGTTCGTGCCAACGTACACAAAGTTGCGGCCCATGTTCTCGGCGAGGGCGGTCGCCATCGAGAGGAAGACGAGGTTCCGGGCCGGCACCCACTCGTACGCGAACTCCGCCCCACGGTCCCCCTCGGTCTGAATCTCCTGGCTGTCGTCGAGCAACGGCGAGGTGCTAGCGATGTCGGCGAACAGACCCTCGACATTCAGGACGTTCAGCCGCGTGCCGAGCGCCCGCGCGATCGCTTGGGCGCTGGCGAGCTCCTTACTCTGCGCGCGGCATCCGTACCGGAAGTGCAGCAGCGTCACGTCCGCCGCGCCGTGGCGCTGCACCGCCAGCGTAGCGGCCACCGTCGAATCGAGTCCGCCAGAGCAGACCACGAGCGCCGAACCATCGCCGAACGGCAAGATCGGGTAGTCCTGCAGGGCGTTGACCAGCATCGGCCACCCATCTTCGCTGAGACTCCCCATACCGAAGGTGTAGGACTCGTACTGGTCAAGCGGCTGGGTGGTCATCGCCCACGGTACACCGAGCTGCACGAGGAACGACCGCTGCGAGGAGAACCAACGACGGTGGTTGACGAAGGCTGTGTAGAGGGGCTTGAAGTTGAGCGCGGCGTGGAGCACACGCGGGGCTGCGAGGTCTACGGCGAGCACGGCGTAGCTCCCCTGAACCTTCCCCAATCCCTCGACCACACCGTGCCGCGAGAACAGGCTCGGGAGCACCGCCGAGTCGATCGGCGAGCCATATGCCCGCTCGTAACCCTCGGCTTCCAGCTCCCGATCGTTGGCGATCGTACCGTTGTGGACTACGACCCAAGCGGTCCCGTCGAGGACGCCTCCAACGAACGGATGCATCTGGCTCGCGTCCACCCCACCGTTGAACCACTCCGTGGTGGGCTCGGCGCGGACGTTGCCGATCACGATCACCGGCAGGCCGTACGCCGACTCCAAATCGGCCTCGAACCGCTCGCGATCGAAGGTGAGACTGCTGTGTGAGGACCTCACTCCTCGTGCGCCGATGATGGCGTAGCCGAAGGCGTCACTCCCCCGCTGTCGGGTCACCTCCGCCAACCGGAGCAACTGTGAGATGTCCCCCGCCTCCAGACCCGCCGTCATCAGACCGAACAGACCACACATATCCCTCAGTCCTTTCTCCGCTAGCGATGCTGGCGATCCGCAGCACGTGGTACATCGAGTCGAGTTCCGAGGTCCCCCGCGAGTGGTCCTCATCGCAGACGCGGGTGGCGGCATATGCCTCGCGGATGCTCTCCTCGGAGCCATCGTGCCAATGCACGTTATTTCCGCCCCACAACTCCTTGTAGACCGGATGCTCGTTCAGCATCGGGCAGCAGCCGAGCGCGATCCCCTCCGCTACTGCCATCCCGAACGTCTCCCACTCGGAGTCTGCGAAGATGACCTGAGAGTCGCGCAGTCCGGCGAGGTATTGCTCGCGAGATGCTTGATCGCGTCGCGGCACATACGCGTTGAGGTTCTTGTCGATTGGGTCTGCGAGGAAGTAACGGTTGAAGGTCGGCCAACCCTTCTGCTCAATCAGCCGATGTGGGAAGTTGATGACCGTCTGCCTGACGATGCGGGCTGGCATCCACCCACGCTGGAGCTGGTGGACATCCGGAGCCAGCGGCCACCGAGCGGCTTGAACCAGGGTGGAGGGGTACTTTTCCTCCTGACGATCCGCTGCCCACTGCGTCGGGGCAATGGTCACGTTGTACTGTTCGAGGTACTGCTCCTCAAGCTCGCTCGGCATCGTGTCTCCGGGGATAAACGAGCCTCCATGCACGAGGGCCGCCTGCCAGGGGCGGTCATTCGTATGGAACTGCATCACCGAGCGCAGGAACGTCGGAACGAAGGTGTACGCCTCGGTGTGGAGCAACTGCCCTGGGTACTGTATTGGCCCATGTTCGGAGATCAGCGTCAGGTGATTCGCCACCTGAGCTTCAAGCCGAGAGAGCGCGCTGGCGTTGTAGAGGTGCGCTCCACGGTGCTCGGCTGGAGGGGCGATCTCGACGAAGGGATCGATGATCCGACAGAGTGCCTGCCAGATGAAGGTCTCGGCCCAGCTCTCGTTATTCGGTGGCGGGACCACCTGTAAGTCGTAGGTCATCAATTTCCCCCTCAATCCTGATCAGTTCAGCTTCAAGTCCGTACGCGAACTGCGCTCCGCCCTCGTGCGGCTCGTTGTTGAGGAACGCCTGCATCTGCCGCTTGAAGGCGGCGTTCCAGTCGAGCGGATGATCATCAACCTGAGCAACCGGCTCGGCGTCGTACCCGACGAAGACGTTGAGCGGCCCCACCAGCGCGATCCGTACGTCGGTCGCCGCGAGCACATGCAGATGCTCCCACCAGTTCGGGTTGATCACGGAGAGCGCGTGTCCACCAAGGTCCCAGAGCAGCGGCGAGAGCGCCATGTCCGATCGCCACCCCATCTGGCGGGGTGCGATGAGCGTGACGTTCTGCTGTGCCTGGATGTCAAGGTGTCGGTACAGGTAACCGACCGTGATCTCATCCTCGACCCACGATGAGCAGTATGGCTTCTCGACCAGGTGGTATTGCGGCCCGCCGTTCTTCCGGCTCATCGCGATCTCGAACAGTTCGCGACTCATCGGCGGCGTCGCATGCACCACATGGGTGATGCTCAGGTTGCGGAAGTAGTTGAGGAGCATGTACGGGCCACCGTCCGCAGCGATGAACCCAGCGAGCTGTTCGCACTCGGAGAGACGCAACGAGAACTCGTGGCCGGGGAAGCGGTTGTGCAGCTCCCCCCCGCTCGTCTGCTCGCGGATCACCCAGTTGTAGTCCACGAGGTGGTAGGGTACCCCGAGTTCCTCAAGAACTCGGGCGTACTCCTTCCCAACGCCACCGATGCCGACGATCGCGACTCTCACGTTGCCACTGCGCCTCCGCAGGAGATAGTCAAGCAACCTCTTCCTTCAATTCTACCTCGAAGCCAGCTTCCTCAGCGGCTCGAATGAGGTGTGGCAGCGTGTGGCGGCTCGGCTTGAAGTAATCGTTCTCCCAGCGAGCCACCGAGGCTGGACCCAGACCATACCGGATTGCGAAGTCCTTCTGCGAGAGCTTGAGGACTTCGCGGATTTCCCTGATCACGTCCGGGGTGAACTCCCGAATGACCGTAGCCATCGACTCACCTCCTTTCTCCAATCACATGATAAGTTTACCATGTGCCACGTGCCCCGATGAACTCCGCGCGGTGCTGCACGTACATCCAATTCTTGAAGCACGCAGTACAGAGCACGTTCCTGCGCGCGAGCGCGCGGACGGCGGCGGGCTGGTCGTTCGGCACCCATACCATCGACAGCGGGTCGTTGTAGTGGTGAGGTCTGCGCCCGCAGTACGAGTGGTCCTGCCCGAAGACCGGCCACGGGATGTGGTGCCTCCGCTCGGCCCGCATCGCAAACACGTGATCGACCTTCGTATGCTCCGCGAACCGGATCCCGCAGGTCGAGAGGTTCGCATTGAGCGCCGCGCAGCGCGCACGCGGGTGATGAACCTTCGTCGTCGTCATCCCTTGCTCCCGACGACGCGATGGCGTCGGTATGCAGCGCGCTCCCCGAGACGCTTTTCCAGGGAGACCGGGCACTGGCAGCCGGTCAGGGGGGTCTGGAAGGAGTCTGGGTGGATGACATGGACCTGCTCGTAGGCCCAGTCACGGATGAAGTCGATCACCGCCGAATACTGAGTTGCGAATTGAGTCCCTGCCCGAACATGCGTCCGCCACACAGCATCGACGAACTGCTCGAAGGGCCTGCCAAGGACTTCCTCGCCATCCGGACCCGAGATCGTCCCTCCGTTGAAGCAGCCGCGTTCTACGAGCACCTGACCGTCACGGCGGAGCGAGACGTTCAGGGTGCCTCTCTCGTTGCCAATCGGTGAGATGGTCATGCGCGCGCGTTCCGGGTTCACCGGTGCCATCGTCCTAGTCTCCCCTCGCTTGACGCACGAGCCGCAGCGAGGTCTCCAGGTCCTCGAGCAGCGCCGCGCGCATGTACGGTAGCAACGCCGACGCCAGCGACCGCAGGGCCTGGTCGGCAGTTACCGCCGGGAGGCCACCGAAGGCCGCATCGACCGTCTGTGGCGTGACGCGCGTCGAGCCAACTTTCAGCTTCCTTGGGATGCCGAACTGCTCCCGCAGGATGCCGATGTGGTAGTCGCGCTTGCTCTTTGTGAACCCGTCGAAGTACAGCGGGAACGCCTCACTGACTTCGCGATACGTCTTCTTGCGATACGCCTGCCTGAACTCCTCCTCCGTGTACTGCTCCAGGAATGCCTCAACGTGTGGATTCGCGTACCCCTCCCCGGACGAGTCTATGTGTAACCTCGCCTCGTCGATTGGTATCGGCTGAAACAGAGCCATCCGTTCCCCTCTCTTGATTTGTCGAGACTCTATCACATGATATCATGTCACGTCGATCTGTCAACGCTGGATAGAGGGAGCCCCACTCCCTCGCGCGGAGAGAGTGGGGCGGCGGCATGAGGCGGAGGAGGGGGACTACTCGGCCTCAGATCATAGCGTACAGGGCGGCCTCAGCTAGGCGCTACCCGGCTTGGAGAGCTTCACTGCCGCACCGGTCAGCAAGGAAATGCCCGAGCTGGTCACGGCTACCTGCTCTCCCGACCAGTCGAGCCCAAACGCCGTTGCGAGGGACACTCCCACAATCAAGAACGTTCCGAGGTAGATTGGGTCCCTCCAGAGCCGCCTGATGATTTCGTACATGCTTACCTCCGCTTGATCCGAAGCTCGTACATATCCGCCGCAGCAGTGCGTGGCTGTGGGACGACGCCGAGCCGCCATGCGGCAAACCCAGCGTCAAGCTTGCTGAGCGGAGGCGACATCGAGTCATCCACGACCGTCCCTACCTGCCGAAGGAAGAGCGGCCAGTCCCACATCTGCCCGGGGTCAGTCTTCCCGAGCTTGAGGCCGTTCGCTAGTTCATCATGCCCGATGTACCCACGGGGAATAGGATCATGATGCCGCTGGTTCCACTGCTCGATGTGCGTGGTCGGGACCGCGAGCCCGCCTGCTGCCTCAAGCTCCTGATTGATGTGACGGCAGAGCCAGGCCACCGCCTCGACCAGTTCGTCAGAGAACGGCACATCCGAGTCCCCAGGCACATACTCGCCAGCCTGGAACTTCGCAGGCTGGGCCACCTCAACGGCAACCCCGACCTCGGCAGCCCCCCACTCTTGTGTAGCACCGAGGGAGCCGTACCCAGCGGACCACGAGGAGAAGGTGCGGAGCCAGTTCCCGAACTGGACAATGACAATTCGGTCCGCCTCACGAAAGTCAGGGCCCACCACAAAGTCAGCGCTGCTCCCCCAACCACCACGGTCTGGGCCATTCGCGAGCCAGTTCTCGGTGGCAGACACCTGACGATTGAGGACCGTCTTGCCCCGCGTCGCGTGAATATGAATCTGGTGAATGCCCTCCGCTCCATTGGGTCTCCCCCTCCGTGTGAAGGCTGCTGGGCGTGGGGACGCGTCGCGGATGGTGAAGCTCATGCGTTGCTCGCTAGGATCTGCTGGAGAGCGACGGCGATCGCCGCGACCGCAGCTACCCCGCCTACGATCTTCCAGACGGCCGTCTGGAGCGCCGCACTCCCAGCCGTCAGCCCCTCCTTGTACTTCTGGTCGAGTTCGAGCTTGTCCACACGACCGTTCGTGGCGTCTACCTGGCTCCTGATCCCTCTCAGGGCGCTATCCACCGTATCGAGGCGCTGGTTGATGAGGTTGCTCAGTGCCTGGAGTTCGCTGTCCGACGCCACCTCGATGTTCCTCTCCATCGTCACTGCGCACCTCCAGACTGATCAGGACCTGCGCAATACATCCAGATTCCGATCGACGCGCGCGCGCGCTTCGACCTGCTCTAGGACTTTCTCGTACGGGGTGCAACGTTCGCTGCACGCCTGCTTCCCGCAGGTAGCAGCTCCACAGGAGAAGCACCAGCCGCGCCGCTTCCCCGATCCCGGATTCGGCACCCAAACATGTTGACAGTGCGGGCACATCAAGGTGTCCATGTGCTCGCCGTCGATCAGCAGCGCTCCCGCCGCACGACGCTGGACACGTCTGAGGAAGTACGGCACTACTCTTCCCACTCCGCCGCGAAGTTCCACAGGTCGGTGCGCGAGCCGTCGGATTGGAGGAAGATGCCGATGCCAGCGTTCGCGGTGGATGGGATCACCCACGGCGACTTCGCGAAATACTGGAAGACCGAACGGAGGTGCACACCGAGGTCCAAGAGTTCGGTGGCTGCGGTGTAGGTCGGCTCCGCCGTGTGGTTCTCGTTCGCCTCCAGCAGTGCTGCCGCTGCCGCGCCGTCGAGCGGGACCGGGGTCACGGGGGTCGCCGTACCCGTCGCCGTCGTGCGTTGCACGGCGATTCCCTGCACGTGATCGATTGGTGTCCCCCCGGCGAACGCGGCGGAGAGGTAGTAGATGCGCCCGCGCTTCGTTGGGGAACTCCCCTGGTCGATCACAAGCGCCGTGATGTCTGTGGTGGTGACGTTCTGAGCACCCGTCGCCACGTACGCGTCGGACATGCAAAGCTCCTAGCTCACATCGCCGGTCGTCGGCAACATCGGGATGAAGTGTTCCTCGCCCATCCACGGAGGGAGGACGAGGGGCGGGTCCTGTTGCCACTCGGCGTAATTGAAGAGGTCGAGGCCGGCATCGGCGACGAGGAGGGCGAGCGTATCCTCAGCCACCTTCATGCGGGCGGCTAGGCGATCAATGGCTTCTTGTGCGGTCGTGGGAGCAGCCATCACCAGTGCCCCTCATTGGCCGGGGTGTAGCGCACGTCTGCCGCGTGTACCTGCTCGGTTGGGCTCCCTTCTGTCGTGAGGGCGACGATGAACCAGTTTGCGGCCTCGTCGTACCAGCGGCAGGTGACAGCCTCCCCAGGCGCTAGGAGTATAGCACCTGAGAAGAACGCAAACTCCGGCCCACCGGACTCACCAAAGTCGACAAGGTACTGAGAGGCAGCGATCCGCGCCCGAATCTGCGCGTGCCGGATGTGCGTCTCGCGCGTCGGGACATCGGTTTTGAGCATCACCAGTCCCCCTCGTTCGAGGCCGTGAATGGAACCTCCTCCGCCGACAAGGACTCCGTGGAACTCTCCACCGAGCCAGGCGGGTTGACGAACGGCCAAAAGTTGACGAAACCCGACGTGTCGAAGGGGTCGGTAGCGTCGGTCGGCACCTCTCGGTTCCGCACGATCGCGCCGATGTCGATCACCCCGGTATTGCCGTCGAACGGGTATAGCTCCATCCCATGAGGCCCTTCCGCGAGGTACAACTCTTTTAGGGGGAACCCAGTTGCTTCGGCGGCCCAGAGGTTCCAGGAGTATGTTGCCGCGACGTAGTAGTTGCCATCGCTGAGGCGAGGAGATACGTCGATCGTGACGATGAAGTCTCCATTGAGGTAGTCCCACGCCGCCTGGTTCCCGTGGATTTGTGGCGGGACGGAGGGCTGGGGCTCGGAGGGCTCACCAAAAGGAAACCCAATACTCGACCGCAAGGTCAGAGCGGTGGAGGAGTTGATGTACTCGTAAACCCGAATGGCATCGTTGGAGTCACAGACAACAACCCATCGGCCATCCTCAGTCCATGCTAAGGATGATCCATCAAAGGGAACTCCTTGGATCGAGTCCGCCTCATCATGGTAGGGAAACTGGGCACCGAACCCACTACCAGTCCATTCCCACGCGTGGATTTGCCGATCGTTCGACCCAAGCCCCCCATTGTCCGACTGGAGGACGATTACATCCCCTTGAGGCCTCCAACCTATATCGACACCATTACTCGCGGTGAGGTTCCCAACATCCGGTGCCGTTGCAGGGTCCACGACGCGAGGCCCGAACCCAGACCCGGTCCACTCGTAGACATCCATCAGGGCATCGTTGTTCTCGGAGGGGAACGCGATGTAGTTCCCATCAGGTGACCAGTTGACGTTATGAGGTCCAGGTGAGCTAGCAGGAAGACTTGGGGGAGGTCCGGTTACGATCGTCCCGAACGCTCCGCCGGTCCATTCAAAAATATGTACAAAGTCACCTAAGAGAGGGACGGCGATCCAGCGGGAATCCGGCGACCAGCGCAACGCCCCCCTGTGGATGACCCGATCGTTCGCTACCGTGATCGAGGTGCCAGGGCCAGCAACACCTCCGCTGAACGGCCAGACCGAGAGAATCGTGCTGTCGGTCGGGAAGAACTCCCCCATAGCCGCAATCCAGTTCCCATCCGGGCTGAATCGGAGTGCTCCGAACTCTGCTCCCACCTGGACGAATGGCCCTGTTGGAACGGTGACGTTGGGCTCCAACACCCCTCCGGCTGAGACTCCTTGAATCCACAGAGGGTCCTCACCAATTGTGCCCCAAACGAGGTACGTCTCGACGCCCGCGAGTACCTGTATCTCCTCGATGAGCCAAACGCCAGCCTCGGCCAACCAGTTTGCCTGTACGCGCTCCCCGATGTCGAGCAGCCGCGCCCCGGAATAGAAGGAGAACTGAGGCTCCTCACCGCCGAAGTCCACGAGGTACTGCGAGGCTCCGATGCGGGCACGCACAAATCCGTTCCGAGCGTGAGGGCGGCGCGACGGGACGTCGGACTTCATAGCGTCTCGATCACCGCCGCGTCGAGGTCGGTCGTGTGCGCGTGGAAGGTACTGATGATCATCCCATCGCCGATCCGGATGTTGACGTCCTCCACCATCCAGCCCCCATCGGCGGTCACGACCCCGGTCCCGGTTGGGTCGTTGAGGCCAATCTCATCGGAGGGTTCGAGCCAGTCGTGGCCCACCACCGTCAACTGGATGCGCTTGCGACGCAGGTTCTCGCGGCGGTAGCGGAGCCACGCGACCCCGCCGTTGACGATCGTCCCATCCTCAGTGAACCAACTAACCGTCGGTAGGTAGCTAATGCTGCCGACGTACGCGAGGGAGTCGTTGAGCACCCGTCCCTCCGGGGGCCACGGCCACGTCGGGAACGCACCAACGCGCGGTATGAGGCTGACCGGGGACTTGTTCACCTCGTTGAAGACCGGGTTGTCCGGTCGGTAGAACACGCCCCCAGGGCCCTCCATCATGTCCACGAGCAGCCGTGCCTGCCCCTCGATCACGTCCGAGCCCGTGCCCCCGCGCCCGGTGAACTCGTAGCCAGCGGTGCCGCTGCCATGATCCCAGGCGTAGACGAGCCAGCCGCCGTAGCGGTTCGTCCCTGAGGTTGCATAAGCGCGCCGTGCCTCGAGCGCCATCCGATCACTCCACTCGTTGAGCACCGGGAGCAGCGACTGCCCGCCGGAACTCAGCGCGAGCGGAACCACGTCGGGGGCGTTGATCGAGCGGTCGGTTGCGCCGAGGACATCCCCGGCCACGGCATCCGAAACGTCGATCAGGTCCTCGAACACCTGGGTGAACGTCAGGTCGATGTCCACGTCCAGCTCCCCGAGGACGTCGATCGTCGGGTCAACGGAGAGGTACGTCCGCGAGATAAAGGTATCGAGCTTGTGACTCGGGCGGTCCCGGCATTGGAGGGTGACCTGGTCGTCCTTGCGCTCCCAGCGTTCGACGATGAAGCACCCCTGCCGCTTCCAGGCCGTGAACGTGGACTCGTCGCTGACGCGGGTGTCGAGCAGGATTGGCCGGTTCGCAGCGCGGCTGAGGTCGAGGGCATCGTTGCTGTGGAGCTGGACGGACATCGTGTCCGCCTGGCTCTCGCGAAAGCGGCTGACCTGGATCGACGCGATGTTCGTCTGAGGAAGCTTTGCCCACGTCATGCCGTCGAGCGCGAACCGCTCCCCATCCGCTGCCGTGTCGAGCGTACCTCCAGCGTTGGCGCTGGTCCATGCTGGGTAGCTGATCGACTCGAAGCCGTCCGCCGCATGCTGTCCGACGGTCACGTCATGCACCCGCAGCACCGTGACCGGCGCGTCCACCGTACCGAGCGGTGGCAAAATACCCTCCGGATTCGCAAAGTCCGTGGCCTGCCAGATCCCTCCGAACGCCACGTAGCGCGGAGGATAGTCTGGGCTGCTGGTGCCGATCGTGCCTCCGTCGTAACGCACCGTCAGTTTCGGCGAGCCGTCAGGGTCCCACTCGATCTCGTACTCATGCGAACCACCGTCGTTCGAGAACGGGGTCATGATCTGCTGACCACCGGAGGTGATGACGATCTTCCCGTTCTGCGCGCCGTTGTTATGCGCCCCACCGAGCTGGATGACGTGCATCGCGTCGTCCTCGAAGCCAACGAACGCGGAGGGCTCGGGCACGCTCGGCCCCATCCCGCCGATGTAGATACCAGGCGGGTAGACCGGGTCGCCGACCACTGGGAAGGTGGCATTGACCGTGCAGACGAAGCCAATCCCAGCGTTGGTGGTCGGGAACCAGTGTGGACGCGACACCACCAGCTCTCGCAGCGGGCCGCCGTAGCTGCGGAAGTTGAGGCTGCCGCCGCTCACATCCGGCGCCTCTTTCAGGTACTGCGTGTGCCACCAATCAATGAAACTCAGTGCAGAACCAAAGGTCTCGGATTTCTGCGCGGTCCACGCTGGGTAATCCAGCCCGAGGACCAACCGCCACTGGTGCTCCTTCGTCGGAGAGTCATAGATCGCGATCTCGCCACCGGCTGGGACAGCCATCACGCTTCCTCAAGGAACTCGATGGTGATGCGGTCATATAGGAACGCCGGGTTGATGCCGTACCCCGGGTCCGTAGGCCAGAGCACCTGAAACGTGTGGTGAGTACCGGTCACGTCATCCCACTCTAGCTGGTGAGCGATCAGGCTGTTGCGCGCGGAGCGCAGCTCGGCCATTACCACTGTTGGGGACACGTCCACACCCCACGTAATTCGGACGCGCGCTCCCTTGGCAAGCAGCGCCGCCGAGTAGCCTCCGTTCGCCATCTTCGTCGTGCGCGCCTCAGCCTCCTGGACCTCGATCTGTGTCGGCT
>Ga0299906_10000717_pt1 | contig 29660 bp, 24 predicted proteins | sample RVTome_14_FD_200259 | JGI IMG/M metagenome (GOLD analysis project Ga0299906, IMG submission 200259) | Soil microbial communities from uranium-contaminated site in the Upper Colorado River Basin, Wyoming, United States - RVT145D125 (version 2) ...
CCGCACATACCCGCACCACGGAGATCTGGCTCGACGCCCTCGACGACGCGGACCCCGAGTTGCGCGAGGATGTGGTCCGTTACCTCGCCGCAACGCCTTCGACGGAGCGTGCGACGGTCGCCAAGCGCCTCCTCACCCTCCGTACCGACCCCGCCGCGCCGGTACGCGAAGCCGCGGTCAGTACCTTGCAAATCCTCACGGGAAACGATTACGCATCCCAGTTCAATGTGCAACGGTAGTTCGGCTTACTGTACTACTAACCTGCATAATCTTGTTGCGATGAGCAGATAATGTTCGGTCGCGGTCGGAAAGTTGGTATCGGGTTCTTGAAAGACCACATCGACATGCCAAGCTCCTGCCCCGGTAGGGGCTACTGAATGTAGCCAGGGGTGGAGCGCAGCGGAACCCCTGGTGAGCGAGGAACCCCAGGATCCCCGCCCCGGACGGGGCGGACGCATGCTCGACGTACACGGTGGCGAGGATCGTTCCTCCGCCCCTTTCGGGGCGGGAATAATAGTCGCCCCGCCAACCAGGGGCTCCGCTTTGCTGCGCCCCTGGCTACAATCGTCGGCCCCGCCGGGGCCGTGCGCGATTTACGGGGGTCGCGCCGCGTTGGGTTGCGGCCACAAGGCCGCGATAGGTATCGCGTGGTTCCGGTCACCGTCTCGAAAGCTACTTGGGGATCCAAACGGAAACCCGCTCCGAGCCGTTGGGGGATCGAGGCGATCCCGGTCCGGCCCGGTTGGATGACGAAATCGGCGTCCTGGGTGCCGCGCGGAATGCCGTAGTAGTTCGTCGAAAAGGACCCGACAAGCACATACGACACCCCGGCTGCGTCCAGGGCTTGCATCACGGCAACGGTCGCTTGCTCGCTCGTCATCCTGAGTTCTCCACGCGACGGGCCAGCGCCAGCCGTTCGCGCAGGATCTGTTGCACCCGATCCTCGTCCGCGTCGGGGAACTGGTCGCGGATGCCGTCAGCCATGATCCGGCACACACGATCGAAGATCCGCGGACCGGCCATGAGCTTGTCCTCCGGCGACATCGCCCGGGCGCGGAGCACCTTCTCGTGATACAACGCGTCAATCAATTCCATGGTCGGTTCCATCACCGGGAATTGTACCACGAACGCGGACCCGAGAACGCGTATGGAAACATGGTTTCCAGCCCCGAAGGTGCTCAAGTTTGTTCGGATTCGCCAAGTGCTTCACGTTCCCCGTCAAAAGACGGTCGAGCCCGGCTACGGTTGCGATCGCTACGTATATGGCGTCACCGGCGACGGAGGTGCGACAGATGTGCTCGCTCATACCGCGAACGGTCTCGGCCTGGGCGTCGTCGACCCCGAAAAATCGGCCACCGCACGATCAAGCTGACGTAAGAGCCTAATCCTGTGCTTCGCAGTCGTGTCGGCGGCGGGTACTTCCACGTCCCCGAACTGTGCCGTCCCCGAACTTGCGGAAACCCGGTTTTCGGCCCGTCCGGGCAGGTTGAAGTACAATCCATGCGGACCGCGCTGGATGCGGTGACGCCTTCCGGCGCCTCAAACCGCTTCCATCCCATAGGCAACACGCCGGGTTTCGACTGCAAACGCTCTAGGCCACGGTGTTGCTTGCTTTGGGGTTCAGCGCCAATTCGGCGGCCTTTCTTTGGGCGGGGGCTACCTTGTTGCTCTGTTTCATGGTGTTGTAGATGCGCGTCGCGGCGGCCTGCTCGCCGGCGTTGCGTAGGGTTTCGGCCAGGCGGATGCGGGCCTTGGCGGCGCGGGCTTCGGCGCGGGGGGCGTCGGCCTTGGCGGCGCCGGCGATGATCGCGTCGTGGGTCGGTTCGGCGAACCCGGCCAGGGCTTCCGCGGCGGCGAGCCGTACCTCACCGTCGGCGTCGCTGGTCAGGCTGCGCAGGGCGTTCATTGACGCTTCGCAGTGACAGCGACCCAGCGCGTTGACGACGCCGACGCGGAAGTCGGTGCCGACGTGATCCACCGCGGTAATCAGCGCCGCGGTGGTCGCGGCGGTCGGATTGCGCTCGAGCGCGAATCGGGCCATGTCCCGCACGTCGAAATCTTCCATCGCCTTGGCGAGGGCGTCAACTTCCTTGTCGCCGCCGACCAGCGACAGGCAGCGGGCGACGTGGCGTCGGGCTCGTGCACTGTGGGTCGGACGGGTGCGCGTCTTGTCGCGGTCTTTGTATTCCGTTTCGGCGATGAGTTCGGCGGCCAGCGCGGCGGCGACCGCGGCGCGCTCGTCTCCCTTGTCGGGGTCGGCGGCGTGGGCGGCCATGGTGCTTAAGATATGCTCGGCTTTGTAGGCGGCGCCGGCGTCTTCGTTGCCGAGGTCCTTGACGAGTTGTTGGATGTTTTCGGCTGTGGGTTCCATCGGGTTGCGTTCCTTATCGTTCGTCGTTTTCGTTTCGCGGGAAAGGATTCCCGCCTCCGGAGGTGCGAGAAAGGATTCTCGCACCAGCGGCATTCCCGCACCAGCGATTATTTCATACCAGCGTTTCTACAGGTGCCACCCGCCCCGCATGGGCTTGCTGATCAGGCGGTTGGCCTCGTCGTCGTTGACGAACCGTTCGGCCACCGGGTCCCAGTTCAGCTTTCGGCCCAAGCGTAGGGCGATGTTGCCCAGGTGACAGACGGTCACGCTGCGGTGGCCGACTTCGACGTCGCAGATCGGCCGCTCGCGGGTGGCGATGCAGTCGAAGAAGTTCTTGTGGTGGTCCTCGCTGACTTCGAGTCGCGTGTCGTTCGGCCCGAGTTGGGTCTTGAGAATGTCCGGATCGGAGGCCGTGATCTTGCCGCGCCTGACGAAGATGTGGCCGTTCTCGCCGTAGAAGTTCACGCCGTTGTCGCCGTTCGACTGGCAGATCACCTTGACGCCGTTGGCGTAGGTGTGGGTGACCTCGAACTCGCCGGCGACGTCGTGCGGCCCGTTCTCATGGAACGTACCCTTGGCCTCGACGGTGACGGGACCGGACTCGTCCGTACCGAGCGCCCATTGGGCGATGTCGTTGTGGTGCGCGCCCCAGTCGGTCATCTTGCCGCCGGAGTAGTCGCTGTACCAACGGAACTGGTAGTGGCAGCGGTCGCGAGTGTAGTCATGCCACGGTGCCGGGCCGAGCCAGAAGTCCCAGTTGAGCTCGGGCGGCGGCGCCGTGGTCGGCGCCCACGAACCGGCGTCGATTCCGCCGATGTGCGTGGTGATCTTTTCGAGCTTACCGAGCTTGCCGTTGCGGACCAGTTCGCAGGCCTGGCGGAATCGGTCGTCGGAGCGTTGCTGGCTGCCGGTCTGGAAGACGGTGCCGTAGCGGCGCGCGGCGTTGACCATGGCCCGGCCCTCTTCGATGGTGAGGGTGAGCGGCTTCTGGCAGTAGACGTCCTTGCCCGCTTCCATGGCGGCGATGGCGATCAGGGCGTGCCAGTGGTCGGGGGTGACGATGAAGACGGCGTCGATGTCCTTGCGGTCGAGCAGGTCGCGGAAGTCTTCGTAGATGCCGACCTTGCGGCCGGTCTTGTCCTTGATGCTCTTGGCGGCTTCGTTGCGATGGTTGCGATCCACGTCACAGACCGCGGCGATGTCGCATCGGTCGGCTTGGCGGTTGAGCAGGTTGCTGCGAATGTGATAACCCTTGGCCAGGTCGCCGGTGCCGATGACGCCGACGGTGACGCGGTCCGAGGGCGGCTTTTTCGCGGGGTTGCCGAACCAGGATATTTGGGACTCGGATTGCGAGCATCCGGTGGCGGCCAACGCCGCCGACACGCCGCCCGCCGCGGTCTTGATGAATGTTCGCCGGTTGATTCGCCGTTTCTTGTTCACGTCGGCGCCTCCTTGGGTTTGGACCCGTGCGTCGGTCGTTCGATCGTGGGCCGCGGTGCGATGCCGCGGAGAAGGGGGCTATTGTATGCGAATCGCCGTGGGTTGCCAGTATTTACGTGACCAACTCGGGTCCCACGGAGTGCGACCCGTGGGCTTGTGTCTGTTTTGTGGTGCGGTGCGCTTGTACCGGCGGTTGGCGATCGTATAATGTTGCCCCTTGGGTGCCGACCGCTGAAAGGGTCTTGGCGCGGTTGCGGTCGGGACCCGGCAAGGACGGCTCATTCGTGTCGACGACTCCTCAACCCCGGCGATTTCTCGAACGACATCACTTCCTGCTCCGCCGGCTGCACTCGCTGAGCGGGATCGTGCCGATCGGCGCGTTTCTGGTCATGCATCTGACGACCAACGCCTCGGTGCTGATGGGGGACGACGTCTTTCAAAAGAACGCCGAGAAGATCGCGAACCTGCCCGCGTTGCCGGTGGCCGAGGTGCTCTTCATCTTCCTGCCCATCGCGTTTCATGCCGCGTTCGGCGTCGTCATCTGGCGTACGGGGTCGAGCAACGTCGCCGCGTACCGGACCGGCGGCAACGTGCGCTACGTTTTGCAGCGCATCACCGGCATGATCGCGCTGGTGTTCATCCTCTTCCACGTCGGCACCATGCACAAATGGGGGCTGGGCTGGTACAACGTCAAAGAAGCAACTCAGTCAACGCACGACGGCATCATGGCCAATATGTTGATCCCGCCGTTCTATGCGATCGGGATCGTCTGTTCGGTTTACCACTTTGCCAACGGCATCTGGACCTCGCTGATCACCTGGGGCATCACCGTCGGGCCGAACGCACAACGCAAAGCCGGCTACGCCTGTGCCGTGTTCGGCGTAGTCCTGGGTTTGGTCGGACTCGGCGCGCTGCGCGGATTCATGTCGGCCGGGGATGAGCGGAGCGAAACAACTGAAATAGCGCAGCGCAACGGACAGTAAAGGCGGGACGAGATACAGATTATGGCGAAGCAACGGGTTGTCGTGGTGGGCGGCGGACTGGCGGGGCTGGCGGCGAGCATGCGCCTGGCCGAGGCCGAGGTGCAGGTCGATCTGGTCAGCAGTGTGCCGGTCAAGCGTTCGCACTCGGTCTGCGCCCAAGGCGGCATCAACTACGCCAACCCGGTGACCAAGCAGCAGGGGGACTCGGAGTGGAAACACTTTGACGACACCGTCTACGGCGGCGACTTCCTCCAGCATCAGCCGCCGGTCAAGGAAATGTGCGAGTGGGCGCCGCGGGTGATCGACCTGCTCGATCGCTTGGGCGTGCCCTTCAACCGCGCCGCCGACGGTCACCGGGCTCATCGCCGCTTCGGCGGCACGCTCTATGAACGCACCGCGTTCGCCGGCGCGACCACCGGCCAACAGTTGATCTACGCCCTCGACGAGCAGGTCCGGCGATGGGAGGTCGAGGGGCGGGTGACCAAGTACGAGTTCTGGGATTTTCTCAAGCCGATCCTGGACGACAACGGCGTGTGCCGCGGCGCGGTGGTCATGGACATGATGTCGATGGAGATTCGGTCGCTGCCGGCCGACGCGGTGGTGCTCGCCACGGGCGGGTGCGGGCTGATCTTCGGCCGAAGCACGATGTCGATGAACTCGACCGGATCGGCCAACAGCCGGGCGTACCAGGCGGGGGTGCGCTATGCCAACGGCGAGTTCATCCAGGTCCACCCCACCGCGATCCCCGGCGTCGACAAGCTGCGGCTCATGAGCGAGTCGGCCCGTGGCGAGGGCGGCCGGGTGTGGGTCCCGCGGCAGCCCGGCGACACCCGCGGCCCGCGCGACATCCCCGAATCCGAACGCTGGTATTTCCTCGAAGAACGCTACCCGACCTACGGCAATCTCGTGCCGCGCGATATCGCCACCCGGGAGATCTTCAGCGTCTGTCGCGAAGGGTTCAGCGTCGATCCGGACGCGTACTGCGTCTATCTCGATCTCACCCACATCGACCGGGCCGAACTCGATCGCAAGTTGATGGGGATTCTCGAGATCTACGAGAAATTCCAAGGCGTCGACCCGCGCGTCGAACCGATGAAAATCTTCCCCGCCGTGCACTATTCGATGGGCGGGTTGTGGTGTGCATTTGAAAAGGACGAAGCGACGGGCGGCCTGAACGTGGGCTCGCCCCGGAATCAGTTGACGAACGTCCCCGGTCTCTATGCCATCGGCGAGGCCGACTATCAGTATCACGGCGGCAACCGGCTGGGAGCCAACTCGCTGCTGAGCTGCATTTTCTCGGGCCTGATCGTCGCCCCGGGCATCGTGCACCATCTCAAGAACCTGCCCCACGGCGGCGTGGGTGACCAGCCGGCGTCGCGCTTTGACGGGGCGGCGGCGGCGTGCAAGCGACACTATGACGACCTGGTCAACAACGACGGCGGCGAGAACCCGTACGAACTGCACATGACGCTCGGCGACGAGATGACGCGCAACGTCACCGTGGTGCGGAACAACCGGGACCTCGAAGCGACGGTCACCAAGATTCAGGAATTGCAGGAGCGCTTCAAGAAGGTGACCGTGCCGGACAAGAGCGGTTGGACCAATCAGCCGGTGGTGTATACCTGGGCGCTGGGCGACATGCTCGTCCTCGCCGAGGTCATCGCTCAGGGCGCACTGCTTCGCAACGAGTGTCGTGGGGCGCATTACAAGCCGGCGTTCGACATGCCGAAGATGGATGCCGATGAACCGGTCGAGCTGCGCCGGCAGGCGCGCCGTTGGTGCGACGCGTTCGGCAAGAAGAACGAGCAGTGGCTCAAGTCGACGGTGGCGGAGCATACGCCCGACGGTCCGCGGATTTGTTACGAGGCCGTCGACGTGAGTCTGATTCCGCCCCGGCCGAGAACCTACGGATTGGTCGGCGCCGAAGTGATCGAACAAACCTGGCGTGAGGCGACCGCGTCCGTCGTCGAGCCGAAAACCGAAGCGGCGACCGCATCGTGATTCCCATGGACAGAAACTTCCAACTCGTCGTCAAACGGCAGGACCAGCCGGAAGAGCCTGTGCGCTGGGAGACGTTCCCGATTCCGCATCGCCCGCAGATGAACGTGATTTCCTGCCTGCAATACGTGGCTGCGCATCCGGTGACCGCCGAGGGACGATCGACCACGCCGGTGGCCTGGGAATCGAATTGCCTCGAAGAGATTTGCGGCGCGTGCACGATGATCATCAACGGCCGGGTTCGACAGGCGTGTACCGCGTTGGTCGACACGCTGCTCAGCGAGACCCCGGATGCGATCCGCCTCGAACCGATGACCAAGTTCCCCGTCGTCCGTGACCTCGTGGTCGATCGGTCGCGTATGTTCGAGCAGCTCAAGCGGGTGAAAGCCTGGATTCCCGTCGACGGCTACTACGACGCGGGGCCCGGCCCGGTCACCTCGCCCGCCGATCAGGAAAAGGCGTATCCACTGTCCCAGTGCATGACCTGCGGCTGTTGCGTCGAGGCCTGTCCGCAGGTGAACGACAACTCGGACTTCATCGGCCCGGCCGCGATCAGCCAGGCGATCTACTTCAATACCAACCCGACCGGCAAGCTCAACGCCCACGAGCGGCTCGACGCGTTGCTCGCTCCCGGCGGCATTTCCGACTGTGGTAACGCTCAGAACTGCGTCGAGGTCTGTCCGAAGGAAATCCCGCTGACCGAGTCGATCGCCCAGGCCGGCCGGGATACGACCTTCTACGTGATTCGCCGCTGGCTCAATCATTGAACACCGAGTAGGGTAAGAGAACAAACCAGCCCGAAGCGCAAGCGAAGGTGTTGCCAACGCGTGAACGGTTCAGGAAAACACCCTCGCTCGCGCTTCGGGCTGGTAGCGTCCAAAGGAGATTCGTTCATGTCTCGCACACTGTTGCTTGTAGTCGCGGTCATCGTTTCGACGATGCTCCATGCCGCACCGGTCCGCGCCGCCGATCCCGAGGCGTCGGTGCAGTACAACAAGGTGATCGAGTTGTTCGAGACCGACAAGCCGGCGTTGGGCATCTTTTCCTCCGGCCGGTCGACCCGCAACGCCGCCTCGCTGAGTTCGAGCAAGCTCGACTTCGTGATGATCGACATGGAGCACGGCCCGGTCGACTTCGCCATTCTCGAGACCTTCCTGCTCGCGATGAACGACAAACGACGAGCCTTGGAAAAGGGCAACCCTCAGCCCGACGTGGTTCCGATGGTACGTTTGCCGCAGAACGGGCGCGAGCGACTTCAGTTTCTCATCAAACAGGCGCTCGATCTCGGCGCGTATGGTTTGATGTTGCCGCACATCGAGACGGCCGAGGAGGCGCTGTCGGCGGTACGGGCGGCGCGCTTCGCCCCGACGCGGGGCGCGACCGACGCCGAGCCGATCGGCCAGCGCGGCGTGGCGTACGGCTATGCGGCACGGTATTGGGGTATTCCATCACGCGAATACCTGCATCGTGCCGACGTCTGGCCGCACGATCCGCAGGGCTCGATCCTGCTGATTATGCAGATCGAGTCGATGCGCGCCGTCGAGAACGTCGAGGAGATTCTCGCCGTCCCCGGGGTTGGGGCGATCTTCATCGGACCGGCCGACCTGGCGCAGTCGCTGGGGGTGCGATCGGATCACCCGGATCTCGAAGCCGCGGTGCAGCGTGTGCTCGCCGCGACCCAGGCCCGTAACATCCCCTGCGGCATCACCGCCAATACGCAGACCGCACCGGTGCGCTTGAAGCAAGGCTTCCGCCTCCTGACCCTCGGCGGCGACACCGGCCCCAGCGCGGGCGCCAACGCCGCCCTGGAAGCGGCTCGCGAGTCGGTGGGCCGGGATGACTGAACCGATCGGTTGCCACTGGTTTTAACGGATCAGCACCGTTGCGCCCGCGACCGCATCGAGCGCATCGGCTGCGCTTCCGCCGTTGACGGCGATTTCGAGCCAGCCGGTCGAGCCGATCAGGGCGAGCGGTTCGCCGGCGGGTACGTCGGCGTAGGTGTGCCGGACCGGGCCGATGTGGCGGTCGCGCAGGGTAACGTTCCAACTGTTGCGGGTCGGCGACGTGCGTTTCAACTCCTGCGGGGTCAGATTGGTGACGAGGTTGCCGAACGTGTCGACGTAGATCACTTCGCCTTCGATCGAGCCGTCGAGGTGCGGGTGTGGATGGGGGATCGCGAAGGTGGTGATGCGGTCGGTGGCGGGACCGACGTCGGCGAGCGGCATGCCGCCGGCGAGACGGGCCGCGACCGGGGCGAAGATGTCGCGACCATGAAACGTCGCGGACACCGACGCGGCGAACAGATTCCGCTGTTCGATGACGTGGATCGCCTCGACCTGCCCGTCACGATGCACGAGGCTGATCACGCCGTTGTCGGGCGCGAGCACGGTTCGGCCGTTGTAGCGTGCGGCGAGAATTCTGCGGTCGCTGCCGACGGTCGGGTCGACCACGACCACGTGAATCGTTTCGGGCGGGAACGCCGGCCAGGCTTGCCGCAGCACGAACGCGGCTTGCATGAGATTCTGCGGCTCGATGTCGTGGGTGACGTCGACCAGGTTCACGTCCGGCGCGATCGACAGGATCGCACCCTTCATGCTCGCGACATAGTGATCGGAGGTTCCGAAGTCGGTCGTTAACGTAATGATCGCTCGATGCTTCGCTCGTGCCAACGCCTGTCCTCCGCCCCAACCGCTATTTTTTCTCATGGTGCGATCTCTGTCAAACGGGGATGGGTGTCCTTTACCAGCTACTATTCGGTGCGACCAGTAATCCGAGGGATGGACAGTGCGAGCCGGTGTTCGATACAATCCCGCCGGTTCGTAGCTACGAGACACCCTATGGACACGATGGAACGGGACCCCTATTGGGCGCAACGGGCTCGCATGGTGACCGAACAACTCGAAGCCCGCGACATCACCGACCCGCGCGTGCTGGCGATCATGCGTGAACTGCCGCGTCATGCATTCGTGCCCCTTGAACGCGCGCACGAAGCCTATGCGGACCGTGCGCTCGCCACCGAGGCGGGGCAGACCATTTCGCAGCCGTACATCGTCGCGTTGATGACGCAGGCGTTGAAGGTCGAAGCGGACCATCGCGTGCTCGAGATCGGCACCGGGTCGGGGTATCAGTGCGCGATACTGGCCCGGCTCGCTCGTGTCGTCGACACCGTCGAGCGATTCGCCGCGTTGTCGACGCGAGCCCGGCACCGGCTCGAGAAACTGGGGGTGAGCAACGTGACCTTTCACGTCGGCGACGGCAGCACGGGCCGGCCCGGCGACGCACCCTTCGACCGGATCATCGTTACCGCGGCTGCACCCTCGGTGCCGACGGCGTTGCTCGAGCAACTCGTCGACGGGGGACGGTTGGTGGTGCCGATCGGCGGCGCGAAACACCAGACGCTGGTCGCGGTCGAGCGGAACGGAACCCGCGTCGTCGAGCAACCCTTGGTGGCGTGCCGGTTCGTTCACTTGATCGGCGAGGGGGGTTGGCGCGAAACCGATCTCGCGACGACGGACGCCGCCGAGCCACGGGAAACCACGTGACCATGCTTGCTCGCCTGTGCAGTGTCGCCTTCAACGGGATCGAAGCGGTCGCGACCGAGGTCGAGGTCAACGTGGCCGATCGCGGTTTCGCGGCCACTGCGGTGGTGGGGCTACCCGATACCGCGGTCAAAGAGAGTATCGAACGGGTCCGGTCCGCCGTCGGCAACTCCGGCTACCGTTTTCCGCGGTACAAGGTGGTGGTCAATCTCGCCCCCGCCGACTTGCGCAAGGAGGGACCGGCCTTCGACCTGCCGATCGCACTGGGCATCCTGTATGCCGAGGATCAGGCCTCGGGCGGCGATCTTGACGATTATTTGGTCACCGGCGAGCTGGCCCTCGACGGGCGGGTGCGTCGCGTCAAGGGCACCCTGTCGGCCGCGTTGCTCGCGAAGGAAAAGGGATACCGCGGCATCATCCTGCCTGTCGACAACGCGCCCGAGGCGGCGGTCGTGCGGGATCTCGAGGTGATCGGCGTCGACAGTCTTACCCAGGCGGTCGGTTTTCTTACCGGTCAGCTGCCGATCGAGCCGGCCGAGGTCGACCTCGATGCGGTCTTCGATCACGCGTCACGGTACGACCACGATTTCGCGGAGGTGCGCGGGCAGGAGGACGTCAAGCGCGCCCTGACCGTGGCGGCGGCGGGCGGTCACAACGTACTGCTGATCGGTCCACCCGGCGCGGGCAAGACCATGCTCGCCAAGCGGCTGCCGACGATCCTGCCCAAGCTGTCGATGAGCGAGTCGCTGGAGACGACGCGCATCTACTCGGTGGCGGGCCAGCTTGAAGCCGGCCGACCGCTGATGGCGGTGCGGCCGGTGCGCTCGCCGCATCATTCCGCCAGCGTGCCCGCGCTGGTCGGGGGCGGGACCGTGCCCCAGGCCGGAGAACTGTCGCTCGCCCATCACGGTATCTTGTTTCTCGACGAGTTCTCCGAGTTTCCTCGGCCCACGCTCGAAGCGCTCCGCCAGCCGCTCGAAGACGGAACGGTGACCATCGCCCGGGCGTTCGCCACGGTGACCTTTCCCGCCAAGGTGATGCTCGTCGCGGCCATGAATCCGTGCCCCTGCGGCTACTTCACCGACCCGCGAAAGCCGTGCAAATGCTCGCCGCCGCAGATCGACAAATACCTCGCCCGCATCTCCGGCCCGCTGGTCGATCGGATCGACATTCACATCGAGGTGCCTGCGGTACCGTTCGGCGCGCTGCGCAGCCGTAACGACGGCACCGACTCGCGGACCCTGCGCGAGCAGGTCGAAGCCGCCCGGACGCGCCAGCGCGAGCGTTTCGGCGCGGATGCCGTGACCGTCAATGGCCGGATGTCGTCACGGCAAGTACGAAAATGCTGCGCGCTGACCGATGCGTGCGAGACGATTCTGCGTCACGCCATGACCGAGCTGGGGCTGTCCGCCCGCGCCCACGACAAGGTCCTCCGCGTATCTCGCACCATCGCCGACCTCGCCGACGCCGAGGAGATCGGGCCCGACCACATCTCCGAGGCCATCCACTACCGCCGATTGGATCGCCAACTCTGATTCGGGCTTGACTTGCATGCATGATTTGTGCATACATATGCATATGAGAACTACGCTGAACGTAGACGACGAATTGATCGAGCAGGCGCGCAATCTGACCGGCATTGGTGAAAAGACCGCACTGGTCAAGGCCGGGTTGGAAGCCTTGATCGCACGTGAAAGCGCCAAACGTCTCGCCGCGTTGGGCGGCAGCGAACCGAAGGCAACGGCGCCTCCACGACGGCGATCGCGATGATCCTGGTTGACACATCCGTGTGGGTGGATCATCTCCGAAGTGGAAACGAGCAGCTCGAGGCTCTGCTGCTTGATGTACAAGTGGCTTGTCACCCCTTCCTTGTCGGCGAGCTTGCTTGCGGCGGCATCGTCAACCGCAAGGAGATGATGTCGTTGCTCGCCGCGCTACCCCGAGCGACGGTGGCGACGCATGATGAGGCGCTCGGGTTTCTTGACACCAAGATTCACGCCGGGGCGGGCATCGGATGGATCGACGTACACCTGCTGGCCTCGGCGGCCCTTACCGGTGTCCACCTATGGACGCTCGACACGCGCTTGCGCAAGGTATCGAAAACCCTCGGCGTCATGTGGCGTCCATAACCGAAGCTCACGCGTGCGCACTCGATCACGACCAGGTTCGCGTCACCATATGCCCCATTGCCGTGAAATGACCCATCACCAGGACCGTGGGGAGGTTCGCGGCATCCCCGATTTCCGGCAGGATGTTCGTGATCTTGATGTGGGAACGGCCTCAGGAACGTCCAACGGCTGCATTCTTGCGGAATGCATGTACCGTGACCTCATCGCGGCACGCCGATTGCCGTCGGTAATCAGGGCCGTGTACTTTTGCTGCTTCCAGGTTGATCACGCGTGGAAATTCCGGCATGGTGGAAGCAACGGAGACGGCTCTGTTTCTCTCACCTTAGCGGTTCTCAGGATGCGTCATGGGTCGAAGTGATGGCCGGACGAAGCGGTATGTATGTGCAGGGGTGCTTTCCGTAGCGGGAGGAAGCAGGTCGGGCGCGTTGGGGTTGGCGGTTCTGCTGCTCGTCGTGGTCGGGGCGCACGGCGATACCGTCACACTCACCGCCGACCGGGACAACACCCTGTACGAAGACTCGGCCGGCGCGTTGAGCAACGGCGCAGGGGAACATATGTATACCGGCCGAGTGGGATCGACGGGTAACGGGAAAATCCGACGCGCGCTGCTACACTTCGACGTTGCCGCCGCCCTACCGGCTGGGAGCACGATCGACCAGGTCACGCTTGATCTAAACATGTCGCAGACCGTCTCCGGATCACAGAACATCGAATTGCATCCACTGCTTACGGATTGGGGCGAGGGCAGTTCCGTCGCGCTCATTATGGGAGGCGGGCAAGGGGGCGCCGCGACCCCGGATGATGCCACGTGGTTGCATGCGTTCTTTAACACGTCGTTGTGGTCGAGCCCGGGCGGCGACTTTCGTCCGGCGGCCAGCGCCTCGGTGGCCGTGGGCGACGTGGGTCCCTACACTTGGGTGTCCACGCCGGAGATGGTTGCCGACGTCCAGCAATGGCTCGACGAGCCGGCGGCCAATTTCGGATGGATGCTTCGCGGCAACGAGGCGACACTATTCACGGCCAAGCGATTCGACACGCGGGAAAACGGCAACGTGGATAACCACCCGCGCCTGACGATCGATTACACCCCGCCCGACTGCAATACCAACGGTGTGAGTGACCCGGACGACATTGCCGGAGGCACGAGCGAAGATTGCAACGGCAACGGCGTGCCGGACGAGTGCGAGGTTGATACGGATGGTGACGGCCTGATCGATGCGTGCGACGGTTGTCCGAACGACGCGAGTAAAACCGCCCCCGGTCCGTGCGGTTGCGGAGCGGTGGATGTCGATACGGACGGTGACGGCACGGCCGACTGCGTGGATGCATGTCCGGCCGATCCGGCCAAGACCGCGCCCGGCCCTTGCGGTTGCGGCATTGCAGACGTCGACACGGACGGTGACGGGGCGGTCGATTGCGTCGAGGCATGCCCGAACGATCCGAACAAGCTCGACGCGGGAACGTGTGGCTGTGGTACGCCGGACCTGGACACGGATGCCGACGGCGTGCTCGACTGCAACGACGGCTGTCCGGACGATCCGAACAAGACCGAGCCGGGCACGACGGGATGCGACGTCGAAAACGATGACGGTGCCGAGAGCGAGGTGCCCGACAATGCTGACGCCTGCCCCGACGATCCTGACAAGACCGAACCCGGCACGTGTGGTTGCGGCGTGCCGGACGAAGACGCTGACGGCGACGATGTTTCCGACTGCATCGATAACTGTCCGGAGCTGGCCAATCCCGGTCAGGCGGATCAGGACGCTGACGGCGTCGGTGACGCTTGCGCGCCGGTGGACGAGGGTGAACCCAGCCCCGCGCCCGCCGCGCCGATGACGCCGATGTGCGGCGCCGGTTTGTGTGGCATGGGGTTCATGCCATGGGCGCCCTTCATGTTGCTGGGTTGGAGCGGGCTACGAAAGGTAATGATTAATGGTCGTAAATGGTAACTGTGGGCGGCTGGGTCGTTTCGTTGCCGGCATGATCGCGTGCCCGGTGGCTGTGGTTTTGCTTTCGTCCGTCGGCTGCAGCCCAGCCCCACCGACGAACGACGGGGTGGGGATACCCGATGTGGACGACGTCGCATTGACGTACGAGAACTTCGGGGCTTCGTTTTTCGAGACGTATTGCCTTCGCTGTCATAGCGCGTCGCTGGTGACGCCCGAAGAGCGTTCGAATGCGCCGTTTGGGATCAACTACGACACGCTCGAGGACGTTCGAGCATTGGCGGATCGTATCCGCGCCCGCGCCGGCGTGTCGAATACCATGCCGCCGATGTTTCTGTCCGTGCCTCGGCCGAGTCAGGCGGAACGTGATCAGCTCGTCGCGTGGATCGATGCCGGTACGCCGAGTGACACCGACGCGGAGTAGGGGCGCATTTCAGTCATGGCGTGGTTTCAGCCATCCGAGCCCCAAGCGCCAGCGCGGGGATTTTGAACCCGCTCGCTCGCGCTCGCGGCTCGGATGGATTGTTGTCGGTGTGTTGCAAGATCGAGGTCACGCCAGGATCTCGCGGATCACGTTGCCGTAGACGTCGGTGAGGCTTTCCTTGCGGCCCTGATGGAAGTAGGTGAGGGCTTCATGGTCCAGGCCCATCAGGTGCAGGATGGTGGCGTGGATGTCGTGGACGTGGGCCTTGTCGACGACGGCTTCGAAACCGAATTCGTCGGTCTCGCCGTAGGCGGTGCCGCCTTTCACGCCCGCGCCGGCCATCCACATGCTGAAGCCGTAGGGATTGTGGTTCCGGCCGGGCGCGTCCTTGCCCTCGCTGAAGGGCATCCGGCCAAATTCGCCGCCCCAGACGATGAGCGTGCTGTCGAGCAGGCCGCGTTGTTCGAGGTCGGTCAGCAAGGCGGCGATCGGCTGATCGATCTCGCCCGCGTGTTGCCCGTGGTTCGCTTCGACGCTCTTGTGCGCGTCCCAGGTGTCTTCGAGATGGCCGCCGCCGGAGTAGAGCTGCACGAAGCGCACGCCGCGTTCGACGAGTCGGCGAGCGATCAGGCAGTTGCGGCCGAACTCGTCGGTCGGCTGTCGGCCCACGCCGTACAGGGTTCGCGTCGCTTCCGTTTCCTGTTCGAGATCGACCGCCTCGGGGGCCTCGGACTGCATGCGATAGGCCAATTCGTAGCTGGCGATTCGTGCGGCCAACTCGTCGCCGCCGGGTCGTGCGTGGATGTGTTGCTCGTTGAGTCGAGCGAGTAAGTCGAGCTGTCGGCGCTGGGCTTGGCGATCGACGTGGTCGGGTCCGCGCAGGTCGAGGATCGGGTCGCCCACCGGGCGGAACAACGTACCCTGGAAAGTCGAGGGCATGAATCCGCTCGACCAGTTCGGCTGTCCGCTGATCGGACCGCCGCGTTTGTCGAGAATCACCACGTAGCCGGGCAGGTCCTGGTTCTCGCTGCCGAGCCCGTAGACCGCCCAACTGCCCATCGACGGCCGGCCGATCAGCGGCTTGCCCGTGTTCATGCACACCAACGCCGAGCCGTGGGCGTGGCTGTCGGTATGGCAGGAGCGGATCACCGCCAGCTTGTCGGCATGCTCACGGACGCGTGGGAAATAGTCGGAAATCAGCAGGCCGCTGTCGCCGCCGGGCCGGAACTCCCGCCAGGCCGGTGTAAGGAATCCCATTTTCCGGCCGCCGGAGTTGATGAACTTCTTGTCCGGGGGGAGCGTTTTGCCGGCGTATTTCGCGAGCTCGGGCTTGTAGTCGAAGGTGTCGACCTGGCTCGGCCCGCCGTTCATCATCAGGAAGATGCAACTGCGCACCGGGCCGGCGAAGTGTGCCGGTCGCGGCGCGAGTGGATTGTCGGATCCCGCGCGGGTGGCCGCCCGTGCATGACGGTCGAAGAACCCGTCGGTCGCGAGCAGTGAGGTCAGCGCCAGGCCCGCGAACCCGCCGCCCATTTCCCACACGAACTCACGCCGCGTCTGGCCGCAAGGATAGAGTCGTCGAAGTTCAGTCATGATTCGCTCTTTCTCGCATGCGCCCTGATCCACGTCGACGAATTCGTTCGTCGCTGGTTCGTCGCTGGTGCGAGAATCCTTTCTCGTCGCTGGTTCGTCGCTGGTTCGTCGCTGGTTCGCTGCTGGTGCGAGAATCCTTTCTCGCACCCACCCGATGCGGGAATCCTTTCCCGCGAGAACGAACGCAGGATAGGAATCCTGCAAACGGAAGGGACGAGATGGGAATCTCGTCCCAGCATGCGTCGTCGAGATTCGGTCATCATTCACGCTTTCCCACGTACGTCTAATCCACGTAGACGAACTCGTTCGCATTCAATAGCACGTGGCACAGCGACGCCAGGGCCAGGTGCTCCGGATCGACGGTGACGCGTTCGATGCCGTAGCGGTCAAACAAATAGTTCCAGACCGCGATCCGTTCGCTTTCCGCCAGCGCGCGGTTGTAGACGATCAGCTCGGCGATGTCGCCGTGCCAGTATTCGCCGGTGATGTCGCCCTGTTGTCCCACCACATACGGGGTATCGAGCGTGCGCGTCGCCAGCGGTTGTCCCTTCGCCCCGAGCCGGTCGGCGTTGCGATACACGACGGCGTCGTGATCATCGGCGATCGCGGTGAGTACCCCATGATCGGTCGGCGGCGTGAGACGCCCGGCACCGGCGAAGTTGTCGGTGAAACGAATGGTGTCCGGCCCGGTGGTCCCGAGGAATACCGAGGTCGTCGTGTTCTTCTCGCGGTTCCAGTTCGAGAAGATCTCCCGATGTCCGCCGGCGCCGGCCGTATCGTTGACCACGGCCAGGATGGTGAACCTTTGCGAGGCGAGCACCTGACCGGCGACGTGGAGGAACGAACGCTTGCCGTCGAAGCGCACCGCCGGTCGGCCGTTGATCACATCAGCGACAAGTTGTGGGCGTCTGGTAGCATCAGATTGTTCGGTGTGATGACTTCGACCCGACTGGTCCCGCCACGCGCGCACGCGACCTTGCTCATCGACTTCCAGATCCGCATCCGCCTTGAGCCAGAGAACAAGATCATCGGTCACCATCGATCTCTCGTACGATGGTTCGTTCCGGGCCGCATCAAAATGTCGATGCTGCTCGGTCAGGTGGACCAGGGCCGCGTCGCGCTCGGCTTGCGTCGGAGCGCGGTTGAACGCTATTTCCCACGCACGGATGACCTGCCGCTCGCGATCGGTCCCGACCTCGCGCGTTACGCGCCGGGCCAGCGACGCGCTCATTTCATGGGTGAACGCGTTGTTCATCAACGCCAGCGCCTGCGGGGCCACGGTCGTCACGTCGCGCTGACCGCACGGTGCGGTCGTGTCGCAGAAGTCGAACGTCGTCATCAGCGGCAGCAGAAGCGAGCGTTTGGTGAACATGTAAATGCTTCGGCGCTCGCGTTCCCGCGCCGTTGAGGCGGTCCACGCCGCCTGCTTGCGGGAGAGACCTTCGAGCGCGTCGGACGCCATCCGGGGATAAAAGCTCGGGCCGCCCTGGGTCAGGCTGATGCGGTCGCTGACGTGGAGCATCGCATCGCGCATCGCTTCGGCGTCGAGGCGGCGACGGTTCGCGCGCCACCATTGCCGGTTGCCGTAGTCGCGCTCGCTGTAGGCCGCCTGCTCGGGGTGCACCGACGCTTGCCGGTAGGTGTTCGAGAGCAGCATATGCCGGTGCATGCGTTTGATCCGCCAGTCGCCGTCCATGAACTCCGCCGCCAACCAGTCCAGCAGTTGCGGATGGGTCGGCGGGTCGCCCTTGAAGCCGAAGTTGCTCGGGGTGCGAACCAGCCCGGCGCCGAAATGGTGTAACCATAGCCGGTTGACCATGACCCGGGCGGGCAGCGGATTGCGACGGTCGGTGATCCACCGCGCCCATTGCAAACGCCGTTGCGTGGTTTTCGATCCCGGCGGCGGTGGCGAGGTGGTCGGCTCGAGTGCCGAGGCGAGCCTGAGAAAACCGGGCGTGACCGCCGGGCCGAGGTTGTGCGGGTTGCCGCTTTTCAGCAGGTGCAGGGACGGGACCTCTCGGCCACGATCGGTCCAGCCGAACACGTCTTGAAAGCCCAGCTCGTCGTAGCTCGGCCCGCCCATCAGCTTGCTGTCGCGCGGGTCGATGAAACCGGCCCAAAACAAGCCGGCCAACCGGTGGTAATCGGTCTGCGGGATCGGGTCGAACTTGTGGTCGTGACACCGCGCGCACTTGGCGGTTACCCCGAGGAAGGCGGTGGTCGTGGTGTGGACAAGGTCTTCGAGTCTTTCGTATTTGTACTCGAGGGGATCGTTCGGCTCGTCGTCCCACGTGCCGACGCGGAGCATGCCGGTGGCGATCGCGGTCTCGGCACTGCGGTCGGGCAGTTCGTCGCCGGCCAGTTGCTCGGTGACGAATCGGTCGTAGGACTTGTCTTCGTTCAGCGAGCGAATGACCCAGTCGCGATACTTCCACGCGAACGGTTTGACCGCGTCCCGCTCGTAGCCGTTGGTCTCGGCGAAACGCACGACGTCGAGCCAGTAGCGCGCCCAGCGTTCGCCGTACTGCGGCGACGCGAGCAGACGATCGACCAGGTTCGGGTAGGCCTCGGGCGATGCGTCGGCGACGAATGCCGAGACTTCTTCCATTGTCGGCGGAAAACCGACCAGGTCGAAGTAGACGCGGCGAATCAAAGTGCGGCGATCCGCGCGCGGCGCCGGTTGCATGGTTGATTGTTCGAGACGAGCGAGGATGAACGCATCGATCGGATTGGCCACGCGCTCGACCGCCTCGACCCGGGGGATCTCCGGCCGGCGCACCGGCTGGTAGGACCACCAGTCGTAGCCGGCGCGATCGTCGGTGGTCACCTCGTAGGGATCGAGAATACGGTCGGTCGGCCAGGCGGCGCCGGCGACGATCCAGGCTTCGAGCAATTGGATCTGAGCGTCGTCGAGTGGACGTGTCTTACCGTCTTTCTTGGGCGGCATTTCGCCGGCGCGAACCCGGCTGAGCAGTAAGCTCTTGGCCGCATCGCCGGCCACGATCGCGGCACCGTGCTCGCCGCCGCGGGTCAGCCCGTCGCGCGTGGTGAGATCCAGCCCACCCTTCGGCGCACCCCCGCTGTGGCACGCCAAACAGTTGCGAATGAGAATCGGCGCCACATCACGGTTGAACGACGGCTCGGCGGCACCGGCGCCGGCACACAGCACCAGTGCCGGGATCACGAGCAACATCACACTCCCCAGACGGACCATACGCGATCTCCGGGCATATCGCATTTACTCTGATACCCAAACTACCCGCAAGGGCGGTGATGATGCAATGTCTGTTGATGTAGACATCTGATCATGTGTTCCGAGGCGGCGTGAATGCGATGGTTGGCCGACGAGCAGGACGATTATGATTCTGAAATGATCGACAGGCCGTCGATGCCTTCAAAGTCCTGTCGGTTGTGGGTGACCAACGGGATGCGGTGCTCTACTGCCGTGGCTTCAATCCATGCATCGCTCGACTTGATGGGACGTCCGCTGCGTGCGCGTTGATCCATGACCGTCGCCCATCGCAAGCAGAGTGTGTCTGTAAACGGATAGACGAGAAAGGTTCGTACGTGTCGAGAGAGAGCGTCGAATCGCTGCGATCCCCAACTGCGCTGTATGGCCCAACGGTACAGCTCGGCAACCGTCATAAACGAAAGGACAAGTTCTTGTCCTGCGAGGTGCTCGGCGTAAAGATCGGCGCGTGAATCGTTCTTGAACGTGAAGGAGACGACATCCGTGTCCACGACAACGCGAGGCATGGTGCCTATTATCCGTCTTCCCGCCAGGATCGGCGCGCGTCGAGGAAATCGTCGGCGGTTTCGTCGGCGGGCCAGAAGTCGGCCCTGAGTGCATGGATGTCCGGAACCGGCTGAGTACCCTGGGCTTGTGCGAGTTGGTCGAGCGTCGGATTGTCGTAGAAGCCGAGACCGGACATTCCTGTGCAAGCGGGCGCATGGGCGGCATAGAAGGCGTCGATCGCGTCGTGGGCGATGTCGGACGCGGACCGTCCGTTGGAACCCGCAAGTTTCTCGATCTTACGCTGTCGATCAGGGTCGATTCGTATGTCAGCAGGGTCCGTCGCCATGGGATCATCGCCTCGATCAGCACGCCGTGGCTCTTCGGCAGCTCGAGTATAACACAGCGAGTTGCGAACCGCGAGGCAAGCCTGACGAGTGCATGGAATGCTCAACGTGGACGCCAGTAGGCGTGCATGGCGGCTCGGCCGGGTTGGACGGTTGTGATCGGGTAGGTTCGGCGGCCGGCGATGAGCATGACGTAAAGTTGCCGCGTGCCGGTGCGGTTCGAGCCGAAGCAGAGCCACCGGCCGTCGGGCGAGATCTTGGGGTGGTAATTGAGCGTGCCGTCCGGCGAATGCGTCAGCCGCTCGGTTCGACCCGCGAGATCGGTTCGCATCAACTCGACGTTATTGCCGAACTTGGCGGTGTAGTACACCGACTTTCCGTCGACCGACCAGATCGGCACGTCGCTGCCGGCGCTGTGAAACGCCGGCTTGTCGATGCACTCGATGACCCCGCGATAACCTTGACGATCTCCGACCTTGACCAGACCGGTACCGTCCCGCCGCACCACGTGGGGATGACAGTCGTAATGTTCGCCGGAGACGAACAACAGCCACTGTCCGTCGGGCGACCACTGCGGCACGAAGTTGAACGGGTGGCCGGTCTCGACGCGCTTCGCGTTCCCGCCGTCGGCGTCGGCGAGATAGACACGATAGCTCATGTGATACGCGATGCGCTTGCCGTCGGGCGAGGCGTTGAAGCCGTAGGCGAACTCGTCGGCGCCCTCGGTCAGGTCCTTCTTGTTCCGGCCGTCGCGGTCCATGCTGAACGGGTGCGAGTTGGCGCCGATGAGCGCCTGAAACCCGAGCCGGTTCGGATCGTTCGGCCAATAGAACACGCCGGTGTTGTAAATACTCACCCGGTCGACGCCGGTGACGTTGACGAGTTGCTCGGTGGTCATGTCGAGCAGGTAGACGTCGTTGAGCCAGCCCTGCGTCATGCGGAAGGTCTGGTGTTCTTCTTCCCAGGCGGCGTTCTCGGGGCTCTCCCATCCGCGGTTGATCAGGGCGATCTTGCCGTCGGGCGACCAGCCCGCGAACTGCGTCCAGGCATGCGGCTCGTTGACCAGCGACGCGCCGACCGGTTTGCGTCCGCTGCCGTCGGCGTTCACGACGTGTGCCCGCAGGCTGGTGAAGTAGGGATGCATCCCGCCGGGCAGGTCCGCGCGATACTCGGTGTAACCGATCACGCCCGTCGGTCGTGGCGCGACGTCGTCGGCGAACGTAACGAACCGTGGACAAGCGAGGGCGGCGAAGAGGCAAAGCCACCGGATGCGTGGGTGACGGTTCAGCATGTCGATCTCGCAAATGGTGGTCAATGCATAACCGGACCGAAGCGCGAGTTTTGAAGTTGCGCTTCGGGCTGGTAGGTCGGTTCATGCTTGTTTTATGGTCCGGCGCAGCGTCGGCTCGAGCGCATCGGCCATGCGCATGAACCCCAGGTCGTTGGGATGCGAACTGTCGGTCGTTCCTTCGGTGTCATCGCCGAGCTGCCCTTCACCGGGTATATAGTGCAAGTGCTTGAAGCCGTCGGCGATGAGCCGATCGTAGGCCTTGCGTAGCGCGGCCCGGCTGGCGCGGTGGCGCTCTTGCGAACTCGGCTTGAACTGTGCATTGGCGTACGTACGATCCTCGACCAGCACGATCGGCGTTTGAGCCCGCGCTTCGCGCAGTTGACGCACCAACGGCTCGGCCCGTTCGGCGACCTGGTCGCCGGTCAGGTTGGGCAGACAGTCGATCACGTAGACGGCCGCGTCGATCTCCATGATCAGGGCGCCGACTTCGCGTTCCATTTCACCGTTACCGGAGAATCCCAGGTTGATCACCGGCCGATCGAGCCGTCGCCCGAGTATGGCCGGATGCGGCATCCCAGGGCGCGAGGCGCACGCGCCGTGCGTGATCGACGTGCCGTAGAACAGGAGCGGCTTGCTCGTGCGCGGCGGCATCGGCGTGAACGTCGCCTTGACGGGTACGCCGATCTCGAGCGAATCGACCCCGTTGTACAAGGGTAAATAAACCCGATAGGCCCGCGAGCCGGCAATCAGACCGTCGGCGAGTTTGACGTTGACGTTCTTGCTCTTGGGCCGAGCCACCCCGAGCCAGGCCCAACGCTTCTGTTGATCGTGGGCGTAAAGATCGAGACCGCTGACGCCGGTCGCGGGCATGTGGTCCATGGCCAGTCGATCCGAGAGTAGGGTGTAGCGGGCATGGATGGTTCGGGCGTTGGACGCGAAGGGTAGCACCATGCCGGCCGAGTGACGACTGAGATTCCACACCGCGTCGCGCACCGATGCCTTGGCGCGGGCGGGCAGGCGATCGAAATAACGCTCGGTGTCGGCCCAACCTTTGCCCTCGACGCCCCATTGGCGGGCATCGTACCAGGCGATATCCCCTTCGATCGTGGGCTTGACCGACGCGGCGGATGCACCGCAGGCGCGTTGACTGATCCGCGTGATCGCGAGTCCGCTACCGGCCACGGCGAGAAAGGTGCGACGATTCATGGTTGAAACTCCTTGGTGGTTCAGGCGCCGTATTACGCCAGGTCCGGGATGCTCCAGGGACTGCGGTATTCCTTGGTGAGCAGTCCGTTGGCTTCGTCGTCGCCGCGGAACTTTTCGGTTTTCGGATCGAAGTGCAGGACCCTCTCAAGGCGCGAGGCGATCTCGCCAAGGTGAATGAGCGAGCACGACAGGTGCGCGACCTCGGGTGGGGCGTGGGTTTCGGCACGGGTGCGCACGCATTCGAGAAAGTTACCCATGTGATCCTGGGCGGTCCCGGCCAAACTTTTTCCCGATGCGCCGGGCCCCTTCTCCTCCTTCGGACCGAGGTAGGTCTGAAAGTAGCCGCGACGGGAGAAGATCATGTACCCCTCGGTGCCGTAGAACGCGTTGCCGCTGTCGAAGCCATGCATGCCGTAGGGCGTCCAGAGCCGGTCTTCGTAGAGCAGTACCTTACCCTCTTCGTATTGATGGGCGACCATCATGTTGTCCGGATACTCGCGCAGACCTTTCAAGTCGATGCGGCTGCCGTGGGCGGTGATGCGGATCGGGTGAGCGGTTACGCCGAGTCCCCAGCGGGCCATGTCGATGTCGTGGGCGCCGTCGTCGCCCATGTCGCCGTTGCCGTAGTCGCGGGTCCAGCGCCAGTTGCGATGAAATCGGTTCACGTTGAACGGGCGTTTGGGGGCCGGGCCGAGCCACATGTCGTAATCGACGCCGGGCGGCACCGGCGTATCGGGCTTGGGTTGGGGCATGGTAAGTCGCTGTACGTTCCACGCCTTGGAGGTCTTGATCTCGCCGAGCAGGCCGCTCTCGAGCACCTCGCCCGCGCGTTGGGTGACGGCACTGGTGCGCATCTGGGTGCCGTGTTGCACGACGCGCTTGTATTTGCGGGCCGCTTCGATCAGGAGGCGACCTTCGGAGAATACATGGGTACCCGGCTTTTCGAGATAGACGTCCTTGCCGGCTTGGAGTGCGCGGATGGCGATGGGGACGTGCCAGTGATGCGGCGTGGCGACGACTACGGCGTCGATGCCGGGATCATCCAGCACCTTGCGAAAATCGCTCACCTGCTTGGGCGTCTTGCCGGTGATCTCGTTGACGACTTGGGCCTTGCTCGCGGCCACGCCGGCGTCGACGTCGCAGATCGTCGCCACCGTTGCGGTGTCCCGCTCGGCGAGCGACTTCACGTGAAAGCCGCCCATACCGTTGACGCCGATCACCGCGACGCGCACGCGTTCGCTGGGCGCCGCCGCCCGGGTGCGTGACGCCACGCCGGCCACCGCGCTCAACGTCGCGGCGGTTCTGGCCGAGTCGGATAGAAACTTTCGTCGCGGTGTACGCTTCATGACGGAATCCTCCACTGGGTGCGAACCGCTGGGGTCCGGACGGTCATGATTTCGATGGGTTACCGGTTCGGCATTGTACCGTCATCGACGAACGAGGCCATAGCGAGCTGTCTCGGTGCATGGACGCGTCTCGGTCGGCGGGGGTACAATGTATTAGCCGCAGCGGACGCGGTCGAACCCGTCGAATCCCATGTGTCAAACCCCAACAAGCACGTACCCCATCGACCGCCGGGACGGGTGGTGGACGTTGGCCGTCGTCGCGGCCGGTGTGGGTATGCTCGCGACGGGCATGTTCTGGGGGGTGCCGGTGTCCAAGTCCATTTGCGGCGCCCTGCGGGTGCTGGACGGCGAGGTTCCCTATCGCGACTTCTGGTCCATGTACGCACCGGGGCAGTTTTACGCCGTGGCCGCGTTGTTCGCGATGTTCGGTCGCCACGTGCTGATCCAAGCGGCGGCGGTGGTGCTGATTCGTGCCCTGACCGGCGGGGTGCTCTATAGAATCTGTCGCCGACTGGGGGCCGATCGACCGGTGGCCGCCGGTTTGGCGCTTCTGTTCGTGGGCAGTCTCGTCAAACCGGCGCCGGAGTTGACCACCTATCCGCCGGCGCTGCTGTGTCTTCTCATCGCCGTCGAGCGCATCGTCTGCTACCTGCGGGACGACCGGCGCGTCTCGTTGCCATGGATCGGGGTGTGGTTGGGGATCGCCGCCTGCTTCAAGCATGATGTCGCCGCGTACGCCGCCGTTTCGATCAGCCTGACGTTCTTCGTCACCTGGTATGGGCTCGGCGGTCGTCGGTCCGCCGCATGGCTTCATCCCGTCAAGGCGTCGGCGAAGCTCGCCGCCGGCGCACTGGCTGTCTTCTTGCCGGCGGCGTCTCTGATCGCCTGGTCGGCGGGTCCCGACGTGTGGCAGCGTCTCGTCGTGTTTCCGGCCACCGACTTCCGCGCCGTGCGCGACGAGCCGTATCAACCGCTCTTACCCTCGTGGCAGCCGATCGCGGACTGGGCCGAGGATTGGCGCGACGTATACAAGGCTCGAGCCGTCATCGCGGGGCAGGCCGGTTGGTTGATGTGCAACGTTCCGCAGTGGGTGTTCGTCATCGCGGCCGGCTGGCTCGCGGTGCGTCGGCGTCAGATCGACGCGAAAACAATCGCGACCGCCGCGTTCTTCCTCATCTGTTTGCCGCCGTTCTGGTTGGCCGCACACATTCAACAGAATACGCATATCTACTCCATGGCGGTGTTCTCGCTGCTGTTGGCAGGGATGGCGCAGATCAGGCTGGCAACGGTTGCACGATCCCGTCGAAGGTTGCGTGGCCTGCTCGTCGCCGGCGTGGGTGTCTATGCTTGTGGACTGCTCGCTCAGCCGGCGATGGGCTTGTTTCGGACGGTTGTCCAATGGCCGGAAAGTCGCCGACTCGACTTGCCCGGTACGGCGGGCATACGCGTTCCACAGGACGACCATGAGGTCTACGACAACATCACCCGTTTCATCCGCACGCACGTCCCGCCGACCGAGCGGATCTACGTCGGCGTCAAGCGGCACGATGCGATTGTGATCAATAACCTGCGTTTCTACTACTTGTCCGGTCGACGCAATTGTTGCCGGTATGACGAGCTGCATCCGGGCGTGACCGACCGCGACGACGTGCAGCGGGAGATCATCGACGCGTTGGAAACGCACGCGGTGCGGTGCGTCGTTCTCTGGCGGTTCGGTTGGTCGGAGGCGACGCTCAACGAGATCAAAGCGAGAAACCAGGACGCCCTTCCCGGGCTCGGGTCGACGCGGCTCGACACGTACCTGGCCGCGCGATTCGAGACGATCGCCCAATACGGTGAGTACGACCTGATGTGGCGCAAGGATCTGCCGCCGCCGGTTACCGATCGTGTGACGGGCCGGTAGTGATCACTTCAAACGCGGAGTCGTTGGGACGTGGACGCGCGCGTCGGCTGGTGTCGTACGCCAGCGCGGCGGTGGTGAGGGTCCACGCGCAAACCGCGAAGATGTTCGAGTTGGGCGTGCGATTGGTGGTTTCGGCCCATGGCCAGGGGAAATTGAACACCACGAAGTTCAGGCTCAAGTACAACCAGACCGCCAACAGCAGCATCGGGCGCGTAAACGACCGCCCGGGGGGACTGAAACGGCTGCGGACCGCGTAGAACATCGCCGTCACGAAGGTCAACAGCAAGGGCAGGACGAACAGCCAGGCCCATCCCGCCGGCTCGGATAACTGATCACCCTTGTAGGAAGCGTTGAACACGGTCTTGCCCACGATCGGCAGCGCCAGCAGCGGCAGCGGCAGCATGTAGGGCCAGTAACGTCCGCCGACGATACCGATCAGCGGGATCAGGCCCAAATGCACGCCCGTATCCGCGATGCGTGAGAAACGTCGGTAGGTGTCTTCGTCCCACACCCGAAGCACGGCGTTCTCGAAACCCACGAAGATGTCGAACGTAATCAAGGCCAAGGCCATCGCATGGACGGTGATCATCAACCATTCGATCGGAGCCGGAATCGTGGCCGGTACGTCTTTGTCGTTGCGGGCGATGAGACGATGATTGAGCCACAAACCCAGCGCCAGCCCGAAGCCGAGCACCAGGCCGAACGTGGTCTCCATCATGTTCCACCAGTTGATCGGGATGCCGGCGAATTGTGTTCCCTCGAGCCAGCCCGGGTTCCATGCGTTGTGGGCTTGAATGCTCTGCCCGATTGCGAATCCGCATCCACCGGCGAGAAAACCGGAAAACGCCATGTTGCGGGCCAGACGATCGCCTTTGAACAGCCCGGTGTAGGCCACCAGCCCGAGTAACGCGCAGAGCAATCCACCCCAACATTCCGGTCGAGGATCGACTTTGGGGTTATTCGGCTCCCAGTACCAGTCGGCGGAGAAGTAGATGCTCGGCAGTCGTTGCGCGGTGATGTCGAACGGCCGGTTCAGCCATCGGATGCCGATAAACATCAGCACGATCACGCCGATCATGATAATCAGCATCTCGAGCGCGCGGTAACGTTTGCCACTCAGCCCCATGCCCAGGAAGGCGCCGGCCAGACCGATCCAGACGCCGCCCTTGATGAACACACCGAGGATGCCCCACCAATAGGCGTCCGCGTTGCCGACCACGGCCGGATTATGCGTCAGGCCGAGGGTCTGCCCGTAGGTCATCGACCCGCCGAAGCCGAACGCCACCGCCGTCATCGCCACCGCCCGCGCCGCCTGCAAGGAGGTCGCGTGCGGACAGAACAAAAACACGAGCGTCAGCCCGACGAGCAGGCCGGGGACCATGGCTCCGGTCTCGTGCCCATACTGCCCGCGGATGCCCCACCCCATCCCGCCGGCCATCGCCGTGAGCATCAACGCCAGCAGCAACGGGGGACGCGACGATTCGGTCGTCGGGGAGGACGGTTCCGCATCGCACAACTCGTTCAATCTTTCGCCTTCCATGCTTTGAATATAGTCGCAGAAGCCGAACGCCGCCAGGGGCGATCAGGGTGTAGCGCAGGCTCGGGAGATGCTCGATACGTTCAACGGAACCAAAATGTCCACAGCTCAGGGCGTAACCGAAGCGGTCTCGCTCTTGTGCTTGGGGGCGGCTTCGGCCACGGCGCGTAGAAAACGCGCCGCCTCACTCATGTCGATCTGTGCGTCGGCGCGAAGCCTCATCGTGAGGCTTTGGTACGCCGCGCGGCGCTCCTTCTCGATCAGCTCGTCGCGGATGAGCGACTGGGCATCGGCGAAGGAAACTTCCTGTTTGGCGTCGATCTTCTCGCACCGCACCAGGAACAGTCCCTCGTCGTTACTGAGCACCTCGGACGTCCCGCCCTCCGGCAGCGTGAACAGGGCGTCGGTGACGGGAGCGTAGCTCGCCTTGAGTGCGCCGCGAGTGATGGGTCGCCAACCTCCGCCGGAAGCGGCGTTGACGCCCTTCGAGTACTGCATGGCCACGGCGGTGAAGTCGTCTCCGTCCGCCAACGCCTGCGCCGCGCGCGCCATGGTCTCCTGGGCCTTGCGGCGAGCCTCGGTCCAATCGGCCGCGTTGGGCGCCGCCGCCGACCCGAGAAACGCGCGATACGGCATGTCGATCAGCCGCATGGTTCGGCGCTCGGGCGTGGTGAACTGCGCCTTCTGCTCGTTGTACATCTTCACCAGCGTATCGCGGGTCAGGTTCAGCCGGGACTTGATTCGCTCGCCGATGAACATGCCCGCCACGTAAAAACGCTTGATGGACTTCAGTTCCTGCTCCCGACTCCAGCCCCGGGCACGGACATGTTCCTCGAATCGCGGCTCCAAGCCGTCGAACTTCTCCGCGATCTGATCGGTGAGCCGTTGCTCGACGAACTTGTCCAGTTGAGCAATATTCTCCTCGGTCAGCTCCTTGATCGCTTCTTGATAAACAAGTAAATCGTTGACGTGCCGCTGGAACTGATTTTGCACGAGATCGACGACCTGCTGGCGGTAGATGCCGGGCGACTGGGCGCGGGCCGCGAGCTCCAGTTTGTCCCAGATCGGGTACAAAATTTCCTCGACCGTGACTTCATCGCCGTTGATCATGACCACGTTCACCGGCCCGCGTACCCGCACCTGTGCCGGTGTCGGCTGGGTGGTCGTAAACGCCGACCGCACCGGGTCCGGCTCTTCGTGCGTCGCGGTCGCGGGAGGCGGGTCCGGCTCGCGGGCGGCGGTTGATTCCGTTGATTCACGCGCCTTGCGGCGCTCGGCGGCGACGTCCACCGTCTCGGCCGCATCGTTCGGGCGAGACCGACGCCGCGGCTTCGACAGTTCATCCATCGACATGGTGCAGGCCGTGGAACTGCACAGCAGGCAAACCGCGTACATCAGGAACATCGTACGTGTCCTACGCAACCATCGCCGGCGCCGGCTGGATTGAACCGTCATCATCCCACACATGATCCTGCAATGATACGTCGCTGTCGCGACTATAGGTGTCTCCGCACGCCTTCGCAACTCCCCGCTCATGACCTTCTGACGATTCCGGGCACGTGAATACAGGTAAAATAACACCGAGGAAAGCAAACCGCGCCCGGGAGGACTCGAACCTCCGACCTGCGGTTTCGGCAATGTCCGGCGCTTTCACGCCGGGCCGGACCATCTCATCGCCCTTCCGACTCGCCGATTACCCCCACCATCCCGGGGGGGCTCGTGCGAGGCCGGTGTCGGGCGCCGGGCGCTGCCCGCCTGCTGGCCGAAGCCGGATCAGACGGGTTGCGGGGTTATCGGCGAGGCGCCTCACCCGCTGGTCTCTACACCTTCCGCCGGCTGCGGCAGGGTTGGAAAACCCGGAATGACCCGGCGCG
>Ga0299906_10000718_pt1 | contig 29644 bp, 23 predicted proteins | sample RVTome_14_FD_200259 | JGI IMG/M metagenome (GOLD analysis project Ga0299906, IMG submission 200259) | Soil microbial communities from uranium-contaminated site in the Upper Colorado River Basin, Wyoming, United States - RVT145D125 (version 2) ...
GGGTGTGCGACGCCCGGGAGCCGGCGGCGCGTACCCTCCCGTGCCTCACGCGGCGAACTGCGTCACTACCGCCCCGCCCGGGCCTCAAGATCGGAGCCGAAACGGCCGATAGCACCTGCGGCCATGTCCTCGATCGGCGCACCCGCCCCGCTCTGGATCTCGCTGCGGGGGGCGCCGCGCCTGGTCGCCGTGGCGTGGCTGGGCTGGGTGGGGGCGGCCTCCGTGCTGGCGTGGTGCGCGGCCCCGTTGGCCGGCGCGGCCGGCGTCGTGGTCGGCCTGCTGACCGGTGGGTGGCTGCTCGCGTGCGTACTGCCGTCGCCGCTCGAGAGCTTTCGGGCCTACCACATCGACGACGGCGAGGTGATCGCGATGGGGCCCTGGCGCCACGTCGACCGGCTCGCGTGGGACGACATGCAGGCGTGCACGCAGACCCGCGGTGGCCTCGTCCTGGACGGCTCGGTCGTGCGCGTCGTGCTGCCGCTGCGTGGTCTCGTCGCCAGTGGCGGCTGGACGCAGGCGCTCGTGCGCGTCGTCCCGGGGCGCGCCCAGGCCATGTGGCGGGCGCTCGAACGCGGGGCCGTGGCGCTCACCCCGCCGCCCGATCCGCCGACCCTCACCATGGCCTGGTGGGCCTGGGGACCGGCCGTCCTCGGCGGGACGGTGCTGGGGGATGCCGCCAGCCTGGTCTTCGGGATCGGCCTGGCGGCGGCGGAGCGACTGCTCGTGCTCGGGCGGTGCCGGTGGCGGCAAGTGGTGTTGCAGCCGAGCGGCATGGTCGTGCCCGGCGCTGGCCGGCGTCTGTTCGCGGCGTGGGATGCCGTGCGCGTCGAGCCCACGGATTTCGGCCTGCAGGTCCAGGCGATACGCGGCGGCGGGACCGTCCCGGCGGACGTCCCGGACTTCTGGGCCGCCGTCGCCGTCATCGAGCTGCACGCCCGGCTCGGCTTCCGGCAGCCGGACGCGGTCGCGTTCAGCGCCACCCTCGACGACGACGGGGTCGCCGTGGTCGGCGAAGTCGAGTCGATCTGACGGCTCGGCGCCGACTCAGAACGCGCGCAGCAGCCAGACGAGAATCGCCTTCTGGACGTGCAGCCGATTCTCGGCCTGGTCGAAGACCACGGCGCGCGGTCCGTCGAGTACCGCGGCGGTGATCTCCTCGCCGCGATGCGCCGGAAGACAGTGCATGACCAGCACGTCCGGCGCCGCCGCGGCGACGAGCGCGTCGTCGAGCTGGTAGTCGCGGAAGGCGCGGCGGCGCTCCTGCGCCTCGTCCTCCTGCCCCATGCTCGTCCACACGTCCGTGTAGAGGACGTCGGCGCCGCGCACGGCGTCGGCCACGTCGTGGACGACCCGGACGCCGGCACCGGCCGCCGCGGTGATCGCGGGATCCGCCTCGTAGCCGGGCGGACAGGCGAGGACGAAGTCGAAGCCCAGGCGGGCGGAGGCGTCCATCCACGAATGCACCATGTTGTTGCCGTCGCCGACGAACACGACGCGCAGCCCTTCGAGGCGTCCCCGGTGCTCGAGCAGCGTAAAGCAGTCCGAGAGCACCTGACACGGATGATGCAGGTCGGAGAGGCCGTTGACGACGGGGACGCACGCGCCGGCGGCCAGCTCGGCCACGCTGTCGTGCGAGAAGGTGCGAGCCATGATCACGTCGACCCAGCGCTCGAGGTTGCGGGCGATGTCGGTGGCCGGCTCGCGTTCGCCGAGGCGGATGTCCCCGGGGGCCAGGTGAATGGCCGCGCCGCCGAGCTGCACCATCCCGACTTCGAAGGTGACGCGCGTGCGCAGACTTGGCTTCTCGAAGATCATGGCGAGCGTGCGGCCGCTCAGCAGGGGGTGCGGGACGCCGCGCCCGAGGTCGCGCTTGAGCCGCGCGGCCAGCTCGAGAACCTCGCGGATCTCGTCCGTGCTCAGGTCGGCGATACGCAGCAGATCGCGCTTGGATGACTCAGCCTTCATCGGCCAGCACCTCGTCGAGAATCGCCAGGCCCTCGTCGATCTGCACCGTGTCGATGACGAGCGGGGGGAGGAAGCGCAGCACGGTCTCCGCCGTGCAGTTCACGAGCAGCCCGCGGTCCAGCGCGCGGCGGACGATGCCGGCGCCGGGCCGGTCGAGCACGGCGCCCAGCATCAGTCCCAGTCCGCGCACGTGCGTGATCACCCGCTGGCGGGCCGCGAGGTCCTCGAGCCGCTCGCGCAGGTACGTGCCGGTCGCGCGCACGTGCTCGAGAAGGGCAGGGTCGGCGATCCGGGTGAGGGTGGCCGCCGCCGCGGCGCAGGCCACCGGGTTGCCGCCGAAGGTCGAGCCATGCGTGCCGGGCGAAAAGACCGCCGCCACGCGCTCGGTGGCGCACATGGCCCCGATGGGCAGGCCGCCGCCCAGGGCCTTGGCGAGCGTCATCACGTCGGGAACGACGCCGGCGTGCTCGTGCGCGAAGAGGCGGCCGGTGCGGCCCAGGCCGCACTGCACCTCGTCGAGCATCAGGAGCAGGCCGCGCTGGTCGGCGAGCCGTCGCACGGCCGGCAGATAGGCGGCGTCGGGAACCACCACTCCTCCTTCGCCCTGGATCGGCTCCAGCAGGATGGCGACCGTTTCGTCGCGGACGGCCTCGGCGAGCGCCGTCACGTCGCCGAAAGGCACCAGGCGGATGCCCGGCAGCAACGGCTGGAACCCCTGGTGATACTTCTCCTGTCCGGTGGCGGTGAGCGTGGCGAGCGTCCGCCCGTGAAAGGAGCCGTGCGTCGCCAGGATCTCGTAGCGGCCGCCGCCGCGATCGGCGCCCCAGCGGCGTGCGAGCTTGATGGCCGCCTCGTTGGCCTCCGCGCCGCTGTTGCACAGGAAGACGCGGTCCGCGAAAGAGAACTCGCAGAGCAGGCGGGCGAGCCGTGCCGTCGGCTCCGTGTGGTAGAGGTTGGAGACGTGCAGCAGGGTGGCGACCTGGGCCTGCACGGCATCGACCACCGCCGGATGGCAGTGTCCCAAGGCGTTCACCGCGAGGCCGGCGAAGAAGTCGAGATAGCGCTTGCCCTCGGCATCCCAGAGCTCGCAGCCGCGACCCCGAACGAAGGTGATCGGGTTGCGTGCGTACACGCCGACCTCGTAGCGGGCGCTCGTCGCGATGGCGTCCTGGGGCCCGGCAGGCGGGGACCCGGCAGGCGGGGGCCCGGCGTCTTTGGCGTTGGAGGGCGCGCTCACGGGCTCCTCACGACTTCGGTGCCGACGCCCTTGTCGGTGAGGACCTCGAGCAACAGCGCGTGCCGCACCCGGCCGTCGATCACGTGTGCCTGCCGGACCCCGGCGGCGAGCGCGGCGATGCAGCACTCGACCTTGGGGATCATGCCCGAGGCGATGACGCCGGTCTCGATCAACGTCTGGGCGTGCCCGAGCGTCAGCGTCTCGAGGAGCCGGCCGTCGGCGTCCTGCACGCCCGCGACGTCGGTGAGCAGTATCAGCTTCTCCGCGTTCAGGGCCTCGGCGATCCTGCCGGCGACCACGTCCGCGTTGATGTTGTACGTCTGGCCGGCGTCGTCGGCGGCGGTCGGGGCGATGACGGGAATGAAACCGTCGAGGGCCGCGATGACACCCGGGTTCACGCGCACCACTTCGCCCACCAGGCCGAGGTCCTCGCTGCCGGGGAGCTTGCGCGCCACCACCAGCTCGCCGTCCTTGCCCGAGAGGCCGACCGCCCGCCGTCCGTGCCGATTCACGAGGGCCACGATCTCCTTGTTGATCGTCCCGACGAGCACCTGCTCGACGACCGCCATGGTGGCCGCGTCGGTGACGCGCATGCCGCGGACGAAGCGCGACTCGATGCCGGCGCCGGCCAGGGCCTGAGAGATCTGGGGGCCGCCCCCGTGCACGATGACCGGGTGCATGCCGACGAACTTGAGCAGGGCCACGTCCTCGGCGAACGAGTGCTTGAGCTCGTGGCTCTCCATGGCGCTGCCGCCGTACTTGATGACGAGGGTGGTCCCGGCGAAGCGCCGGATGTACGGCAGCGCCTCGAGCAGGACGTCGGCCTTCTCGACCGGGGTCATCGCCGCCTTATGCCTGGCGTCGGCGGGGCCGACAAGCCGCGCGCCGCGGCGATCAGAGGATGAAGCGCGACAGGTCCTGGTCTTCGAGGATCGGCGCGAGGCGGTCGTGGACCATGGCGCCGTCGATGGTGATCGTCTGGTCGGCGAGCTCGGGGCCGTCGAACGCGATCTGATCGAGCAGCCGCTCCAGGACCGTGTGCAGCCGGCGCGCGCCGATGTTCTCGGTGCGCTCGTTCACGGTGGCGGCGATGCGCGCGATCTCCGCGATCGCATCGTCGGCGAAGACGAGCGTGACGGACTCGGTCGCCATGAGCTCCGTGTACTGGCGGGTCAGCGCGTTCTCCGGTTCGGTGAGGATGCGGATGAAGTCGGCCTGTCCGAGCGACTCGAGCTCGACGCGGATCGGGAAGCGTCCCTGGAACTCGGGGATGAGGTCCGAGGGCTTGGCCGCGTGGAAGGCGCCCGACGCGATGAAGAGCACGTGGTCGGTCCGCACCGGCCCGTGCTTCGTGTTGACGGTGCTGCCTTCGACGATCGGCAGCAGGTCCCGTTGCACGCCCTCCCGCGAGACGTCGGGTCCGTGGCCGCCTTCGCGTCCCGCGATCTTGTCGATCTCGTCCAGGAAGACGATGCCGGACTCCTCGACGCGCCGGATGGCCTCTTTGGTCGCCGACTCCATGTCGACCAGCCGCGTCGCCTCCTCCTGGCTGAGGGCGTCGAGCGCTTCGGGGACCGGGAGGCGGGTGGGCTTGCCCTGCTTCGGCATGAGATTCTGGAACATCTCGCGCAGGCTCGACTCGATCTCCTCGAGCCCCTGGGGCGTCATGACCTCGATGGTCGGCCCACCGCCCTTGGCGACCTCCAGCTCGACGGTGCGCTCGTCGAGCTTGCCGGCGTGGAGCATCTCGCGCAGCTTCTCGCGGGTGCCACGCTGGTCGGCGCTGGGTTGGTCGCCGGCGGGCGGGAGGAGCAGGTCGAGCAGGCGCTCCTCGGCCTGTTCGCGCGCTCGCACTCGGACCTTCTCGCGTTCCTCCTCGCGGACCATGTTGATGGCCAGCTCCGTGAGGTCGCGGACGATCGACTCGACGTCCCGCCCCACGTAGCCGACCTCGGTGAACTTCGACGCTTCGATCTTGATGAAGGGCGCGCCGGCGAGCTTGGCGAGGCGGCGAGAGATCTCGGTCTTCCCGACTCCCGTCGGTCCGATCATGATGATGTTCTTGGGCGCGATCTCGTCGCGCAGCGGCGGCGGGACGCGCAGGCGGCGCCAGCGGTTGCGCAGCGCGATGGCCACGGCGCGCTTGGCGGCGCGCTGGCCGACGATGTAGCGGTCGAGTTCGGAGACGATCTCGCGGGGGGTGAAGTCGGCCATCAGGTGGTCGCCGCGCCTGCCGGCGGTTCGGCCGCCAGTTCTTCGATCACGAGCTGGTCGTTGGTGTAGACGCAGATCGCGGCGGCCGTGCGCAGCGACTCCTCGACGATGCGCCGCGCGTCCAGGTCGGAGTGTGCCAGCAGGACGCGGGCGGCGGCCAGGGCGTAGTTGCCGCCCGACCCGATGGCGCAGAGCCCGTCCTCGGGTTCGATGACGTCGCCGGTGCCCGAGATCAGCAGGGAGGAGTCGGCGTCGGCGACCACCAGCAGCGCCTCGAGGCGCCGCAGCAGGCGGTCGGTGCGCCAGTCCTTGGCCAGCTCGACGGCGGCGCGGCGCAGGTTCCCGCCGAGTTGCTCCAGCTTCTGCTCGAAACGCTCGAAGAGGGCGATCGCATCCGCGCCGGCGCCGGCGAAGCCCGCCACCACGCGGTCACCATAGAGGCGGCGGATCTTGCGGGCGTTTCGTTTGATGACCGTCTGGCCGAGGGTGACCTGTCCGTCTCCCCCGATCACCACGCGCCCGCGATGGCGCACGGCCAGAATGGTCGTACTGCGTAGCTCAAGCTCGGGGGTGGGCACGGTCGTAGGCCTCCATCAGGCGTTTCAGGTCGACGTGGGTGTAGCGTTGCGTGGTCGAGAGGCTGCTGTGGCCGAGGAGTTCCTGAATGGCGCGCAGGTCGGCGCCGGCCCCGAGCATGTGCGTCGCGAAGGTGTGACGCAAGGCGTGCGGCGTCGCGCGCTGCCGGACGGCGGCGGCGACGACGACCCGCTCCAGCAGCCGAGCGACGCTGCGGGTCGTCAACCGGCCCCCGCGCACGTTGCGGAAGACGGGGCCGCCGTCCGGTCCCTCGCCCTTCTCCCGGTAGGCCCGCAGCGCCGCCAGGGCCGGGCGGCCGATGGGTGCCACGCGCTCCTTGTTGCCCTTGCCCACCACGCGCACGACGCCGGCGTCGAAGTCGACGCGGTCCCAGTCGAGCCCGGTCAGCTCGCTCACCCGCAGGCCGCCCGCGTAGAGGACCTCGAGAATGGCGCGGTCGCGCAGACCCAGCGGACCGTCACGCTGCGGCGTCGAGAGCAGGCGGTCCATCTCGTCGAGCGACAGGTGCACCGGCAGGTGCCGGCGGGCGCGGGGTGCCGTCACGCCGACGGTCGGGTCGGTGGGGATGCGGCCCGTGCGCACCAGGAAGCGAAAGAAGCCTCGCACGGCGGCCAGTTTCCGTCCCATCGAGCTGCGCTCGATCCGGCCGTCGAGGGTGCGCAGCCAGCGCCGGACGACGGAGGGGCTCACGCCGGCGAGGCGGCTCGGTCGGGTGTCGCGCAGAAACGCGCGGACGTCCGCGAGGTAGGCGCGCAGCGTGTGCGCCGAGGCGTGTCGCTCGCTGCGCAGGAACGCCGCATAGGCTTCGAGCGCGTCGGCGGCTTCGCGCGGCGTCCTTGTCGCCATACGCACGGCGATGCTATCAACCACCTCCGGGCGGGACAAGGTGAAGACGAGGTCGGGGACCGCCGGCGCGTTGTTGGGCGTCGCATTGCTCGCCGGGATCGGCTGTGGCCCCGATCCGTCGTCCGCTCGTGGCATGGCGGAGCGCTTTCTCGACGCCCACTACGTCCGGATCGACCTGCAGGCGTCGTCCCAGCTCGCCAGCGGCGTCGCGCGGCAGAAGGTGGAGGGCGAGATCGCGCTCACGCGCGGCGTCGAGATCGACGCCGACACCCGCCAGCCGAAGATTCACTACCATCTCGACGACGAACGTGACGACGGCGATGGCGCCATGCGCTTCGTCTATCGCTTGACGATCGTGCCGGAGGATGCCGACCGCTTCGAGCGACAGGTGTTGCTGACCGTGCGCCGGACCAGCGAGGGCTGGACCATCGGGAACTACGAGGAGCTGGCGGGGTGAGAGGGCGACGCCTGGTCGCGGTGGCCTCGACGGGGCTGCTGGCGGCCTGGCTGCTCGGGGCCGCCATGGCGTACCGACTCGGGTCGCCGGCCGAAATGGCGGCCGTCCTGGAGCGCGCCATCGGCCAGGAGGTGACGGTCGGCACGGTGGGCGTCGCGTTCGTGCCGTGGCCGTCGGTGGCGCTCCGTGACGTGCAGGTCGTGGATGGTCGCGGCGTGGAACTCGAGGTGCCGGTCGTGCGCGCCTACCCCGCGCTCGGGGCGCTGGTGCGCGGCGAACTGCGCGTGGGCCACGTCACCTTGCGCCAGCCTCGGCTGCGCTGGGATACCAGGCCGGACGTGGGCGCGCCGGGGGCGCGCGCCCCGCGCCCGGCGCGGGCGGACGAGCCGCGCGGTCGTGGGGTGCCTGCGCCTTCTCGCCGGCGGCAGCGCGAGGCCGTCGGCGTCAGCATCGTCGACGGGCGCGTGGTCGTGGTCCGCCCGGCGGGGTCGTCGCTTCGCTGCCGGTCGGTGCAGGCGACGGGCACCCTCGCGGGCCGCTTGGGACGCGGCCGCATCGCGGACGGCGCCTGTCAGCTCGGCGACGCGTCGATCGAAGCGATCGCCGCCGCCGGCTGGGTGCGGCTGGGCGGCGGTCGTCCCACCGTGCGCGCCCAGGTGTCCGGCCGGCGCCTCACGACGGGCCACGTCTTCGTCCAGGAGGTGCGGGGGCCGCTGCGGATCGGCCCGCAGGGCCTCCGCTTCGGCCGCGCGCAGATGCTCGTCGGCGGCGGCCAGGCCGAGGTCCGGCTGCGCCTCGCCGGCCGGCCGGGGGAGGGGCGCCTGGCGCTGTGGATGACCGGCGGGGGGCGGGCACTTCAGCGGCTGCTCGACGAGCAGGTGGTCACGCTGCGCGGCCGCTGGACGGCGGCCGTTCGTCTGCGGGGGGCGCCCCCGTGGAGCCGTGGCTTTCGCCGCCGCCTGCTGGGTACGGGCCGCCTGGTGGTGTTGGACGGGGTGGTGGGGCCGGTCAGCCTCGGGGCGGCGCTCCGCGACGCCGTCGGTCGCTGGGGCGGGCGCGAGGCGGGTCGAGTCCTGCGGGAGGCGCACCCGGATCTCTTCGGGCGCCGTCAGGTGCGCTTCGATCGCTTCACGGCCTCGTTCGCGGTGCGTCGCGGGCGCGTGCGCACGACCGATCTGGACGTGCGTAGCACCAGCTACGCGGCTGCCGGGCGCGGGAGCATCGGGTTCGACGGGAGCCTGAGCGGTCGCGTGCAGGTGCGGGCCAGCCCGGAGCTGACGGCCAATCTGCTCGGCGTCGGAGGGCTGCGCACGCTGGCGACGGGCGGGGCCGAGGCGCTCGAGGTGCCGGTGCGAGTCGGCGGGTGGGTGGGGCGACCGAACGTGCGGCCCGAGGCCTCGTACACGCGTGGGATAGTCGATCGCCTGCTCGGCCGCCCGGGGGCCGCCCGCGCGATCGAGCGCGCCCTCGACCGCTGAGCGTGGTGTGGGCGCCCGCGGCGGTTGCAGACGCCCGCGGCGCTTGCTACCCGACGAGGGTGGCCGTCGCCCGCGTGACCGAAGTGATCACCTCGTCCCCGGACGGCTTCCGCGAGGCCGTCGAGGAGGGCGTGACGCGCGCCGCCCAGACGCTGCGCAACATCACGGGACTCGAGGTGCTCGGCAAACGGGTCAAGGTCGAGGGCGGACGCATCACCGAGTACCGGGTCGACATGAAGATCGTCTTCCTGCTGGACTGAGGAGCGGAGCATGGCAGTCGCACGCATCACGCAGGTCATCGGGGCCTCGCCGCACAGTTGGGAAGACGCCGTCCGCAACGCGCTGGAACGCGCCAATCGGACCCTGCGCGGCATCACCGGCATCGAAGTGCTCAAGGAGAATGCGGCCGTCGAGGACGGGCGTGTCGCCGAGTTTCGCGCCACCGTGCAAGTGACGTTCGTGCTCGAGGATTGAGGCGGCCATGAGCGATCTTCGCCCGGGCGATCGACTGACGCCGCTCGACGCGGCCTTCTATCACCTGGAGCGGGCGGGACAGCTCCTGCACGTGGGGGGCGTCTACACGGCCGACGGGCCGCTCGACCACGAGCGCCTGGTCGACGACATCGCCGGCCGGCTCCATCTGATCCCGCGCTACACGCAGCGCGTCGTGCCCGTCCCCTTCACGCTGGCGCACCCCACCTGGGAGGCTGCGACCGACTTCGACATCCGGCGCCATCTGCGGCGGCACACCCTGCGTCCCCCGGGCGACCAGGCGCAGCTCGCGGCCTTGGCCGGCCGGCTCTTCGCGCGACCCCTCGACCGTGACCATCCCCTGTGGGAGCTGCACCAGATCGACGGGATCGACGGGCGGCGCTCGGCGATCTTCGCCAAGGTCCACCACTGCATGATCGACGGCGTGAGCGGCGTGCAGCTCATGGAGATCATGTTCGACGTGAGCCCGAACCCGCCGCCGAGGCCGCCGGCGCCGCCGCTGGCCGACCCGCCGCCGGTGCCGACGCCGCTGGGGCAGGCGGCGCGGGCCCTGTGGGACGGCCTGCAGGATCTCGGCGTGCGGGCGCGCGGCCTGGTGGACGTGTTGCGCCGGCCGCAGGACGCGCTCGCCGTGCTGAGGAGCAACGTCGGGTCGCTGCAGCACCTGGTGCGCGTGTTCTCGCAACCCGTGCCGGCGACGCCGTACAACGGGCACGTCAGCACGCTGCGGCGCGTGGCCTGGGCCACGCTGCCGCTCCACGAGGTGAAGTCCGTCAAGAACCGTCTGGGCGGCACGGTCAACGACGTCATCCTGACGATCATCAGTGCGGCGCTGCGGCGCGACTTCGAGCGTCGCGAGCTCGATCCCGACGGGCTCGAGCTGCGGGCGATGTGTCCCGTCAACGTCCGGCGCGCCGAGGAGCACCTGCAGCTCGGCAACCGGGTCTCGATGATGTTCGCGCCCCTGCCGATCGGCATCTACGATCCGCTGGAGCGCCTGCGCCGGGTGCGGGCGATCATGGCGCGCGTCAAGGCGAGCGGTGAATCGGGGCACGTCTCACGCCTGCTCGACCTGGTCGATCTCGTGCCGGCCCCGGTCCAGGTGCCACTCGCCAACTTGCAGGTGGGCTGGACGCCGGTGAACACGGTCTGCACCAACGTGCCCGGCCCGCCGGTGTCGTTGTACGTCCAGGGGCGGCGACTCGACGTGATGGCGCCGCTGGTGCCGCTCGCCCAGGGCGTCGGCCTCGCGTTCGCCATTCTGAGCTACGCCGATGCCATCACGCTGGCCGTGACGAGCGACCCCGCGCTCGTCGGCGACGTCGACACGCTCGCCACCGACATCCTCGACGCGCACGCGGAGCTGTGCGGGCTCGCGGGCGTCGAGCGGGGACGGGAGCGACACTCGGTGCTCCCGGAGCGCAAGCGGCGCCAGCAGCGCGTCCTGCAGATCGGCCCGCGGGCCTCGTGACCGCGCCGGGCGCACAGGGCGCCCGGCGCGGCGATCACGGCGAGCGCTCAGCGCCCGGCAGTGCATCCTCGGATCGCGGCGGGACCGGGGAGTCACCGGCCCCGTTCTGCACGGAGTGGAGAGGAGCAACCGGAGTGCCAGCGTGGTCCCCGTTTCACGGGCCCTTCGCCGCGCCTGGCTCGTGCAAACACGTCCCGCCCGGCCTGGCGTTGCAGAAATGCGCGGCCGGCCTCGCGTTCGCCGTAGAGGTTGCTAAGATGCGGCGCATCTCAGTGGTGCGGAGGGGACGATGGGGCAAGCCGTAACGCCGCCGCTGGAGACCGATCTCCGAACGGCGACCGAGGAGCGCTACCTCAACTATGCGCTCAGCGTCATCACGGCGCGCGCGCTGCCGGACGTACGCGACGGACTGAAGCCCGTCCAGCGCCGCATCCTGTACGCCATGTTCCAGAACCTGCGCCTCACGGCGAGTGCACGGCCGCGCAAGTCGGCCGCCGTCGTCGGCGAAGTGTTGGGCAAGTACCATCCGCACGGCGACCAGGCGGCCTACGAGGCCATGGTCCGCATGGCGCAGGTGTTCTCGCTGCGCTACCCGCTCGTGCACGGCGAGGGTAACTTTGGATCGCTCGACGGCGACAGCGCCGCGGCGATGCGCTACACGGAGGCGCGGCTCACCGCCCTCGCGGAAGAGATGCTCTCGGACCTCGGCTCCGAGACCGTCGATTTCCGCCCCAACTACGACGCGACCATCGACGAGCCGACGGTGCTGCCGAGCGCCATCCCGCAGCTCCTCATGAACGGCTCGACGGGCATCGCCGTCGGCATGGCCACGAACGTCCCGCCGCACAACCTGCGCGAGATCGTGGCCGCCCTCACCGCCCTCATCGACGACCCGAAGCTCACCGTGCCCGGCCTGCTGAAGCACCTGAAGGGGCCCGATTTTCCGACTGGCGGTGAGCTGCTGAACTCGCGCGGCGAGCTACGCGAGATCTACGAAACGGGGCAGGGCCCGATCCGCGTGCGCGGGACGTACGTCGTCGAGGGCGGGCGGAGCGGCAAGAGGCAGATCGTGATCACGTCGCTGCCCTACGCGGTCAACAAGGCCGAACTGGTGGAGCACATCGCGGGCGAAGTGATCGCGCGCAAGCTGCCGCTGGTGGTCGACGTCCGCGACGAGTCGACCGACGACGTGCGCATCGTGATCGAGCCGACCGCCGCTGCCGCACCCGAAGCCGTGATGGCGTACCTCTACAAACACACGGCCTTGCAGACGAATTTCAACGTGAACCTCACCTGCCTGCTGCCGACCGGTGCCGGCGGCGTGGGGCAGCCCGCGCGGGTGGACCTGCGTGACCTCTGCCGCCACTTTCTCGACTTCCGCATGCATGTCGTCACGCGGCGCCTCGAGCACGAGCGCGGCAAGCTCGAGGCCCGCCTGCACGTTCTGGCGGCGCTGGTGCGCATCTACGACGACCTGGACAAGGTCATTCGCCTCATCCGCAGCGCCGACTCGCGCGCCGACGCGTCCGCCAGATTGCAGAAGGCCTTCAAGCTCGACGAGGTGCAGGCGGACGCGATTCTCGAGATCCGCCTCTATCAACTCGCCAAGCTGGAGATCGACAGGATCCGAGCCGAACAGCGCGAGAAGAAGCAGCGCCTGGCCGAGATCGAGACCCTGCTGCGCAGTCCGAAGAAGCGCTGGACGCTCATCCGCGGCGAGCTGGTGGCGGTCGCCGAGCGCCACGGCGACGCGCGGCGCACGAAGCTCGGCGGCGGCGAGGCGCTGGAGTACGACCCCGAGGCCTACATCGTGCACGAGGAAGCCACGGTGCTGCTCTCGCGAGACGGCTGGATCCGTCGGGTGCGCGAAGTGAAGGACCCGGGCAGCGTGCGGATGCGCGAGGGCGACGGGCTGGGCCATCTGCTGACCGGGACGACGCGAGACCGGCTGCTGCTGCTGTCGTCCGCCGGGTCGCTCTACGTCCTGCGCGTGGCGGACGTCCCGGCCACGACGGGCTACGGCGAGCCGGTGCAGTCGCTGCTGCGTTTTGGCGACGGCGAGCGCGTCATCGCGGCGGCGTTGCTGCGCGAGGGGGACGCCCCCGAGAGCCCCACGGCCCAGCGGTCGCTCCCAGGCGTGAAGGCGGGGCCGCCCGACCGCTTCCTGGTCGTTTCGAAGCGAGGGTACGGCTTCGTGATGCAGCCCGATCTATCCGAGACGACGCGGGCCGGCCGGCGCTTCGCCCGCGTCGGCAAGGACGACGAGGTGATCGGCGTGACGCGCGTGGCGGGCACCGCCGTCGTGGCGGCGACCGGCCGCGGCAAGATGCTGCGCTTCGCGGTCGACGAGGTCGCCGAGCTGACCGGCCCGGGGCGGGGCGTCATCCTCATCCGCCCGGACAAGGACGACGTGGCCGTGGGGGCGCTCGCCCTGGCGCCGAAGGGACGGCTCGACGTCGTCACCGGCGAGGGCAACACGCGGCGTCTGGCCGTGGCGGACGTGCCGGCCGGCAAGCGCGCCGGCAAGGGGCAGCGGGTCGTGAAGCGTGGCGGGATCAGCGGCCTGCAAGCCGCCGAGTGAGGGGACGATGGGCGGACGCTACACGGCCAAGGACATCACGGTGCTCGAGGGGCTCGAGCCGGTGCGGCGGCGACCCGCCATGTACATCGGGGGCACCGACGAGACCGGGCTGCATCACCTCCTCTGGGAGATCGTCGACAACTCCGTCGACGAGGCCATGAACGGCCATTGCCGTCGCATCCAGGTGGTCCTGCACCGCGACGGCACCTCGATGACGGTGACGGACGACGGGCGCGGCATTCCGGTCGATCGTCACAAGAAGCACAATCGCCCGGCGCTGGAACTCATCCTGACGACGCTGCACGCGGGCGGCAAGTTCGAGGCCAAGAACTACTATCACTCGGGCGGTCTGCACGGCGTGGGCGCGTCGGTGGTCAACGCGCTCAGCAAGCGGCTCGTGGCGACGGTGAAACGCGACGGGGCCGAGTGGGAGCAGCGCTTCGCCTGCGGCCAGCCCACCACCAAGCTGAAGCGGCTCGGGGCGGCCCGCGGTACCGGGACCACCATCTTCTTCGAGCCGGACACGTCGATTTTTCCGCAGACCGACTTCGACGCGGCGCGTATCGCCGAGCGTCTCGAAGCCAAGGCCTACCTGCACGGCGGTTTGACCGTCGAGTTCACCGACGAGCGGGGCGGCACGCGCCAGCGGTTCCACTACGAGGCCGGCATTCGCGCCTATCTGCGCAAGCTGGTGGGCGACGCCGAGCAGGCCATCCTGGCCGACGAGGTCGTGTTCATCGAGAAGCAGCAGGGCGACCTGGTGCTGGAGTGCGCGCTCGCCTGGACGGAGGACACCAGCGAGCGCGTCTTCTCGTTCGTGAACGGCATCCCGACCAGTGCCGGGGGTGCGCACGAGAACGGTCTCAAGGCGGGCCTCACCAAAGCCGTGCGCAACTATTTGAATACGCACAACCTGACCCCCCGCGGTCTCTCGATCACGGCCGAGGACGCTCGCGAAGGGCTGGTGGCCGTCCTGGCCATCAAGATCCCGCAGCCCCAGTTCCAGGGCCAGACGAAGGAGCGCCTCAACAACGCCGAGGTGACGCCGCTCATCGACACGGTCGTGCGCACCGCGCTCGAGAACGCCCTCAACGCCAACCGCACGACGGGCGACGCCATTGCGAGTCGTGTCGTGCTGGCGGCCCGAGCGCGTACGGCGTCGCGGGCGGCGGCGCAGCAGGTACAGCGCAAGGGGTCCGTCTCGCATCGCCTGAACCTGCCGGGGAAGCTGGCCGACTGCAGCTCGACGGACCCGGCCCGCTGCGAGCTCTTCATCGTCGAGGGCGATTCCGCCGGTGGCTCGGCCAAGCAGGGTCGCGACCGGGGCTACCAGGCCATTCTGCCGCTGCGCGGCAAGGTGCTGAACACCGAGCAGGCCTCGACCGCCAAGGTGATGGCCAATCGCGAGCTCTCGGACCTCGTCTCGGCGCTCGGCTGCGGATCGGGCAAGAGCTTCGACGCCGCCAAGCTGCGCTACCACAAGATCTGCCTGCTCATGGACGCGGACTCCGACGGGCACCACATCTGCACGCTGCTGCTGACCTTCTTCTACCGGCACCTGCCGCAGCTCATCGACGGCGGCTACGTCTACATCGCGCAGCCGCCGCTCTACCGCATCGACGTCGGCAAGGAGTCGCGCTGGGCCAAGGACGACGTGGAGAAGGAAGCCATTCTCGCCAGCCTGAACGGCAAGCGCGATCGCGTGCAGGTGACGCGCTTCAAGGGCCTGGGCGAGATGAACCCGAGCACGCTGAAGGAGACCACACTCGACCCCGCCGAGCGGACGCTTCTGCGGGTGGCGATCGCCGACCCGAAGGCCACGGAGCGGACGATCCAGACGCTCATGGGGCGCGACGTGGCGCCGCGTTTCGAGTTCATCACCCAGCGCGCGCCGGGCGTGATCGACGTGGACGTGTGAGGTGCGGTCGTGGGGCGCGAGCGGCAGGGGGCTGGTGCTCGCCGGCGCGGTGGTGGCGGCCTGCGGCGGCGAGCCGGCGACCGAGGTGACCGCCGCGCCGCCCGTGGCCGCCACGCCACCGGCGGTCGCGAAGCCCGCGCTCCCGTCGGCCGGCTGCCGCGCGGGGGCGCAGGGGCAGGTGCGAGCCGAGCGCCGTACGCTCGCCGTCGGCGACGAGACGCGCGGCTACTGGCTCGACGTGCCGATGGGCGAGGCCGACGCGCCCCGGCCGCTGGTCCTGGTCTTTCACGGCTTCGACGGGCGGCCGCGCCGCCTGCGTCGGTGGACGGGCTTCGGCCGCCTGGCGCAGCGCGGTGGCTTCATCGCCGTCTTCCCCGAGGGCCACGAGGGCGTCGAGCTGCGGGGGAAGACGGGGATCGGCTGGGACATGTATCCGCACGAGTCGCGCGACGCGACGTTCGTCTCCGCGCTCCTCGACCAGATCGAGCGCGACTTCTGCGTCGACCGGGCCCGGATCTACGCGGCCGGCCTCTCGAACGGGGGCTTCTTCGCCAACCTGCTCGGCTGTCGCCTGGCCGATCGCCTGGCGGGCATCGCCGCCGTCGCCGGCTCGATGCCGCTGCGCGAGTGCACGCCGGCGCGTCCCGTCGCCGTGCAGATCATCCATGGGCGCCGCGACCAGATCGTCAAGCCCGAGCTGGCGCAGGCGGCGCGCGACTGGTGGGTGCGCACGAACGGCTGCGGAGAGCCGGTGGAGGATCGGCACTGCCGCCACTACCGCGACTGCACGCGGGGGCCGGTGAGCTACTGCGAGGCCGGGCAGGGCCACTGGTGGCCGCGGCCGGCGGCGCGGCGCATGTGGCGTTTCTGGTCGGGGGACGAGCCGGGCGGTCCGGCGCGCGGCGCGCGCCCACGGCCCGTGGCGACGACGCCCCCGGCGTCCCCGTGACGTCGCGTCCGCTCAGTCGTGCTCGTGGGCGTGGCTCGAGTGCAGCCCGTCGTTGAGCAGCTTGGCGACGGCGGGGTCCAGGTCGCTGGACAGGAGGCGCTGCACCGACGGGTGCTCGCGGCCGCGGCCGACCACCAGGATGAGGGCGGCGTAGCGCCGGGTCTCGGACGTGTCGCCCGCGAGCGCCAGGTCGATGAGCGCCTGATCCGCCGGCTCGCCCAGCTCGAGTAAGGCACGCGCGGAGGCCTGCTTGATGGTGCGGTCGTCGGACGAGAACGTCTGGCTCAGTACCGGCACCGCCTCGGGGCGGTGGGAGCGGCCCAGCGCTTCGATGGCCGCCGCACGCACCGGGACGGCGTCGTCGCTGGTGGCGTAGCGGCCCAGCTCGCTGATGACACCGGGCTCGTCGAGTTGCGCGAGCCCCTCGATGGCGGCCGCACGCACCGCGGGATCCGGGCTCGCGAGCAGGCGCTGGATCTCCTCGCGGCTCGCCGGTGCGCCGAGCTGCGCGCGGGCGGCGAGCAGGGCGCGCAGCACCTCCGGCGTGTCGGCTTCGGCCCCGGTGAGCGCCGCGACGGCACCCTCCCAGCCCCGCTCACCCAAGAGCCGCAAGAGACCGATGCGCAGCGGAGCGGGCGTGGTGGTGTCGCGTAGGACGGCGGCGAGAATCGCGATCTCCTCCGAGGTCAGGGCCAGGGGCTCGGACCGCTGCCGCAGCTCGGTCAAGCCGTCCGCTCGCAGCCGGGCGCTGCCCGTGCCCAGCTCGCGGAAGGCGAGGCCGCGCAGCGCCGCGCGTCGCTCCTCTCCCTCGGGAAGCGCGTCGGTCGCGCGCGCGGCCGCCAGGATCTCCGCGACCGCGTCGACGTCGAGCGGGGAGGCTATCGGGATGATGCCGTCGCGTCCGCCCACCGGGTCCCAGCGCTCGTCCGATCCGAGGTGCTCGCGCAGGTAGGTCAGGTCCTTCGCGGGCGCCAGCAGCAGGACGGCGTGCTCGCCCTCAGAGAGCATCGGGGGGCGCGAGCTCGTGCCTCGGATCTCGACGACGGTGGCCTCGTCGCGTGTGGGGCGTCCCGACAGCACCCGCCGCGTGTCGAGACGGTGGCGTAGCAGGCGGCCCTCGTCGAGCGCCTCGGTGGTCCGTACCTGCGCCTCGATGATGAACGGCGCCCGCGCCAGCAGGCGCCGCAACGAGAGGGTGCCGCTCGCGGCATGCGGCGACGGCGCGCCAGTCGTGACGCCGGGGGCCGCCGGCTTGGCGGCCCGGGTGCCCGGCGGCGGCGGGCCCTCGTCATGCGCAACGGCGGGGCTGACGACCAGCGCCAGCCCCGCCGCGATGGCGATTAGATGAATACGAACACGAATCACGGAGTGATCAGGACGCCGGGCGCGGTCCAGCCACCGCCGTCCACGTCGACGTAGAGCGGGTTCGTGAACGCCAGCGAGGTCATGCCGCCTTCGCCGAGGTTGCCGTCGGTCAGATCGCCGAGCGTCGTGTTCGAGCCCGTGTCGAGACTGTTCGGGTAGGCCGGGAAATGCGGCTGCGAGACTCCGTCGGTGCCGCGCACGATGGCCAGGATCCAGACGTCGCTGGTGAGGCCCGTCAGATTGAAGGTGGCCGTGGCCTCGAAGTGACTGGCCCCGGTGATGAGCGGGAAATCATTCACCGTGCTGATGGTGAAGTCTCCCGGTGCGCTCTGCGAGAAGTCGGCGATGACGCGGTAGCGGTCCCGGGTGCCGGCGTCGCTGTCGTTGTCGTACCGCTGCGGCGCGTTGTTGACGAGCAGCTCGATGGTGTCGAACTCGGCCCAGAGCGGGCTCTTCACCGACACCGTCACGTCGACCTCGCCGTCGTTCGTGGCGATGAGGGTGGGCTCACCGATGGCCAGGCCCGCCGTCTGGGCCGTGGACGCGGCGTCCACCGAGAACTCGACGAACGGCCCGTTGGTGCCGACCACGCGGCCCTCGACGACGTTCATGGCGAGCGTCTCCGCCTGAGCGGCGAGGAGGCCCGGGTCGGTCACGGCCGAGGCCACGTACGACCGGGCGTTGATCTGCGTGGTCCGCCGCTGGTGGGTGTCCGAGCTGGCCACGCCCGTGTGGAAGAAGCCCTGGTTGATGAGGTTCACCCAGTCGCCCAGATTCTGGCCGAAGAAGTCACCCACGATGCCGTTGCGGCCGTTCGTGCCGATCCACACTTCGAGGGCGTCGAAGCCCGGGTCCCAGGCGTTGGTGATCGCCGGGTCGAGGCGCCGCGTGTTGACGTCCTGGTGCGACTGCGGCGGACCAGTGTCGCCTTCGGCGGTGTCGATGTCGAGTCCGGCGGTGTTGAAGAACGAGTCCATGTGGTTGATCTGGATGAGGTTGGACTTGGGGTCCGCGTGCGCCGCGGCGAAGATCTCCGCGGGCGACAGGCCGTAGTTGCCCAAGGAGGGGAAGTCCTGCCCGGCCGCCACGCCGGCGCGGCCGTGATCGACGCCACCGCCGCTGAGCTGGCCCGGGTCGACCGTGACCGGCCAACTGTTGAAGTGTCCGTAGTCGAACGTGGTGATCTCCTCGCTGGGCGCCGTGGCGATCAGGTCGCTGACGCCCAGATCGGCGATGACGCTCGTGAAGTCGACGCGCACCTCGTGATCCGACGGCGTGAAGAAGTCCATGCCCTCGGCCACCTCGGTGGCCACGCGCTCCGCGGTCGTGACCTCGGAGTCGGCGCTGTCGATCGAGTGGACGTGCCAGTCGCCGCTGATGTAGCCCGGCGTCGGTACGACCTGGGCGATCTCCAGGGCCACGTTCGTGGTGACGCCCGCCGAGATCGCGACGTTCTGCGTGGCGATCGAGTAGCGCGTGCCGTGGGAGACCACGACCTGGTAGGTGCCCGGCTCCACCTCCACGTCGCCGCTGTCGCCGTCGCGGTCGATGAAGGCGACCGAGGCGATGCCGTGGACCAGTCCGTCCTTCGAGCCGCCCTCGTCACCGAAGACGCCGGTCGTGTTGTTGATGAGTCCCAGAATGGACTGCGTGTTGTTGACGGGCGGGCTCGGGTCGAACCCGACCACCTGCAGCTTGGCGGCGATCGGGTCGCTGTTCTCGTCGGTGACGGTGACGCGCAGGATGCCGGGGGCGGGGAGGGTGAGGTCCTGTGTCGAGGTGGCGCCGGCGGTGACGGTCACTGGGGCGCCGGTCGGCGCGCCCGCCAGGCGGCCGTCCTTGTTCACGTCGAGCGTGTAGTCGCCGGGTGGGAGTGTGCCGGCATAGGTGCCGTCGGCCGCCGTGCGGAAGTGGTTGATGACGTTGTAGGTGAGCGCGCCGGCAAAGTTCCCGAACGGCGCGGTGCGGACCGCCACGTCGGCGTCTGCGACCGGCTGGCCGCCCGAGGTGACGGTGCCCTGGATCGTGCCGTTGCTGAAGGCGAAGATCTCGTTGCGCGTGGAGGTGATGGACGCGACGGTTCCGTCGCCGATCGCGAAGTAGCGCGTCACGGTGATCGAGTCCCCCGCCATGCCGGTCGGTTCGATGTGGAAGTTCGGTCCGGCCACGCCGATCAGGGTGCTGACCGATTCGCGGCTGTACAGCGGCACGTTGACGCCGCTTACCGAGAACGAGGTCGTGCCGTTGTAGGAATGGATGAGTCCATAGGACACGCCCGACGCGCCGTCTTCGCCGCTGTACGCGTTGTAGTTGCAGCGATCACAGGTGGTCGGGCCGCCGTCCACGGTGCAGGCCAGGTACGAGGAGGCGTTGCAGCTCGTGGTCACGAGCGGCTCGCCGAAGCCATAGACGGGCTGGAAGAGCTCGATCTCGCCGGAGCCGTTGATGTACTCGCCCATGAAGATGTCGAGCGCGGGGACGCCGGTGTTGGTGACGGTCGTCTCGACCCGCACGTAGTTCGTGCCCGCCTCGAGGATGTAGTCGGTCTGGATGTCGATCGGCAGGTCGACGTCGTCCGCGGACGGCGGGAAGGTGAAGCCGAAGTCGGCGATGGTGGTGCTCGGGTTGATGAAGTCGAGCAGGTCGTCCGGCCCCGTCGCCCGGATCACGGCCGGCATGCCGTTCGTGCCGTCGTTGAGGACCGTGACGCTCGTGTAGTTCGCCGTGGTCTCGAGGTTCACGCCCGTGGCCATCACCTCGAAGCTGTCACGCTCGCTGCTGTCGGCGCGGTGGATGTCGCCGTCGATGATGTTGCCGCCGTAGATGCCGACGGCGTTGTAGGCGTGCCGGCCCGGTCGCAGGATCGCGACCTGGATCCGGTCGTTCGTGAGCAGGTAGTCGCCGACGTCGCTGCGCCCGAGCGGGCCGCGGATACGCTGGCCCTGGCTGGTGATCTGCAGCGCCCGCGCGAAGGTCTCGCCGGGGGCCGGGAAGTCGGGCGACGGCTCGCAGAAGAGCTTGATCTTGTCCGCGTCCTTCTGGCCCCCCGTGGTGAAGGCCTTCGAGATGACGCGCTTCTTCCCCTTGCGGAAGACGCCCCGCTTGACGCTCAGCGGAACCGTCATGGTGACCGGCTCGGCACAGACGGAGGCGGCGGTGGGAAGCCCCAGCGCGCCGACGGCGTCGGCGAGGACCTGCAGCTCCGGGTCGAACTTGGGATGCAGGGGATCCTTGTTCTTCACCTCGAAGGTGGCGATGTCGCTGGGCGCGCAGTCGGGGAAGTTGGGGTCCGTGTTGTTCACGCACGCCGCCAAGATGAACTGGCACGAGCCGTTGAGGAGCCCGTCCTCGTCGCAGGCGGCGTCACCGTCCGTGCAGCGGACCTGCTTCGGCTTCGTCGGTGGAAAATTGAGTACGACCCCGTCGTACTCGACGAAGCACTCGGTCGTCTTCGAGCCGCTGCCGGGGGTCGGACAGTCCCCCGGGCAGGCCGCGCCGGCGGTCGCCGCGGTCAGTGTCGCGGCCAGGAACACCACGGCCTTCGATGCATGTCGCATTTGCTTCCCCTCCCCGTACGTTGTCCCTCGTCGTACGTGGGGGCGACTCGACGTGTCAACAGAATTCCCTGTTTCCCTAAGCCGCCCAAGGGTTCGAATATACAATCAGGCTTGACTGTTTGTTCGTTTCCGGCTAGCGTGCCGGGCGTGCGGTTGGTCAGGATCACGAAAGCACGCCGGGCCCGGCGAGGCCGCCGGGTGCGGCGAACCCAAGAGGAGCGCAGCACGGCGACCCGCACCGCGCTCCTCGATGCGACCCTCCAGTGCCTGGAGGAAGACGGGTACGCCCACACCACCACCACGCGGATCGCCCGCCAGGCCGGGGTCTCTCGGGGGGCCCAGCTCCATCATTTTCCCACCAAGATCGAGCTCGTCACCGAGGCCGTGGCGCATCTCTTCGCACGGCGCCACGCCGAGTTCCTCGACGCCTTCTCCCGCCTGCCGGCCGAGGCGGTGCGCGTCGAGGCGGCCATCGACCTGCTCTGGCAGATGTTCCGGGGCCCGACCTTCGTCGTCTGGCTGGAGCTGGCCGTCGCGGCCCGCACGGACGCCGAACTGGCCGAGCCGGTGCGGCGCCTGACGGGTGAGTTCACCGATCTGGTGGAACGTACCTTCTACGAGCTCTTCGAGAGGCCGTCCGAGTCCAATCCGTACTTCGACATCGCGCCGCGCTTCGCCTTCGCCCTGCTGGAGGGTCTGGCCCTCTCCCGCCTGCACGGGCCCGAGGACGCGAACACGGAAGCCGTGGTCGATGCCGCCAAGTCGATCGCGCGGTTGGTGATGCCGCCGCAGCCCGCCGTCAAACGAGGAGGAACGCCATGAGCACGCCCGTCACCGTCGTCCCCGAAGAGGATCGCATCGCTGGCGCCCTGGACACGCCGGCGTACCAGAGCCTCATTCATCGCCTGAGCGAGCGCTCCGTGACCAAGCACTTCGACGCCTACGCCGACATCGCCTGGGACGATCCCGAGATGCGGATCGACCCCGACGACCCGCGGTGGGCGTTGTCCGAGGACGACGTCCTGGGCGCGACGGCCTGGTACCGCGCCCAACCCGCCGGGGTCCGGTCGCGGATCGGTCTCCACATGATGGCCAGCTTCATGAAGATCGGCCTGGAGTTCGAGTCGATCCTGAAGCGTGGACTCCTCGAGTTCACCGCCGGGCTTCCCAACGGCGCCCCCGAGTTCCGCTACGCCTACCACGAGATCGCCGAGGAGACGCATCACGGGATGATGTTCCAGGAGTTCGTGAACCGCACGGGCTTCGACGTCCCCGGCCTGGCCTGGTGGCATCGCGTCGGGGCGCGGCAGGTGATCCGCTTCGGGCGCACCTTCCCCGAGCTCTTCTTCGTCTTCGTGCTCGGCGGCGAGGATCCGATCGACCACGTGCAGCGCACCGCCCTGCGCCGGGATCGCGAGATGCACCCGCTGATCCGGCGGATCATGCAGATTCACGTGACGGAAGAGGCGCGTCACCTGTGCTTCGCGCGCCACTACCTGATGCGCAACGTCGGCAAGCTCGGTCCCGTGCGCCGCTTCGTCCTGTCGCGCCGGGCGCCGGTCATCCTGGCGATCATGTCGCAGATGATGATGCGGCCCTCGGGCCAGATCATCCGCGAGTACGGCATCCCGGCCGAGGTCGTGCGCGAGGCGTACACCCACAACCCGGTGCACCGGGAGCGGACGCGCGAGGCCCTGACCAAGATTCGCGGGCTCCTTGACGACCTCGACCTCATCAGCCCCGGCGCGGCCCGCCTGTGGCGGCTGCTGGGCATGCAGCCGAGCCCCGCCTGACGAGTCGTTGACACGCGGCCGCGTGTCGGCCATATCATCAAGCAATCCCGATGGATTGATGATATGGGAAATCTGCACGACACGGTCGGGGCGCTGGGGCTCTTCGGGGACCCGACGCGGGTGCGCCTGCTGGCGCTGCTGGCCCGCCACGAGCTGAGCGTCGCGGAATTGGTCGCCATCACGCGCCTCGGGCAGTCGCGGGTCTCCACCCACCTCGGCCGTCTGAAGGAGGCGGGCGTCCTGCGGGACCGCCGGGACGGCGCGTCGACGCGCTACGCGCTCACCGACGGGACGATGCCGGACGAGGCCCGCCGCCTGTGGGACGTGCTGGAGCCCGACCTGAACGATCCGGTCCTCGACGCGGACCGGCGCCGCTGCGCGCAGTTGCAGGAGGCTCGGCGCCGGCCGGCGTGGCCCGACGACGTGGCCGGCGAGATGGAGCGTCACTACTCGCCGGGGCGAACGTGGGAAGCGTTGGCACGGGCGTTCCTCGGACTCGTGCGCCTGGGCGACGTGCTCGACGCCGGGGCGGGCGACGGCACCGTCGCGCATCTCCTGGCACCCCGGGCACGGTCGGTGACCTGCGTGGATCGCAGCCCGCGCATGGCCGCGGCCGCGCATCGCCGGCTCCGGCCGCTCGGTGCCCGGGTCGGGGTCGCGGACGTGGAGGCACTGCCCTGTGCGGCGGCGACCTTCGACCAGGTGCTGCTCTTCAACGTGCTCACCTGCACCGGACGACCGGCGCGGGCGATCGGCGAAGCCGCCCGGGTGCTGCGCCCGGGCGGCCAGGTGGTGCTCGTCACGCTCGACCGTCACGAGCACGCGGACGTGACGAGCCGCTACGGTCATTGCCATGCCGGCTTCGCGCCGGCGCGCCTGCGCCGCTGGCTCGACGGCGCCGGGCTGTCCGTCGAGGCGTGCGAGGTCAGCTCGCGCGAGGCGCGCGAGCCGCACTTCGGCGTCGTGACGGCCTTTGCGTCCAAGCCGGTGCCGGGCGAGAAGAGGTGACCATGTCGGATCGGAACGTCGACGTCGCGCTGCGGGCGCTGCTGCAGGAACGGATCGTCATGCTCGACGGCGGCATGGGCACCATGATCCAGCGCCACGGGCTCGAAGAGGCCGACTATCGCGGCGACCGGTTCCGCGATCATCCGGCCGACCTGCGGGGCAACAACGACGTGTTGATTCTCACCCGACCGGACGTCGTGCGGGACATCCACGAGGCGTATCTGCTCGCGGGGAGCGACGTCATCGAGACCAACACCTTCAGCAGCACGGCGATCGCGCAGGCCGACTACGGGCTCGAGGCCGCGGTCTATGACCTCAACGTCGCCGGCGCCCGCCTGGCGCGCGAGGCCTGCGCGCGCGTCGAAGCGCGTGCGCCCGGGCGACCGCGTTTCGTGGCCGGGGCGCTCGGGCCGACCAACCGCACGCTGTCCATGTCGCCCGTGGTGAACGATCCCGGCTTCCGCGCCGTCACCTTCGACCAGGTGCGACTGGCGTACGCCGAGCAGGTGCGCGGGCTGCTCGACGGTGGGGCCGATCTGCTGCTCGTCGAGACGATCTTCGACACGCTGAACGCCAAGGCGGCGCTGGTCGCGATCGACGAGGTGCTGGAGGCGCGCGGCGTGCGCGTGCCGCTGCTCGTGTCGGTCACCATCACCGATCGCAGCGGGCGGACGCTCTCGGGGCAGACGATCGACGCCTTCTGGGCCTCGATCGCCCACGCCCGCCCGCTGGCGGTCGGCATCAACTGCGCGCTCGGCGCCGCCGACATGCGGCCGTACGTCGCGGCGCTGGCCGGCCTCGCGCCGACCTACCTGAGCTGTTACCCGAACGCGGGCCTGCCGAACGCCTTCGGCGGCTACGACGAAACGCCCGAGCAGATGGCGCGCACGCTGCGCGAGTTCGCGGAGTCCGGTTTCCTCAACCTCGTGGGGGGCTGCTGCGGAACCGATCCCGATCACATCCGGGCCATCGCGGCGGCCGTGGCCGACTGTCCGCCCCGCGTCCCCCCGCCGCCGTCCGAGCATGCGCACTGGAGCGGGCTCGAGAGCCTGGTCGTCCGGCCCGAGTCGAACTTCCTGATGATCGGCGAGCGCACCAACGTCACCGGCTCGGCCCGCTTCGCACGTCTGGTGAAGGCGGGCGCCTACGGCGAGGCCGTCAACGTCGCCCTCGACCAGGTGCGCGGCGGGGCCAACCTGCTCGACGTCAACATGGACGAGGGCATGCTCGACTCGGAGCAGGCGATGACGACGTTCCTCAACCTGATCGCGGCCGAGCCGGAGATCGCGCGCATCCCCGTCGTCGTCGACAGCTCGAAGTGGAGCGTCCTCGAGGCGGGGCTCAAGTGCGTCCAGGGCAAGGGCGTGGTGAACTCGATCAGCCTGAAGGAAGGGGAGGCCGACTTTCTCGCGAAGGCGCGTCTGGTGCAGCGCTACGGCGCGGCGGTCATCGTCATGGCCTTCGACGAGCAGGGCCAGGCCGACACCACGCCGCGTCGCGTGGAGATCTGCGAGCGGGCCTATCGGCTGCTGACCGAGCAGGTGGGCTTCGACCCGGTCGACATCGTCTTCGACCCCAACGTGCTGGCCGTGGCGACGGGCCTCGAGGAGCACGCGGAGTACGCCAAGACCTACATCGAGGCCACGCGCCTCATCAAGGCGCGCTGTCCGGGGGCCAAGGTGAGCGGCGGCGTCAGCAACCTGTCCTTCGCGTTCCGCGGCAATGAGCTCGTACGCGAGGCGATGAACTCGGCCTTCCTCTACCACGCCATCGCGGCGGGCATGGACATGGGGATCGTCAACGCCGGGCAGCTCGCGGTCTACGAGGACATCCCGAGCGAGCTGCTCACGCACGTCGAGGACGTCCTCTTCAATCGCCGTTCGGACGCGACGGAGCGCCTCGTCGAGCTGGCGGGGCGGGTGAAGGGCGACGGCAAGCAGCGCGAGGTGGATCTGTCGTGGCGCGAGGGGACGGTCGAGGATCGCCTCGCGCACGCGCTGGTACATGGCATCGTCGACTGGATCGAAGCCGACGCCGAAGAGGCGCGCCAGCACTACGGCCGGCCGCTCAGCGTCATCGAGGGGCCGCTGATGCGCGGCATGTCGATCGTCGGCGACCTCTTCGGCGCCGGGAAGATGTTTCTCCCCCAGGTGGTCAAGAGCGCCCGCGCGATGAAGAAGGCGGTCGCCTACCTCGAGCCGTTCATGGACGCCGAGCGCAGCGGCGACGAGGCCGTCGCCAAGGGCAAGATCGTGATGGCGACGGTCAAGGGCGACGTGCACGACATCGGTAAAAACATCGTCGGCGTCGTGCTCGGCTGCAACAGCTACGAGGTGGTCGACCTCGGCGTGATGGTGCCGTGCGACCGGATTCTCGACGCGGCGGTGGAGCAGAAGGCCGACCTGATCGGTCTCTCGGGGCTCATCACGCCGTCGCTCGACGAGATGGTGTACGTGGCCGGCGAGATGCAGCGGCGCGGCCTCACGCTGCCGCTGCTCATCGGGGGCGCGACGACGAGTCGCGAGCACACCGCCGTGAAGGTCGCGCCCGCCTACGCGGACACCACGGTGCACGTCCTCGACGCGTCGCGGGCCGTGGGCGTCGTCTCGGCCCTCCTCGACGGCACGCAGCGCGCGGCGCTCGACGCGAGCAATCGCGAAGAGCAGGACCGCATCCGGGGCGTGTACGCCACCAAGGTGGCGCGCCCGCTGCGTACCTTCGCGGAGGCGGCACGCCGGGCCCCGGCGCTCGTCTGGAGTCCCGAGCGGGCCCCGGCGTTCCTCGGCACGCGGCTGCTCGACGACCTGTCGCTCGCGACCTTGATTCCCTACATCGACTGGCGGTTCTTCTTTACGGCCTGGGAGCTGCCCGGTCGCTTTCCGGAGGTACTCGATGATCCCGTGCACGGGGCCGCCGCGCGTGACCTCTTCCAGGACGGGCAGGCCCTCCTGCAGGAGATCGTGTCGCAGGGACGGCTCGCGGCCCGTGGCGTCTACGGCTTCTGGCCGGCGGCGTCCGACGGGCATGACGTGGTGCTCTACGCCGACGAGACCCGCGCGACGGCAGTGGGACGCTTTCCGATGCTGCGCCAGCAGGCGGACAAGGGCGGGGCGCAGACGCACGCGTGTCTGGCCGACTTCGTCGCGCCCGCCGGCAGCGGCGTCCCCGACCACGTGGGAGCCTTCGCGGTGACGGCCGGCCTGCATGCCGCCGAGCTGGCGGCTGCCTACGAGGCCGACCACGACGACTATCGGGCCATCCTGGTGAAGGCGCTCGCCGACCGGCTGGCGGAGGCGTTCGCGGAGTGGCTGCACGAGCGGGCGCGGCGGGAATGGTACGCGCCCGACGAGCGACTCGAGCCCGCCGCCCTGCTCAAGGAGCGCTTCCGCGGCATCCGCCCGGCGTTCGGGTACGCGGCGTGTCCCGACCATTCGCTCAAGGAGCGGCTGTTCGCGTTGCTCGGCGCCGAGCGCGCCGGACTGTCGCTGACCGAGCACGGCGCGATGCTGCCGGCGGCGAGTGTGAGTGGGCTCTACCTGGCGCATCCCGAGGCCCGCTACTTTCCCGTCGGGCGTGTCGGCCGCGACCAGGTCGAGGACTACGCGCGCCGGCTGGGCCGCTCGGTGGCCGAGACCGAGCGCTGGCTGACGCCGAACCTCGGCTACGAGCCGGACCGGGGCGAGCGGCGCGCCGCGGCCGGCGGGTGACGTCACTCCGCGGGGCGAGTCCCCGCGGGACGAATCCCCGCGGGACGAATCCCCGCGGGACGAGTCCCCGCAGGACGAGTCCCCGTGTGTCGTGTCCCGAAGAGCACGTCGAAGATCGGGACCGCGAAGTTGAAGTTCCAGTGTCGCATCAAAGCCGGATCGTGATGCAACCGGTGGTGGGTGGTCAGGGCGCGCACCGGCGCCGTGCCGGCCAGGGCGTGATCGTCCGGTAGGTGCGCGAGCGCGTGCAGGATCTCGTAGAGCCCGTAGTAGGTGATGACGGCCAGCACCAGAAGCCAGGGGTAGTTGGCCGGCAACAGCCAGGCGAGTCCCGCCGCCAGCGGCACCACGGTCGCCACCAGCAGCGGCAGCGCCCAGGGGGGGAAGAGCACCCAGCGCAGGTCGTCCCAGGCGTCGATGGCCATGTGCTCGCGCGTGAAGAAGCCGTGATGCTCCACGACGTGCCGGTGGTAGACGGCGCGCGGGAAGGTGCGCACGTGCAGGTTCCAGCGATGGGCGGCGTACTCGCCGAAGTTGGTGAACAGCAACAGGCCGGCGAACGCCAGCCAGTCCCCGGGGCCCGGCTCGTCGAGGCGCCAGAGCGCGATCGCCATGCCGGCGCCGGTGAACGCGGCGATCAGGCTCGCGTGGCGCCACCAGCGATACGCCGGTGGCGTCGTCGCGCGGAGCGCCTGGCGATGCGCCTGCGGACCGGCCGGGCCGGCTCGCGCCGCGGGTGGGGTCAGCGACGCCACAACGCGACGGCTTCCTTGAAGCGGCGCCGCTCTTCCGGGGTCTGGTCGGGATTCAGGTCGGGGTGGTTGGCCTTGAGGAAGCGACGCCAGGTGGTGAGAAAGCGCGTGCGCGTGCAAGTGGCCGGGAGCGACAGGATCCGCAGGAGCGTGGGCGGCTGCTCGGCCATCGGTTCGCTGGGACGACGGGGCTCGCGAACCGGTCGTCGCGATTCGCCCCACCGTTCGGCGACGTCCAGCCACCATTCGAAGTCGGCGACGACTTCCGCGTAGGTCGGACGCGGGCGCCACTCGTCCGGGAACCACTCGCGGTGCAGGCGGGCCAGGAATCCTTCGACGTGCAGCGCTAGGTTGGCGGACACACGACCGTTGCCGCGGCGCAGGGCCCGCAGGAGTTCCTGCGCCTGCTCCTGATGCACGCTGCGGCGCACCCGCCAGCGAACGTGGATTACCCTCGCGATCCAGGGGTAGAGCCTATGCAGTAATGACTCGGCAGTCGCGGCGTGCGGCGTCGTGTTCATGGGGGCGTCGAGCGACGAAGGGTGGCGACGATGTCGTGGAAAGTCAACGGAAAACCGTTGGCTTGAGGTCTCTCGTCGATCCGCTAGTCTCGGAGATCGTGCGCGTGACGAGTGCAACGGTGGCGCTCGGGATGTTTGCGGTGTTGACGGTGCCGCAGGTGTGGGCCGACGACGCCGCTCGGGCCGAAGACGCCGCCGAGGTGCAGGGGCCCGTGGTACGAGTCGTGGACGAACACGTCAGCATCACGGCCAGCGAGACGCCGACATCCGAGCTGCTGGTGCGGATCGCGGCGGAGGGCGCCATCGAGGTGCGCGGCCGCGTGACGGATTCGCGCCCCGTCACCGTCGAGTTCCGCGACGTCCCGATCCGACGCGCTGTGCGGCGGCTGATCGGCGAGCAGAGCTTCACCATGCGCTATGGTGCGGACGGCTCGCTGCGCCGCATCACGCTTCGTTCGGCACCCGTCGAGACGGCCCCGGCCGCCCGGCGCCCGGTGAATTTCCAGACGGCGCTGCGTCGCCATCCGCCGATTCGGGTCACCGGGGCGTTGCGGCGCCAGTTCGGCAAGTCCGAGGTGGCGCTCACGCGGCTCCTTCGCGTCGTGCGGGCCCAGCCCGCCGGACCGCTGCGCACCGAGGCGATGACGCGATTTCTCCGCGTCGTGGAGCGTGACCGCGAACTGCGGCGCGGGCTGCGGGAGATGACCTCGGCGCAGCTCGTGCAGTTCCTGCGCCA
>Ga0299906_10000719_pt1 | contig 29640 bp, 28 predicted proteins | sample RVTome_14_FD_200259 | JGI IMG/M metagenome (GOLD analysis project Ga0299906, IMG submission 200259) | Soil microbial communities from uranium-contaminated site in the Upper Colorado River Basin, Wyoming, United States - RVT145D125 (version 2) ...
TGCCCGTCAGAGAGGGCAACGCGGCGTACACGTCCGAGACGCGCGGGACCGGTGGCGATTCCCCCGTGGCGAGGGCGCGCCGCTCCGCGTTGGACACGGCGTTCTCCAGCGCCGTGATCGGCAGCCGCTGGCTGACCCCGCTGCGCCGGTCGACCCGCTTCTCGTTGCGGGCGGCGAAGGCGATCCCCTCGACGATCTCCCGGATGAAGCGCGGGATCCGCAGCGCCGCGTCGTCCCGGGCCGTCCACGCCTCCTGCTGCGTGATCGCGACGCCGGCCTCCAGGGTCCTCGGGTAGTGGGTGCGGATCTCGCTGCCGATACGATCCTTGAGCGGGGTGATGATCTTCCCCCGGGCCGTGTAGTCCTCGGGGTTCGCGGAGAAGACCAGGCAGACGTCCACGGGCAGTCGGATCGGGTAGCCCTTGATCTGGACGTCGCCCTCCTGAAGGATGTCGAACAGCCCGACCTGGATCCGGCCCGCGAGGTCGGGGAGCTCGTTGAGGGCGAAGATCCCCCGATGCGCCCGCGGCAGCAGACCGTAGTGCATCGTCAGCTCGCTGCCCAGGTCGTGGCCGCCGCGAGCCGCGCGGATCGGGTCGACGTCGCCGATGATGTCCGCGATGGTCACGTCCGGGGTCGCGAGCTTCTCAATGTAGCGGTCCTCGGGGGTCAGCCAGGCGACGGGTGTCTCGTCCCCGAGGTCCGCGAGGCGGTGGCGGGCGAAGGCGCTGATCGGCCGGAACGGGTCGCTGCGAAGCTCGCAGCCCTCCACGTACGGGACGGCGGGATCGAGGAGCGAAGTCAGGCTTCGGAGCAGTCGGCTCTTGGCCTGGCCACGCAGGCCGAGCAGGATCATGTTGTGCCTGGAGAGGATCGCGTTCGTGACCTCGGGCACGACGGTCTCCTCGTAGCCGAGAACCGCCGGAAACAGCCCCTCCCGAGCTCGGAGCTTCGCGATGAGGTTCCGCCTCATCTCGTCCTTGACGCTGGGACTCGGGCCGTAGCCCTGCCGCTTCAGCTCCCCGAGGGTGTGGGGCTGGGTCATGGGTGAACCTCCGTGACCTTCCATACTACAGGCACCGAGGCGACGCGTCCCCCCGCGGCCGGGGGAGCTACTTGCTCGGCTGGGCGGGCTGCGCCTTCAGCATGTCCAGGAAGCCCTGCAGGGTCGTGAGCTTCCGTGCCGACGTGGAGTAGAGCTTGGCGGAGAAGATGGCCGTCGCCGCGTGCCCGGCGAGCAGCGTGAACAGCTCGTAGTCCATGGCCGTGAAGGCCTTCTTCTGGGTCAGCAGCTTGTTGATCGCGATCACGCCGATGACGGTCTCGCCGATCTTGAGAGGGATCACGGCCAGGGGCTCAAGGAACGGCGTCGGCTCGCGGTGAGCCACGTTGTCAGCGAAGAAGTTCTCTCCGGTCTTCGCGGCGTTTCCGATCCGCCCCTCGCCGAGCGGGATCGTGCTCTGGCCCGGCGTCTGGCCCTCCGAGGCCTCGATCTCGAGGGCCCCCGTCTTCTCGCTGACCGTGAACAGGTGGAACGCCTCGGCGCCGATCAGGTTGATCACGATCTCCTGGACGATCCGGACGACCTCCTTGTAGTCCAGGGTCGAGTGGAGCTGGTAGGAGGCCACGTAGAGGTTCGCCAGGTTGTTGTTCTGGGACTCGATCTCGATGTAGCGGTCGGCGAACTCCTTGTTCTCCTCCTCGACCTTCCTGTAGCGCGCCTCCATCTCGGCGAGGCGCTCCTCGAGCTCCCGGATGCGCTTGTTCAGGCCCTGGTGCTGCTCATCGGAGGAGCCGGAAGGCGTCGAGCTCTCGAGACCCGCGATCTTGAATCGGAGTCGCTCGTTCTCCTTGAGCAGCTCTTCCGTGAACTCCTTGGCCTTGGAGAACATGTGGAAGAACTCCTGGCCCTGCTTGAGCTGATCTTCGGGGCTCGACATCGCGGATCCTCTGCGGCGCTCGCCGCTCCCTCGAGGAATTGCATTCTAGCCCAGAAGCCCCCGGGGCAGGAAGGGAGGGCGTCCCGGCGCGTCAGCTCTGCTGCTCGATCGCTTCCAGCTTCCTCTGCAGGAAGGCGTTCTCCAGAGCGATCGCGGCCTGCGTGATGAAGATCTCGAGGGGCTCGAGCCGGTCCAGGGGCCGTCCCGTCTCCGGGTTGTCCCCGAACAGCATCGCGATCGGCTCCCGGTACGCCACCAGGGGCATCAGGGCCACCTCCCCGGAGCGGAAGCGGCCGATTCTCCCCATCAGGTGCTGGTTCCAGCGGTCCTCCGGGAGCGCACCGTGGAAGGGCTTGCGCGACTTCGTGGCCTCACGGAAGATCGAGGGCTCCGCGAGCGGAATCGTCACCTGGCGCACGAGCAGGTTCAGGCTCTCCCCCTTGCCGGCGGGGCCGAATCCACCCAGGCCCCGCACCTCGTCCTGCTTCACGAGGAACAGGATCCCGCGCTCGAAGAACTCCCGGGCGACCTTCATGACCAGGGCGGAGATCTGGCTCGCGTCCGACGGCTCCCGCAGCTCCCGTAGCCGCCGCTGGAGCGCCGAGAGCTCCTCGGGAGCGCTCATGCTGGCGAGCGGCCGTCGCTTCTCGCTCTCGGGAGCGGGTGTCGGCTGTGCGCTCACGACGCGGGGGAGAGTGCGGGAGAGGAGCTGGTCGGTGAACGCCTTCAGGTCGGCGTGGAACTGCTCCGGGTCGAGCCGCGACAGCCCGGGCTTGAAGAGCAGCGCCTTCGCGCCCATCTGCTTGGCCCGGGCCTTGAGGGCGGGGTTCACGGTCTCGGTCATCAGCAAGACCGGCGGCCGCAGGTTCATCTTCCAGAGGCGCTTGACCACCTCGAACCCGCCCTGGAAGGAGGAGCCTCCCGAGGTCGGCATGCCCAGGTCGGTGAGGAGGGCGAAGCGCGCCTCCGAACGTCCCAGCTTCTTGGCCAGCTTGAGCGCGGCGTCGGGATCGGCAGCCGCCCAGACGTCGAAGCCCGCCTCGCCGAGACGCTCGACGAGGTAGCTTCGGATGTCCTCCTCGTCCTCCACGAGGAGGATGCTGGTGATGTCCGGCTCCGGCTCCGCGGGCGCGACGGGAGGCTCGGCGGGGGGCGCCCCACTCTCCCCGGGGGCTTCCACTGCGTCCGGGGTCTCAGGGGCGGGCGGCGGAGGCGCCCGCTCCTCGTCCACCGCGGGGGCCGGCGGCCGGGTGTCCTCCGGCCCGAGCGCGGCGACCTGCTCCTCCCCAACCCCGTCGCCGTCGCCTTCCGGGAGCTCCCCGTCGGAGAAGGACGCCTCGAGGGCGGCGCTCGAGTCCCGGCGATCCTCGTCCATCCCGCGGGCCAGGTCGATCAGCAGCTCCTGGGCGTTGAGCCCGGGCTCCAGGGTCTCGCCGCTGACGTCCCGCCCGGCGACGTTCCGGGGCGTGACGTCCGTCAGGTTGAAGTTGAACTGGCCTTCCCGCAGGCGCGCGAGCCGGGCCAGCGCCACCTCGATCCGTTTGCGGATCTCGGTTTCCCCCCCCGCTCCCGGCGGCGGCGAGTCCCAGGCGAAGGCCGCCGCCACGAGGCCGCCCCGGAACACGATCGCGCCGTCGCCCTCTTCGTGGCGAATGATCAGGTAGCCGGTCTTCTGGCTGAACGAAACGATCTGCAGGATGTCGAGGAGCGGGAGATCCTCGAGGTTTCCGGTCAGGCTCAACGCGACCTCGTCAGAAGCGGCGCTCCAGGCTGCCGGAACCGGCCTCGGCTCCCCGGAAGCGGCGGATGGGACGTCTCGGCCGGGCAGATTCTACAATGCCGTGAGTATCTCGTTGGCCATCCGTCCGAGCGGCACCGCCCGGTCGACGACACCGGCCTCCACCGCCGACTTCGGCATCCCGTAGATGATGCAGGTGTCCTCACGCTCGGCGAGGGTGATGCCGCCCGCATTCCGGATCGCGCGCAGGCCCTCGGTGCCGTCGGAGCCCATCCCCGTGAGCACCACGCCGAGAGCCTGTGCGCCGTAGACCCGGGCCGCGGCGGACATCAGCACGTCGGCAGAAGGGCGGTGCAGGGCTGAGCGGGGCTCCTCGTCGAGCAGGACCTTCACCTTACCGGCGCGGCGGCGCAGCTTCATGTGGAGCCCCGCCGGCGCGAGCAGCACCAGGCCCGGCTCCACCGCGTCTCCGTCCGCGGCCTCCCGGACCGGGAGCGCGCTCCGGGTGTCCAGCCGTTCCGCCAGCGACTTCGTGAACCCTGGGGGCATGTGCTGGACCACGAGAACCGCCGCGTCCAGGCCCTCCGGAAGGCGCGGGATCACGGCCTGGAGCGCCGTGGGCCCCCCCGTCGAGGCGGCGATCACGACGGCGTCCACGCGACAGCCGGACTCGACTCGGGCCAGGCGCTCGTCTCGGGTTGCGACCGCCGTCTTGAGCTGCGAGGGCCGTACCCCGGCCAGGGCGTGGATCTTGGTCTTGAGCTCCTCCGCGAGGCTGAGCAGGTTCATGCTGCCCTGGACGCTCGACTTGTCCACGAAGTCCATGGCCCCGAGCTCCAGGCCCCGGAGCGTGATCTCTCCCCCCTCCTGGGTCAGGGAGGAGAGCAGCAGCACCGGGACGGGGTGCTCCTTCATGATCTGCTCGAGCGCCTCGAGGCCTCCCATCCGCGGCATCTGGACGTCCAACGTCACGACGTCGGGCTCCAGGCTCCGGGTCTTCTCCACCGCCTCATGGCCGTCCGCCGCCATCCCCACTACTTCGATCCCCGGGTCGGTCCGGAGCATTCGGATCAGGGCCTGGCGCGCGAAAGCCGAGTCGTCGACGACGAGGACCCGGATCAACACGCACCCCCGGCCGCCTGGTAGATGACGGCGCCCTGAAACCGGATCGGCGTGAACAGGTCGGTGAGCCGCGCGAGGGATTCCGCGTGGCCGAGCAGCAGGTAGCCGCCGGGGACCAGGGTGCGATGGAGCGACTCGATGGCCTTGAGCATCGCGGAGTCGGAGAAGTAGATCAGCACGTTGCGGCAGACGGCCACGTCGAGGAGCGGCAGGTCGGCGTAGGCGTCCGGATCGAGAAGATTACCCCGTTTGAAGCGTATCAGGCGACGGATCGAGTCCTTGACCCGGAACCCCGGGCCCTCGGCGACGAAGTGACGCTTGATCTTCTCGTCGCTCGTCGCCCGGAACGAGTTGTGGAAGTAGATCCCCTTCCGGGCCTTCTGGAGCGCGGCTTCGTCGACGTCCATCCCCACGACCTCCACGTCCCAGCCGAAGAAGAACTGGCCGCTGTCGTGGAGCAGCATGGCGAGAGTGTGGACCTCCTCCCCCGTGGAGCAGCCGGCGGACAGCATCCGGATCGAGCGATCCTCGCTCCTGATCTTACGGTCCTTCAGGGCGGGAACCACCTGGTCCACGAAGGCCTGAAGCTGGGTCATCTCGCGAAAGAAGTACGTTTCGTTGTTGGTGAGGTGGGAGACCATCCGCTGGAGCTCTTCCTCCCGCTGCGGGCCGAATCGGAGGTAGCGGTAGTAGTCCTCGAAGGAGAGCAGGTCGAGGCTCGCGAGGCGCGCGGCGAGGCGCGACCTCAGCGACTCCCTTTGCCCCTCGTCGAAGTACAGGCCGTAGCGCTCGTGGATGAAGTCGCGCAGCAGGCGGAACTCCTCCTCGTAGAGCTCCGCGTCGTGCTCGGAGGGATGGTACACGCGCCTACCGGGGTGCGAGCTTGGCGATCGCCCGGGCGGCCGCGCGCCGGACCTCGGGGGCGGGGTCCGAAGCCCGGGCCGCCATCAGGGGGCGGACCGCGCCGTGGAACCCGCCATCCCCCAGGGCGACCGCGGCTTCCACCCGGACCCCGATGTCCCCATCGGCCAGGGCCTGGAGCAGCAGGCGGTCGGCCCGGCTGTCCTCCAGCTTGCCGGCCAGACCCACCAGGGTCCGGCGCGTGTCGGGGTCGGCGGCCGGGAAAGCCCGCTCCACCGCGGCCAGCGCGACGGTCCCCATGCGGCGCAGGGCCTCGACGGCGCTGGACTGGATCGCGGCATCCCGCAGCAGCTCGGTGAGCGGACCCGCGGCCCGCGAGTCCCCGACCTCCCCCAGGGCCGAGACCACGACGCGGCGGACCGTCACGTCTTCGTCCTCGAGCCGCCGGAGCAGCGCCGGGGTGGCCTTGCTGCTCCGGATCCGACCCAGGGCCGAGGCCGCGGCGCAGCGCACGCTCCAGTGGTCGTCGTCCAGGGCCAGGATCAGCGCCGGCACCGCCTGGATGTCCCCGATCGCCCCGAGGCTCTCGGCCGTCGCCCGCCGCAGGTTGCGGTCGGCGTCCGAGAGGACCGCGATCAGGGGGCGAGCCGCCTCCCGGACGCGGATCGCCCCCAGAGACTCGACGGCCGCGAAGCGCAGCTCCTTGCGCGGGTCGCCCAGAAACCGGATCAGGTGCGGGACCGAGGCCGCGCTCCGGGCCGTCCCGAGCGCCCGGAGCGTCGCGAACCTCATCCGGGGGTCGGGATCTTCCAGGAGCGGGATGAGATCGGCGGCCACCTCCGGCTCCTGCAGCTTCCCGAGGGAGAGCACGGCCTGCTGTCGGACACGGCTGCTCGGATCCTCCAGCGCCCGGCGCAGCAGGTCGCCGATCCCCTCCGCGTCGATCTCGCCGAGCGCCTTCACCGCCGCACGGCGGACGCCCTCCCGCTCGTCCTCCAGGAGGCTGATCAACGCCCCCGCCGTCGACGGCTCCCGCAGCAGGCCGAGCGTCTCGGCGGCGCGGATCCGCACCTGCTCGTCGTCGCTCTCCAGGGCGCGGAGCAGCAGCGGCGTCACCTGCTCCGAGGACATCCGGGACAACGCCGTCATCGCGCTCTCCTGGATCAGCTCGCTCTCGTCCCCGAGGAGCTCGAACAGGAGCATGGCGGCGTCTGCCCCGCCCAGGCGCCCGATGGCGCTCGCCGCCTCGGCGCGGACGTCCGTGGAGGGGTCGTGGATCAGCGGCGCGACGAGGTCGATCCCACCTGGTGGTGCGATCCACTCGATGCAGCGAACCGCGCCCTGCCGGACCGCGTCCTGGGGCGACGCCAGGGCCCGCTCGTAGGCGGATCGGTCCTGAAAGCCGATCGACACCAACGCGTGGGTCGCATACTCCTGGAGCGCTGCCTCGCCGAGAAGGTCCAGGAGCGGACGCTCCGCCCGGGGCTCCTTGAGCCAGCCCAGGGTGATGGCCGCGGTGCGGCGGTCGTCGGCGTCCTCGGCACCCAGCGTCTCCAGGAGATGGTCCACGAGGTCCTCGCGCCGCAGCGCCTCCTGGACCTCGGGGTCCAGGCTCTGGCCTTCCGAGGTGGCCCGCTGCTCGATGCGGACGACGGCCCGGATCGCCCCGTTCCGGAGCGCCGGGTCGGAGGCCCGCAGGTACGGCACGATCTGGGGGAGCGCTTCCCGGCCCGCGAGTCGGCCCAGCGCCTCAAGAACGGGTGCCGTGAGCAGCTCCTCCCCGAGGAGATCGATGAGGGGCGGGACGGCGCGGGCGTCGCCGATCTCCGAGAGCGCGTTGATCGCCGGGTACTGCAGCCACGGCTCGTCCTTGAGGACGCCGATCAGGGCGGGGACCGCTTCCGGGTCCCGGATCTGCCCCAGGCTCGCCGCCGCGGCGTGGCGCACGTTGAGGTCGGGGTCGGAGAGGGCACCGATCAGCGCCGGGACGCCGGCCCCCCCCAGGGCCCCGAGCATCACCGCCGCGAAGTTGCGCACCTCCTCGTTCGGATCCCCGATCAACGCGACGAGGGGCTCCACTTCGCCCCGTTTGACGTAGACCTCGATCGCGGCGTTCCGCAGGCCGGCGTCGGCGTCGTCCCGGAGGGCGGCATCCAGGGCCGGGAGCAGCGCGCTCGCCGGGTACGTGACGAGGTGGTCGAGGGCGGCCTGCCGCACCGTCCAGCTGTCGTCGGAGACCGCGGTCAGCAACGGCCCCGCGGCGGCCGAGCTGCCCTCGGCCGCGAGCTGCTCCACCGCCTCCCGGCGGCGGCTCTCCTCACCGGTGCGGAGCGTCTCGAGGGCGGCCCGGACGTCGATGGTCACGGCGCCGAGCCGCCTGCCCGAGGCGCGGCGGCGCCCCGCTTCGGCCCCATGATCACTACTTGGAGCGGAAGACCGCGATCAGCTTGGCGAGGTTCTCGGCCTGCTGCGCAAGGTTGCTCGTGGCCTTGGACATCTCCTCCACGGTGCCGAGGTTGTCCCTGGCGATCTCCGAGATGTTCTCCATGGCGCGCACCACCACCTCTCCGCCCCGCTTCTGCTCCGAGGTCGCGTAGGAGACCTGCTGCGTCATCCGGTTCATCTTCTCGACGCCCTGGATGATCTGGCGGCTGCCGTCCGCCTGCTCCTTCGTGGCGATGTTCACCTGGGCCGCGATCTTGTTCATGTTCTCGACCGCGAGCCGCACCTGGCGGCCGCCCGCCGCCTGCTCCTTGGTGGAGTAGGCCGCCTGGTTCGCGATCCGGTTGATGTTGTCGACCGCCTCCCTGATCTGCTCCGAGCCGTTCGCGAGGACGCCCACCTGCGATGTCGTCTGCTGGGTCGCCTCGGTCATATTCTCGACGGTCTGGAGCACGTCCGTCGAGGCCTTCGACTGCATGGCGGTGGACTCGGCGATCCGCGCCATGAGCTGGCTGGAGCGGGTGACCGACTCCAGGATGCGGCGGAGCGCCACGCCGGCCTTGTCCGCGAGCTGGATCCCCTCCTTCGTCTCGGCGGCCCCGGAACGGGCCGCGTCCACGGCGGCGGTGGTCTCCTTCTGCACCTGCCGGATCACCTCGCCGATCTCCTTGGTGGCCTCCACGGAGCGCTCGGCGAGCTTCCGCACCTCGTCCGCGACCACCGCGAAGCCGCGCCCGGCCTCTCCGGCCCGGGCCGCCTCGATGGCGGCGTTCAGGGCGAGCAGGTTCGTCTGGTCCGCGATCTCCTCGATCACCTCGAGGATCTTGCCGATCTCCTGGGAGCGCTGCCCGAGGCCCGTGATCACCCGGGCGGTGTTCTCCATGTTCTCGGAGATCACCTTCATCCCCTCGATGGTCCTGCCGACCGCCTCGTCCCCGGTGCGAGCGTCGTCGGAGGCCTGGCGGCTGATGCGGTCGGCCTCCTCGGCGATCTTCGCCACCTCGGTGACCCCCGCGGCCATCTCCGAGACGGTCGTGGTCGTGGACGCGACCGCCGCGCTGAGCGACTCGGCGTTCCTGGCCACGGACTCGGTGGAGCGGCTCATCTGCTCCACGGTTTCGGCCGTCTCGCTCACGGTCGTGGCGAGGTTACCGAGGTCCTTGGCCATCTGGTCCATGGAAATCGTCATCTCCTCGATGGTGGACGTCGCTTCGGCGACCGTGTTGGCCAAGGTGGAACTCGACCGGGCGACCTCCTCGATGGAGGCCCCCATCTGGTTGATGGAGGTCGAGGTCTCCTCGACGTAGGTCGCCAGCCCCTGGGCGTTGCTGGCCACGGTCTGGATCGAGGCGGCCATCTCCTCCATCGACGTCGACGTCTCCTCGGCGGCCTGGGCCTGGCTCTGGGCGCCCTGGGTGATTAGCTTCGCGTTGGCCGAGATCTGCCCCGCCGAGGTGGCCACCTGGACCGAGGCGTCCTGGATGTTGTCCACGACCTTGCGCAGGTTCAGGACCATGCCGTTGAAGCTCCGGGCCAGGATCCCGATCTCGTCGTCGCTGTCGGCCGTGATGGTCTCGGTGAGGTCGCCGTCGGCGACCGCCGTGGCGACGGAGGCGATCCCGGTGACGGGGGCCAGCCAGCGCCCGCTCAGAAACCAGCCCAGAGCGCAACCGCCCACGACCAGGGCCAGGCCGATCAGGAACGCGGCGAGGTAGGACCCGCGCTGCTGGCGGCTGAGCACCGCGGTGCTGATCGCGACCTCGACGCCGCCGCTCTGCCCTTCCCCCGCCGCTGCCAGTCCCCCCTCCCCGGCGCTGACCGGCGCGCGGAACAGCTTGACCTCGTCCCCCGCCTCGGTGATCAACATGCGCGTTTCCAGCTCGCTGGGGAGCTCCTCGGGAAGGTTCGTGAGCAGCTCTCCCTGGTGCGCGAGGACCTGGCCGGAGGCGTCGCGGATGATCGCGCTCACGACATCGGTGGTCTCCCGGTCCCCGCTCGCCTCGACGACGGCGTCGAGCAGCTGCTGGAGCATGGGGCGGTCCTGGGTCAGGACGCCGTAGACGGCGGTCTGGGCGAGGTTCGCCGCGATGTACTCCCCCCGCTTGTCGAGCTCCCCCACCAGCATTCCGCCGTTGTTCCACGTCGAGAACCAGCCCGAGCCCAGGGCGATCAGCGACGCCACGACGAAGATCAGCGTCAGGAACTTGGCCCGGACCGACCGGAAGCGCAGCAGATCTTGGAGATTCATCGAGTCCTCTCTGGACGAGCTTTCCCGCCTCGGCCGGGGCCGGCGGTCACCTGGCTCCTCCTTCTTCGGCGACGGCGCCCGCCTCGCGGAGCTCCCGGGCCAGGACGCGGGAGAGATCGATCAGGATGATGAGTCGTTTCTCGAGCTTGGCGACGCCCCGTATGAAGTTGGAGTCGATCTCGACGACCTCCTCCGGCGCAGCCTCTATGGTCGAAACCGGCACCTTCAGAACCTGCGACGCCCCATCGACGAGGAGCCCGATCAGGCGCCCGTCGAGGCTCACGACCACGATCCGGGTCTGGCGCGTGGTCTCCACGTCACCCAGGCCGAGCTTTCGCCGGAGATCCACCACCGGGATGATCCGACCGCGCAGGTTGATCACGCCCTTGATGAAGTCCGGCGCCCGGGGGACCTGGGTGATGTCGGTGACCCGGATGATCTCCTGCACCAGGCGGACCGGGAGGCCGTACTCCTCCTCGTGCAGGAAGAACGTCGCGAGGTGCTCGGACGCCTCGGCGACGGCCTTCTCCTCGCGCGCGGGTGCGGAGAAGAACGAGAAGTTGCGGCTCGCGTTCCCGTCCTCCGGAGCCGCGGCAGCGGGAGCGGCCGGCGCCTCGGGGGGCTTCTTCTGAGAGGCTTCCTCGACTCTGCGGGCGGCTTCGCTGCCCAGGATCTCGCTGGCGAGTCCGGAGGAGGGCAGCACCAGGGCCCCGGGAGACGAGGTGACCGGGGACGGCTCGGCGGGGAACACCATGTCCGCCGCGGGCTCGGGGGACTCGTGGAGGGAGGCCGGCGCTTCCGGCGGCGGCTCGCGCGGCGAAGACCCCGGGGGTTGGGGCCCCTCCTGCTTCGGGCCTCCCCTGCGGCGGGCGCGCTTGCGGGCGTCGGCCATGCGCCCCATCAGCTGGCCTCCTCCAGGAAGTCGTGACCCGCCACGGCCGCCTCCGCGGCCGCGGCGTCTATCTCCGCGACGCCCCGCCCCATCCCCTCGAGGAGGGCCTGTGTCGCGAGGTGGTTCAGCACCCTGGGAATCCCCCGGGCGGCGCGGTGCAGGCAGTCGATTGCAGCCGGCTCGAAGATCCGCCGGGTCGCCCCGGCGACCTTGAGCCGGTGCTCGATGTAGGCCTGGGTAGCCTCGCGGTCGAGCGGCTCGAGGTGGAACTGGGCGCCGATCCGCTGAGTCAGCGCGCGATAGGTGCGATGGCGAAGGCGCTTGCGCAGCTCCGGCTGCCCGATCAGCACGACCGCGATCAGGTTGCGGTCGTCGAGCTGAAAGTTCGTGAGCAGGCGGATCTCCTCGAAGGTCGCCTTGCCCGGAATCAGGTGGGCCTCGTCGACGACGAGCAACCCCGCGCGCTTCTCCTCGTCGAGGGCCAGCAGCCGTTCGTGAATCTGGTCGAGCAGGTCGTTGGCGTGGTAGCGAGGGCTCTCGACGCCCAGCTCGGCTGCGGTAGTCGCGAGGAACTGTCGTGGGGACAGCCGCGGGTTCAGGATCATACCGACCTCGAAGCGCTCGCCGATCCGGTCGATGAGGGCCCTGGACAGCAGGGTCTTGCCCGCACCGACCTCCCCGGTCAGGAGCGCGAGCTCCATCTCCTCCACCGCGTAGAGGAGCTGCTCCAGGGCTTCCTCGTAGTCCGAGTTCAGGTAGAGGTAGCGGGGGTCCGGTGTCTTCCGGAACGCCCGCTCCGCGAGGCCGTAGTGGGCTTCGTACACCGGCTAGGCCTCCGCTCCGGCCGGGACCGCCGCGCGCGCGCCGGCGTGGCGCTTCCCCTCGAACAGGGCCGCGACGTCCAGGATCAGCACGACGCGCCCGTCACCCATGATCGTCGCCCCCGCCAGGGCGAAGGCCTGTCCGGACACGACGGAGTCGAGGCCCTTGATCACGACCTCCTGCTGGCCGCGCAGCCGGTCCACCACCAGGCCCATGCGCTTCTCCCCGCGACCGAGGACGACGACGTAGCGGCTGGATCGCTCGGGTCCCGACAGACGGAACAGCTCGCCGAGATGCGTCAGCGGGACGATCCGGTCCCGCACGCGGAGCGTGTCCCGGCCGTTGATCCGGTGGACCTCCTTGGGATGGAGCTTGAGGCTCTCCACCACCGAGGAGAGCGGCAACGCGTAGACCTGACCGGCGACATCCACGAGCAGTACCGAGATGATCGCGAGGGTGAGCGGGAGCTGGATGATGAACTTCGTGCCGACCCCCGAAACCGTCTCCACCTCGACCAGCCCATTGAGCCGTTCTATCGCTTTGAGCACCACGTCGAGCCCGACACCGCGGCCCGAGACCTCCGTGATCGAGTCCGCGGTTGAGAAGCCCTGGTGGAAGATGAGCTGGACCACCTCCCGGTCCGTCAGGCTCTGATCGGGGCGCAGCAGGCCGCGCTGGATCGCCTTGCGGCGGACGTCGCCGACCTCGATGCCCCGGCCGTCGTCCATGAGGGTGATCACGACGTGGTTCGACTCCTGGCTCGCCGAGAGCAGGATCGTCCCGGTTCGGGTCTTGCCCGCCGCCCCCCGGTCGGCGGGAGACTCGATGCCGTGGTCGATGCTGTTCCGGATCAGGTGGACGAGGGGCTCCCCGATCTCGTCGATGATCGCCTTGTCCACCCGGGTGGTCTCGCCCTCGACGATGAACTCGATCTGCTTGCCCTGGTTCCGGGCCAGGTCCCGGACCATGCGCGGGAAGCGCTCGAAGACGTGCTTTATCGGCAGCATCCGCACGTCCATGACGGTCTCCTGCAGCTGGCTCGACACCCCGGCCACCTGCTGGATCGCCTCGAGCAGCTCCCGCCCGTTCGCCCGGGTCTCGAGCTCCTGGTCCAGCTCGCGACCGATCTGCTGCAGCTTCGTCCGGTAGATGATCAGCTCGCCGACGAGATTGAGCAGGTCGTCGAGCTGGGCGAAGTCCACCCGCACCGTTGTCGAGCGCGCGGCGACGTATTGGGCGCTGCCCTCCTTGGCCGGGGCGTCCGCGCCGCGGGCAGCCGCCCTCTCGGAGACCGCACCCGGCTCGTAGGCGGGGAGAGGAGCCTCCGGCGTCTCGAAATCGCTGACCAGGAGCCGCTCCAGGGCGCCGCGATCGGGGGAGAGATCCCGGCGCTCCACGCCCGCCTTTCCCGCCTGCTCGACCCCGTCCCTCAGGGCGCTCGCACCGGCGAAGAGCTGGTCGAGGACCTCCTGGACGAGGGGGGTCCGCTTCTGCTCGACCGCCGCGAAGACGTCTTCCAGGCGGTGTACGTAGTCCTTGATCGAGGAGAAGCCGATCATGCCGCTGTTGCCCTTCAGGGTGTGGAGCGGCCCGAGGATCCCCGCGATCTGGTCCCGGTCGTACCCCCCCTTCTCGAGAGCGAGCAGACACACGTCGAGGGCGTCCAGGTGGGCCCTCGCGTCCTCCAGGTAGATACTGAGGAGCTCGGACGATACCTGGAATTCCGACATGGGCCGGTCAGTCCCCGGCTAGAGCGCCGCCTCCATCCGCGCCCTCCACGGCCGCGTCCGGGTGCGGAACCGGGTCGCCGGCGGTGGCCAGAGAGCCGTCACTACGCGGTGACTTTCTCGATCAGGCTGTGCAGCTCCGATGCCTGGAACGGTTTCTTCACGTATCCCTGCGCGCCCATCTTCAGCCCCCGAATGGTGTCCTCTTCCTTGCCTTCGGTCGAGATGATGATGACCGGGATCGACTTGTAGGCGTTCTCCTTCTGGATGCGCTGGAGGAACTCGAGCCCGTTCATGACCGGCATGTTGATGTCGAGGAGGATCAGGTCGATACCCTCCTCCTGGGCCAGCTTGTCGAGCGCCTCCATCCCGTTCATGGCGCTGACGAGCTTGCAGTTCTTGTAGCGCGAGAGGAAGAGCTTGTACATCTGGTGGATCAGTGCCGAGTCGTCCACCGCCAGAATCTTCCTCAGCATGGATCTTCGCCACCTCCCGCCAGGGGCCAGAGAGTCATGACGGCCGCGACCCATTATCACAGGGCCGCCGGCTTTGTACCACCGAATCGTACCGCGGTTCAAGCTGCCCGACGGGAGGCCTCAAGCGACGCCCCTTCAGCAGTTTGCGCTGCCGCGACGAGTCGCGTGCTAGGATCGCCCTCCCCCGTGTTCGAGTCCAGCTCCCGAATCGGAGAGCAGCTCGCGTCGTTGCTCGAAGGCATCCGACTCGAGGCAGAAGGCAGCTATGCGTGTCTCCTGGACGAGCGCCGCCTCGTCTGCGAAACCCCGGGTGGAGAGGCAGCGCCGGGGCTCGCCCGGCTCGGTGGGCGCCTCCTGGCCCGGGCCGCGCCGCTGTTCGAGATTCCCGCCCACATGGAGGCCGGGACGGAGATGGAGGACCTGTTCGAGGAATGGCCGGGGCACGAGTTCCTGCTCGCTTTCGTGAACCGGCGCGTGGCGCTCGTTCTCGCCTGCCCCGAGCCGGGCCCCGTCCAGGACAGCCTGCTACCGGCGCTCCGGGCGCTGGCCGACCTGCTGTTCCGCTACGAGCCCCGCTACCGTCTCGACGATAAGGGCCGCGGCCTGTTCCTGGGCCGCGGGCGAATCGAGACGGTTGCGGTCGCCGGCCGCGCGACGGAACCGGGCTAAGATGGCTCCGTGAGCTCTCCGCCGGACGCTGAGGCGCCGCCTGCCCGCAAGTCGCAGGCTCGGGAGTACCTCGAGTCCGTCGTCGTGGCTGTGATCCTGGCTCTCTTCATCCGCACCTTCGTGGTCCAGGCCTTCAAGATCCCGACGGGGTCCATGGAGACGAACCTGCTCATCGGGGACCACCTGCTGGTGAACAAGCTCGTCTACTCTCCCTCCGCGGGCGGGCTGGAAGCAGATGCGCTCGGGAAGCGGCCGCTCGATCGCGGCCACGTCGTGGTCTTCAAGTTCCCCGAGGACCCCGCCCGGGACTTCATCAAGCGGGTGGTGGGCCTCCCCGGCGAGACCGTGGAGATCCGGGGGAAGCGGGTCTACGTCGACAACGAGCCACTCGAAGAGCCCTACGTCCACTTCCTGGAGCCTCCCCGGAGCCGCGATCACCCGGAGTACGGCCTCCGGGGAGAGGCCCGAAGGGACGACTGGGGGCCCGAGGTGGTCCCCGAGGGTCACATCTTCGTCCTCGGGGACAATCGGGACAACAGCCGCGACAGCCGATTCTGGGGCTTCCTCCCCATCGACCAGGTCAAGGGCCGGGCGCTGATCGTCTACTGGTCCTACGAGGCCACTCGTGAGGAGTATCACCGCACGGGAGTGTGGGAGTGGATACGAGATACCGTAATGGCCGTCGGAAAGACACGCTGGCGGCGGTTCTTTCACGTCATCCGGTGACCACGGGGGCGAAGGCGTCGCCGGATGCCAGGAGGTTTGCGATGGGGGACGTGAACAGAGAGAGAGGGGGGGCCAAACTCTCGACGGTGGTCTCGGTGGCGCTGTTCGTGATCTTCGCGATCGCGATGGTCAATGTGCTCCCCGTCTACGTGGCGGACTACACCCTGCACGACGAGATGATCCAGATCGCGCGGAGGCCGAACATAACGGGCGAGAGCGACAAGATCACGATCGACCGCGTGATGGACGAGGTGAGGGAGCTCGAGCTCGAGGAGTACATCAACCCGGCACAGATCAAGGTCACGAGGCGCTCGGCGACGCGCCAGATCAGCCTCAGCTACCAGCGCGAGGTCAAGATCCTGCCCAACTGGGTCCGCACCTTCAAGTTCGACCATGAGGTCAACGAACGGATCTTCTGACCGGGCGAGGGCTCAGCCGGCCTCGAGGCTGGACGGTAGTCCGCCCGCTGCCAGCGCTTCGGCGCTCTGAGGCCGCGCGAAGAGGAAGCCCTGAAACAACTCGACCCCGAGCCGCTCGAGAACGGCGCGGTCGGGCTCGGTCTCGACCGCCTCCGCCACGACCCGGGCGCCGAACTTGCTGGCGAGCCCCTGGATCGACTCGAGTATCGCCTGTCTGTGGAAGTCCCCGGCGCAGCCCTGCACGAAGTACCCGTCGACCTTGAACAGGTCCGGCTTGCAGTCCAGGATCATCTGATAGTTCGCCTGCCCGAGGCCGATGTCGTCCAGGGCGATCTGCACCCCGGTGTGGCGGAGCGCCTCTAGGGTGGACCGGAAGCTCTCTCCTTCCCACAGGGGAGCGTGGTGGGCGATCTCCAGGGTCAGCCGATCGAGGCGCACGGCCCGGGCGTCGGCGGCGTCCGCCAGGAAGGTGAGGAACTCGGGGTCGCGGCTCAAGGTCGCGGAGTGCACGTTCAGGGACAGGGCCACGCTCGGGTCGAGGCGCTGGGCCGCCGCGAGGACGGCGACCACGCAGGCCCGATCGATCGCCACCTCCTCGCGCTTGCGTCGCATGTACTCGAACAGGATCGGGGCGGCGGCCACGTTCGTCCCCTGCGGACCGCGAACGAGAGCCTCCAGGGCGAGCAGCCGGCGACCCTCGCGGCGAGTCTCGACGATGGGTTGGAACGCCACGGAGAGCGCTCCGGGTGCGAGCAGCGTCTCGATGGCCTTCTGGGAGCTCACCCCGCCTCCGCCGGATGACCGAGCAGGCCGGCGATCACCTCCGCCAGCTCGGAGAGGGGCTGCGGCTTCTGCAGGAAGGCGTCCACGCCGAGCCTGCGGGCCTCCCGCTCCACCTCGGGGGAGCCGAACGCCGTCAGCAGCACGGTGCGGGTCCATGGACAGCGCTCGCGCACGGAGCTGATGATGCCGAGGCCCTCGGTCCGGTAGATCCCCGTGAGCCGCAGGTCCGCGATCACCGCGTCGTAGCGGACGTGGGCCAGCAGGGCCTCCGCTTCTTCGGCCTCCTGAGCGCTGTCGACGATGTAGCCGGAGCGCTCGAAGTACTCCCGCACGGCGAAGCGTATCGGCTCCTCGTCGTCGATGATGAGGATGCGCGGCGGAACGGGCCGAGCGCTGGGCACGCCGTCGCTCAGGCCTTCCCCGACTGCCCCACGACCCCGTAGACGATCTTGATGATCTCCGCCAGGGGCTGGGGCTTGTGGAGGAAGGCGTCCACGCCAAGTCTCCTGGCCTCCTGCTCCACCTGGGAGGAACCGTAGGCGGTCAGGAGCACGGTCCGGGTCGCGGGATGCTGCTCACGGACGTAGGTGATCAGGTCGAGCCCCCCGATCGCCTGGGTCGGCGAGAGCCTGAGGTCGGCGATGACCACGCTGTAGCTCTCTCCCGACAACAGCCGCCTCGCTTCGTCCACGTCCCGGGCGCAGTCCACCTCCCAGTCGAAGGACTCCAGGTAGTCCTTCATGGCCGAGAGGATCGCCTCCTCGTCGTCGACGATCAGGATGCGCTGTCCGCTCAACCCCGCCTTCCCAACAGCTGCCTGGCGATCACGGCGCGCTGCATGTTGCTCGTGCCCTCGTAGATGTGGCCCACCTTCTGGTCGCGGAAGTACTTCTCGACGGGGTACTCCCGGGTGAAGCCGTAGCCCCCGTAGACCTCGATGGCCGAGGAGGTGACCCGCTCCGCGGCCCGAGCCGCGAACAGCTTGGCCATGGCCGCTTCCTTGATGAAGTCGCCGCCCGCGTCCCTCAGTCGCGCCGCGTTGTAGGTCAGCAGGCGGGCCGCCTCCAGCTCGGTGGCGAGGTCCGCGAGCAGGAACTGGACTCCCTGGAACTCGGCGATGGGCCGGCCGAACTGGACCCGTTCCCGGGAGTAGCCGAGGGCGCACTCCAACGCCCCCTGGGCGATCCCCACCATCTGGGCTCCGATGCCGATTCGCCCCTCGTTCAGCGTCTCGATGGCGATCTTGTAGCCCCGGCCGACCTCTCCCAGAACGTTCGCCTTCGGCACCCGACAGCCCTCGAGGACCAACTCGCATGTGGAGGAGGCCCGGATCCCGAGCTTGTCCTCCTTCTTGCCGACGCCGAACCCCTGCAGGTCCCTCTCCACCAGAAAGCTCGTGATGCCTTTGTACCCCTGCTCCGGGTCCACGGTGGCCATGATCACGAACAGCTGCGCCTCGGCGGCGTTCGTGATCCACAGCTTCCTTCCCGTGAGAACCCACTCGTCTCCTTCCTCGACGGCCCTGCATGCCAACCCGAAGGCGTCCGAGCCCGAGCCCGCCTCGGACAGGGCGTAGGCGCCGACCCAGCTCGACGCCAGCCGCGGCAGGTAGCGGGCCTTCTGCTCGTCGCTCCCCCAGCGCAGCAGGGCGTTGTTGACGAGGGTGTTCTGGACGTCCACGAGTACCGCCACCGAGGCGTCCACACGGGCCAGCTCCTCGACGGCGAGCACCGTCATGAAGAAGCTGGAGGCCGCTCCCCCGTGGGCCTCCGGGATCTCGACCCCCATCAGGCCCAGCTCGAAGCACGCGTCGACGAGGGCCCGGGGCATGCTCGCCTCGGAGTCCATCCTGGAGACCTGAGGCCGGATCTGTTCTTCGGCGAAGGCCCGGACCTGCTCTCGGAACAGCTGCTCGTCCTCCGACAGCTGCGTGAGTGGCGAGCCGTGGGTGTCTTCCAATTGCGGCATCTCTCGCCTCGCGACTCCCCATGTTAGCCCAGAAAGCGCTTGACAGCCGGGGAGGCCCGGTTATCATGGCGGGCGCTCATGTCCCACACCCGACGAGCCCGACGTTTGCCGCGAGCGGGGCGACCCGTGCCCGCCCCTCGGGCGAGGGACCGGGCCTAGCGCGAGACATCGAGAGCGCAGGCCGACCTTAAGACCCGCAGGGGCATTCCCCCCGCGGGTTTCTTTTTTTGAGGTGTCTTCGGTGAAGCGACGAGTGGGCGTCTTCGGGGCGACGGGCTACACGGGACGGGAGCTGCTGCGGCTGCTCGCAGCGCATCCGGAGGTCGCGGCGGCCTTCGCCACCGGGACCGGCCGCATGGAGCACGAGCTCGGCCTCGAGCAGCCGGCGGACGCCTACTTCCTCGCTCTCCCCCACGGAGTTGCGGCCACCTACGCGGAGAAGCTGCGAACCCGGTGGCCCGAAGCCGTCGTCATCGACCTGTCGGGAGACCTGCGGCTGCCCTCCGCGGAGTCCTACAGGACCTGGTATGGCACGGAGCATCCCGCACCCGCGCTGCTCGGGGCGGCACCCTACGGGCTGACGGAGCTGTGCCGGCAGCGCCTCCGCGGCGCTCGCCTCGTCTCCAACCCCGGCTGCTACGCGACTTCGCTCCTGCTCCCCCTCACGCCGCTGCTCCGGGAGGGCGTCGTCTCCAGCGAGGACATCATCGCCGACTCCAAGAGCGGCGCCAGCGGCGCCGGCCGCTCGCTCCGGGAGAGCCTGCTGTTCTGCGAGGTCGACGAGGACCTCTCCGCCTACTCCCCGGGCCGGCAGCACCGCCACATCGGGGAGGTGGAGGCGGCGCTGCTCGACCTCGCAGGCTGCGAGGTGGTTCTGACCTTCTGCCCCCACCTCCTCCCCGTGAAGCGCGGGATCCATTCCGCGCTCTACCTGAGAACGGAGCGGACGGCGGAGGCGGTCACCGCGGCGCTGCGGGACGCGTACCGGGACGAGCCCTTCGTCAAGGTCGTCGACGCGGCACCGCGCCTCGCGGACGTGGCGTTCACGAACCAGTGCCGCATGTCGGCCCACGCGGCGGGTCCCGGTCGCGTGGTCGTGTTCTCGGCCATCGACAACCTGGTCAAGGGCGCAGCCGGGCAGGCGATCCAGAACCTCAACGTGGCGCTCGGCTGGCCGGAGACCGCCGGGCTCCCGACCGCGGTGGAATGAAGGCCCGGCTCTACAAGCTCGGCGGGCGCGCTCTCGAGGACCCCGAGCTCCTCGCCGGCCTGGCCCGGGAGCTTCAGGGAGCCCCGCGGTCGGTGGTCGTCCACGGGGGGGGCAGCCGCGTCACCGACCTGCTCGAGCGCCTCGGGATCGAGTCGCGTTTCGTCGACGGCCGCCGGGCGACCTCCCCCGAGGCGATGGCGATCGTGGAGATGGTGCTCTCCGGCTCGATGAACAAGCACCTCGTCGCCCGGCTGAACGGATTCGGGGTCCGGGCCGTGGGAGTGTCGGGCCGGGACGGCGGCATGATCCGCGCGCGGCTGAAGCCGGGTCTGGGGTGCGTGGGCACACCCGAGGCGATCGACACCGCGCTGATCGAGACGGCCTGGGCCGCCGGCTGGCTGCCCGTGGTATCCCCCGTCAGCTCCGGCCCGGACACCCGGGCCGTGAACGTCAACGCGGACGAGGCGGCCCTCGGGCTGGCCCGGGCCCTCGAGGTGTCGAGCCTCGTCTACCTGTCCGACGTCGACGGCGTGCAGCTCGACGGCGAGCTGGCTCGCGAGCTGGACGCGGCCTCCGCCGAGTCGGCCATCGCCGCAGGGGCGATCCACGGGGGCATGAAGCTGAAGGTGGACGTGGCTCTGGCGGCCGCGGCCGCCGGGATCGAGGAGGTGATCGTGGCTGGAGCGGCGCGACTGCGGGGCGGGTTTCAGGGCACGCGCATCCTGAAGGGTGACCGGCCGTGAGCGCCCCGGATCCGTTCCTCGGCGTCTACGAGCGGGACCTGACCCTGGTCGGGGGCCGCGGCGCGCGACTCGAAGCCGCCGACGGGCGGAGCTTTCTCGACTTCGCATCCGGGATCGGCGTGAACGGTCTGGGCTACGGCGACCGCAAGGTGGTGGCCGCGATCCGGGCGCAGGCCGGCCGGCTCATCCACGCCAGCAACCTGTTCCACAACGCCCCGGCCACGGAGCTGGCCGAACGGCTCGCCGCCCTGGCCTTCCCCTCGCGCGTCTTCTTCTGCAACTCGGGCGCCGAGGCGATCGAGGCCGCCGTGAAGTTCGCTCGCAAGATCGGCAAGCCCAGTGGGCGCTTCGAGCTGGTGGCCTTCGAGCGGGGGTTCCACGGCCGGACCTGCGGCGCCCTCTCGCTCACCTGGGCGGAGAAGTACCGCGAGCCCTTCACCCCGCTGCTCCCGGGCGTCCGTTTCTGCCCCTGGGACGACCTCGGTGCCCTGGACGCCGCGGTCGGTGATCAGACGGCCGCCGTGTTCATCGAGCCGATCCAGGGGGAGGGGGGCGTCCGCCCCGCTTCCGACGAGCTGTTGCGGGGCGTCGCCGAGATCTGCCGGGCCAGGGGCGCGCTGCTCGTCGTCGACGAGATCCAGTGCGGGCTGGGGCGGACCGGGGACCTGTTCGCCCACGCCGCCTCGGGGATCCTGCCCGACATGATGACGCTGGCCAAGCCCCTCGGGGGGGGCCTCCCGATGGGGGCCACTTTGCTGGCCGAGCGGCACGCGGCCGCGCTCTCTCCCGGCGATCACGGCAGTACCTTCGGGGGGAACCCCGTCGCGGCCGCCGCCTCTTTGGCCGTGCTCGAGCGCCTGACCTCCGACGGCTTCCTGGAGAAGGTGCGGCGCAGCAGCGAGCGCCTGATGCGGGGGTTGCGCGGCATCCAACGCCGGCACCGTGGCGCCGTGGCGGAGGTCCGGGGACGGGGCTTGATGGTGGGCTTCGAGCTGAACAGCGATCCCGGCCCGGTCGTGAAGGGGCTTCGGGAGCGGGGCGTCCTGGCGACCAAGGCGGCGGGAAACACGCTGCGCCTGCTGCCGCCGCTGGTGGTGCGGCCGGCCGAGATCAAGGAGCTGCTCGAGGCGCTGGAGGCCACCCTGGCCGCCGCCGCGGGCGGCGCTGACGGAGAGACGAGATGAGCACAGTGAAGCGGGTCGTCCTCGCCTACTCCGGTGGGCTCGACACCTCGATCGCGATCCCCTGGATCAAGGAGCACTACGACGGCGCGGAGGTCATCGCGTACTGCGGCGACGTGGGGCAGGGGGACGACCTGGCCGCCGTCGAGAAGAAGGCGCTCGCCACCGGCGCCTCCGAGTGCGTCGTCGAAGACCTGCGCGATACCTTCATCCGGGACTACGCCTTCGCGGCGCTCTCCGCGGGAGCGATCTACGAAGACCACTACCTGCTCGGCACGGCCCTGGCGCGCCCCCTGCTCGCGTACCGCCAGGTGCAGGTCGCCCTGGAGAAGGGCGCCGACGCCCTGGCCCACGGGGGCACCGGAAAGGGGAACGACCAGGTCCGCTTCGAGGTGACCTACGCCCGCTTCGGCCCGCAGCTTCGGGTGATCGCCCCCTGGCGGGAGTGGGACATCCGCTCCCGGGAGGACGCCCTCGCGTACGCCAAGGCCCATGGCGTCTCCGTGGAGCAGTCGAAGAAGGACATCTACAGCCGGGACGGCAACCTCTGGCACCTCTCCCACGAGGGCGGGGACCTGGAGGACCCGTGGAACGCGCCCAGGGAGTCGATGTTCAAGCTCACCGTGGACCCCGCCGAGGCCCCGGACACGCCGGAGGAGGTCACCATCGCCTTCGAGTCCGGACGCCCCGTGGCCCTGGACGGGAAGAAGCTCGGGCCTGTGGAGCTCGTGGAGTCCCTGAACCGTCGGGCCGGGGCCCACGGCGTCGGACGCCTCGACCTCCTCGAGAACCGCCTGGTCGGGATGAAGTCCCGGGGCGTCTACGAGACCCCGGCGGGCACGGTCCTGCACGTGGCGCACCGGGAGATCGAGCGGCTCGTGCTCGACCGGGACACGCTCCACTTCAAGCAGTCCGTCTCCGTCCGCTACGCCCAGCTCATCTACGACGGGCTCTGGTTCTCCAGGCTCCGCGAGGCCCTGGCCGCCTTCGTCCAGGACACGGAGCGCGAGGTCACGGGCGAGTGCCGGGTGCGCCTGTTCAAGGGTCAGTCGGTCGCCGTGGGCCGGCGCGCGGCCCGCAGCCTGTACCGTGAGGACCTCGCCACCTTCGGCGAAGGCGTCGACTACGACCACCGGGACGCCGAAGGCTTCATCCGCCTCTACAGCCTCCCGGAGCGGGTGCGGGCTCTCACCGACCGCGACGCCGGGTCGTCGGGATCCGGCCGGTGAGCATCACGAGCCCCGGGGGCTTCCGGGCCGCCGGCGTCGCGTGCGGGATCAAGGCCACCGGGCTGGACCTGGCCCTCGTCGCATCGGAGACACCCGCGGCGGCCGCGGCGGTCTTCACCACGAACCAGGCGGCCGCCGCGCCCGTAGCCGTCTCCCGCCGGCACGTGGCGACCGGTCGGGCCCGAGCGGTGGTGGTGAACTCCGGCTGCGCGAACGCCGCCACGGGTCGCGCCGGCGAGGCTGACGCCCTGGCCATGGCGGCTTGCGCGGCGGAGCGTCTCGGCTGCGCCCCCGAGGACGTGCTGGTCGCCTCCACGGGGGTGATTGGCGTGCCCTTGCCCATGGACCGGGTGCGGGCCGGAATCGCGGCGGCCGCCCAGGCCCTCTCCCGGAGCGCCGGGGACGCCGCGGCCCGGGCGATCATGACCACCGACCAGGTGCCCAAACAGACCGAGGTGGAGTTCGAGCTGGGCGGCCGCACGCTCCGGATCGGAGCCATGGCCAAGGGAGCGGGGATGATCGCGCCCCGGATGGCCACCATGCTCGCGTTCTTCACCACCGACGCCGCCGTCGAGAGCGCACTGCTCCAGCGGGCGCTCCGGGCAGCCGTCGGCGAGAGCCTCAACCGGATCAGCGTCGACGGCGACACGTCGACGAACGACATGGCCCTGGTCCTCGCCAGCGGCGCCGCGGATGCGCCCCCGATCGAGGCTGACGGGGAACGCTACCGCGCCTTCGAGCGCGCGCTGACAGAGGCGTCCCGCCGCATGGCCCTGGCCATCGTCCGGGACGGCGAGGGCGCGACCCGGGTGGCTGAGGTGCGGGTCGAGGGCGCCCGCTCGGCGGCCGATGCCGACCGCGTCGCGCGCACCGTGGGCGAGTCGCTCCTGGTCAAGACCGCCCTCTTCGGGCGGGACCCGAACTGGGGCCGCGTGCTCGCGGCCCTGGGGCGGGCGGGGGTGCGCTTCGACGTGGAGCAGGTCGAGCTGCGCTTCGGGGACGTCTGCGTGTTCCGGGGCGGGGCGGCGGCCGCCTACGAAGAGGCCGACGCCCGGGCCAGCCTGGACGAGGACCCGGTGCGGCTGCTCGTGCGCCTCGGGGAGGGCTCCGCGTCCAGCTGGCTGTGGACCTGCGACCTGGGCCACGGCTACGTGGACATCAACGCGAGCTACCGGTCGTGAAGCTCTGGGGCGGCAACTACGCCGGCGACCCGGACCGGGCCTTCTGGGAGTTCAACCGCTCCTTCGGCTTCGACCGCCGCCTGCTCCCCGAGGAGATCGCGGCTTCCCGGGCGTACGTGAGAGCCCTGGGGAAGGCGGGGGTCCTGTCCGCGGACGACGCCGCGCGCCTCGACGAGGGGCTCGCGGCCGTGTTGGAGCGGGCCCGCACCGAGCCCGGATACATGGAGCTCGACGAGGAAGACGTCCACAGCTTCGTCGAGACGCGGCTCGCCGAGCTGGTGGGAGAGCTGGCCGGCCAGGCCCACGTGGCGCGCAGCCGCAACGAGCAGACCGTGACCGCGCTCCGCCTGTTCGCCCGGGACGCCGCGGACGCGCTCCGCACCGGCTGCGCGCGCCTCGTGGCGGCCCTCGCGGACCAGGGAGAGGCGGGGGCGGACGCGGTGATGCCCGGCTACACCCACACCCGCGCCGCCGAGCCCATCACCTTCGGCCACCTCGCGGCCGCCCACGCCTGGGCCCTGGTCCGCGATTTCCAGCGCCTCGGAGACTCCCGGCGGCGCGCCGACGCGCTCCCCCTGGGCTCCGGGGCGCTCGCGGGGACGCCGCTCCCGCTCGACCGCGCGGCCCTGGCCGCGGAGCTCGGCTTCTCCAGGGTCTCGGAGAACGCCCTGGACGCGGTCACCGACCGGGACTTCGCCAGCGAGCTGGTCTTCGCCTGCGCGCAGCTCCAGCTCCACCTGGCCCGGCTGGCCGAGGACCTGATCGCGTTCTCCTCGCCCGAGCTCGGCTTCGTCCGACTCCCCGAGGCCTACACCACCGGCTCGAGCCTCATGCCCCAGAAGCAGAACCCGGACTCCCTGGAGCTGGTCCGGGGCAAGTCGGCGCGGGTCATCGGGGACCTCACGGCGCTGCTCTCGCTCCAGAAGGCGCTTCCCACGGGCTACCAGAAGGACCTCCAGGAGGACAAGGAGGCGGTCTTCGACGCCGTCGACACGGCGCTCGGGTCGCTGACGGTGACGGCGGGGGTGGTCGCCGGCCTGGAGCAGGACCGGCAGGCGATGGCCCGGGCCGCCGATCAGGAAGGCCTGATGGCGGCCGGCCTGGCGGTGGAGCTGGCGCGCTCCGGGATGCCGTTCCGCAAGGCCCACGGCCGCGTGGGCGCGCTCGTCGCCGAGGCGCGCCGGCGCGCGGCGCCGCTGCGCGAGGTGGCCCGGGAGGCCCTCCGCAGCGAAGCGCCCGAGGTGGCCGGCCGGATCGACGTGCTGTTCGACCCCGCCGCGGCCGTCCGCACCCGGCAGGCCCCCGGGGGGACGGCACCCGACGCGGTGCACGCCTCGCTCCGCTCGGCCCGCGAGGCCGTCGCGTCGGCGTAGTCCGCCCTAGAATCGTCCGATGCAGATTCGGGTCGGCACGAGCGGCTACGCGTACAAGCCCTGGAAGGGCCCGTTCTACCCTGAGGATCTGAAGGACGCGGCGATGCTCTCGTACTACGCCGATCGTCTGCCCACGGTGGAGATCAACAACACCTTCTACCGGATGCCGAAACGGGAGGTGGTGGAGCGGTGGGCGGCGGACGTCCCCGAGAGCTTCCGCTTCGTCCTCAAGGCGTCCCAGCGGATCACGCACCGCAAGCGGCTCCGGGATGCCGACGAGGAGCTGGACTACTTCTGCCGCACCGCCTCGGCGCTGGGAGACAGGCTCGGCCCGCTCCTCTTCCAGCTCCCGCCGTACGTCAAGGCCGACCCGGAACGGCTGCGGGAGTTCCTCGGCAAGCTCCCCTCGGGACACCGGGCGGCCATCGAGTTTCGTCACGAGAGCTGGCTCGTCGACGAGGTCTACGGGGTGCTCCGGGAGGCGGGGGCGGCGCACTGCCTGGCCGACACCGACGACTCGGAGGCCGAGCCCGAGCTGGTGGCGACGGCCGACTGGGGCTACCTGCGGCTGCGTCGGGCCGACTACGGCGACGCCGATCTCGCCGCCTGGGCCCAGCGGCTGCGCCGCCAGCCCTGGAGCGAGGCGTACGTCTTCTTCAAGCACGAGGACGCGGGGCGCGGTCCGGAGCTGGCGCGGCGTCTACTCGACATCCTGGGCTGAGCCCCGCAGCTCGTTACCGGGAGCTGCAACTCGTCGCCCCTGGACGACAGCTCGTGACCGGCAGCGACAGCTCGTGGAGGGGGCGGCTCAGAGACCGGCGTAGAGCGTGAGGGAGCCCCGGGCCCACTCGTCGATCCGGTTCCAGAACAGCAGCGGCAGCACGTTCGCCAGGGCGAACCCCAGGACCGCGATCCGGTCGCTCAGGGGGAGGGTCCACGCCGGCTGCTCGCCCTCCTCGGTGTCGATGATCATCGCCCGGAGCACCCGGGCGTAGTAGAAGGCCGCGATCGCGGCGTTGACCGCTCCCGCGACGGCGTACCAGTAGTAGTCCGGTCCCCGGGCCACCACCGCGCCGAACACGTACAGCTTGCCCATGAAACCCACGAAAGGCGGGATGCCGATGAGGGAGAGCATGAAGACTGCCATGGCCACGGTCAGCCCCGGGGCGCGCCGGAACAGCCCCGGGTACTCCCGGAGGTCGAAGCTCCCCTCCTGCCTGTGCACGAGCGTGACCACGAGGAACGCTCCCAGGTTCATGAAGACGTAGGCGAGCAGGTAGATGAGCATCCCCCGCACCCCCGCGTCCGAGAGCGCCACGACCCCCATCATGATGTACCCCGCGTGGGCGATCGAGGAGTAGGCGAGCAGCCGCTTCATGTTCGTCTGGGTCAGGGCAGCGACGTTCCCCACGGTCATGGTCGCGACCGAGAGCAGCATCAGCAGCGGCGCCCACTCGATGACGCCGGCCAGGTCCCAGGGCCCCGCCTCGGCCACCGACAGGCCCGAGAAGAAGAAGCGGGTCATCACGGCGAAGCCCGCGGCCTTGGGCGCCACGGACAGGAACGCCGTGACGGGCGTCGGCGCCCCCTGATAGACGTCGGGGCACCAGAAGTGGAACGGGACCGCCGCGGTCTTGAACCCGAAGCCAGCGAAGACCAGGAGCGCGATCACGTAGAGGGAGAAGCGGTTCGCCTCGGTCAAGCCGAGGGCCAGGAAGTCCCGGATCTCCAGCAGGCTGGTGGTCCCGGCCAGGCCGTAGAGCAGCGAGAGCCCGTAGAGCATGCCTCCGGTGGAGACCGCGCCGAACAGCACGTACTTCAGCGAGGCCTCGTTGGACATGCGGTCCCCCTTCAGGTACCCCACCATCACGTAGGAGGTGATCGAGACCATCTCGAGGGAGAGGTAGAGCATCGCGAGGTCCGACGCGCCCACCAGGAGCAGGTTGGCGAGGGTGACCGCCAGCAGCAGGACGTAGAGCTCCCCCTGCCCCAGGCCCTCCAGCTCCTTCGAGTTGCGGAACGTGAAGGCCAGGACCAGCAGCAGCGTCGCGCCGATCAGCAGGATCTTGAAGAAGACGGCCAGGGGATCCAGGGCGAGCATGCCGCTGAAGATCGGTCCCGAGAAGCCGCCGGCGACGGTCCCCGGGCAGAGCAGCAGCGAGACGCCCAGGGTGGCGAGCGTGAGCAGGCGGTTCAGCGCGTCCCGCCCCCTGACTCCGCTGGCGTCCACGAGCAGCACCAGGAGCAGGCCCACGGTGAGCGCCACCTCGGGGAGGAACCGGGCCAGGCTCTGCTGGATCTCTTCCATCTCGCCCTATCCCCGGAGGATGTCCGCCTCGTCCAGGTTCGGCGTCCGGCGCAGGCGGTAGAGGGTGAGCACGATGGCAAGGGCCACGGCCGCCTCGGCGGCAGCCACGACGATCACGAAGATCGCGAACATCTGGCCGTCCAGGTTCCCCTCGCCGTAGCGGGAGAACGCGACCAGGTTCACGTTGGCGGAGTTCAGGATCAGCTCGATGCCCATCAGCACGTTGATCGCGTTGCGCCGGGTCAGGACGCCGAGCACGCCCAGGGAGAAGAGCGCCGCGGAGACCACCAGGTAGTGCTGGAGCGTGACCTCGCCCAAGCTCAGGCCTCCTTCCTGCGCCGCACGATCAGGGCCGCGCCGATCAGCGCCACCAACAGGAGCACCGAGGCGACCTCGAAGGGGAGGATCCAGGGCCCCATGAAGAGCCGGCCGATCTCCGCGGTGGTGGGAGCCGGGGCGCGCCCGTCCCCGACGGCCCACTCCGTACCGAAGATGACGCCCCGCCCGCCGAAGGACCCCAGCACTGCAAGGGCCGCGGCCACCGTCACGATCGCGGCGACCGCGCGGCCCGTGTCGATGAGCAGCTTGTGGCCCAGGATCGCGCCGAAGAAGACGAGGGCCACGAGGCGGGTGAAGACGACCGCGGGCTCCGTGGAGCTCAGCGGCAGCAGCGTCGGCCAGGCCAGGACCACGAACAAGCCCGACGCGATGATGAAGCCGGTCCAGAACTGCGTGACCTCGGTCTTCAGATCGAGGTCGTAGAGCTTGTGGGTGAGCATCACCCCGAACAGCAGCAGCATCAGGATGCCGCCGATGTAGATCAGGAGCTGAGAGGCGGCCAGGAAGTCCGCACCCAGCATCAGGTAGAGGCCGGCCACCCCGCCGAAGGTGAAGAGCAGCGCGAAGGCGCTGTAGATCAGGCTCCGCGACAGCACGACACCCGCGGCGGAGATCACCGTGAGGAACGCGAGCAGGTAGAAGACGATGGAGGCGCCGCTCACGCCGCCCTCACGCGCCGCTCGGGGCCGAGCTCACCTCGGCGGGGGGAGGCGTCCCCTCCTCCGGCTTCGGCGCCGGCGGCTTGGGCTTCGCCTTGGGATTCTCGGTCAGGAACTTCGCGTCGGGCTTCGCGAAGTGGTAGAGGTGGTCCCCCAGGTTCCCCGAGGCGAACTCGTACTCCGGGGTCATGTAGATGCAGTCGGTGGGGCACGGGTAGGTGCACAGGTTGCAGTAGCAGCACAGCGACATGTCGATGTCGAACACCTTGACGTCGAGCTTGATCGGCATGCCGTTGGCCGCGTAGATCGGGCTCGCGTCGCCGGCCCGCTTGTCCGTGACGATGTGGATGCAGTCCACGGGGCACGCCCGTGCGCACTGTCCGCAGCCGATGCAGTCCTCGTACTTCATGAACAGGCGCATCCGGCTCCGGGGGGGCAGGTCCCACTTCACCTCGGGGTACTGGAGTGTCGTGGAGTTCGTGAACAGGTGGCGCCAGGTGATCCCCATGCCCACGAGGACCGTGTGGAACCCCTCCCAGACGTCGCCGAGCCACTTCCTCATGCCGCCTGCTCCCGGATCCGGG
>Ga0299906_10000720_pt1 | contig 29635 bp, 21 predicted proteins | sample RVTome_14_FD_200259 | JGI IMG/M metagenome (GOLD analysis project Ga0299906, IMG submission 200259) | Soil microbial communities from uranium-contaminated site in the Upper Colorado River Basin, Wyoming, United States - RVT145D125 (version 2) ...
CGCTGAACGCCATCGACATGAGCACCGGCGACTACCGCTGGACGATTCCCTTCGGCGAGTACCCCGAGCTGGCGGCCCAGGGGATGAGCGAGACCGGCAGCGAGAGCTACGGGGGACCGATCGTCACCGCCGGAGGCCTCGTCTTCATCGGCGCCACGCTGTTCGACCGGAAGTTCCGCGCCTTCGACAAGGACACCGGGGCGCTGCTGTGGGAGACCACCCTCCCCTACGCCGGTACCGCGACGCCCATCACCTACGAGGTGGGCGGCCGCCAGTTCGTCGTGATCGCCGCGGGGGGGCGCCGCGTGCAGCCCACGGGCGGCGTCTACGTGGCCTTCGCCCTCCCCGACGAGCCGCGACCAGGAGGTGACCGACCATGAACCGTTCGACCTTGACGTCCGCCCTCGGAGTGGGAGTCCTGCTCGCCGGCTTCTCGACCATTCGTGCCGAGGAGACCCCCGGCGACGTCCTGCGGCTGGACCCCGCCATGGACGCGATCGCGCCGGCCGCCGCCCGGGTCGAGAAGGTCGCGGGAGGGTTCCAGTTCACCGAAGGCCCGCTGTGGCGCCCCGATGGGCGCCTGTGGTTCAGCGACGTGGTGGGCAACGTGGTGCGGGCGGTAACCCCCGGGGGCGAGGTCGAGGTGCTGATCCGGGACGCGGCCGGCGAGTCGACCGCCCCCGCGGGCTCCTACATCGGGCCCAACGGGATGACGGCCGGCCCGGGGGGCGCCGTGCTGCTCGCCCAGCACTGGAGCCGCCGCATCGTCCGGGTGGCTCCGGACCTGAGCACGAGCGTCTACCTCGACAGCTTCGAGGGAAAGCGCTTCAACAGCCCGAACGACCTGGTCTTCGCCCGGAACGGAGCGCTGTACTTCACCGATCCGCCCTACGGCCTGCTCGGGCAGGACGAGGACCCGGCGAAGGAGCTGGACTTCAACGGCGTCTTCGTCCACCGGGACGGGGAGCTCCGGGCGATCATTCGCGACCTCGACCGGCCCAACGGGCTGGCGCTTTCTCCCGACGGGTCGGCGCTGTACGTCTCGAACTCGGCCGAGCAGCGGAAGCTCTTCCTGCGCTACGACGTGGCCGCCGACGGCACGGTGTCGGGGAAGCGCGTGATCGCCGACGTGACGTCGTCCGCCGAGCCCGGGCTTCCCGACGGCATGAAGGTCGACTCCCGCGGCAACCTCTTCGGCACCGGGCCCGGCGGGGTGTGGGTGTTCTCGCCGGACGGCGCGCACCTCGGCACGATCCGGACGGCGGAACCCCCCGCCAACGTCGCCTGGGGTGACGACGGCAAGACGCTGTACGTCACAGCGGTGACGAGCGTCTACCGCGTCCGGCTGTCGGTGGAGGGTGACGCTCCCGCGTACCGCTAGCAGCCGCCGCCACCGCGCATCATGGGGTGATGGACGTCGCGCTTCCTTCGATCGTCATCGTCGCGGCCAGCGTGGGGCTGGCCCTCGGGGTCGAGCCGGTTCCGAGCTGGTACTTCCTGCTGCTCTGGTGGCCGTACGTCTTCGCAGTCGACGCTCTCGGCGGGCGGGTAGGGCGCAGGCCGCTGCGCGAGCAGCGCGGCCTGCTGCTGCGGCTGGCGGGCCTCTCGGTCGCGTGGTGGACGCTCTTCGAGGCGACCAACCTGCGGCTCGGCAACTGGTACTACGTCATGGTGGACCCGGAGCGGAGCGTCCGCTGGCTGTTCGGCTTCGCGGCCTTCGCCACGGTCCTCCCCGGCGTGCTCGCCACGCTGCGGCTCCTCGAGGGCATCCCGGTCCTTCGCACGTTGCGGGTGGCCCGGCTCGAGTGGTCCCGGGGGAAGGAGCGGGCGATGCTCGCCCTCGGCGCGTTCTGCCTGCTCTCGCCCCTGCTCTGGCCCGACCGCTTCTTCCCCCTCACCTGGGTCAGCTTCGTCCTCCTGTTGGCGCCCTGGAACCGTAGGCGAGCGGCGCGGAGCTTCCTGCGGGATCTGGAGCAGGGCGACGCTGCCCCCCTGTGCCGGACGCTCCTCGCCGGCGCGCTGTGCGGGGTGGTGTGGGAGGCCGGGAACTACTGGGCCCGCCAGAAGTGGGTCTACACGGTTCCCGGGTTCGAGGAGCTGAAGCTCTTCGAGATGCCGCTGCTCGGCTTCCTCGGGTTCCCGCCCTTCGCGGTCGAGTGCGTGATCGTCCTGCGGTTCGTCGAGTCCCTGCCCGGCGCCGCCGCGAGCTGGTCGCGAGCCGCGCGCCGAGTCGCCGCCGTGGGCGCGGCGCTCCTGGCGGCTCTGGGTACGCTGCTCGTATTCCGGGTGTCGGAGCCGGTCTCCACCGACTCGCACTACCTTCCCCTGGCCGAGATGGAGGAGCTGCTCTCGGCGGACGAGCGGGAGGCCCTCGCCCGCGGCGGGCTCCGCAGCCCCGAGCAGCTCCTCGGGGCGGCCGCCAGGCCCGGCGAGGCCGGTGCATTCGGCGTCGGCCTCGACGCCGCCCGGTGGGACGAGATCCTGGAGACGATGCGACTCGTGACCCACCGCGGCCTTGGCGCGCGGCGCGTCGTCCAGCTGCGGGCCCTCGGGGTGACGAGCGTGGAGGACCTGAGCGCCCGGACCCCGGCAGGGCTGGCGGCGGCGTTGCGGGAGCGCTTCGGCGCCGAGGCGGGCTGCTTCCTGGAGCGCCGCGCCCGCGTCTGGATCGACGCGGCTCGCCGCCCCGAGCGATGAGCCGGCACGGCCCCGTCCTTCGTTCGCGGAGCCTCCCGTGCGAAGCTGCTGGCGCGCGCGCGTCGTGCGGCAGGGAGCGTTCGTGAGCAGGACCCGGGTCGAGTTCGAGGGGCGGGAGGTCGCGAGCCGGACTTTCGGCCGCTTTCTGACCGAGTGGGAGGCGGCCGGGGGGGCGCCGGAGGCCCTCGTGGCGGGAACGGGGTGCAGCCTCTCGGAGCTGCGCGACCCAGAGGGGCGCATCAGCTGGACCAGCTACGCGGCCATCGTCGCCAACGCGCGTTCGCTCTGGGACGACGAGGCCTTCGTCCGCCTGGGGCTGATCGTCATGGACTCTCCCTGGGCCAGGCCCTTTACCGTCCCGGCGCGGCTCCTCTACTCGGTCAAGGACTTCTACTTCGCGATGGTGCGCCCCGACGTCGAGCTGGGCATCGCCCGCCGCATGTTCGCCTGTGTGCGGTTCCGCATGCGCGACGCCGGACCGGACCACCTGGTCATGGAGGTCACGATGGAGGAAGGGTACCCGCCCTGCCGCGAGTTCTTCCTCATCACCGAGGGGTCCGTGATCTCGATCCCCACGCTGCTGGGCTTCGGGAGGTCCCGGGTGGAGTCGCAGCAGATCGAAGGCGGCGTCCGCTACGACATCCGGCTGCCGGGGCGCGGCGGCGCTCTGGCCTGGCTCCGACGAGCGCTGCTCTGGCCGTTCACGGCCCGGGCCGCCGCCCGGGAGCTGGAGGAGGCGTACGCGGTCCTGCACGACAGCCACACCGAGCTGGAGGCCGAGGTGGCGCAGCGGAAGCGCGTCGAGGGCGAGCGGGAGACGCTGATCGCGGACCTGGAGGCGAAGAACGCCGAGCTGGAGCTGCGCAACGCCGAGCTGGAGCGCTTCAGCTACACGGTCAGCCACGATCTCAAGGCCCCCCTGGTGACGATCTCGGGCTTCGTGGGCCTGCTGAGGCGGGACGTCGCCGCCGGCGACGTCCCGAGCGCGTCCCGGGACGTGGAGCAGATCGACGGCGCCGTGGCTCGCATGGCCCGGGTCCTGAACGACCTCCTCGAGCTGGGCCGCGTCGGCCGGCTCGTTCCCCCCCGGGAGACCGTGGATCTCTCCGCGCTGGCCGCCGAGGCGGTCGAGTTGGTCTCGGGGCTGATCGGCGAGCGCCGGGTCGAGGTGGAGATCGATCCGGCCATGCCTCATGTCCGGGGCGACCGGGTGCGGCTGCTGGAGGTCTTTCAGAACCTCATCGACAACGCGGTCAAGTTCATGGGAGAGCAGCCGCTGCCGCGGGTCGAGGTCCGCGCCGTCCAGAGAGACGGCGACGTGATCTGCAGCGTGGAGGACAACGGCATCGGGATCGATCCCCGTCACCACGACAAGATCTTCGGGCTCTTCGACCGCCTGCACAGCGACACCGAAGGCACGGGGATCGGCCTCGCCCTGGTGCGCCGGATCGTGGAGCTGCACGGGGGGCGGATCTGGGTGGAGTCGAGCGGCGAGGGCCACGGGTCCACCTTCCACTTCAGCCTGCCCCCGCCCGCTCCGGGGCTCGACGCCGAAGGGTGAGGGCCTACTCCCAGATGACGGGATGCCCCGAGGAGTACCAGGCGCTCAGGTGCGGCTCGTACAGCGACTCCAGGAAGCCGCGCCGGATCTTCATGGTCGGCGTGAGGTGCCCGCCCTCGATCGTCCACGGCTCGGAGACGACGGCCAGGAAGGCGATCCGCTCGTAGACGGGGACGCTGCCGTTGACCTGCTCGAGGAGCCGGGACAGATCGGCGGTCACCCGCTCCCGGACCGCGGGATCGTCGCGCCGGCCGGCGAATGGCTCCGGCAGCTGGACCACCGCGTGAGGGGCGGGCCGGCCTGCACCCGCCACGCAGGACAGCTCCACGCAGTCGCTGGCGTTGATCAGGTTCTCGATGGGCACGGGGGCGACGTACTTCCCTTTGCTGGTCTTGAACAGCTCCTTGACGCGCCCCGTGATGCGGAGCCGGCCCGCCTCGTCGATCTCGCCCCGATCCCCGGTCCGGAGCCAGCCGTCGGAGCCGAGCACCTCCGCGGTCAGGTCGGGACGCCGGTAGTAGCCCAGCATCGTGCCGGGGCTCCTGACCTGGATCTCGCCGTCGGCTCCGAGGCGGCACTCGACGCCGGGGTGGGGCTCGCCCACGTAGCCGATCCGGCCCCGTCCGGGGAGCGTGAGGTGGGAGTAGTTGAAGTTCTCGCTCATCCCGTAGCCCTCGAGAAGCTCGAGGCCCAGGTCCCGGTACCAGCGGAGCAGCTCCGGGGGGATCGGCGCCGAACCGCTGCCGGCGAAGCGGACCGCGTCGAGACCGAGCCCCTTCAGGATCCTGCGCTTGACCAGCCCGCTCAGGACCGGAATCCCGAGCAGCCGCTCCAGCTTCTTCCGCGGGAGCTTCGCGAAGACCCCGAGCTGGAACTTGAGCCAAAGCCGCGGCACCGAGGCGAACACCGTGGGGCGCGCGCGCTTCAGGTCCTCCAGGAACGTGTCGAGGCTCTCCGCAAAGAAGACCCGCGAGCCGCAACAGAGCGGCACGCACTCGCCGAGCCAGCGCTCCATCGTATGGGCCAGGGGGAGGTAGGAGAGGTAGCGGTCCAGGGGGCCGAGTCTCAGTGTCGCGATCAGGCCGCGGGTGGGGGCCGAGATCGTCTGGAAGCTGTGGAGGACGCCCTTCGGCTGGCCGGTGCTCCCGGACGTGTACAGGATCAGCGCCTCGTCGGCGGCGTTCCGCTGCGGTGCGTCCCGGATCGGCTCGGTGGCTCCGGTGATCTCGTCCCACCCCGGGGCCGCCGTGGGCGGGGCGAGCGGAAACGCGATGCGGGGGAGCTCCGCCGGGACGCCCCTCTCGATCTCGTCCCAGCTGTCCAGCTTCCCCACGAACAGCAGGCGGGCTCCGCTGTGCTCCAGGATGAAGCGGACGATGTCGCCGGTCAGGGTGGGGTAGAGGGCCACGGAGACGTGACCGGACATCCAGATCGCCAGCTCGCACATGAAGAAGTGCGCGCAGTTCTTGGATGCGATGGCGATCCTCGACCCGGGGGTGAGTCCCAGGCTGCGGAGGTGGGTGGCCATCCGCCTGCCCTGGTCGAGGACCTCGGCGAAGGTGTAGTCCCGGGTCTGCCCGCCCCCGAAGGGCTGCGTCAGGAACACGTCGTCCGGGCGAGCCTCGACCAGGCGGTAGAAGCACTGGGGCAGGAGGTCTTCCGCGGCTCGACTCATGCGACACCCCCTCGGGAGGAAGGTGGGCCAGCTTACATCGGCCGTAGGGTGTCCAGAACTGCGTCGGCGAAGCGATCCGCAGCCCCCGCGGAGGTGCCGAGGTAGAGCGCGGGCTCGATCAGCTCCAGCTCCATCAGCAGGAGCCGCCCACCGCGGGCGACGCCGTCGACCCGGGCGTACGCCGGCATCGCGGGCAGCCCCGCCAGGATCCGCTCGGCCTGCCCGACCAGCGCCGGGGGCGGGACCAGGGATTGCGGTGTTCCCCCCAGCTCCTCCTGGACCCTGAAGTCGCCGGGAGCCGGTCGCTTCAGCACTGCGTGGCTCCAGACCGGACCGAAGAACACGAGAGACCACTCGCCCTCCGAGGCGATCTCGGGAGCGAGCTCCTGGACGAGCACGTCACCAGCGAGCAGCTGCGCGTCGAAGGCGGCCTGGTCCTGGTCCGCCCGCGCACGGGACGTGCGCCAGGTGTCGTGGGCGGACGCGGAGACGGCCGGCTTCACGACGGCCTCGCTCCAACCGGTCTCGTCGAGGACGTTCTCGAGGGTCCTCTGCTCGCCCCTCCCGAGCCAGAGCGTCGGCAGGATCGGAACGCCGCGATCCCGCAGGTCCCGAAGGTAGCCCTTGTGGGAGTTCCAGCGCACGATCCGGGTGGGGTTGAGGACGGGCACGCGGCTCGCGTCCAGGCGGTCGAGCCAGGAGTGGAACGCGTCGATGCGCAGGTGGTAATCCCAGGTCGAGCGGAGCACCACCGCCGAGAACCCGCCCCAGTCGACGGTCGCGTCCCAGGGCCGGGGCACGGTCGCGACACCGCGGCGCTGCAGCGCTCGGGCCAGCAGGGTGTCGTCCCGGGTCAGCTCCGGCCGCTCCGCGCAGGTGGCCAGGGCTGCCCGTGGGCTGTCCACCCCCGCCGCGTTCCTCACTCCGCGCGGCATCGCAGCCATTCTGCCGCATTCTCCATGCGGGCACCGAGCCCCGCGGCGTTGCGCGGTCGCGTGCCGCGGGAAGCGATGGTTGAGAACCTCGGAACCGAAGGCCTTCGTTGACCGGTTTCCAGTACGCGTGCTAGCCTTCGCTGCATTGTCGATGCGGAGCGCTCGGTCCACCGCGAGATGACTTCCGCGACTGCCGAGCCGGTCCTCTCGGTCATCGTTCCCTGCTTCAACGAGGAGAGCAACCTCCGCGAGCTGGTGGATCGGCTTGAGGCGGTCTTTGCGCTCCACTCCCTCCCCGTCGAGATCCTCCTGGTCGACGACGCTAGCCGCGACGGTACCTGGGCCCTCATTCGGGAGCTGGCCGCAGCACGTCCAAGCGTCCACGGTCTCCACCACGACACCAACCGGGGCATCGTCGGGGGCTGGCGCACGGGGCTCGACGCCGCCTCGGCTCCCGCAGTCGTGATCACGGATGCCGATCTCCAGTACGCCCCTGAGGACATCCCCCGGCTCTTCCACATCCTGACGAGAGAGGCCCCGGACGTGGTCCAGGGATGGCGTATCGCTCACAACTTTCGCGACACCTACCGCTACCTCCTCAGCCTGGCGTTCAGCTTTCTGCTGAATCGCCTGTTCGGTACGCAGCTCCGGGACATCAAGAGCGGCTTCCTCTGCACGCGCAGGGAAGTGCTCGCCGAGATGCTGAGCACCCGCTACCGGTACCGCTTTCTCCAGCACTTCGTCGTCGTCAACGCCGTGTCGAAGGGACGCTCCGTACGACAGGAACCGGTTCTCTTCTGGAGCCGCCACGCCGGCGAGAGCTTCATCCGGTCGCCTCTCCGGTTCGGTCTGGCGTCCCTGGCGGATCTACCGCGTGCGTTCTGGGAGTTCCGCGTTCTGAATCCGAGGGAGCGGCGCGCCGTCGCGGCCGCCTCTGCCGAGTCGCCGTAGCCGTGTGCGGCATTGCCGGAATCTGGGGGGAAGGCGACGTCGTGGCGATGACGCGACGCCTGACGCACCGCGGGCCCGACGACGAGGGGTTTCACCGTGACGGGCCCATTCAGCTCGGCGTCCGCCGTCTGGCGGTCATCGATCTGGAGACGGGCCATCAGCCGCTGTCGACGGCAGACGGCGCGCTCTGGATCGCCTACAACGGGGAGCTGTTCAACTACGTCGAGCTCAAGCGGGAGCTGATCGGTCGCGGACGCGAGTTCCGCACCCGGAGCGACACCGAGGTCGTCGTCACCGCTTACCAGGAGTGGGGGCCGGAGTGCCTCCAGCGCTTCATCGGGATGTTCGCGTTCGCGATCTGGGACGGGCGAAGCCTGTTCCTCGCCCGCGATCGCTTCGGAGAGAAGCCGCTGTTCTACACGTGTCAGGGCGGCCGCTTCCTGTTCGGTTCGGAGATCAAGGCGCTGCTCGCGGAGGTCGCGGCCTCGCCCAACCTGGACGAGCGCTTCTGGGCGCTCGAAGCGAGCGTGGAGCCGGAGACGCTGTTCTCGGGAATCCTCAGTCTCGAGCCCGGGCACAGCCTGACCTACGACGGTCGCGAGCTCCGGGTCGCTCGGTACTGGTCGCTTCCGGAGGGACCTCTCGACGCGCGCTCAGAAGACGAGCAAGCCGAGGAGCTCGCCGCGTTGCTCCGCGATGCGGTGCGCCTTCGCATGCGCTCCGACGTTCCGGTGGGTCTGTTCCTGTCCGGCGGCCTCGATTCCTCGCTGCTCGCGGCGCTGTCCAGGCCCGAGAAGGTGTTCACATGCCGACTGCCCTACGGCGACGCCTACGACGAGTTCGCCCATGCCGAGAGCGTGTCCAGGGCGTTGGGAGTCCGGCAAGTGAGCGAGCTGCTCACCCCCGAGGCGTTTCGCCGGGAGTATCCGCGCATCATCTGGCATCTGGACCAGCCGATCGCCACCACCTCCAGCGCGGCCGAGTTCGCCCTGGCGAGTGTCGCCCGGGAGCACGTCAAGGTCGTCATCGGAGGCCAGGGCTCCGACGAGGCGTTCGGGGGCTACGTGAGGCACGTGCTGCTGGTCGAGGAGGAACGCCTCGGGAGCGCAGAGCTGCTACGCGACTACTACCCCATGGCGCGGTTGCTCTGGGGCGATCGCGTGTTCGGGGATCCCGCCGAGCGCTACTCGGCACTCCTGAACCGCGGGCCGGGCAGCGACTGGCTCCCCGCCCGGGTGCGCGGCCTCTTCGATCGGGGAGGCTCGCTGGTGGACCGCATGGGAGCTGCGGACTTCGCCCTGACCTTCCCGTCCCTGCTCCTGATGAACGATCGCGCCGCCGCCGCGTACGGTCTCGAGAATCGCACCCCGTTCCTGGATCACCGCATCGTGGAGCTCGCGTTTCGGCTTCCGCAGCACGCCAAGATCCGCGGGTTCAGGACGAAAGCCATCCTGCGGCGGGTAGCCCGGGGACTCGTGCCCGATTCGATCGTGGACCGTCCCGACAAGAAGGGACTCGGCGTTCCCTTGAACCGCTGGTTGCGGAACGAGCTGAAGCCGTGGGCCGACGAGCTGTCGCAGAGCCTCGCCCGCCGCGGCTTCGACTACGCCCCGGGCGCCGACCGCGGCGAGTTCGACCGGTCGTTGTTCTCGCGCGTGAGCCTCGAGCTGTGGTTCCGCACCTTCATCGACGGGCCCGGGGACGGGCCCGTCGACTGAACGCCGATGAAACCGTGGCTCATCGAGGTGTTGGCGTGCCCCGCCTGCGGCGGCGGGCTCTCACTGCGCGGTGAGCCCGAGGCCGACGGGGAAGTGGTCAGCGGTGCCCTGAGCTGTGAGGCGTGCCGGCGGGAGTTTCCGATCCTGGGGGGCATCCCGCGATTCGGCGGCCTGGCCGGGCAGTCCGAGGACGCCGCGAAGACGGTGGCGCGCTTCGGATGGCAGTGGAAGGAATTCCGGGAGCATCTGCCCGAGTACCGCGAGTCGTTCCTGGACTGGATGAAACCCCTGGGCGAGTCCGACTTTCAGGGAGCCACCGTTCTCGATGCGGGCTGCGGGATGGGGAGGTTTGCCGGCGTGGCCGCCTCCCTGCACGCGAGGGCGGTCGTGGGTGTGGATCTCTCGGAGAGCGTCGAGGTCGCTCAGGAGATCGCCTGTGCCCGCGACAATCTCCACGTGGTCCAGGCGGACCTGCTCCGACTCCCCTTTCGCCGCGCCTTCGACCTCGTCTACACCCTCGGCGTGCTGCACCACCTGCCCGACGGCGAGGACGGCTTCACGTCGCTGTTGCGCTGTGTCCGGCCGGGTGGACGCGTCCACGTCTGGGTGTACGGGCATGAGGGCAACGAGTGGCTGCTGCGGTGGGTCGATCCCGTGCGGCGCGGGTTCACGTCGCGCCTCCCTCCGCCGTTGCTGAAGATCCTGGCCTGGCTGGTGGCGGCTCCGCTCCACCTCGCGCTGCTCGCCTTGTACAGGAACGCGGGTCGTTGGCCGTTCCGCCTCCCGTACGCCCCGTACCTCACGTGGCTGTCCCGCTTTCCCTTCCGCCACACCCAGCAGGTCGTCTTCGATCACCTCGGTGCGCCGATTGCGCACTACTACCGGCGGGAGGAGCTGGCGGCCTGGTTCGAGCGTGCGGGCCTTCACGACGTGCAGATCACCTCCCGCAACGGCAACTCCTGGAGGGCGACGGCGAAGGTCCGGACGTGACCCGCCGCCTCCTCGCCCTCGCGAGCCTGCTGGCCGCGACCGAAGCGCTCCTGGCCGCGGCACCGGCCATGCGCGGAGGCGTGGTGTTCGATGTCGGCCCGTCGACAGGTCGGTACGGTGCGGGTTTCACGGACAGCGAGGAGCGGCCTCCGACGACGTTTCGCTGGACCCGCGATGGCGCCGGGATGGATCTTCCGCTGCTCGGCGCTGGGGGTGAAGGGGTCCTTGTCATGCGCTACGGGCGGCCACTGGACACGCCCACCCGGGTCGAGGTGCGTCTCTCGAGGCAGCTCGTGGGAGAGTTCCAGGCGCAGCCCGGACGCTTTCGCACCGTGCGGATGCCGGTCCGTCTGCCCCGGGGGAGCTTGCGGATCGACATCTGGCCGAAGCAGGGCGGAGACCTCGGGGTGGCCGTGGACTGGATCCGGATCGAGGGAGGGCGCTGGAGCCTGCCGCTCTCCGTGATCGGGCCGCGCCTGCTCGTCGCCGGAACGTACCTGCTCTGCCTCGCGGCCGGGTTCCCCCTCGCAGGTGCCTTGACGATCTCCGGGTTGCTGGCGGTCGCCGAGGCCGCCTGGCTCGGCCTCGACCCCTTTGGCTTCGCTCACGTCTCGGCGCGGATCGCGATTCCGGGATTGGCGCTGTCGACGCTCTGCTGGCTTGCGGTGCGAGGACGAGCCGGCGGCCGCTGGGTAACGCTGATCTTCCTCGGCAGCTACCTCCTGAAGGCCGCCGGCCTCTTCTACCCCAGCTATTTCTACAACGATGTCCGCAACAACCGTCGTTTCGTGATGGCCCTGGCCGAGGAGGATGGCTCGCTTCTCGAGCGACGGCATGCGGCGCAGGTGACCTACGGCGTCGCCTATCCGAGGGTCGTCGCCGGAACGAAGTACGCCTTTCCCTACTCACCCGTGTTCTTCCTGCCGTTCACGCTGCTGCCCCAGGACGCGACGACCATCGACGAGATGCTGAAGCACGCGGCGGTGGCGCTGGCCTGTGCCGAGGTCCCGCTCGTCTTCTGGATCTCCGGCCTGGTGTTCGGTTCCGGCGCCGGCGTTGCGGCCGCCCTCTTCTCGGCCACCTTTCCCGTCTTCTTCAGCCGGCTGCTTCTCGCGCTCTGGTCCACACTGGGGGGCCACGCTCTGGATACGCTTCTGCTCGGGGCCGGACTCTGCCTTGCGGAGCGGCCCGAGAGCCGCGCTCGGCTGGTCGCTTTCGGCGCGGCGGCCCAGGCCTCGCTGCTGACCTATGTCGCCAGCCTGTTCAACGTCGGGCTGTTCGCTGGCTTCCTTGCGCTGCTCGTGGACCGGCGTCTCCGGCGTCAGGTGCTCGCGATCACCGCGCTGGGTGGTCTCGTGACCGTGGCCCTCCTCTACGGCGATTTTACCGTGCTGTTCGTCACGCGAATTCTTCCGGACTTCTTCGCTACCCTGGATGCCGCAGAGGGCACGGGACCTGCAGCGAGCGTGACGAATGCCGTCGCCCGCGTCCCTCTCTTCTACGGGTGGGTGTACCCCCTACTGGCCGTGGCGGGCCTCGTCATCGCCCGCCGCAGGGCGACTGCCGGATCCGTTCGCGTCTTGAGCGCATGGGCGTTGTCCTTTGCCGGGCTGCTCGCGCTACGAGCATTGCCCGGAGGCCTCTTCAAGGACATGAAGGAGATCGAGTTCGTCGCTCCTCTGGTCGCCGTGCTGGCGGGGGCGGCCCTGGAGGAAGCGTGGCGGTTCGGTCGGTTTGGTCGAGTCGCAGCTGGCCTGGTCGGTAGCGGCCTCGTCGCCTTCGGCCTGTTCCGTTACCTCGGCGACCTCCGGGCCTGGACCGCTCTCGCCCCCTGAAGCTCGACGCGTGCGCCGGTCGTCTTTCCGTAGTCGCCCGGGGATCCGGTGTCGACGGATGCGGTCGGGAGGCGCCGAAGCCTCCAGGCCTGCTCGGTGAGGAAGGCGAAGCCCGCGAAGTAGACGAAGGCGAAGATCTGGACCTCGAATGCACTGGCCGTGGTGATGAGGATCGGGAGGGCGGCAGTGCCCATGGCGAGGGTAAGCATGACCCCAAGCGCCCCCCGAAGACGGGCTCGCTGCTCCGGCGACCGGCCTCGACGAGGCGCGCCGAGCCAAAGGGCCACCAACACCACCGCCGGCGCAGCCATCAGCCAGATTGGCAGCTCGAAAGCTGTGCGGCCCACCCTGAAGAAGTCCACGGTCGTGGCGAGCTTGTAGTACACGTCGATGCGTCCTTCGTTTCGATGGCTCGAGGCCTGGATATGCCGGCCGTCGACGGGGGTCCAGGGTGCCAGCTTCGCCTGCGTCAGCGTGGCGAGAGTGCGGCGCGCCAGGATGTCCGCCCACCACGAGGGATCTCCGAGGACGTGGTCGAGCACCAGGCGGCGGATCAGCACCTCGACCTCGTGAGACTCGAACTCCACGCCTATTCCGCGCGGGAGGTCCATACCCTCGCGCCGCAGCGCCGCGCGCAGTGCCGGGTCCGACCAGGCGTGGTCGTACTTCCTGTCGAAGTCGCCGAGACCCTCCCAGAGGCCTGCCCAAACCCCATGGTGGCGCGGCTGCCGGACGGCGACGTATGGAGCGAGGAAGATCGAGACTGCGGCGATCACGCCGGCCCACCGCCACCTCGGGGGCCGGGTGCTGAATGCGGGGTTTCCGTGGCGCACGAAGGCGACGACCGCGGCCACGAGGAATGCCGGAAGCATCGTCATGGTGGCGATCCGGCCGAGGACGCACAACGCGAAGCCGCTGCCGACCAACGCGAGCCGCAGCGCCAGGCCAGGCACCGAGCTGCGTGGCGCGAGCGTGGCGAAGCAGGCGAAGCAGAGCAGCAGCAAGGCGGCCAGCAGATAGAAGCCCAGGGCAGAGTAGGGGAGGGTCAGGATGTCGACGACGAAGGCCGAGCACGCGAGGGTGGCCGGCAGAATCGTCCCGGACACGGGCCAACCCGCGGCCCACAGCTCCCGGGACATCCAGACCAGCACTGGGAAGGCCAGGAGCGTGCAGAGCCAGAGGCCCAGATAGGGAGCGGGCCCGTCCATGAGGCGAAACGCGAAGGTCAGCAGCGCCGGTCGCCCTGGATCATCGAAGTCGCGGGGGACGACCCGTTCCTTCTTCAGCGCGGGCTTGAGGGGAACGGTCCTCCAGAACTGCCAGGGCTGCACCCGCTCGGCTTCCACCATGCGGAGCAGGTAGCGCCGGTAGTGGTGCCTTATGTCCGGCGCCGGTCCCTCTCCGACGTTCACGGCGGGCACCTCGGGCTGCTTGCGGTAGAAGTAGCCGGATACGGCGATGGTGACGTCCTCCCAGTAGCGGCGAGAGGCCTTCAGATCCTCCAGTCTGGCGTCGGGGCGCGTCGCCGTGTTCCATACGAGGAGTCCGCCCGCGATCATTCCCGATACGAGGAACCCCCATCGGCTGGCGGAGGACGGGGGGGTCACGAAGAAGCACCCCAACTGCCAGCCCCACGGAGCCCTTCGGAGCCCCGCGTTCGGGCCGCTCGCACCGTAGGTCGAAAGCCCACACGAACCGTCCGCTCGGTCGCCGGCGTTGGGGTGCGTTCGGTGTCCCGTTTGGCCCGCGGGCGTAGGGCGCCGTTCAGGAGGCTAACCGTCGCTGGCCCACTGGTCCGGCGTACGGCTCGATGGATAGGGCGACGTCTTGAGCTCCACACTGGTTTGACGAGCATCTGCATGCTAGCAGTCGAGGATCTCGTCGTCACTGTGCCGACGCGGCGAGCCATGCAGCCGGCTCTTCACAGGCCATTCGGAGACGCAATACCGGCGGTCGGGTTGAGAGCCGGCTGGCAGTACGTGGTTCGGGTCGGAAGCGCTCTCGTCGAGAGCCCTTCCGCGGGCAGGATCCTGCGACCTGATCGATCGCCTCGATTGGATCACCGGCCCGAGCGTGAGCCGGGCGGAGCTGTGCTCGCGCTGGCGACGACGAGCCTCAGCCGGCCGCTCCCAGCTCCCGTCGGTAGCAGGCGACTCGCTGCCGGCGCCCGGGATCGTAGGATTCCCACTTCTCCCGGGGCACGGCATCCTGCCCCACCTCCAGAAAGCCCAGCCTCGCGAAGAACGCGCCGACACGGGTGGAGGTCGTGCACGCGTAGACATAGCCGAGCCCCAGCTCCCGGGCCCGGGAGATTGCGTAGCGGACGAGGTGTGCCCCCACGCCCTCTCCCTCGAACCGTGTCAGCGTGTACAGGCTCGCGACCTCCCCCGCCTCCGCCCCGTCGGGGACACGCAGGGCGCCGATTCCCGCCAGATGCTTCCCCTCGACGAAGGCCCCGAAGCCGTCCGCGAGCAGACCGTCGACCGCCTCGGGCGTGCGGGGAGCCAGGTAGCCCTCGGCGGCACCTCGAGCGATCAGGTCGTCGGCAGCGTCGTAGTCCTCGATACCGAAGCGGCGGACCTCGATGTAGCGCTGCCGGGTGAACAGCGTGCCCGAGCCGGAGTACGTGAACAGCTCGTCCCGGAGACCCTCGGGAGTGCAGAGGTTCACGCTGGGGACGCCCGCCGCCAGCAGGCCCTCGACCTCGCGCAGCAGGCCGGCCAGGTGCGGCTCCGCGGCGGCCACCAGGGGTGACAGGTCGCTGCGGTCGATGAAGGAGCGCCGCCGCCCCTCGGCGTCCAGCAGCCCGTTCACGTCGGCGAGCCGGACGACCTTGAACAGGCCCAGGCGGCGCGCCACCTCCAGCAGCGCTCCGGGCGGGTCGTCCGCGGCCTCGATCAGGACGCGCCCCTTCTTCCTGAGGGCTCGCCAGGCCCGCCCCTCGAGCCGGTCCACCCCGAGGCGCAACGTCTCGCAGTCCAGCTCCCCGCGGTCGACCCCGGCCGGCCCGACCATCACCACGCGCGTGGCGTTGTCGGCGAGCTCCCGGAGCACCTCGAGGACGGCGCCTGCGGCAACTTGGGGCAGGAACAGCCCCAGGGTGCGCCCCCGGAACTCGGCGAGGTAGAAGACCCGCTCCGAGAAGCCGCCGGCGTCGGGCGAGCGCCCGGGGTCTCCTCTGACGTCGCCTTCCGCCATCGCAGGGATTCTAAGGTCGATGCTCGCCCGGTTCGGCAAGCCCGATCCCGGCAGCCAGTCGAGGAACGGGTCCGGACCCGGGAGGCCGCTCGCCACGCGGGGATGATAGACGTAGGGCATGACCGGGACGTGGAACCTGTAGATGGCCGCTCCCCCCGCCGAGCGGGACGCGGAGAGCCCGCTGATGCGCTGGCTGCTGGACTCCGACCCTTCGGTCCGGTGGCAGGTGATGCGCGACCTGACCGATGCTCCCATCGGCGAGGTCGCGGCCGAGCGCGCGCGCGTCGCGATCGAGGGTGACGGCGCACGCCTGCTCGCCCACCAGGCGCCCGACGGGACGTGGGGCGGCGCCGCGTGGAACCGGGGATGGACCTCCACCATGCACGCCCTGATGCTACTGCGGGAGATGGGTCTCGACCCGGCCAGCGACCCGGCGCGCCGCGCGGTGGGCCTCGTTCGCGACCGCGTCACGTGGCGGGGGTGTGGTCCGCCGGAGTGCGCCGGTAACGGCTTCTTCGAAGGCGAGGTCGAGCCCTGTATCAACGGGCAGGTGGCCGCGCCCGGCGCCTACTTCGGCCAGGACGTAGGGGGCATCGTCGATCGCCTGCTCGCCGAGCAGCTTCCCGACGGGGGCTGGAACTGCGAGGCTGCCGGCGGCTCGACCAGGTCGTCGTTCAACACCACGATCTGCGTTCTCGAAGCCCTGCTGGAGTACGGACGCGGGGTCCGGCACAGTGCAGACGTGACCGCAGCGCGCCTCCGCGGGCAGGAGTTCCTCCTGGAGCGCCGGCTCTTCCGCCGGAAGTCGACTGGCGAGGCGATCGAGCGGGATCGCAAGGGAGGCACCACCTGGACGCGCTTCGCCTGCCCGACCTGGTGGCACTACGACCTGCTGTGGGGACTCGACTTCCTGCGCCGCGCGGGAGTCGCGCCCGACGACCGCGTCGCCGAGGCGGTCGACCTGGTCGCGTCGAAGCGCGATGAGGGCGGCCGCTGGCCGCTCGAGACCGTGCACCGCGGTCAGATGCACGGGGAGACGAGCGAGAAGGAGGGCCACCCGAGCCGGTGGATCACCCTGCGCGCGCTGCGGGTCCTGGACTGGTACTCGACGACGCGATGATGCCTGGGCTGAGCCGCGTGCCCCCGGGCACGTGGAATCGCCCCATACGTCGGAGCCGAGGTCCCCGGAATGCGCTCCCGGCCCTGTCGGGGTACGCTCCCGCGGACGGAACTCGCCACGAGGCGACCTGGGAACGGGAGAGGAAAACATGAACGAGTGCTCGAGACGTGCCGCGCGGTGGACGGCCTCCCTCGCGTTCCTCGCCGGCCTTCCGCTCTCGGCGGCGCCGCTCCCGCGAGCGGTCCCCGAGGAGGTGGGCATGTCCTCGGTCGGCCTGGAGCGGATGAGCGAGGTCCTCGGTGGATACGTCGAGGAGGGGAAGCTGGTCGGTTGCGTGGCCCTCGTGGCGCGGCGCGGCCGTGTCGTCTACCTGGAAGCATTCGGCGAGCGCGACCGGGAGGCGAGAGCCGCGATGCGCCCGGACGACATCTTTCGGATCGCGTCCCAGAGCAAGGCCCTCGTCAGCGCGGCGGCCATGATCCTGCAGGAGGAGGGCCGTCTGCTCCTCTCCGACCCCGTGGGCCGATACATACCCGCCTTCGAGAAGACGACGGTCGCGGTGCGGAAGGAGGAGGGCGGGTACGACGTGGTGCCGGCGGAGCGCCCCGTGACGATCCGGCACCTGCTCACCCACACCGCGGGCGTCGGCTACGGCGGCGGGGACGCCGAGGACCTCTGGAAGGAGGCCGGCATCCAGGGCTGGTACTTCGCCGACCGCGACGAGGCGATCGCGGCGACCGTGGATCGGATCGCCGGCCTGCCCTTCGAGGCGCAGCCCGGGGCGCGCTGGGTCTACGGGTACTCCACGGACATCCTGGGGGCCGTGGTGGAGAAGGCCTCGGGCCAGCCCCTGGACGCGTTCCTGGAGGAGCGGCTGCTCGGACCCCTCGGTATGGAGGACACGCACTTCTACCTTCCCCGGGAGAAGCGCGATCGGCTGACCGTCGTCTACTCCACAAGCGAAGACGGGCGGATCGAGCGCGCTCCCGATCCCGGAGGCATGATCGGTCAGGGCGCCTACGTCGACGGCCCGCGCAGGAGCTTCTCGGGCGGCGCCGGGTTGCTGTCTACGGCAGAGGACTACGCGCGCTTTCTGCAGATGGTGGCGAACGGCGGCTCGCTCGGCGAGCGGCGCGTCCTCGCGCCCTCCACGGTCCGCCTCATGACGGTCGACCACGTGGGAGACCTCCTCCAGCGCCCGGGCGCCGGCTTCGGCCTCGGCTTCTCGGTCCTCGAAGATCTGGGGGAGCGGGGCAGCCCCGGCAGCGTGGGGGAGGTCGGTTGGGGCGGCGCCTACCACTCCACCTACTGGATCGATCCGCAGCTCGAGCTGGTGGCGGTCTACCTGACGCAGCTCATCCCGGCCGGATCCATCGACGACCACGGCCGGTTCCGGGCCCTCGTCTACGCGGCGGTCGTGGAGGAGTAGGGCTCCGTCTCCCTTGCCTGAGGCCCCGGTTCGCGAGAGGGTGGCCCCTCGAGCCGCCCTGGTGGGCGAGGAGGAAGCGATGCGCGAGCTGCTGAGCGGGGTGGGACGGAGGAACTGGTTGCGCGGGGCGTTCGCTGCCGCGGGAGCCGGAGCGCTCGGCTCCTGGCCGGGTCGCGCCCTGGCCACCCAGGCGGACGAGGATCCGCGTGGGGAGCCGATCCGCATCACGCGGCTGGAGACGTATCTCGTGCAGCCGCGCTGGCTGTTCCTCGAGGTCCACACCGACGCCGGGCTCGTCGGCCTGGGCGAGCCGATCACCGAGGGGCGCCCCCACACCTGCGCCGCGGCCGTGAAGGAGATGGAGCCCTACCTGATCGGCCAGGACGCGCGGCGCGTCGTCCACCATTGGCAGGCCATCTACCGCCACGCGTTCTACCGCGGCGGCCCGATCCTGACGAGCGCCCTGAGCGGGATCGACCAGGCGCTGTGGGACATCAAAGGGAAGGCACTGGGCGTGCCGGTGTACGAGTTGCTCGGCGGGCCCACCCGGGACCGGGTGCGGGTCTACGCCCACGCCCGCACACCTGAGGCCGTCCGCCAGAGGAAGGCCGAGGGCTTCACGGCGTTCAAGACCGGGCCCTTCAAGGAGCGTCCCGCCCGCTTCATCGAGCCTCCGAGCTTCGTGAAGCTGGTGGGGGAGAAGTTCGCCGAGCTGCGGGAGGTGGCCGGTCCCGACGCCGACATCGGGATCGACTTCCACGGTGCGATCAGCCCGGCCACGGCGAAGCTCCTGATCAGGGAGCTGGAGCCGCACCAGCCCATGTTCGTCGAGGAGCCGGTCCAGTGCCAGAACGTGGATCTGATGGCGGAGATTGCCCGGGGCACGCACCTCCCCATCGCCACCGGAGAGCGGATCTTCACGAAGTGGGGCTTCAGGGAGGTCCTCGAGAAGGGTGCCGCGGTCGTGCTGCAGCCGGACCTCTGCCACGCCGGCGGCATCACCGAGTGCCGACTCATCGCGGGGATGGCCGAGGCGTACTACGCCTCGATCGCTCCCCACAATCCCCTCGGCCCGATCTCGCTCGCGGCCGGTGTCCAGCTCGCGGCCTCGATCCCCAACTTCCTCTGCCAGGAGCAGGTCAGCCTCGGCGAGGGCTACCTGAAGCGGCCCTTCGTGGTGAAGGAGGGCTACCTGGAGCTTCCGAAGGGTCCGGGTCTGGGGATCGAGCTGGACAAGGACGCGCTCGCGGACAAGATCGGCCACGCCTGGCAGAACCCGCAGGAGTACGACGCCTTCGACGGCTCGGTGATGGACTGGTGAGGCCCATCGCGGCGGCGCTGCTGGTGCTGGGCGTCGCCGGCTGCCGCGGAGAAGGCCGCTTCCCGGATCGCCCGATCGTGCTGATCTGTCCCTGGGGCGCGGGAGGCGGCACCGACCGCGTCGCGCGCCAGACGGCGTTGCTCCTGGAGCAGGACCTCGGCGTCAACGTGAACGTCGTCAACGCCACCGGCGGGCAGGGGGTGACGGGCCACTCCCGGGGAGCGCTGGCCCGGCCCGATGGGTACACCGTGACCATGATGACCGTGGAGCTGAACATGCTCCACGCCCGGGGCCTGACTGAGGTCACCCCCGAGAGCTTCGCGCCGCTGGCGTTGCTGAACCGGGACGCGGCGGCGCTGTTCGTCCGGGCCGACTCGCCCTGGACGACGCTGCGCGAGCTGGAGGCGCACATCCGCACGTCCGGGGAGAGCCTCAAGGCCTCGGGGACGGCCCAGGGCGGCATCTGGCACCTGGCCCTTGCCGGCTGGTACGCGCGCATCGGCGACGATCCGGCCCGCCTCACCTGGCTTTCGAGCGAGGGCGCCGCGCCGTCCATGGCGGAGCTGCTGGCGGGTACCGTGGACGCGGTCTGCTGCAGCCTGCCCGAGGCCGCGCCGCAGATGGCGTCGGGCCGCGTCCGGTGTCTCGGTGTGATGTCCGCTGAGCGTGCGACGGCGCGGTTTCCGGACGTGCCGACATTCAGGGAGCAGGGTTACGACTGGACCATGGGCGGGTGGCGCGGGATCGGCGTCCCCAGGGACACCCCGGAAGCGATCCGGAACCTGCTCGGAGCCGCGCTCCAGCGCGTCGCCACCGGCGCCGAGTTCGCGGGCTTCATGGACCGCCAGGGCTTCGACCGGACGTACGCCGCAGCCGACGGGTTCCGGGCGTCCCTCGCGGAGGCGGACCGCTCCCTCGGCGAGCTGATCCGGAGCGAGGCCTTTGCCGCGATCCGGCGCGGGCGCCACGGGCCGCTGGTCTACCCGGCCGCCCTCGGCGTCGCCGCAGCAGTGGTGTTGGCGTCCCTCCTCGCCAGCGGCGGGCTGCGCCGGCGGGACGACGAACGGACGGAACCGGCCGGGTGGCGGCGTCTTCTGGAGGGCGTGGGCGTCGTGGTCGGATTCATCATCCTCGCTCCGCATCTCGGCTTCCTGCTGACGATGGGACCGCTGCTGTGCCTCCTCTTTCTCCGCCTCGGCGTGTCCCCCGCCCGGGCTCTCGCCACCGCCCTCACGCTCGTCCCGGCGACGTACCTCCTGTTCGGCACGCTGCTCCGAGTCGACCTCCCCCGGGGCCCCCTGGGGTGGTGACGTGAGCGCGGGGCTCGAGGCGGTGCTCCAGCCCAGCGTCCTGCTGACGATCCTCCTCTCGGCCCTCTACGGCGTCTTCATCGGGGCGATCCCGGGGCTGACGGCCACCATGGCCGTCGCGTTGCTGATCCCGGTCACGTTCCACCTGGACCCCGTCCACGCCATCGCCGCCGTGGTGACCCTCGTGGCCTGCGCGATCTTCGCCGGGGACATCCCGAACGCGTTGCTCCGGATCCCCGGGACGCCCTCCTCGGCTGCCTACACGGACGACGTGCACGCCCTCGCCCGGCGTGGCCTGCAGGAACGGGCCCTCGGCGTGTGCCTGGTGTTCAGCGTCGCCGGGGGCCTGTTCGGGTCGTTCGCGCTCATGTTCGCCGCACAGCCCCTCGCCGGGCTCGCCACCATGTTCGGCACCGTCGAGTACTTCTGGCTCTACCTGCTCGGCCTCGGCTGCGCCGTGGTGGCGACGCGTGGTTCAGCGCTCCTGGCCGCGCTGGGACTGATCCTCGGCCTCGCCCTCTCTACCGTCGGGCTCAGCACCGCACACGGCAGCGCGCGCTTCACCTTCGGCATCCCGGAGCTGTACCGGGGCGTCAGCTTCATCCCCGCGATGATCGGGCTCTTCGGCCTGTCCGAGGTCCTCCGCAACCTGCTGGCGCTGGGCGGGACCGGCGGCGCCGAGCCACCGCGCGCGGCGCCGGGAGGGGGAGGCTGGCGGGTCGGCCCCGTCTTCGGCTTCGCGCTCTCCGCGCTATGGCGCAGGAAGGGCGCGGCGCTGCGCTCGGGAGCGATCGGATCGCTGGTCGGCATGCTGCCCGGGGCCGGCGCCGACATCGCGGCGTGGGTCTCTCTGGGCCTCTCCCGGAGGCTCGCCCGGGGCGCCCCGCAGGACGATTCCGACCTCCTCGACGGCGTCAGCGACGCGACGGCCGCGAACAACAGCGCTCTCGCGGGAGCCTGGGTGCCGACGCTCGTGTTCGGGATCCCCGGGGACTCCGTCACGGCCCTCGTGATCGGCATCCTGATGATGAAGGACGTCACGCCCGGGCCGGGGATCTTCGAGCGCGACGGGGGCGGCCTCGTCGTCGGCGTCTACACGACCTTCGTGGTGGCGAACCTGGTGTTGCTGCCGGTGGGGTTCCTGGCGATCAAGGCCGGCAGCGCCCTCGTGCGGATCCCGCAGCGGATCCTGCTCCCGATCATCCTGCTGTGCTGTATCGTGGGCTCCTACGCCGTCGACAGCAGGCGCTTCGACGTGGGCGTGATGCTGGCCATGGGGCTGCTGGGCTTCGCCCTTGAGCGGTGGAGCGTCCCCCTGGGCCCGGTGGTGCTCGGCATCGTCCTGGGGTCCCCCCTCGAGGACCGCTTCATCGGGACGCTGAACACCTCGGGGGGTTCGCTCCGGGCGTTCCTCGAGCGCCCGCAGTCCCTGGTGCTGGCCGTGCTCTGCCTCGCGCTCTGGCTCTCCCCGCTGGTCGGTCTCGTGCGGCGGCGGTTCGCCGCGACGAGGTGACTCTCTCGGAGTTCGCAGGCTTTCTGCGATCCAGGCCGACCAGACGCTGCCGGGAACCCGTGCTATGGAACGATCTGGAGGTTCCCTTCGCGCGCCGCGGGAACGGCGCCGAGCGGGACGGCACGGTCGAACGTGATGAACCGTCCACCATGGGCCGTGGCGAGCGCCAGCAGGTACGCGTCGGCAACCTGGCGTGGGCCGTGGAGCCGGGTACGGTCGACGTGCGCGGGGTCCAGTGCGCTCAGGTTGCACGACCAGAACTCATGGTGCTCACTCCGGGTGGCGCTCGCCAGACGCTCCACCGCCTCGGCGACCGGTACGGGGCTCGGGTAGCGCGGCTGGCTGATGATCCGCACGAAGCCGTCCTGCGTGATGGCGCAGGACGCCCAGCCGTGGTGGATCTCGGCCGCGATCCACCTCTGTGCGCGGCGGTGATCGACGTGGTCGGCGTCCAGCAGGGCCAGCAGCACGTTGATGTCGAGGAGCGCTCTCACCGCTGGCTCAGTCCAGCTCCTCCTCGCGGAGTCGGTCGATCAGCTCGTTGGAGACCGCCGCGCCCCGCCTCGGGAAGGGCTCGAACCCGTGGACCCGACGCGACCGCGCCCTCACCGGCGGGGCGCTCGTGAGGGCCTGGGGGGCGCCTGGTGGGCCTTGGCGGGAGGGCGAACCCGTCGCCACGCTCAGCGACCGCCTGCTCGCCCCACGGCCCGCCTACTCCGACCGCGTCTGCGCCGCCAGCCACTCCATGATCGTGACGGGCCTTCCCTGAACCCTCACGGGGCTTCCGTCGCGATCGAGCCGGCACTCGTCAGCGTGGAGATAGATCCACGACCAGTGCCCGTTGTAGTGGTAGTCGTCTCCGCCGAAGAACCCGGTGATGTCCACGACGTGGTCGTAGTAGGACGCGTGGACGTTCCCGGCACCGGCGGCCTTCAACCGCTCGTAGACCGGAAGCACGGTCTCCTCGGGGCGCGTCGTCTCGTCGTCCGCCGAGTGCACGAACCAGATGGGCAGATGGGCGACGTTTTCGATCTCCTCGTCGGAGAGGTACTGGGACTGGTAGGCCAGGGCGCTGATGAAGCCGGCGGCGAAGTAGTCGGGGTGGCGCAGCATCAGCTTGAGCGCCATGTAGCCGCCGTTCGAGCAGCCCCCCACGTAGACCCGGTTCGCGTCGATCCCCGAATTGCGCGCCACGTAGTCGCGAATGAGGGCCATGAGAGGGACGTTGTAGACGTCGTCCTCGCGGCCGTGGGTCATCACGCCCTGGCCGTTGTGCATCCACGCGCCGGGGCACTGCGGGACCAGCACGTAGGCGCCGTCGAAGATCGCCTGTATGTCATCGGACACGTAGTTGGCGGCGCGGTTCGCGAGCAGCGGTATCGACGGATCGGTGCCGCCTTCGCCCCCGCCGTGGAGCCAGATCAGGAGCGGAGCCTTCCCGCCTCCTCCCTTCTCCGGCGCGTACGAGGCGTAGGCCATCGCCGTGCCCCCTTCGTGGACGAATCGCCCGGAGAGGTCGAAGCGGTCCACGAGGGGACGCAGCCGCCCCACCTCGGTGTCCCAGACCCGGTTGCGGGTATGGTCGGTGACCGTGAGGTCGTAGTCGACCCAGTTGTTGCCCCGGCACTTCTCGCCGCGGGTGTACTGCAGCGGGTTGCTCAGGATCCACTCGGGGGAGACCGCGAGCACCAACGTGACGTGAGATCCTTCGGCGAGCGGTCCGCCCGCGGCATCGGACACGTAGGCGTGGAAGACGGTCCGATCACCCGTCGCCTGCTCGGGACGGAGGTCGGCGCAGTCGGTGTGGCGCCTGACGGACACCGCGTAGTCCGCACGGTTCGCGGCCGATACGCTCTCGCCGAGCGAGAGGATGACCTTGCTGACTCCCGGTCCCCAGTCGTAGCCCTCGACCACGACCGTGTACTCGCCTCCCGTGGCCGACCGTCGCGGTTCGCTCTGGCCCCGGGCCGGGCCGGCCGCGAGAAGGCCGACAGACGTGCTGATCAGCATGACCAGGATCGAGGTCGTGAGTCTCCGATTCATGAACCGCCTCCTCGCGCAGGCCGCGCTCCAAGGCGGCGATTCTATCGCCCCGAGAGCGCGTGGAGAGGGACCTCGACGAAAGAGGACCGCGAGATCGTCTCAGCGCCCTGGGAGCTCAGACGCCGGCGGGAGGCAGCCGGAACGCGGCCATCTCCTGGTCGTTGCGCACCAGCAGGATGTCGTGGACGAGAGCCGGCTGGCTCCAGGTCCTTCCCTCGATGGCCGGTCGTCGCGCCAGCTCCTCGAAGCCGTCCGGCGACGCCCGCACCAGCGCGATCTCCCCCTGCTCCGACACGACCAGCAGCAGGTCCTGGTCCGGCAGCAGCACGACCTGGCCGCTGCCGTAGCGTCCTCCCTTCCACCTCCGCTCGCCGTTCTCCAGGTCGATGCACGCAAGGATGTTGCCGTCGAGGCCGTAGGCGTGGCCTTCGTGGGCCACGATCGGGCTGAAAGAGGTCTTCAGCGCAGTCGATGTCCACAGCTCCCGGATGGTCCACTCGCCGGACCCGTTGGCGATCGCCAGGCGGCGCGTCCCCATGGGCATGGCTCCGCCGTCGATCATGCTGATCAGCACGTCACCGTCGGACGTCTGGACCGGCTGCACGATGCCGACGCCCGGCCAGGGATGCTCCCAGAGCAGCGAGCCGTCGGTCGGGTCGAGGCCGAGCGTGCCCGCGTGGCTCAGCAGCACGAGCTGGGGGACTCCGTCGAGGGTCAAGAGGTGCGGCGAGCTGTAGCTGCCCCCCGAGGGCCCGGTCCAGCGCAGGTCGCCGCTGTCGGCGTCGTGGCCGAGCAGCGCCCCCGCGTGGACCACGACGAGGTCGCCGACGACGAGGGGCGAGCTCACGAAGCCCCAGGTCGGCAGCTTTGCCCCGGTCTCGGCAGCCGCGTCCCGCGACCAGACGACGCTCCCGTCGGCCGCATCGAGGGCGCTCAGCGTGCCGGTGGCGCCGAGTGCGTAGACGCGACCGCGCGCGAGAGCGGGCGTCGCGCGAGGACCTGCGCCGACGTGTGCGTCCCAGAACCTCGTGGTCTCGGCGTGGCGCCACACCGGCTCGCCGGTGGCCACGCGGTAGCACGCCACGACTTCCTCGTCGCCGCGCTGCTCCTGCGTGTAGAGGAAGTCGGCGTCGGCGGCGAAGGACGAGACGCCGGGACCCACGGGGCGCCGCCACAGCTCCACGGGCGGAGACGCCGACCAGTCCGTGTCGATGCGGAGGCCCGGTATCACCCCGTCGCGATCGGGCCCCCTGAAGCCGGGCCAGGCCGCATCCGCGACCGCCGGCTTCGTTGCCGGGGCGGGCTCCGAGGGAGGAGGCTCCCTCAGAGCTTCGGGTTCCGCGCTCGCAACCGGCTCCGACCGGGTCTCCGGCTCTTCCGCGTCTGGCTGCGATGGAGCCGTGGTCGGGGGTGGCGCCAGGGGCTCGTTCGCATGGGCCAGCAGGCGCTCCTCGGCCGTCGGCGACCAGCGCCACGTGAACTGGGCCGCCCCGTCGCCCGTGACGCCCTTGCTCCTCAGGAGCGTGAACGCGCCGCAGGTGAGGAGTAGGGTGGCGGCCATGGTGATCCGTCGGGTCCGATCGGAGAGACGCCGCGTGGTCACGGCCCAGGCGACGAAGGCGACCCCGAGGATCGGCATCGCGTTGCCGAAGAACTGCATCCCCATGTTCCCCTTCGCGATCGACTCGTGGAGGAAGCGCGGCGTCACAACCATGGCGGCGACCAGCAGCAGCAGGGCGCCCACCCGTTCCATCCAGGGCGCCCGGCTGAAGAACGCCCACCACGCGAAGACGAGGGCTCCGCCGAGGACCCAGCCCAGCACGGCGTAGAGGAAGGCGTCGGGAGCCAGGCGCGGGAGCCCGTAGAGGCAGAACAGTTGCAGAGCCGCGATCGCGATGCCGGGCCAGAGTCGGAGCGGCTTCCGCGGGGCCGAGGTGGCGGTTTGCGTGTCGGTCATCGCTCAATTCCTCCGGATCAGTCGGCACGGAGCGTGGCAGCCGGATCGACCCTCGACGCGCGCCACGCGGGGGCGAGGGAGGCGCCCACCGCGACGCCCATCATCACCAGGCACACCCCCGCAAACGTCACCACGTCCGTCGCCGTGACGCCGAACAGCAGCCCTCTGACCAGGCGAGCGGCCCCGAAGGCGACCGCTCCGCCGGCCAGCAGGCCGACGGCGGACAGGGTTCCCCCCTCCGCGATCACCATCGCCAGCAGCCGCCCGCGGCCGGCGCCCAGAGCCACCCGGATCCCCATCTCCTTGGCGCGCTGGCTCACCCCGAACGCCAGCACGCCGCCAACGCCCACGGAAGAGATGACGAGCGCGAGGAGCGCGAAGCTCCCGACCAGGGCGGCGTTGAGCCGCTGGGGGCGGATGTCGTCGGCGTAGACCTGGGCCAGAGTGGCCACCCGAACGATGGGCCGCTCGGGCTCGACCTCACGCAGCATGGACACGAGCGAGGCTGTGGTCACAGCGGGCGTCGGCGTGCGGACCAGCAGCGCGTCGGCCCACGGGACCTGGGCGAGAGGCTGGTAAACGACGTGGGGCGGCGCCGTGGTCATGCCGTAGTCGTTGGCGTCGGACACGACGCCGACGATCCTGCGCCAGTCGGCGCTGACGCCGCCGTAGCGGGTGAGCCCCTCGTCGCGCCAGGCCAGGCGGCGGCCCACGGCCTCCCGCTCTCCGAAGTGATGCTTCTCCATCGCGCGGCTGATGACCACCACCCTCGGGGCGTCCTTCTCGTCTCCTTCGTCGAAGATGCGGCCGCGGAGCAGCCTGAGCCCGACCGTGTCGAAGTACTCGGGGCTCACGGGCCGGAAGTCCCCACGGGGGAGCGGCCAGCCACGCGGCAGCGGCTCCCCTTCGAGCTCCAGCTCGACGGCCGCGATCGCGCTCAAGGGCCCGCTCGGAAGCTCCGTGAACGGAATCCGAAAGCCGAAGGCCGCGGTGCGGACGCCCGGGAGGGAACGCGCCTTCTCGAGCACGGTCTGGTAGTAGGCTCGCCGCTCGTTCGGGCCCCGTTCGAGGGGCGAGGGCACCTCCAGGGCAAGCACCTCCTCCTGATCGAGTCCGCCGTCCGCCGTCTGGAGGTTGAGGAGCGTGCGCAGGAGCAGGCCCGCTCCGACCAGCAGGACGCAGCAGACGGCGACCTGCGACACCACGAGCACACGCTGGACCCGCCGCCCGGAGGCACCCCCGGCGATCCGGGTGCCGTCGGGGCGGAGCGCGGTGGACCTTCCCGGCAGGCTCGGCAGGAGGGCGAAGAGCAGAGCCGCCAGCACGGCGACGAGCAGTGCCACACCGAGAACCGCACCATCGACGGCGATCTCGGAGGCTCGCGCGGAGTAGCGCGCCGCGTAGGGGGTGAGCAGGTCCACGCTCGCGTAGGCCACCAGACAGCCGAGGCAGGCCCCCGCCACGGACGGGATCAGGCTCTCGAGGAGCAGCTGGCGGCGGATGCGCCACGCGCTCGCTCCCAGGGAGACCCGCAGCGCCAGCTCGGCCTGTCGCCGCATCACCCGCGTCAGGGTCAAGTTCGCCACGTTGGCGCAGGCGATGATCAGGACCAGGCCCGTCACCGCGAGGAGTACGAGCATCGTGGGGCGGGCGCGGCTCGCCAGCTGTTCCTTGAGCGGCGTCACGGAGATCCCGTAGCCCTGGCTCGGGTCGTAGGCCGCCGGGTGCTCGGCGTGGAGGCTCTCCGCGATGGCATCGACCTCCACCGCGGCGCGCTCCAGCGTCACGTCGGGTGCGAGGCGCGCGAACACCTCGGTCATCCGGTGCACGCGGTCCTGCGTCATCGTCGCCCCGAGGTGATGCGGGCTCGACACCATGTTGACATACAGGTCGGTGTGCTCGGGGTAGGGCGGTGCCGGCTCCAGCACGCCGACGATCTCCACCCCGACGCCGTCCATGCGCAGAGTGCGCCCGATCGCGGCGGGGTCCGATCCGAAGGCGCTGCGCCAGAACCGGTCGGTCAGCACCGCGACCGGGGCCGCCCCCTCGCCGTCGTCGCTGCTCGCGATGATCCGCCCCGCGATCGCGTCGAGTCCCATGACCTCGAAGTAGTTGCCGGTCACGACGCCCGCCTCGAGGCGCCGGGGTTCGTCGAGGCCGTGCACGGTGAAGGTCATCGAGGAGAACTCCGCCACGCCGTCGAAGCTGCTGGCACGCGTTCGCACGTCCTCGATCTCGGGAACCGAGAAGTAGACGTTGTCGATGCCCGTCGCCCGGGCCGAGTGTCTCAGGTAGACGAGCCGATCCCCGTCGGCGTGGGGCAGCGGGCGCAGCCAGATGCCGTGGACGACGCTGAAGATCGCGGTGTTGGCGCCGATGCCCAGGCCCAGGGTGATGACGAAGGCCGCCGCGTATCCGGGCGTGCGGGCCAGGTTGCGGCACGCCACCGCGGACTCGCGCAGCACCGCCCGGCCGGTCTCCGCCAGGCGAATCGGGAGCCCCAGCCGACCCCCATCCTCCGGGCAGGCGAAGCGCGGCGCCCCCGAGGCCCGATACGCCGACGCGAGGGCTCGCGGGTGGCCGACCGTCGCGAGGGCGGCGCGGGTGGCCTCGGCGGGCGCCTGCCCCTCCTCGATCCGCTCCGCGATCAGGTCCTCGACGTGGTCGAGCAGCTCGCCGAGGATCCGCTCTACCCCGGGATGGGTGGGAGCCAACCGGAGCGTCAGCCCGAGCTGGCGCCGCAGCTCCCCTGCGTACCTCTCGACCGCCGCGTCGACCGTCCGGGACTCCCCGGTGTCCGTCATCCCGCCTCGAGGATCGCGTCGACGGCTCGGGCGAACGCGCCCCACTCCTCCCGCTCCCGGGACAGCGCGGCGCGCCCGGCCGGGGTTATCGCGTACACGCGGCGGCGACGCCCGCCGACCGTGGCCCACGAGCTGGCCACCAGCTCGGCCGTTTCGAGGCGATGCAGGGCGGGGTAGAGGGTCCCCTCACCCAGGTCGAGCAGCCCCTGGCTCTGCTCCCGGAGCCGCCTCGCGATCGCGTAGCCGTGAGAGGCCTCCCCGGTAGCGACCGCCGCCAGCAGGAGCACGTCCAGGTGTCCCTTGAGGCGCTCGGCCTTCATGCGTCGTAATACTATGCCTCGTATAACGCTGTGTCAAGTCCCGAGGTCGAAGTGGGTGCGTGACGACAGGCCCCTACGAAAGACGACGGAGCGGTTCGATGGTCGCCGGCCGGAGCCTCCCTCGGCCGGGAGACTCGCGCCCCGCGGGGCTCCCGTCAGGCGCTACTCCCGGGCTCCCCTCTTCCCGGGCAGCCACATGTCCTCGGGAGTCAGGCCGCACTCCTCGATCATCTCGATGCAGTAGCCGATGTGGCCGAG
>Ga0299906_10000721_pt1 | contig 29632 bp, 23 predicted proteins | sample RVTome_14_FD_200259 | JGI IMG/M metagenome (GOLD analysis project Ga0299906, IMG submission 200259) | Soil microbial communities from uranium-contaminated site in the Upper Colorado River Basin, Wyoming, United States - RVT145D125 (version 2) ...
TATCGGGATTGATCGCGGTGAGATCACCGAGCGGTACGACCAGCGCTCCGGTAAGCTTCTCGGTCAGCCCGGTTTCATCCAGCCCTTGTTGCACGCCCCAGCCGGCCAACGCACCGCATCCGGCGAACACGACCAGCCAACCGAGCTTGCCGAATCGACGATCCCACAAATCGAACAGCCACACGCCGAACAGCGCCATCAACGCCGAGAACCAGTCGGTGTCCATCCAGTAGAGCGGGCTCTTGTGGCGGTTCCAACGATCGTCCGTCTCGCCGCCGCCGGTCATCAGCACCTGCTCGATCGGCGCCTCGATGAACTTGTGGAGGATGAGCATGGCCAGCACGAAGCCGAGCGGCACGTAGAGGTCGGTCAGCCGTTTGCGATCGGCGACGGCGGGCAGCGCCGTTCCGAGTCCGCCCATGCCGGCCCACAGTCCACCGACCAGGAACATCGCGAAGAAGCCGTACCAGGCGGTTTCCCACTGGTTCGCGGCCGTGTACGAAACGGTGTGCATATAGGAGATCGAGCCGCCGAACCCCCATCCGAGCCCACCGAACAAAGCGAAGTGCCCGACGCGTCGGCGCCAATCCTCCCGGCCTGAAAGCAGACACACCGCCATGGCGGCGAGCGCGCCGGGGATCATCGCTCCGGATTCATGCCCGAAGTCGCCGCGAATGCCCCAGCCGATCGACAACGACAGCGCAACCAGAAAAATTGACACCGGTCGAAACAAGGGATTGCCTGACGCCGCAGTGGATTCAGATGCCGGCATGATCGGAAAATCCTTCGCGTACAGCTTGAGTCACGAGACGTGGGATCAGGGAATGATAAAGGCTTCCGATCGAATGGGGCGTAAGGAAGACAAGGTGCTTTGGGCCCCGTCATACGTCGCGAATTTGCCCACGTGGACCTTCCATAGCGAACCACCGCTGCGGTCGGGGATCGTCCGGGCGTCCAGACCCTGTTCCCGCAACGTGCGCTCCTCACGTTTGGCGAACCCGCGATCCGAGAACGCGCCGGTCTGAATCGAGAAGTATTGACTGGACCACGCCAACTTTCGCTGCGCGTCGATTTGGAAGGGGCTGCCCCGATAGTCGCGCACGATCTTGGCGAACTGTCGTCCGGCCTCGTTCCAACGCCCGACCCGTTGCAGAGCGACACCGTAGCGGTAGACAATTTCATCCAGGGCCGGGCCGGTGTCGTAGCGTTCGAGGGCGAGACCGAAGTGATTCGCCGCGGCGGCCCAATGCCCTTTGTGGTAAGCGATCAACGCCAACTGCGTGTGGCTGTTCGCGGTGAGGTCGTCGCGCTTCGAGCGCGTGAGCGCCTGGTGCAAGTCGGCTCGGGCCAGGTCGATCTGCTGTTGTTGAATCCGGGCCAGGGCGCGGACGTAAAGGGCTTCGGCCGACTCGGGGCGCTCCTGGTACGACGCGAGGAACGCGGTGGCCTGCCGGTTCGCATCGGCATACCGGCCGCGGTCATACTGCTGCTTGGCCGACAGCAGCATGTGCTTGCCCTCGGACGCCAGCTCCGTACAGCCGGCCGACCCGCACAAGAGGCACAAGCCGAACACCATGCGCGCCCATCGCATCGGGAACAACCGTCGCGCACCGCCTTGCGAACCGCGGCAATCAGCATCGCCCGTCCCACCCGCATGGACAAATCGACTGTCGTGCAATACCATGAACTTCTCGCATTCACCGACCGTACCGATTACCGGAGAAAAGCCGGTATGTTACTTGAACCGCTGTTTGATGCGTCGCGCCGAACGCCCGACAAGCTTGCCGTCACGGATCCTACCCGTGCGTTGACCTACAAGCAACTGACCGCGCTGGCCGCGACGATGCGGAACATCCTGCGCGAGAGCACCGACTGTCCGCGGGTCGGGCTCATGCTCCCTTCGTCGGCGGCGAACATGGGCATGTTCTTCGCCACCTGGTGGGCCGGCAAGACCGCGGTGCCGTTGAACTTCCTCGCTCCCACCCCCGAGTTGGCGACGATCGTCGAGGACGCCGAAATCGACCTGCTGGTGACCATCGATCACTTCGCCGATCAGGTCGAGCCGCTACCGGTCCGTAAGCTATATCTCGACAAGATCGGCCTGAAGCGCAGAGTCATCGGCACGATGATCAAAGGATTGCCGGAGCAGCCCACCTGGAACGCCGACGACCTCGCGTTGATCCTGTACACCTCAGGCACGATCGGCAAGCCCAAAGGCGTGTGTCTCAGTGCCGACAACCTGCGTTCCAACGCCGACGCCTGCATCGAACACATCGGCATGACGCCCGAATTCGAGTTTCTCGGGGTCATTCCGACCTTCCACGTCTTCGGGCTGACCACGACCCTGATCTGCCCTGCCGTGTGCGGGGCGACGGTCCACTTTCTGCCTCGGTTCCAGCCCCTGACCGTGCTCGAGACGATCCAGAAACGCAAGATCAACACGCTGCTGCTGATCGCCTCGATGTACCGGGCCCTGATCCGCACCAAGGGCGACGGCGACGAGATGAAGACGGTGACCCATGCGGTGGCCGGGGGCGAGCCGCTGCCGTCGGATACGCGCGAGAGCTTCGAGAAGCGCTTCGGCGTGTCCCTGCTCGAGGGCTACGGACTGACCGAAACCTCGCCGGTGGTCTCGGTCAATCAGCTCGACCATTGCAAGCACGGGACGGCGGGACGACTCCTGCCCGGCGTCGAGGCTCGCATCGCCGACGCCGAGAACCAGATTCTGCCCGCGGGTACGGAAGGCGAGATTCAGGTCCGCGGTCGCTGCGTGATGCAGGGCTACTACAGACAGCCGGAAGAATCCGCCAAGGCGCTCACGCCCGACGGCTGGCTGCACACCGGTGACGCGGGCACGCTCGACGACGAGGGCTTTCTGTCCATCACCGGCCGGATCAAGGAAATGATCATCGTCGGCGGCGAGAACGTCTATCCCCGCGAGGTCGAGGACGTCCTGACCCGGCACGAGGGTGTGGGCGAGGCTGCGGTCATCGGCATCCCCGACGCATCGCGGGGCGAGGTGGTCGCGGCGTTCGTCGTGCCCGAGGAAGGTGTCGAAGTCAACGAGATCGCGCTGCGTGAATACTGTCGTAAAAACCTGGCCGGTTATAAGGTGCCGCGGACGGTGACGATCGAGCCGGACTTGCCGCGCTCGCCGACCGGCAAGATTCTGAAACGCAAACTCAAAGAGCGTGTGCGAGCCTGACGTGTCAAACGTGAACCGAACGACATCCCGACTCGACATCGATCCACTGCTCGAAGGATGGGAGCCCGGCCCGAGCGGCGCGGTGATCGTGCGCGTGGTCACCGACGAGGACGGCGTCGAATATTTACAACGCCGGCTCGACCTGGGTGTACTTCAGCTCTGTATCGACGGCCGGCCGGACGGCGAACGGCCGTTCGAGCGGGAATCCTTGCTCGATCATTACCAGCAGCAGAATGCCGACCCCGGGAGCAACCTGACGTTGAGCGAAGAGGACCTCGAATCCCTCGACGCCGAGATCATGCAATACTATCACCGCCGCATCGGGCTGCTGGCGGTGGCCAGCCAGGCCCAGGCCTCCCGGAACCCCGAGCAGGCCGTGACCTACTACCGACGCGCCGCCCGGGACGCCGAGCACAACATCGGCATCATGGACCTGATTGCCGTCCATGCCGCCGACGCGAACTACATCGCCGAGCACGAGCATTTTCGACCGTTCGTGTTGTGCCACTTGACGCTCGCCGAATCGCAGGCCGAAGCCCTGACCGGCCGGGTGGATGAAGCCATCGAACGCATCAAGGCGGGCATCGAGCTGATTCGTGAATTGGTGATTCCCGAAAACGACGAAGACGACGAAATCGAATCGGACGGCAACGATGCCGAGATGTTCGTCCAGGCGCTCGAGCAGTTGGATCAGGAGCTGCGCCGGCAATACGGCATCGACCGTACGCTCCGCGAGCAACTCGCCGACGCCGTCGAGAACGAAGACTACGAACAAGCCGCCAAGCTGCGCGACCTGCTGCGACAGCAGGATCAAGACGGTCGACTGAAGCACGACGGGGCGGACCTGCCGGATAATCCATGAGCAACACCAGCATCGATGTTCCGCACCGGGCCTGGTACGGCGACGAATCGCTCACGCTTTCTTTCCCTCGGGATTGGCAGGTGACCTGCTGTCCCATGGCCGGCGCGGACCGAGCGGTCCTGACCCCCGAACAACTGGCCGACGCCCTCGCCCGGCCGATCGGGTCTCCGCGCCTGTCCGAACTGGCCCGCGGACGCCGGCGCGCGGTCATCCTGTTCGACGACTTTACCCGACCCCAGCCGACGTCGGCGATCCTTCCCGCGGTTCTGGATGAACTCCACGCCGCCGGACTCGGCGACGACGACATTCGATTCGTCACCGCCTACGGCTGTCATCGGGCGATGACCAGCGAGGAGATGGCCAAGAAACTCGGCGAGGAGATCGTCGCGCGCCACCTGGTCTTCAACCACACCATCTACGACCACCTGGTCGAATGCGGGACCACGAAGCGCGGCACGCCGGTGCGGATCAACCGCGAAGTCGTCGAAGCCGACCTGCGCATTGCCATCGGCGGCGTGGTGCCGCACCTGACGGCCGGGTTCGGCGGCGGCGGCAAGATGATGATCCCCGGCGCCGCCGGCGTCGAGACCATCCTGGGCGTCCACGTCAAGCTCATGGATCAGCAACGGCTGCGAGAAAACGAGGGCACCGGTGAAGGCCTGGGCCGGATCGAGAACAACGTCTTTCGCGCCGAATTGGAAGAGGCCGCCCGCATCGCCGGTTTGCACTTCAAGGTCGATCTCATCACCAACGGTCGGCGCGAGATCATCGGACTTTTTGCCGGTGATTTCGTCGACGCCCACCGTCAAGCCTGCCGATTCGCGAGCGAAATCTATGCGACCGACGTCGTACGCGACGCGGACATCGTCGTGGCCAACACCTACCCCATCGAATGCCAGGTGGTCAAAGGCGCTTGGCCGGCGGTGCAATCGGTGCGCGACGGCGGTACCGTCGTCGTGCTCACCCACAGTCCCGACGGGGTGAGCGCCCATCATTTTCTCGTGAGCCGGTTCGGCACCGACTACGGCGGAGCGATGTACCGCGACAGCACCCGGCTGTGGCTCGCCCGGGCCGCGCGGGTCATCGTGCTGACCGACCGGCTGACGCGCTGTGATCGCGAACTCTTCGGTCCCGCGGATCGGGTGACCCACGCGCGCACCTGGTCCGATGCGCTGCGCGTTCTCGAACAACATCATCCCGGCCGACCGACCGTCGCGGTCTATCCTTACAGTGCCGTTCAGATGCCGAACCCGCCTTCGGCGTAGCGGGATTCGGTGTCGCAAGCGCTCGTACGTATGCCGTGGTGCGCGAGATCGACCTCGAAGCCTGGCGACCGATCCATCGCAGCCTGAAGCAACGTCGCCCTGAACTCTACGGTGCGGACTCAAACCGCTCCGCAGGCTCGGAGTAGCGCTTCCTGGACGATGCGATCGTGCTCGATGCCGTAATCGGGCTTCTTACGCCCGGCGACACACGCGGCGAACTCGCGCAGGTCGGCGATGTGCAGCGTGGCCTTCGGAAGGTCGCGCCGTTGCCAACCGTCATCTCCCTCGCGAAAGACATCGATCGGCTGAATCGCGTCGTTGGCCAGATGACCGCTGCCGAGATGGGGAATCACACACGCACCCTTCGTGCCGTAGACTTCAATCCGCCGCGCATCGGGTGCAACCTCGAGCGCCGACACTTCGATCATGCCCCACGCATGCTGAAACCCGAACATGGCCACCCCGTTGTCGATGAACGACCCGGTCTTCCGGTGGTGGTGGGCCATGAACGGGGTTACCGACTCGGGTCGGCCGAGCAACGCGACCATCATGTCGATGATGTGGCCGGCCATCTCGAAGAAGATACCGCCGGTGTACCGTCCGAACACCTCGACGTGATGGTCGTACAGATCCAGATCCTTGGGCAACCGAGCGCGAAACAGGTAGATCTCGCCGAGCGCGCCGCTGCGAGCCAGCTTGATCATCTCGAGTACGGCCGACATATACCGAAACAGGTAGATCATCTGCAGGTGCAGATGCTTATGTTGCGCCAGCTCGATCAGCCGTCGATGTTCCTCGAGATCATGACCGGCCGGCTTTTCCAACATCACGGGAAAACCCCGTTTCAACGCCAGCCGGGCCATACGCACGTTCTCATCCACTTGCCCGTCGACGACCACGCCGTCGAGCGGCAGGGCGAGCAGTTCCTCGGGTCGGTCGTAGACGCGAAAGTTCGGGATCAGCGGCGACCATTGCTCCGTCCGGTCCGCCACCACCTTGGGGTTCGGATCGTGAAACCCGACCAAGCTGAACGCATCCGGATGGGCCGCTACCTGACGCACCAGCCCGTTCGCGTGCGAGTGCCACATTCCCAGCATGGCCAGCTTCATCGGCATGAAAAACTCCTTGCGCTCAACGGCACAGTATACACGCACGCCAAGCAAACAGGCTGTAGTCATGCTCGTGCGAGAATCCTTGCTCGCACGCATCTGACGCGGGAATCCTTTCCCGCGAAGGTTGATGCAAACTGTATCGCTCAGCGGTGCACACTATACCCGTACGCCAAGCAAACAGGCTGTAGTCCGTAGGCTGTAGACCGTAGGCGCGGCCAGCGTTTGCGGACAAGCGAAACAGAACGTGCACTGGGTATGTTCGACAACCAGTTCCGACCTACAGACTACAGCCTACAGACTACGGACTCGGAACGAACGCCGGGCATGCTTTGCATCACGCGGAGAAACGCCTCGACAATCATCGGATCGAACTGGGTACCCGAACAGCGTTTGATCTCGTCGATGGCGACCTGGTGGGGTCGGGCTTCGCGGTAGGAGCGTGCCGTCGTGATGGCGTCGAACGTGTCGGCGGTGGTGATGATGCGGCTGTGCAGCGGCGCCTCCTCGCCCTTGAGCCCGGCGGGATATCCCTCGCCGTCGTAGCGCTCGTGATGGTAGAGCACCACCAGGGCGATGCGCTCGAGCTCCTTGCTTTGCGAGAGGATTTTCGCCCCGAACTCGGGATGCTTCTGCATCACCATCCACTCGTCGCGATCGAGTCGATCGGACTTGCTGAGAATGTGCTCGGGTACGCCGATCTTGCCCACGTCGTGTACCAGCGCGGCCAGCCGGAGATCACGCAGCGCGTCGGGCGCCAGTCCGAGCTGCCGACCGATACGCACCGCCAGCGCCGAGACCCGGGCCGAGTGATTGTGCGTGTAGGGGTCCTTCGCATCGACCGCGCTGCACAAGCACTGGATGACACTGATGAACGTCTCGTTGAGGCGCTGGTCGAGTCGGGAGTTCTGAAGCGTGATCGCCCCCATCGTCGCCAGGGCCATCATGAGTTTGCCCTCCCGGGCGGTGAACGGCGCGTTGTTCCGGCGCTCGGTCGCGGTGAGCAAACCGATCAACTGCCCGTGCACACGCAACGGCATCCGGGCGATGGCGAACACCGTCCCGTCGTAGGCGCCCCTCGACATCAACTTGAAGTAGGGATGATCCGCGGTGTCGGCCAGCATCAGCAAATCGTCGTTGAGCAGCAACTCTTCACACACCGATCCCACGGCGGGGATCTTGGACGTGGTCACCTCCGACGGCAGACCCCGGCTCGCCAGAACGCTCAACACGTTCTCTTCTTTGTCGTAGCACAGCAGCGAGACCCGCCGGCAGTCGAGGATTTCGGCGGTTTGGGCGACGAGTTCCTCGCCGATGGAGATCGGCTCATGTTTCGAGGCGATTTGCGGGCACAGATCATAGACCAGGTTCAGTTCTTCGTAGTTGTCGCAGATTTCCGCGGCCATGCCGTTGATCGTATGGAGACCATGATGGGCCGATTCCATCATCCCGGCAATCAGATCGCTCGCCGCACAGAGTCGCGCGCCGTTGAAATCGGCGTGAATCCGAAGCTCACCGCGGACGTGCGGGCTCATCTCGAGCGGTCGAACATGGCTCGGTTCACCGGCCTGGGTCGGTCCGAATTGATGCCGGCCATGCGCATCGAGAATCGCGAAAGAGATGCCGAGCGCTTCGGCCGATCGGATCAACGTGCGCGCCAACGCGGCGTCGGCGCACAATTGGGACAACGGTTTTTCCAACCGTGGCGAGGTCATGCGGGTGCTTCACACTTCTCGGCCAACAACGACCGAACCCTTTCGCGCAGCTTGATCGGACTGAACGGCTTGGTCATGAAATCGGTGGCGCCGATTTCCCGTGCATACACCGCGTCGCTGCGCTGCCCCTTGGCGGTGAGCATCATGATGATCAACGACTTGGTCTCGGGCCGGCAACGGAGCGTCTGCACCACCTGGAACCCGCTCATCTTGGGCATCATGACGTCGACGATGAGCATGTCGGGCACTTCCTTCTCGATCAGCTCCAGCGCCTCGATGCCGTTGTTTGCGATGCTCACGTCGTACCCTTCCGATTCGAGCAGGTATCGCAACCCCTGCACGATGTAAGGCTCGTCGTCGCAGGCGATTATTTTAGCCATCCTCCAACTCCTCGATCTCGACCTCGGGGTTCTCGGTCTCTTTACGTTCCTCGATGTCGGTCAACACGTCTTTCAGTTCCGATTCGGACAGGTCACCCTGACACACGTAAACGGCCTGGAGTTTGCCGGCGAGCCTGGCATGGCGACGGAAAACCTTCTCCACCAACACGATCACCGGCAGGTGGACGATGTCCGGCGACTGCTTGAACCGGGTTAGAGAGTTCCAATCGTCATTACCGACCAACGACTCACCGCACATCAGCAAATCGGGATGCACGCTCTTGGCCTTATGTACCATGTCCTCGAACGACTCGGCTTCAATCGCCACATGGTCCGATGCCACGACAACACGGGACGCACGTTTGCGGACATCGAGTTTCGCGTCGGCGACCAGCACCGTCATCCGGCGACGCGGCACGTCATCCTTCCGCTGATACGCCTGCACATACTGTTCGATCTGGTCACGGGTCGCGGGCTTGGCGAGATGAGCCACGGCACCGGCGGCGAGCACCTGCCCCGGTTCGGCGGCATAGGTATGGGCCACGATCGGGATCGATTCGGTTTCGCGATCCAGTTTCAACAGCCGGATCAACTCGAGCCCGTCGAGGTCCGGCAACGTGATCTCCGTAATGATCAACGACGGGGTCTTTCGCTGGGCGAGGGACAACAACTGCTGGCCGGTGTGCGCCTGGCTGACGGCATAGCCGGCCGTCTGCGCGATCTGCGCGATCCTGGCGGCGATGAACGGATCGGAGTCGCAGATCAGCACGTGAGCCCTCGCCTCGGACTCGTCGACGGACCCGAGCGGCTCGGCGACCAAGGCCTTGCCCGCGGGCAGCGTCACCGAGAAGCATGCGCCCTCTCCCGGCTCGCTGTCGACCCACACCGACCCGTTATGCGCATCGAGGATCTTCTTGACGATGTACAGCCCCAGCCCGCTGCCCGTCGACGACTCGCGCACGTTCGGGTCTTCGAGCTGGACGAATTTCTCGAAGATCGTCGACCATTGCTCGCGGGGGAGGCCCGCACCGGAGTCCTTGACGTCCAGCCGCAACTCCCGCGACGAACTTTTCACCGTGATCCACACGTCACCGCCGGTCGGTGAAAACTTGATCGCGTTCGAGATCAGGTTGCCCACGACCTGTACCATCCGGTCGGCATCGACCACGGTCAACGGCAACGTCTCGGGACAGTCCAGATGAATAGTGATTTCACGCGCCGCGGCCGCACCTTCGTAGGATCGCACCGTCTCGCGGATGGTGTCCGACAGGTCCGCTTCCTGCATCGACCATTTCATCCGTCCCGAGTCGAGCCGTTGAAGGTCGAGCAGGTCGTCGATCAGCCGACTCAGCCGGTCCGCCTCGGCGTTCATGATTTGCAGGAATTCGGCCCGGTGGGCGTCGGGAAGCGTCTCGCTCCCGTCGAGCATCAACTCGGTATAGAACTTCACCGAGGTCAACGGCGTCCTTAGATCATGGGAGACGATCGACAGGAATTCGGATTTGGTCTGATTCAGGAATTCCAGTTGCCGGTTGCGCCGCTCCTGAATCTTCTGCATTTTGCTCAATCGCGACGCCATCACGTTGAGTTGTCGAATCATCAGCCTCACTTCGCGCCCGCCGCGGGGCCGAAGCCGAAAACCGTAATCCCCTTTGCCGAGACGCTTGAAGGCGGACTGCAACGCATGGGTGGTACGTGCATAGGGATCGGCGGCGAGGAAGCCCACCACCCCCGCGGCCGTGACACAGACGAACAGGCCGATAAACCAGTAGGAGGAAAAACGCTGAAACGGCGGGGTGCGAATCTGCAGGACAAGTTCACCGAAGGCCGTGGCGTGCAGCACACGGACACTGATGGATTCGGGCAACGCGGGCGCAAACAGACTCAACCCGCTGCTGACGAACGCGTTCTCCGAGACCGACGCATGCTCGGGGTCCGTCGTTTCCCTACCGGCCGACGTCGACGGCCAGGTCATCTCGGCGCCGTCCGGCCGCCGCAACGTCCAGCGTTCGATGGCCGGGTGCGACTCGGCCAGCATGGCCACCTTGTTGCGAAATTGCCGCTCATCGAACGGTGACGGCAACGCACGGGCCAGATGACGCGCCGCGCCCTCACCGGTTTGCTTGTACGTGCGGGTCAGCACACTGGTCAAATAAAACTGCGTCGCCCGGGCCGCGATCAACCCGATGCCCAAAGCCAGGATCGCGCAAACCACCGCGGCGCGCACGCGAAGGGAGAACGTGGTGTCGTCCGTCCCCTGGGCTGAAATGAATGCCCGTTTGGCCATCGATCGCTTCTGTGCCCCCAGCTTGGCGAACCCTCAGCTTCCCGAACCCTCGGCCGATTCGGGTTTCCGACGCTCGGACTGTCGATGCTACGCGTGCGATTCGGCGACCGGACGCAGGGCCGGCGGATCATGCAACGCACCCAGCTCACGCGCCCACGGGTTCGTCTTCCGCGCTTCCACCCACGCCCAGAATTCCGCCATCGTCTTGACCAGCTCGTCGCCGGTGATGATCCGGTGCGCCACCGCCCAGCCCGCGACGTCGCTCAAGTCCTGCAATGACTGAATCATCAACACCCGGGTGACATCGTCGTCGGAAAGATGCCCCAGCCGGACCGCGGTCTCACCGAATCGCTCGAGCCGTCGTTTCTCCTGCAGGACCTGGTCGACTTTGTCGACCGTCAGCATGCCGTGACGCAGGGCGATCGACCCGAAGCGCTCGCGCGAGCCGGGCTGCCAGTGACCGTACTCCGCCACCCGCCGCGCCGGCACCGCTTTGCACGAACAAAGAAACTGTACAAATTCTCGAACCACCACAGCGCCCCTGAAACCGAATGCCCGCCGGGGTGCGCACCTCGGGACGTCCGAGATTCACCGCCTCGATCCGGCATCGCATAGTCAGCTTCGACCACATCGGCCAACGGCTTGACCTTCCCGGCGCGACGACCCGGCACATTTGACACCGCATCCGCACGCGCACAGGCACGGCTCGATTCCGTACCGGACCGGCAAGGTTATTGGGCGTGCGGGTGTTGCATGCCTCGAGCGGACGTCGAAAAAGAGGGTGTGCATCATTCTCCCGTCGCGCGCTCGGATTGACACCGGCCTCGGTACGAGTACGATTGAAGGATTGAAGCTCGATGGGCCGGGAACCATCGAGTCCGTAATTGGGTGATCGAAACGCGCTCCAAGCCTCCGCCGTGTGCGCCGGTCGTCCCGCTTTCGGCAACCGCCGGCGGAGCCTGCCGTCCATGGAACGACGAACCTTTCTCAAACGGTTGACCAACCTTCTCGGCGGTGTCTTCACGTTGCTTTTGGCGATCCCGGGTCTATTCTACCTGGTTGATCCGCGCAACCGTCCGGCGCGATCCAACTCATTTCGGCCGGTGGGCAAATTGAGCGGACTCCCTTTGTCCGCCGACGGTAAGCCCGCCGCACCGGTGCAGGCCGTCATCCGTGACAACCGGCGCGACGCCTGGACCGTTCACCTCGATGAACATATTGGCCGGGTTTGGCTTGTGCGAATCGGAGACCAGGTGAGGGCGTTTACCGCGATCTGCCCGCACCTCGGATGCTCGATCAATTACGAGAAGTCCCAGCAACGTTTTATCTGTCCGTGTCACAACGGCACCTTCCACGCGTCGACCAATGATCGGCTCGGGCAACGGTTGACCGTCTCCGGTTCCACCAACCCCGCCCCGAGAAGCATGGATGAGCTCGAGGTCCGTTTGGTCGAGATCCCCGAGTCTGACGGCGATTTCGAAATCGAAGTGAAATATGAGGACTTCATCTCGGGACTTCACGAGGCTGTCCCCAGCACCTGACCGTACGACGAGCCTCCGTCCCGCGGACCGACCGACAAGAAAGTAGCTCTTTGTTCGATACGCTGAAAAACTGGCTTGACCACCGAACCGGATATCGCAAGGCCGTCGACTACATGCTGCTCGAGGGCATTCCCGGCGGCGCGAAGTGGCGCTACGTCTGGGGTAGCTGTCTGGCTACGGTATTCTTTATCCAGTTGTTCACCGGGCTGCTGCTGGTCACCGCCTACAGCCCTGGGTCGAGCACCGCCTGGGCCAGTGTCTATTTCATCCAATACCACATGGACTTCGGCTGGCTCATCCGCGGTCTGCACCACTTCGGCTCGGCGACGATGGTCATCCTGCTCGCCCTGCACATGGTCCAGGTCGTCATCGCCGGGGCGCACCTGCCCCCGCGCGAGGTCAACTGGTGGCTCGGTCTCGCCTTGCTCGGGTTGGTGCTGGCGCTCAGCCTCACCGGTTATTTGCTGCCTTGGGACCAGAAGGGTTATTGGGCGACCCGAGTCGCTACGAAGATCGCCGGCAACCTTCCGGTGATCGGTCCGTCGGTGTCGAAGTTCCTGGTCGGCGGGCCCGAGTACGGGCATCACACGCTTTCACGATTCTACATGTTGCACGTCGCGGTGATTCCACCGTTGGTGATCGCACTGATCATCGCCCACGTCGTGATCTTCCGCCGTCACGGCGTCACCGCCCCGAAGAACGCCAAGGGCGAAGGATGGTTCTGGCCGGACCAGGCATTCCGCGACATGGTCGTCGGCCTGGTCATCCTGGGCATCCTGTTCGCGGTCGTGCTGTTCCCCCACGGCCACGCGATCGAAACTCGGGCGGCAACCGACGGCGTCACCGCACCGGCCGAGGGTCCCGGCCTGTGGGAGCGCATCAAACACGCCGGACGCGAGGGACGCGGGGCCAACCTCGACGCCCCCGCCGATCTGTCTCAGCCCTATCCCGCCCGGCCTGAGTGGTACTTTCTCTCCTTGTTTCAACTGCTCAAGTACTTCGAGGGTGATCAGGAGATCATCGGCACCGTGGTCATCCCCGGCGGGATCGGGATGGTGCTGTTCATTCTGCCCCTGCTCGGCTACCGCTGGATGCGGCCGGTCGGTCATGTGGTCGGTGTGCTGATCGTGGTCGGTCTCCTCGGCGCGGTCATTGTACTGACGTATCAGGCCATCAAGTTTGATCGTGGAACGTCGGAAGAGGCGATCCTGTATCAAACCGAGCTCGCCAAGGCGGAGTGGGCCGCCCAGCGCGCCGTCGGGCTTGCCGACATCGGCATACCGCCCGCCGGCCCGATCGAGCTGCTGCGCCGCGACCCGAAGACGCGGGGTGAAGCCTTGTTCGGTCAGTACTGTGCGAGCTGTCATGCCCACGGCGACAATCACGCCGACGGCGACAAGCCGTCCGACCTCAAGGCGTCCGACCTCGAGGGGTTCGGCAGCTACGAATGGATTCGCGGCCTGTTGCGCAACCCGGGTGATGCGAAATACTTCGGCCGAACCAAGCTCAACCGTATGGCGAAATGGGTGAAAAACGATCTCTCCGACCTCGACGAAGAGGAAGAGCGCGACGTGGACGAAATCGCGCGGTGGCTGGCCGGACATCCCGATCCCGAGTCACCCGAAGCCAAGACCGAAACCTACCAACGCGGATTTACGCTGTTCGACGACTACGCATGCACGGAGTGTCACTTGCTCGGTGAAGGCAAGGCCTCACAGACCGCGCCGAACCTGGCCGGTTACGGCGGCGCCGATTGGATTCGCGGCATGCTCATGGCTCCCGGTCACCGCAAACGGTACGGCAGCAGCAACGAGATGCCGATGTTCCTCGACCTCGAAGGCCCGGACGCCGACATCGTGCGCGAGTGGCTGGCCGACACCGAAACGCCGCACATACAAATCAGCGACATCGAGCGTGAGCTGATCATCCGCTGGCTGACCGGGGATTCCCGCCCGGTCTACGGTGGTGAAGCGATACCCTCTTCAACGACGCGGTGATCGACGCTTATAACCCCCCGCCGCCCATCATCGCTTGCATGGCCATCTGCGCGAGCGGCTGGATGAGTTGAATGGGAATGAACAGGTCGACCCGGCCGGTGTCCGCATCGCCGGACCGAATGATGGCCACCGGAGCGTCGACCTTGGGCAGGTCGATCGGCAGCATCTCGCCGCGGACGGTCATGATGTTCTTGACCAGCGCAAAGCCGTTGTCCAGGGCGACGAAGAAGTCGAGATTGCGCATCTTGGGCAGGGCCGGCTGGACCCGCTGAATGCCGGTGTTGTCAGCCAGCGGAGCCTGACTCGCCTTGCAAATGGCCAGGACTTCGCTCGCCCGCTTCTTCCCGCCGCCGAACACGACCGCGAGCCGCGTGGGCGTGGGCGCGAGAATCCGCATCAGCATGCCCTCGTTGCCGACGATCTTCTCGGCGATGGCGATGTCCTGGGCGTCGAGTTCGGTGACCGACTTCAAGTCGACGACGACATGATCGACGCGCACGCCGTCAAGGGTTTCGGCCTTGGGTGTGTAATGGACGACTTCCAGCGCTTCCTTGATCTGCTCGTCGGTCACCACGTCCTTGGCCGCGGTCAGCAGCCCGCCGACGAGTTCCTGAGCGGCCGCACTGTCGTCGCAGTCGACAACCATGGCGACGCCGACCAGACCGTCAGGCCCTTGCGGCAAGGCGGAAACGGAAAAGGAGAACAGCTCACCCCCGAGCGTGGTGGGCACCTGCAGCAGCTTCTCTTTGAACGGCGCGAGCTTCTCCAGGTTGATCAGCGATTTGACGTCGTCGCTGGCGAAGAAGGCGTCAATGACCTGGGTCAAGTTTTGCGCGGCGAGCTTGGCCTGGGCCTTGTCGATCCGCTGGCCGATCGCGAGCACGAACGGTTCGTCGGGCAGCCCCACCATCAGCGGCTTGTCGGTGTCGGTCGGACCGGCGAGGTAGCGACCCAACTCGGAATCCGGTTGGGCCGAGCCCACGACGTGCAGGCCGATGCCCTTGTCGTCCAGGTTCAAGCCGATCGCGACCGAGGACGCCTGGTCGATCAGCTCGATCAGTTGCCCCAGCCCGAGCAACTGAAACTGCTGATCGGGTCCGGCGTTGGCCTTGACCGCAGCCATCAACGATTCGAGCAGGCCCTCTTCCTTCGCCGCCTTGACCAGCGCGTCGAGGTTGCCCCACACGTAGAGATCATTCTTGTCGAAATCGGCGACACGGGCTTGGTCCATCTTCGCGTCGATCGATTTCTCGGACTTGGTCACCGCCTCGATGGTCTTTTTCGCCTTGGCTTCGTTCGCCTTGGCTTGGTCTTCGTCTTCTTCCGGCGCCGGCTCGATCGCGGTGAGTACGGCATAGCCGTTCTTGCTGCCGATCAGAAATTGCTGCTGCATGTAGCTCGCCCGCAGCAGGTTGTCGCCGGCGTCGGCGGCGCCGAACGGCGCGGTCAGCGCTTTGATGTCGCCGGTCGGGAGCAGCAAGGCGACACGTTCGTTGGCGGTGGAGAAACTGTTTCCGGGCAGGACGACGACGGCGACACCGCCGTGCGTCGCGAGACCCTGGTCAAGCCCGAGGTTCATTTTGACGAACTCGAGCGGCGAACCGATCATGCCGCCGGGCCCGACGGGCAACCCGATGCGCTGGGCCAAAGCGAGAATGTCCTTGTTGAAATGCTCGAGGTCAGGCGCGGCGAGAAAACCCCAGGCATCCGCCGGTACCGCTTTGAGCACGCTCGGGTGAGGCGTACGCGGAGCGGCCGGAGACGCCGCGGGCTTGGGCGCCTCGGCCGCCGCCGGAGCGTCGCTCTTCGGTTGCGCGAAAATCGGGGGAGCCCAAAGCAGCAGTGAAAGACTGAGAGCGAGAGCGAATTTCATCCGATCCATGTGAGTTCTCCTACGTACCGTGCGCCGTGGCGCCATTATGGTGTTCCGCCACCGAGGGTCAACCGACCGCCCGTTCCCTGCGCACGGAACGCATTCCTCTGTACCCAATACGCCATCATCGGCCAAAGGATCGCGCCGTGACCAACGGAAAGTTGCTCGCTTCCTGTTTCACTTCCCGTCCCCAGGCCGATACGATGATAAGCGAGGGGGTTTCCAGGCGCTTACGCGTCGCTTTGCGGGAGGTTGCTCATGGAGGCTGCATCGACCGGACCGGCGTCGGGCCTGGAATCCGACGAACTTCAGGCGGTGGCCAAGCTCCGCGAAAGCTACGACCGCATCCGCGGCGAACTGGCTAAGGTCATCGTCGGGCAGGATTCGGTCATCGAGGAGCTGCTGATCGCGCTGTTCTGTCGCGGTCACTGCATTCTCGAGGGCGTGCCCGGTCTGGCCAAGACGCTGATGATCTCGACCCTCGCCCGGGCGCTGTCGCTGAGCTTCTCGCGGGTCCAGTTTACCCCCGACCTCATGCCCGCCGACATCACCGGCACCGAGGTGATCGAGGAAGATCGCTCGACCGGCCATCGTGAGATGCGATTCGTCCGCGGGCCGATTTTCGCCAACGTCATCCTGGCCGACGAGATCAACCGCACTCCGCCCAAGACGCAGGCGGCCCTGCTCGAAGCGATGCAGGAGCACCAGGTCACCGCGGCGGGGACCACACACGTTCTGCCCAAGCCGTTCTTCGTGCTCGCGACGCAGAACCCGATCGAACAGGAGGGCACCTACCCGTTGCCCGAAGCCCAGCTCGACCGGTTCATGTTCAAGACCCTGGTCGATTACCCGGAGGAGGAGGAAGAGTTTCGCATCATCAAGCTGACGACCGAGGGGGTGGAGGCCGACGTGGCGGCCCATCTGGACGCCGACGACATCCTCCGGCTGCAGCAGACCGTGCGCCAGGTGCCCTGCGCCGATCACGTCGTCCGCTACGCGATGCAGTTCGCCCGGCTCACCCGGCGGGAAAAAGGCGCCGTGCCCGACTTCGTCAACGACTACGTCGCCTGGGGCGCCGGGCCGCGGGCCTCGCAGTATCTCGTCCTGGCCGGCAAAGCGCGGGCGATCCTCGAGGGACGCTGTCACGTCGCCACCGAGGACATTCGCGCCGTGGCCTATCCCGTGCTGCGCCACCGGATCATCACCAACTTCAACGCCGAGGCCGAGGGCATCAAACCGGACGAGATCATCCGGCAACTGATCGACAAGATCCCGGTCGCCGATTCCGGCGCGGTCGAGGCAGCGGGCGTCGCCGGTGCGTTCAAAACATAACCCCGTAGCGCGGCGACCCAAAGGGGCGCGCGACATACAGGAAAGGAGCGGCCATGCATCGAAGAGCGTTCCTCAAGACGGCGACAAGCACGGTCGGAGTCATCGCATGGCCGTCGGCGAAGCCGGCCGCCGCCACGCCGTCGACGCACACCGAAACATCATTCCTGCTCTCGAAGCATGGCTGCGGTCGGGCCACCGGCTATGCCGAAACGAACAAGATCATCACCCGCGACGGCAAGACGCACGTCGCCTGGCTCGACTCGGTGGACAAAGCGTTTCGCGTCCGCATCCGCACGCGCGATCGCAAGACCGCGACCTGGTCGATGACGTACGACCTCGGCGAAGCCTACGACAACCACGGCGGACCGGCCCTGACCATCGACCGCGAGGGCTACTTACACTGTGTCTCGTATCCGCACCACCATCCGTTTCGCTATCGACGCTCGACCCGGCCCAACGACGCTTCGCAATGGGACGACGTGATCGAAGTCGGTGAGCGATGCACCTACCCCACGCTGGTCTGCGCACGTGACGACACCCTGCTGCTCACCTGTCGGCAGAGCGATCGCGAGAACCCCTGGCGCATGAACCTCTACACCAAGCCGCCGGGCAAGGACTGGCAGGGTCCCCGGGCGATCCTGCGGTCGCAACACACCGGATATTCTCATTTTCAGGAAGCGCTCGCGTGGAGCCCGGATCATCGCACGCTGCACATGTCGTGCCGGATTTACAGCGGTAAAGCCCGGCACGGTCATACCGTCGGCTACCTGCGCAGTCGTGACCTCGGCGTGACCTGGGAGCGGGCCGACGGCCAACGGGCGACCCTGCCCGCCACGGCCGAGAGTATCAGCGTCATCGCGTCGGACCACAGCACGGGCAACCCGGGCCTGCGCTGCGGCGCGATCGCGGTCGACCCGGCCGGTGTGCCGCATGTGCTTTACAGCTCCGCGGCGACGCAGCCGAGTGAAGCCTGGATCGCCTCGCTGGATGCGTCGAGCACCTGGCGACGTCGCGCTTTACGAGACGTGATCGCCTCACGCTGGCCCGGTCGGGGGCTCACCCTGCCCGGTGGTCTGACGATCGGCCGCGACGGGCGAATCTACATCGCCCTCACGTTGATCAACCCACCGGCGACCGACGACGAAACGGTTTGGGGTCACCCGAGCAGTGAGGTGATGTGGCTTGAATCCGCCGACGCCGGCAAAACCTTCACGTCAAGGCTGGTCTCACAGCGTGACCCGAACATCGCCCATTGGCTGCCGAACCTCGAGCGCCCTACCGGACACAATCAGATCGACGTGCCGGGCCTGATCTACACCGCCGGCACCAAGGGCGAGAACAACAAGCAGATCGTCGCCAACGACGTCTACTGGTACGACGCTGCGCGAGCTACGTGATTGTGATTGACGGTTTCTTGCGTACAGTAAAGACGCACCGGTCAGTTGTTGTTGTTGTTGTTGCCGCCGCCGGCGAGGCGTTGGCGGATGTATTCGGCACGGGCGATGCTGCGTTCTTCGCCGGTCAACCGCTCGCCGCGGAGTTTCTGCAGGTGGGCCGGCTGGGTCATGAGGAACAGATCGTTGACCGTCTTGAGGTCGACCGAATCGAGCCGGCCGAGATTCACGCCCATCCGCACGTGCGAGAGCAGAAACAAGGTCTCCTCGCTGCTGACGGTGCGGGCGTTTTCGAGCGCGCCGAGCGCACGGAAAATGCGGTCGTCCAGGGCCGACGACTTCTCGCGCACGAGCAGGTCGCGGGCGCGGGTTTCGTATTCGATGATCTTCGGGATCACGCCGTTCTTGAAGTCGTCGATGATCTCTTCTTCGCTCCGCCCGAGCGTGATCTGGTTCGATACCTGATAAAAGTCGCCCGTCGCTTCGGTTCCCTCGCCGTGTAGTCCGCGGATCGCCAGCCGCATGTCCTTGGCCGCACGAAACACCCGCTCGAGCTCGCCGGTGAGCTTGAGCGCGGGCAAGTGGAGCATGACCGAGACGCGAATGCCCGTGCCGACGTTGGTCAGGCACGCGGTCAGGTAGCCGTACTGCTCGTGGAACGCGTACTCGACATCCTCTTCGATGGCGTCGTCGATGTGGTTGATGTCCTGCCAGGCTTCGTCGAGTTGCAGCCCACTGCGAATGACCTGGATGCGGAGGTGATCCTCCTCGTTGACCATCAACGCGACGGTCTCGCGACCGGAGACGGCCACCCCGCGGCTGCCGTCGCCCTCGGCGTGCTGGCGACTGATCAGGTGACGCTCGACGAGCAACTGGCGATCCAGCTCCTCCGAGCGGTCGATCTCGACGTAGAAGACGTCGTCGTCGACTTTCAGGGTCTTGATCCTGTCGCGGAGGATGCGCTGCAATTCACGGCGTTGGGTCGCGGTGGCCTTGCCGAGGAAGGGGAAACCGACCAGGTTGCGGGCCAGCCGGATGCGCGACGAGATCACGATCTCCGACAACGGTCCGTCCCCGCGGAGCCATTCGCCCGGTTGTGTCGCCAGGTCGTCGAGGTTCATGAACTGGTTTCCATGGCGCTGATTTCGTCGCGCAGTCGCGCGGCGACTTCGTAATCTTCGGTTTCGACGGCGTTGGACAGCTCCCGCCGCAATCGCATCAACTCGTGCTGTCGCTTGACGCCCGCACCCGCCGCGGCCGGTACCTTGCCGACGTGGTGCCGGCCTTCGTGCTGCACGCGGGCGATCAGCGGTCCCAGCGCCTCGCCAAAAGCGATATAGTCGTTCGGACAGCCCAGCAGACCGTGGTTGCGAAAATCGGCGAAGGTCGTCCCGCAATCGTCGCAGCACAGGTCCGCCATCTCCTGCGCGCCGGCTTGGCTCATGACCAGGTCGGTCAGCAGTTCCTTGATCGGCACGTGCTGCTTGAAGGTAATACCCTCCTCGACCGCGCATTGTTCGCACAGGTCCCGATTCTCACTGTTGATGAGATCGGTCAGGTGCACCGTGGCTTTGCGTTTCTTACAGCGTTGACAAATCATGGCGTCGCATCATCCCTGTTTACCTCACGGCTGAGCATACCGCCTGCCCGAGTTTATCGTAGAGACTCCGATGGCGCTCCGTCAAGATCACCGCCCACCCCACCGGCCGAGAGCACTTCAGTCGATGCGTTGTACATCGACGTAGTGGACGCCGACGCTTTCGTTTCCCCGGGCGATCCAGGCGTCGAGGCGGGCCGGACCGGGACCGAGCCGGACGCCGCGAAACGTATGCCGGTCGCAAGCGCCCGGGATTCCCGCATCCCAGGCGTTCGTCTCGCGGGCTTGCACATCGTCAGTGGCTGGGGTAAGCGTAACGTGCGCCGTGGCGCCGGCTTCCTCGACGGTGGCGAATCGCAGCATGATGTCGTAGGTGCCGGCCTCGGCGACTTGCACCTCCCAGTGTCCGGTCAGGCCCCAGCCCGGTCCATTGGCACGCCAGTCCTGACGGGTCAGCACGACCGGGTTTTCGTGCGGCGTGCCGAGATGAATGCGCGGCGGGGCGTAACCACGCGTACCACCGACATCGCGAATCCAGTTCTCGTAGCCTTGTTTCAGCTTCGCCAGGATGTCGGGATACTCGTTGGCGAGATTGTTCTGCTCGAACGGGTCGGACAGCATGTCGTACAGCTCGAAGACCGGATCGCTCTCCATGGGTTTGCCGAACGAACCTTCGGTTTGCACGAGCTTGTAGCGCTGAGATCTCGCCGCGGCGTTTCGGTAAAGCTCGGGAACGTCGCCGCGATGGGACTGGAAGTAGAGCGTTCGATCCGGCCATTCGTCCGCTTGTCCGGTGAGCAGCGGCATCAGGCTTTTGCCGTCGAAGTTCACCCCGGTCGGCTTGGCCACGCCGCACGCTTCGAGCAGGGTCGGCGCAATGTCGATGTGGGCGGCGATGCGGTCGACCTTGCTCAGTGGCTGCAGCCGGACCGGCCAGCGGATGAAACAGGGTACGCGAATGCCGCCCTCGAAGGCCGTCGCCTTGCGGCCGCGCAATCCGCTCTTGTAGCGCTCCTGTTGCGGGCCGTTGTCGGTCAGGAAGATCACGATCGTATCATCGGTCAGCTTCAACGCGTCGAGCTTGGCGAACAGCCGGCCGAGGTTGTCGTCGATGTTGCTCACCATGCCGTAGACCCGGGCCGTCTCATCCTGATCGGCCTTACCCCGCAACGGGTAGCCGACGGCGGGAAACTGGTCGTGGGCAAGGTTTTTCTTCTTGTAGGGCAGGTAATCACGGTCGGCGACTTGCAGCGGTGTATGCGGGCAGTTGTACGCCAGGTACACGAAAAACGGGTCACGCTGATGGGCGTCGATGAAATCAATCGCGCCGTCGGTGAACACGTCGCTGCAATACCCCTTGCTTTTGACCGTCTTGTCGTTGTGTTGCAGCACCGCGTCGAAGTAGGTGTTCCCGGGCGGGTCGGCGGGCTGGCCGACGCCCCCGCCGCGATGCACGAGCGCTTCAGAGAAACCCTGATCAGTCGGCCGGAGCGGATAGTTGTCGCCGAGGTGCCATTTGCCGAAGATCCCGGTTCGGTAGCCGGCCTCAGCCAGCATCTCGGCGAGCGTGACCTCCTCGCTGTACATCATCGCCCGGCCACGATAGGTATCGACCACGCCGGTGCGGTAGTTGTAGCGCCCGGTCATGAGGCTCGCTCGGGTCGGGGCGCACACGGGCGAGACGTAGAACTGCACCATGTCGACGCTTTGCCGGGAGAAGGCGTCGAGGTGCGGGGTCCGGAGAATCGGATTGCCGTGCACGCCGAGGTCGCCGTGCCCCTGGTCGTCGGTCATGATGAGCACGACGTTGGGCCGCCGGACGGCGGGGGCGGCCATGGCGGTCGTCGCGGCGACACCCAAGAGCAAAACCGCGGTCAACAAGCGTGTCGTTGGCATGGTCGTTACCCCGTGTCAGGTCGGTATCATGCGAACCGCACCAAGTCTATCATAGTCGAGGATCAGGAAACATGATGCACCACTTGCAAAATCTAATTCGTTCATCGTCCGCTTCGCGTCTTCGCGTCTTCGGGACCCTGCTCGTCCTCGGCATCTGCGCGACGCATGCCGCGGGCGCGGACCCGGCGACGGGCCGCCTGCGAGCGGGCGCCGCCACGAGCAACATCACGCCGCCGCTCGGAGTATCCATCGCCGGCAGCATGAGCGACCATCGGGTAACGCATATTCACGACGAACTGCATGCTCGGGCGCTGGTACTCGACAACGGCGTTCACCGACTCGCCCTGGTGACCGTCGACAGTTGCATGATCCCGCGCGAGATTTTCGACGCGGCCAAGCTTACCGTGCAGGAAAAGACCGGCATCCCCGCTTCACACGTCTTGATGGCGGCCACGCACGCGCACTCGGCCGCCACCGCGACACCGGTCTTTCAGAGCAAGCCGGACGCGGACTATCAGCGGTTTCTCACCGTGCGGATCGCCGACGCGGTGCGTCGTGCCCACAACCAGCTCGAACCGGCTCGGATCGGCTGGGGCGTCGGGGCCGAGCCGAACCAGGTGTTCAACCGGCGCTGGCACATGCAACCGGGCGGACTCCGGCCCGACCCGTTCGGCAACACGACCGACCAGGTGCGCATGAACCCGCCGCGGGCCGACCCGAATCTGATCGAGCCGGCGGGCCCGATCGACCCCGCCGTCTCGGTCATTTCAGTGCAGTCGGCCGACGGTCGACCCATCGCGCTGCTGGGTAACTATTCGCTGCACTACGTCGGCGGAGTCGGTGGCGGGCACGCCAGCGCCGACTATTTCGGCATGTTCGCCGATCGCATCACCGAACTCATCGATGCCGATCGACAGGACCCGCCGTTCGTCGGCATGCTCAGCAACGGCACCAGTGGCGACATCAACAACATCAACTTCCGCGTGCCGGGGGAGCGAAGGAAACCGTATGAACAGATGCGCATCGTCGCCGAAGCCGTGGCCCGGGAAGCCCATCGCGTCTACGGAAAAATCGATTACACCGACCGGGTCGTGCTCGATGCGCGGGTCGCGGACATCCAGTTGGGCGTGCGGCGGCCCGGACCGGAAGAAGTCTCGCGAGCCAAGGAGATCCTCGCCCAGGTCGAGGGGCCGGTCCTACGCTCGCTCGAGGAGATCTACGCCGGCGAGACGGTTGCGCTCAGCCGGTATCCCGCCACCGTCGACGTGGTGTTGCAAGCGGTACGAATCGGGGATCTGGGTATCTGTGCGATCCCCTGCGAAGTGTTCGTCGAGATCGGGCTGGAGCTCAGGAGTCTGTCGCCGCTTCAACCGATGTTCACCATCGAGCTGGCCAACGGTTACAACGGCTACCTGCCCACCGCCGCCCATCACAAGCTGGGCGGCTATGAAACCTGGCGGGCGAAGTCGAGCTACCTGGAGGTGGACGCCGCGTCGAAGATCGTCAAGACGCTCGGCGGCCTGCTCGACGACCTGAAATAGTCCCTCCGCAAGCGAGGCCACACCGCGTCATCGAACACGATTGTACGTGAAAGCGCCGCCCCCGCACGCCGTCATGATCGTAACTCAAACTGACCGATTTCATCCGCCTCGTCTTTCTCCGCCCGGAGAGCGGGCGGACCTTGCCAGGGACTTGAGTCCCTGGTCCCGGTGTCTTTGAGGTGTTCCCCGCCCGGAGGGCGGACGAATCGTTCGTGCGCCCTCCGGGCGGAGACACGCATGGGATCAACCTCCCGGCGGCTGAAGCCGCCGGCTAAAAACGTGCACCCTCCGGGTGAAAACTCACGCTCCATGCCGCAATCGGTCAGTTTAAGATCGTAAGTAATACAATGGTCCGAGATGGGGACGCCACAGGCGCGGGATTGACGATCCCGGGCGATATCCGCACATCGGCGAATCGCCCTAATAATACGGCCCGCCCTCCTTGCGGAGAGCGGGCCGGGACGTCCTTCGCCATGTAACGGCTGCGTCGTAAAGTACGTGACGCGAACTTACAACCTAGCTGCGACGACGACGACGCGAAACCAAGCCGCCGCCACAGGCCGCCAGCATCAGGGCGATCGTGGCCGGTTCGGGAACCAGCGCGATGCCGCTGCTCTCGACGTTCGGGCCGATGAACTCGGTATTCTGCACTGCGTCGTTCGGATCGGGACCGTACGATGCCGCATTCACCGCCAGCGTCGGAATCGGAGCGGTGCGGGTGTGACTATTGCCTTGGGCTTGCACGTGCAGGTGCGTGTTCGACGCATCGCCGCCGGGGCCGATGGTGATGTCGAACTCGGCAACCTTCACCTTCGCGTCGCCGATCGGGTCGGCAATACCGAAGATGAAGAAGCCGACGCCGCCGCCGTCAACGGCTTGGTTCGTGCCGGCCGGCGCCAGGTTGGTATCCAAAATCACCGTGCCCGGGCCGGCGGGGGTCGTCGGCGCCCAAACGTTCCTAAACGCGTCGATGTTGATCGCCGACTGATCCGAATTGTCGACAGCGCTGGTATCGTCCGCCTGTTCCATGCGGAACGTGAGGCCGTAGCCGCCCAACGAGCCCAGGTTCTGGTTCACGCTGGTGATGGCCTGGCTAAGATCCTGCACATACACGTCGAAAGTGTACGACTGCCCCGGCAGATAGCCGCCCGCCGGCAGGTTGCTGCCTTGCTCCTCGATAATCAACTTGGGATCCGCACTGGCGAGTGTGCCACACAACCCCACAATCGCCAATCCTAGTACCACGCGTCTGACCATTTGAATCCTCCTTTTGCCATCCCCTCCTTCGGGGACAGGGCATCAAAACCACCCCGACGATGGGGCACGCATTTACTCCGAACCAAACGTCCATCGAGTGTCAAAGCGCAAGTGCACACCGTGAACCAGCGCTCCGCGCTCGCCAACACGCAATCACAGCAATCGACCCGAATTCCGCACTGTAATTACAGAACAGCGCGCGAAAGCGGCCCGATCACCCTGGTTCGTCCGAGGTATCGCGCAAGCGCGAGATCACGGCGTCACCAGCTCTCTCTCCAGTCAGGGAATTCCAGAGGCGGGCTAGATAGGACTTCTCCCAACCTCCAGGTCAAGCCCGATTATACATGGGCCTGGATTGAATGCAAGCGAAAAAAAAAACATTCGTCGGATTCAGGGCCGAGTCAGGCGACCACCAACCGGCGCCCCCACCCACAATCGTAAGCCCCAGACCCGGTAAGATCGGACTTAACTCTTTACTGGACGGATGTTTATGGGTACGTATGGGCGTGTAGGCATGATGTGGGTCGGTTGGTCAATGGATTCGATGACGCGGCCAAAAAAAGACGGCCCGCCCTCCATGCAGAGGGCGGGCCGGGACGTCCTTCTTCCTTCGTCAAAATTCACTTGCGTCATGATACGCGACGCGAGCTTACAACCTAGCTGCGACGACGACGCGAAACCAGGCCGCCGCCACAGGCCGCCAGCATCAGGGCGATCGTGGCCGGTTCGGGAACCAGCGGTACGCCGCTGCTCTCGACGTTCGGGCCGACGAACTCGGTGTTCTGCACCGCGTCGTTCGGATCGGGACCGTACGATGCCGCATTCACCGCCAACGTGGGAGTCGGCTGTGTGCGGGTGTGACTATTGCCTTGGGCTTGCACGTGCAGGAACGTGTTCGACGCATCGCCACCGGGGCCGATGGTGATGTCGAACTCGGCAACCTTCGTCTTCGCGTCGCCGATCGGGTCGGCAATACCGAAGAGGAAGAAGCCGACGCCGCCGCCGTCAACGGCTTGGTTCGAGCCACCCGGATCCAGGTCGGTATCCAAAATCACCGTGCCCGGGCCGGCGGGGGTCGTCGGCGCCCAAACGTTCCTAAACGCGTCGATGTTGATCGCCGACTGATCCGAATTGTCGACAGCGCTGGCATCGTCCGCCTGTTCCATGCGGAACGTGAGGCCGTAGCCGCCCAACGAGCCCAGGTTCTGGTTCAAGCTGGTGATGGCCTGGGAAAGGTCCTGCACATACACGTTGAACGTGTACGACTGTCCCGCGACGTAGCCGCCCGCCGACAGGTTGCTGCCTTGCTCCTCGATAATCAACTTGGGAGCCGCACTGGCGAGTGTGCCACACAGCCCCACAATCGCCAATCCTAGTACCACGCGTCTGACCATTTTGAATCCTCCTTACTTCTCCCATCCCCTCCGAGGGGGATCGGGCTTGGTAAATCGCCCCGACGTGGGGCCTCGAACCAAAGTTCATCACACCCAAGGGCATCACCGCCGCGACGCTTGCCCCGGCCCGAACGGCCCCACACGGTCCGAACGACCCGGTTGGCGATAATCCCTCACCGTTTCACAAAAACCCAATACCGTTTCAAGTGTCTCACGTGTCGGCCCGGTTCCCGGCAAGCATGTCACCGAACCGGCGACTTGCCTCATGACACCCGACCGATCCCGCAGAACACGAGATCTGTTTCGGGAACCCAAGCCCATCCGGCCCCAAAGCCCACCATGACCGTGGGTCGAACGCGCCTTGAAAGCTTCCTACAGAAAAGTGGTTCTCTCTCTGCCTTGGGGGAACCTCTCTCCTCATCAGGATGCTACCCGAACGCAGGGTGGCTATGCAAGTTAAAATTCCCGATTTTCAAAAAACCCACCCTGTTCATCTTGGCCATCTTACCGCCGCCCGTCACCCGATCAGGCACGGAGCCGGGGTCTCCCGCCGCTCCGACGAGCCGGACACAGCACTTGATCTCGCCGGCGTCTCGAACCATAACTCACGCCCTCGGCTTGAGTTACGAACTGTTGTGCATGATCGAGTCCGCGAGGTTCCGTCCTGCCCAACGTTCTGAGTACCGTGAAAGCGCCCAACCCTCATGGGCTCATCTATCAGCATCATTCGCCGGGAACAAGGCCAGGGCAAGTAGAAAAGTTTCTAAGCCACGGCAGGTCGGACCGGGTCCGATAGATTGGTTTGACGCGCCGCACAGAGAGGGACTAGGATGCGTGTTACGAAAACAGAATGCGTGCTACTGAGGAACGGCCCCCAACCCGGATCGAGGCGACCTGCGGGTGCATTTAATCGACGACATTTTGCCCCCGGCGTTATGGCTCGGCGGTTACGCGGGCACGGCGGCGGCCGGCGCGGTGGCGGTGCGACGACTCACGCCCGAGCAGGTGCCGAAGGTGGCGGTCGTGACGTCCGCTTTTGTGGTCGCGTCCTACGTCTACGTACCGTTGCCGTTGGGAACCAGCGTCCACCTGCTCATGAACGGGTTGGTGGGCATTCTGCTGGGCGCCGATGCGCTGCTCGCGATCGTGGTGGCATTGGTGGTGCACATGCTGGCGGGACAAGGTGGTTTTCAGCCGCTGGGATTTACCGCCTTGGCGGTTGCCAGCGGAGCGTTGCTGGCTCACGCGATCTTTCACCGAATGCGGAGCCAGGATCGTCCCGCCCGTACCGCGGCGGTCGGGTTCCTCGCCGGTGCCGCGGCTTTGTATTGGAGCGCGTTCGTGATCTTTCTCGCGCTGTGGTTATCGGGTGATTCGTTACGCGATGCATCACGGCTGTTCCTGATTCCGCATGCCGGTTTGGCGGTGGTCGAGGGCATCGTGACCGCCGTCGTCGTGTCGTATCTTCAGCGCGTTCAACCGAGCTTGTTGGACGGTGCATCCGGTGAGCGTTCGGCCTTTCCGGTGGTGGTCGGTCATGAATAGATGTGTGTACGTGAGCATGACAGCGGGGATGGCGCTCGGTATGGCATACCCCGCTTGGGGGCATGACGTATCCGGCGCTTATCAGCTTAGCCGGGACGGTTCTGCGTTCGTGCTCGAATTTTTCTTCGACGACGGCGAGCCGGCGACGGATTACGTGGTGACGGTGCGTTACGGCGACGGCGAACAAGCAAGCCTGGGTCGGGTCGATGCGCAAGGCGTGTTTCGGTTTCGTCCTTCGCGGCGATCGGCCTGCGTGGTCCGGGCGGAGGGCGGCGGGCACGGCGTAGAGCTCGCGATACCGGAGGCGGACATCGCAGCCGTCATGAACGCAGCGAATACGGTTGCGACGCCGGTCGCGGGTGCGGTCGAGGTCTCGCCGTTACGTCGCCAGCAGCCGTTTCCCCTGATTGAAGTCGCGGCCAGTGTGGGATTCGTCGGGCTGCTGACCCTGATCACGCTGATCCTGATGCGACTGGCGGGGCGGCGATCGGCCACGGTCGACCCGAATCAGCAATCCCTGCTTCGTGAGGTCGAGGAACTCCGTGCCGAGGTCCAACGACTGCGGCAGGAGCGGGTCGAGCCGTGAAACACCCGATCGACCGATTCGCTCATCTCGATTCGCCGATCCATCGCTGGGACGTGCGATGGAAGCTCATCAGCGGGCTGTGCTTTCTGTTCGGGTTCGGGCTGGTTCGCACGCACCTGCATCTCACGCTGATCGGACTGGCCATGGTCATCGGCGTGTTCGCGACCAGCCGGCTTCCGGTTCGCTTCATGGTGTCCCGGTTTCGAAAGTTGGCCGGTCTGCTGGCGTTCTTCGTGGTCGTGCTGATGCTGACCGGGGGCGGTCCTTACCGCACCGTGGCGAGCATACCGGTGTCCGAACCGGGGCTGCATCTCGCAGCCCGACTGATCGTCAAAGTGTCGGCCATCGTGCTGCTGGTCGCCACCCTCTTCGCCACCGCGCCGATTCACCGGACCATGGCGGCGCTGCAACGATTACGCCTGCCGTCGGTCCTCGTGCAGTTGATTTACTTCTCGTATCGCTACGTGTTCGTGTTCGCGGACGAGTCGGCCAGGATGCGGCAGGCTTTGGCGGCGCGGGGCTGGTCGGGCCGCTTCGATCGCCACGCGTTCTCCACCGTCGGTCAATTCGTCGGCAATCTGCTCGTGCATTCCGTCGACCGGGCCGAGCGCGTCCAACAAGCGTTGTCGGCCCGCGGGTATGACGGAACGTTTCGTACGACGTCGGCCCCGCAAACGAGGGCGACGGACGTGTTGAAATCGCTGGCTTTGGCCGGTGCGGGCGGAGCGTTGGCGGTCATGGAAGTGGTGAGTGGTTCGGGATGAGGGATGAGGGATGAGGGATGAGGGATGAGGGATGAGGGATGAGGGATGAGGGATGAGGGATGAGGGATGAGGGATGAGGGATGAGGGATGAG
>Ga0299906_10000723_pt1 | contig 29562 bp, 21 predicted proteins | sample RVTome_14_FD_200259 | JGI IMG/M metagenome (GOLD analysis project Ga0299906, IMG submission 200259) | Soil microbial communities from uranium-contaminated site in the Upper Colorado River Basin, Wyoming, United States - RVT145D125 (version 2) ...
GGTCGGTCTTCAGCCAGGCGCGCTGCTTCTCCCCGACCATGAACGGCGACCCGTTCGGGTTGTCCAGGCCGGCCATCTCCAGCATGCGCTGCTCGGCGGTCGGCCAGCGCTCGAAGGTCCACTCGTGGTGGGTGAGGATGCTGTTGAGCACCACGAAGTGGACGCCCTTGTGGTCGAAGCTGTAGTACTGATCGCCGTACAGCTCCGACCAGTACTCCCCGAGGTCGAGGTAGTAGTCGTGCTCCCCCATGACGCAGTACATCTTGTAGCTCAGCTTGGAGAGCAGCTCGGCTCCGTGGTCGAGCTCGGGCTTCGTGCCGAGCTGGGCCAGGTCGCCGCCGAACACCACGAAGTCGGGCTTCGGCCGGAGCAGGTTCGTCTCGGCGACGGCCCGGATCAGACCCCGGTCCCAGTTGCGGACGAACTTGTCTCCCTTGATGTGCTGGATGTGGGAGTCGGAGATGTAGGCGAAGGTGAAGTCCTGGCTGGAGTCGGCGAAGGCCAATCTCACCATGCTCAGGGGCATGGTGCCCACCACGGCGGCGGCACCCGCTCCCCTCAGGAAGCTGCGACGGTCGTTCGATAACCCGGTCATCGTCCTCCCTCCTTCGGGGCGCCGGCGGACTGCGCCAGCTTCGCGTACTCGGGGCTGGTCAGGGACTCCATGAACGCCACGACGTCGGCGATCTCCGCGTCGGTCAGGCTGAGGGGCCGGATCCCTCCGCTCAGGAAGTCGTTCACGGGGTCGCCCTCGTTGGTGACGCCCCCGAAGTTGTAGTGCTTCATCACGTCCTCGAGGGTCGCCAGGCTGCCGTCGTGCATGTAGGGGGCGGTCGCCGCGACGTTGCGCAGCGTCGGCGTCTTGAAGGCCCCCAAGTCGTCGAAGCCGCGGCTGACGGCGAAGCGGCCGAGCTCCGAGGTGCGCTTGTCGGTGAGAACCTTGACGTCCACGTCGGCCTGCCTGACGTCGGCCTCGATGAAGGCCGTGGCCAGCTCGGGGGCATCGTCCTGGATGTCGTTGATCCCCACGCCGATGTTGTGGAAGCGGTTGTCGGTGAAGAGCGCCTGGGTCTCCTCGATCAGGTGGCAGGAGACGCAGCGCCCCTTGTTGACGAACAGCTCGAAGCCGCGCTTCTGTGCGTCGGTCAAGGCGTCCTCTTCGCCGGCGAAGTAGTAGCGGTCGAAGGGCGAGTTCCCGGCGACCTGGGTGCGCTCGAAGGCGGCGATCGCTTTCGTCACCTCGGCCATGGTGATCGACTCCGGGCTCCTGCCGAAGACCGCCTGAAAGGCGGACGCGTACTCGGGCTCGCTCCTCACGACCTTCAGGATCGGGTCGTGGGTCTCGAGGGCCATCTCCACCGGGTTGAGGAAGGGGTGCAGGGCCTGGTCCTCGAGGCTGGGCGAGCGCCCGTCCCAGAACATCGTCTCGAAGTACGCGGCGTTCACCACGGTGGGGGCGTTGCGCGTGCCGGTCAGCTTCTCGATGCCCTCGGAGACCGAGAGTGGGCTGTCCGTGAAGGCCTTGTCGGCGGCGTGGCAGGTCGCACAGGCGACCTCCCCGGTGCTGCTGAAGCGCTCGTCGTTGAACAGCTTCTCGCCGAGGGCGATCTTCTCCGGCGTCTGGGGGTTGTCCCCGGGGATCGGCACGGGCGGGAGGCCGAGGGGCGGGGACTGGTCCGCGGCCATGGCGGCGGCGGAGAGCGCACCCACGGCCAGGAGTGCGAGGCTCGCGAGTCTCATGACTTGTCCTCCAGTTGTCGGCAGCGACGACAGATGCCGCGGAGCTGCACCCGGAAGTCCCGGACCTCGAAGCCGAAAGCCGAGGTGTCGGGAATCGACAGGCGGTCGAGGGCTTCGTCCGAGATGTCGATCATCGAGTCGCAGCGCATGCAGACGAGGTGGTGGTGCGGCTCGGTGCGAGAGTCGTAGCGCACGACGCGCCCCGGATGGCAGGCCTTGCTGAGCAGACCCCTCCGACACAGCTCCTCCAGCGTCCGGTACACGGTGGCCCGGGCGATGCCCGGATGCCGCACCGCCACGACCTGGTGGATCTCGTCGGCGGTCGGATGGGTCTCGAGCTCGAGAGCCGCTTCCAGGATCACCCGTCGCTGCAGCGTGAAGGGCAACCCGGCGTCCCGGCACAGGCGCTGGAACTCTTCGAGGCGATCGGCCTTGGTGGTGGTCTGCTCCACGAGGGTCGGATGAAGCTCCGCAGGATTCGAGTGAGATATTGTCTCATCCGAGACTTGATGTCAAGTGGAGCGGGGACGCAGCGCGACTAGCCTCCTCCGGCCAGGCCGCGATTGGCGTAGCCCGGCCGCACCGGGCAGGGCGAAGTCCACCAGCGCGATGTCGGGGCTCTCGGCCCGGGCACGCAGCAGCTCGCTGCCGTCCCCCACCCGGGCGACGACGCTCAGCTCGGGCTCGGCCTCGAGGATTCGGGCGATGCCGTCGCGGAGCAGGGGCTGGGCGTCGGCCACCAGGATCCGGACGCTGCGCTCGGGGCGGCTCGCGGCCACGCGTTTGCCCTCCGTTCACTCCGGCGACCGGGAGCCTGCCGTCGGATTCACCGGCGCCGGACGAAACCGGGACGCCGCCGTTCTTATCATGGCTTAAGATGATCGGGAGGGCCGGGTCGCGGGCGATCCGGTGAGGTGGGCGTGGCGCTCAAGGGGCAGCCTTCACAGGGCGGCGACGGCGGAAGGGTCGCGGAAGCGGGCCTCTCCGAGGCCGAGCGCCGCCTGCTGCGCAAGCTCACCCGCCCCCCCGACTCGCGGCGGACGAAGTCCGAGCGGCGCAACCGCTCCTGAGGGGTCGCCCGCCCCGCTGGCGGAGTCAGGGCAAGCTTGCGGACCAGGCGCTGGTGTCGCCGGTCTCGAAGCCGTCGTCGAACAGGCCGGCCTCTGGGAGGCAGCCCGGGCTCGCGAGGTTGCGCGCGGCCACGAAGGAGCTCATCCGCGACGCGACCCGGTCGGGATCCGTGCCGTAGGGGTGGCCGGTTCCGAAGCTGGGCCCGACGTTCGCCATCCCGCCCGGCAGCAGATGGCAGTAGCTCATGAGCGTCCCGCAGCCCTGCCCCGGCCCCGGGCAGCCCGAGGGCAGGCTCCCCGCGCCGGCGTAGCACCCCTCCTCGGCGCCGTAGCATGCGTCCACGGGGGATGCGCCGCCGATCCCGGCGTAGCAGTGGGTGTGGGGGGAGTCGAAGTTGTGGCCGATCTCGTGCTGCGTGACGACCACGTCCCAGACCACGCTCGGGTTCTCGAGGTCGAAGTTCCCGTCCAGGGTGCCGCTGTAGCCGTAGTCACCGCCGTAGTTGTCCACCGCGGGCGCGAGCGAGCAGCCGGCTCCGCTCACGTTCACGTTGAACGGGCCGCCGCACAGAGTGCCCAGCCACGCCACCCCGCCGCCGTTGCCTTTGCCGCTCAGGAAGTGCGCGAAGCTCCGGGAGACACCCGAGCGGTTGTCGTTCCAGAAGCGCCCGAACTCGAGCATGCCGCACGTGGTGGAGAACTCCTGCCAGGGGTCGGCGCTCGTGGAGTGGATGGAGAGGTGGCTGACGGTGAGCTCCGTCGAGATCTCGTGGGCGTAGGTGGATGAGGCGTACGCGATCAGGTCCAGGGCGTAGTCCGCGGCGTCGGTGGCGTTCCCGAACAGCTGGTAGTACTCGAAGTCGCTCTCGATGCCCACCTGCGCGGAGTACACCCCCGCCGCTGCAGGGGCCGGGGCCGGGGCCGAGAGCAACCCGAGCTGCTCGAGCTGCTGCCGGGGAGAGACGAGCCGATCGGCCTCGCAAGCGAAGTCGCGCTCGGCGAAGGCCCGTTCCGCCACCGGCTCGGTGCGCGGCGCAGCGAGGGCCCTTCCTCCCGAGCGGTTGCTCAGGATCCAGTAGCGGCCGGCCCCGGCGAGTATCCCCCGCAGCTCGCCGTTCGCCCTCTGGCTCAGGTAGAGCCGGGTCCCGTCGTCGAGGCGGCCCCGGAAGTAGCGGTTGTCGGGCGCCGGCAGCGAGCGCGTTTCCCCAGGCGCGGGCCCGAAGCGCTCGACGATGCGAGCCCCCGGGGCGAGTACCTCGAAGCGCTCCAGCCGGGCGGGCTGCAGCGGAGTGCCTTGGCGTGCCACGCCCCGCAACCGCAGCGTGCCCCCGACGGGCACGCTCCTGAGGTCCGCGGCGAGGGACGCCGCGCCGAGAGCGGTCTCCCGCTCCTGTCCGGTCGCCCCGGGGGCGACGGCGGCGGCGAGGGACAGCGCCGCCGCGGCGGCGCGGCGGGCACTGCGGCCTGGCAAACGGCGGGACATCCGACCACGGTACGGTACAGCTCGGGTCGCAGCGGTGAGAGGGGTCACCGGTGAGACGGCCCCGGGTGGGCAGCGGCCACCCGGGCTGCCGCCTGTGGGAATAGAATCGGGCATCGCTCCGGATCCGAGGACCGGCTCGCTCGATGCCCGAACCACGAGAGCTCACCGAGCTCCTGCTGCGTTGGAGTCGCGGGGAACGCGAGGCCCTCGAGGCTCTGCTCCCCGCGGTGTACCACGAGCTGCGCCGGGCCGCCCGCGCGAAGCTCGCGCGCGAGCGGTCGGGTCACTCGCTGCAGCCCACGGATCTCGTCCACGAAGCCTTCATGCGCCTCGAGGGCTACGAGAGGATCTCCTGGCAGAACCGCGCGCACTTCTACGCCGTGGCGGCGCGGGTGATGCGGCAGGTGCTCATCGACCGGGCCCGCAAGCGCCGTGCGGTCAAGCGCGGGGGCCCGGAGCGCACCGTGACCCTGACCGACTCGGGCTCGCCGACGCAGAGCCAGGACGTGGACGTGCTGGCGCTGCACCAGGCCCTGACCCGGCTCGGGGAGCGCGACCCGCGCCAGTGCGAGGTCGTGGAGCTGCGCTACTTCGGCGGGCTGAGCCAGGAGGAGATCGCCGCGGTACTGGGCGTCTCGGTCCCCACGGTGAAGCGCGACTGGCGCGTGGCCAAGCTCTGGCTGCGGCGGGAGCTGGCGCCCTCGGGCGCCTGACGGCCGGGCCCGGGGGACGTCTCCAGTGGACGGGTCTGGGCCACGCGCATCGCGAGCCGGCCGTAGCGGGGGTCGCCCCGGAGCGGATCCAGCTCGGGATCCGAGCCGAGCATCACCATGAGCGGCGCGCGACGGTCGAAGGCCCGCTCCAGGCTCGCGAAGGCCTCGTCGGCCCGCCCCAGGGCCGCCTGGACCAGCGCCAGGTGGTACGGGTCCGGACGGCCCTCGGCCGCGCGCTCCTCGAGGGCGAGGCGCCGGACCTCGCGAGCCTCGCGAAGCCCGACCCGCTCGCTGTGTGTCGTCGCGTCCCCGGACAGACGCTCCGCCGCTGTCGCGGCGCAAGCCAGGGCCTGCGGGTAGCCCGGCTCGATCAGCAGGGTGCGCCGGCAGGCGGCCGCGGCCTCGCCGTAGCGGCGGGCCCGGAGCAGCACCCAGCCGACGTCGCAGTTGGCCTCGGGCGAGACCGGGTCGAGACGGCGCGCCCTGCGGATCGCCGCGACGGCCGCCTCGGGCCGGCCGCGGGCGATCCAGTGCCAGGCGTCGTCGTGCTGGGCGCGGGCCGAAGCGGCGTCGAGCTGGAGCGCGCGCTCGAGCGACTCTCCCGCCCGCGCGGGATCCCAGCCGTGCCACAGCTCGATCAGACCCAGCATGTGGTGGCCGTCCGCGAGCCGCGGCTCCAGCTCGATGGCCCGCCGCGCCGCCGCGTGGCCCCGCCGCACCCCGTCGAGGCTCCCGGAGCCCGTGGCGAAGCGCAGGCGGTGCTCGACATCGGCGAGCGCCGCCCAGGCCCTCGGCTCCCGGGGCTCGCGCTCGACCAGCGCCCCGAGCAACGCCCGTGCCCGGGACAGGCTGTCGGGATCCCCGCGCAGCAGCAGGGCCCGGGCGGTGTGGAGATCCTCCGGCGCCGCGCCGAGGCGGGGACCCGCCGGCAGGCCCTCTGGCCCGGGGACCAGCTCGCGAGCCAGCGCGTCGGCGACGCGCCGGGTGACCTCCTCCACGAGGGCCAGGTCCCCCCCGAACTCTCCGTCCACGCGCTCGCTCCAGAGCTGGCTCCCGTCGCTCGTCCGCACCAGCCGGGCGTCCACCCGCGTCCGGCTCCCCTCGCGCCGCACGCTGCCTTCGACGGCCAGCTCCACGCCCAGCTCCCGGCGCACGTCGGCCAGGTCCCGGGGAGAGGGGTAGCGGCGGACGGAGGTCCGCGCGATCACCCCGAGCCGGCCCGGAGCGAGCCGTCCGAGGGCGGTGTTCAGCTCCTCCCCGAGCCCCTCGGCAAGCGACTCCGCCTCGGGCCCGGACTCGAAGGGCAGGACCGCCAGGATCACGCGCTCGGGATCGCGGTTGCCGGAGCTGACCGCGGTCCAGCTCGCCAGCGCGGCGACCGCGAGCAGCGCCGCGACGCGCAGCCGCGGGAACGACCTCCGCGGCGGGGCCGGGGACGAGCCGCCCTCCACCGGGGCGACGAAGCGATAGCCGCGACGCGGCACGGTCTGGACGTAGCGCGGCGTCTCGGCGTCGTCCCCGAGCGCCGCGCGCACCCGGCGCACGCAGAAGTTCAGGCCCCGGTCGAAGTCCACGTGCGTCCCGTCGTCCCACAGGACGCGGCGCAGCTCGTCGCGGCCGACGGCGCGACCCGGGTTCTCCGCGAGGTGGGCGAGCAGCCTCAGGGGCTGCGGCTGGATCCGGAGCCGCCGCCCCGCCCGCCGCAGCTCCCCCGCGGTCCGGTCCAGCTCGAAAGGACCGAAGCGAAGCACGGCCGCCGGCCCGGGAGCGAGGTTGCCCACGGCCCCTAAGATGTGGCAGGCGGACCCGAGAGTCCAATCGCAGCCTGCTGACAAGGGCCTCCAAGTCGCTCGTTCTCAGGGGGCTGGCCGCTCACCCACAACTCACGCCGCGCCGCCTGGCCGGACGCAACGCTCCTCCGCAGATTCGGCCATGGAAGGGGCCGCCGGCCCCGGGGAGGTTGCGTGCTCGAAGACCTGCGGGAAGCGTGGCGCCGCCTGCGTCGGCCACGCGGTACGGCCGGGATCACGGTCCTGGTGCTGGCCCTGGGCGTGGCGGCGGCGGTCAGCGTGGCCAGCGTGGTGAAGGAAGTCCTGCTGCGGCCGCTCCCCTACCCGGAGCCCGAGAGGCTGGTCCGGCTGTACGAGTCCAACCCGGATCTCGGGCGGCCGCTGGACGGCCCGTCCCCCGTCGACTACCTCGACTGGGTCGCCGAGGCGCGCTCCTTCTCCCACCTGGCCGCCGCCTACACCCGGCCCGCGACGCTGCGCGGGGACGGCGTTCCCGAGGCGGTGCAGGTCAGCTACGTCAGCCCGGCCTTCTTCGAGCTGCTCGGGGCTCCGGGGAGCCAGGGGCGGCTCTTCGACGCAGGCCGGGCCGGTGCCGCGATCGACGGAGCCTCCCGCTTCCAGTCGGGAGACCGGCTGGCGATCCTCTCCCGGGAGCTGTGGCAGCGCCGCTACGGGGCGGACCCCCGGGTGATCGGCCGGACCATCGACGTGGACCGGGTCCCCTGGGTCGTGGCGGGGGTGGCGCCTGCGCACCTCGACCTCCCGGTGGTCTCGACCGACCTGTGGCTCGCCTGGGACATCGCCGGGAGCTACGCCCACATGCTGAACGCACAGCGCAGCTCCGGGGCAGGACGCGACTGGAGGTTCCTGCAGGTCTTCGGGCGCCTGACCCGCGGGGTGGCGGTCTCCGAGGCCGGCGCCGAGGTGACGGCGATCGCGGCGGAGATCGCCGAGCGCTTTCCGACCACGAACGCCGGCTGGACCGCCCTCGTCGTGCCTCTGCGCGAGAGCCTGGTGGGATCGCTCCGGACCCCGCTGCTGGTGATGCTGGCCGCCGTGGCGTGCGTGCTGGGGGTGGCCCTCGCGAACGCCGCGGGGCTGCAGCTGGCGTCGGCCTCGGAGCGGTCCCGGGACCTGGCGCTCCGCTCCGCTCTCGGAGCGGCGCCTTCACGGCTCGTGCGGCAGCTCCTGGCCGAGAGCCTGCTGCTCGGGGCGGGAGGCGCGGCCCTGGGACTGCTGGTCGCGGCCCTCGCTCTGCGCCTGCTCGTCGCGCTGCGGCCCGAAGGCATCCCCCGCCTGCACGAGATCGGGCTCGACGCCGGCCTGGCGACCTCGGCGCTGGGAGCCGCGACACTCGGGGCGATGCTGGCGGCCTGGCTTCCGATCCGCCGCGCCGCGGCGGCGGCCCCATCGGCGCTGCGGGACGGCGCCCGGGGCAGCGCCGGGGCGGGGGGCGGTCGCGTCCGATTGCGGCGCGCCCTGGTCTCGGCGCAGGCGGGGGTCTCACTGGCGCTGCTGGCGGGCGCGCTGCTGCTCACCCGGACGTTCGTGCAGCTCGCGTCGGTGAGCCCCGGGTTCGACACGACCTCGCTGCTGGTGGCGCGGATGCGCGTGGAGGCGGACGCGGCACCGTTCTACGCCCGGCTCCTCGAGAGGCTGCGCGCGCTTCCCGGGGTCGCCGGCGCCGGGGCGACCACCGCCCTGCCGCTCAGCGAGATCGGGACCGACTTCGACCGCCCCTACTGGCTCGACGGCGAGGAGCGGCTGGAGGGGCGGGCCCGGCTCGGAGACATCCGCATGGTCACACCGGAATACTTCGACGCCCTGGGGCTTCCGCTGGTGCGGGGGCGCGACTTCGACGTCCGCGACGTGCGGGGCGCGCCCCGGGTCGTGGCCGTGAGCCAGGCCCTGGCCCGCAGCGAGTGGCCGGCCGGCGACCCGGTCGGGCGACGGATCGCCATCGACTACATGGGCGGGGCCTACCTGTACGAGGTGGTCGGCGTGGTCGGCGACACCCGCTTCCACGACCTGCGGGAGTCGCCCCGCCCCGAGATCTACATCCCCCACGCCCAGAACCCCTACCTGGAGATGAACGTCGCGGTGCGCGCCGGCGGGGAGCCGGGGCTGCTGGCCTCGGCGCTGCGCCGGGCCGTGGCGGACCTGGACCCCGACCTCGCCGTGCACAGCACGGTCACGATGGAGGAGCTGATGTCCCGGCGGACCGCCCGCGAGCGGCTCTCGGCGGCCCTGCTCTCGGCCCTCGCGGGCCTCGCCGCCGCCCTGGCCGCGGCCAGCGTCTACGCGCTCCAGGCGTACCTGGTCGGGCGGCGCCGGTCGGAGCTGGCAGTACGGGTGGCGCTGGGAGCACGCGGCATGGACCTGGCGGCCCTGGTCCTCTGGGACGCGCTGCGGGCAGCGCTGACCGGAGCCCTCGCCGGGCTGGGGTTGGCCTGGGCGCTCGGGCGTGCGGCGCAGGGGCTGCTGTTCCGGGTGGAGCCCCACGATCCCCTGGCGCTCGGCGGGGCCGCGGTCCTGGTCGCCGCGCTGGCGCTGGCGGCGGCCCTGCCTGCGGCCCGCCGCGCCTCGCGGGTCGACCCGGCGGAGGCGCTGCGCTCGCAGTGAGCCCGGGAACCCCTCCCGCTCCCCTTCGTAGTATGTAGTGGGAGGTGAGTATGTCCCCGGAGCTCGCCGCGCTGATCACCGCGGGCCTGACCCTCGTCCTGGCCCGCCGTGCCGACCACGCCCGCGCCGCCTACGTCCGGACGGTGGCCACCTCCAGCCGCTCCCGCCGGCGCTGAGCCGCCGGCTCCGGCCTCAGTCGACCCGCAGTGCCTGGATCGGGTCGACCCGGGTCGCGCGCCGCGCCGGCACCCAGCTCGCGAGCAGGGCCACCGCCGCCAGGCACAGCGAGACGCCGGCGAAGGTGGCGGGGTCGGTGGGGCTGACGCCGACGAGCAGAGCGCCCGCCATGGCCCGGCCCATCGCCAGCCCGCCGCCGATCCCGAGGGCGAGGCCGATTGCGGTGAACAGCGCTCCCTGGCCGACGACCATCCGCAGCACGTCGCCGCTGCGCGCCCCCAGCGCGATCCGCAGCCCCAGCTCGCGGCGGCGCTGGCTCACCCCGTAGGAGATCACGCCGTACAGTCCCAGGCCGGCCATGGCCATGGCCGAGACGCCGAAGATCGCGAACAAAGCGATGAAGACCCGGGCGAAGTTCAGCTCCTCCCGCATGACCTGGTCGAAGGAGCGCGCCTCCCACAGCACCTGGTCCGGGTCGAGGCGGGCGATCTCGGCCCGGGCGACCCCTGCGATCCCGGCGGTGTCGGCGGAGCGCACCAGGATCGCGAGGGAACGCTCGGGACGCTGGTGGAAGGGAACGTAGACCTGCGGCTGCGGCGCCAGGGTCAGGTTCGGGTTGACGAGGTCTCCGCACACGCCCACGACCTCGCGCCAGGGATCCTCCGCGTCGTCCCCCAGACGGATGCGCCGGCCCAGCGCTCCTCCCGACAGGTAACGGCTGGCGAACGCCCGGCTCACCACGGCGACCGGCGCCGCCTCGGCACCGTCCTCCCGGGTGAAGCCGCGCCCCTCGGTGACGGGGATGCCGAGTGTGTCGAAGAAGCCCGGGGTGACGACGGTCTCGGCGGCCCAGGGAGCCGCCTCGAGAGGGCGGCCCTCCGCGCCGAGGACGGCGAGCGAGCGCGTCGTGCTCCCGTCCACCACGGGGATTCCCGCGCTGGCGGCGACGCCGCGGGCGCTCGGGGCGGCGGCCAGACGCTCGAGGAGCGCGTCCGCGAAGATCCGCAGCCGCTCCGGGTCGGGATACCGGGCCCGCGGCAGGTCGATCCGCATCGTCACGAGCTCCTCGCGCTCGAAGCCCATGTCGAGGCGTTGCAGCTCGATCGCCGCACGCACGTTCAACCCCGCCACCGCGAGCAGGATCACGGCCAGCGAGAGCTGCGCCACCACGAGAACGCTCCGCCCCCGCCCGCCCGCACCGCCCACCAAGGAGCGGCCCGCGCCCTCCTTGAGAGCCGTCGCGAGACCCTCCCCGGCGGCCCGCAGCGCGGGGACCAGGCCGAAGATGAGCGGGGTGAGCAGCGAGATGCCCGCCGTGAACAGCAGCACCCGCCAGTTGATCTCCACGAACTGGAAGGCGGGCTCGTAGGTGGAGCTGCGGATCACCCGGAGGCCTGACCAGGCGAGGATCAGACCGAGACATCCCCCCAGGAGAGAGAGCACGGCCCCCTCGGTGACGAGCTGCCGCACCAGCCGGCCACGTCCGGCCCCCAGAGCCGCGCGCACGGCCGTCTCGCGGCTGCGGGCCGCGGACCGGACCAGCATCAGGTTCGCCACGTTGGCGCATGCGATGGCGAGCACGAAGCCCACCGCGAGCGAGAGGAGCGCGATCAGCAGGTGGGTGTTCGGCCCCATCATGCCTTCGCGCATGGACACCACGCGGACGCCCCAGCCTGCGTTCGTGGCCGGCTGGTCCCGGGACTGGCGCGCGGCGAGCGCCGCCAGTTCCGCGGCCGCCTCCTCGAGGGTCGTGTCCGGTGCCAGCCGCCCGCTGACGCGCAGGTTGCGCTCCTCCCGGTCGAGGGGATCGGCGTCGGGAGCCAGCGGCGTCCAGAGCGCGACCTCGCTCAGCCCCCCGATCTCGATCGCGGGGTCCAGCACCCCGACCACCGCGTAGGGCTCGCCGTCGAGGCGCACGACGCGGCCGAGGATCCCCGGGTCCCGCCCGAACTGGCGCTCCCAGAAGCCGTGGCTCAGGAGGGCGACGCGCTCGGCGCCCGGGCGGTCCTCCTCCTGGTCGAACACGCGGCCGCGCACCGCGCGGATGTCCCAGCTCGGGAACAGGCTCGCCGTGGCCTGCGCCGCCAGGATCCGGGACGGCTGCTCCACCCCCGTCAGGTTGTAGCTGCGGTACGTCCGCGCCGCCAGCTCGGTGAGCGAGCGCACCTGGTCCCGCCACTCCAGGTAGTCGGCGTACGAGACCTGGACCCGCTCGTCGCCGCGCTCCGGGTGCGTCATCCAGAGCGAGGCAGCGGTGTCGATGTCCCGGATCGGCAGCGGCCGGAACACCACCAGGTCGGCGAAGCTGAAGATCAGGGCGTTGACGCCGATCCCGAGGGCCAGAGTGAGAACCACGATGGCGGCGAAGGAGCGGTGCCGCAGCATCTGCCGCAGGCCGTCGCGCACGTCCTGGCTCAGTCGATCCATCGCTCCTTCCCGGGAATCTCCCCCTTCTCGAGACGCCGCGGCGCGCCCCGGGGTTGGAGAGAAAAGGCAGAGGCCCCCACGCGGCTACTCGAAGAAGAAGGGGCTCGACCAGGCGGCGCCGCCGTCGGCCTGCACGGCGCGGACGTAGAGGTAGGCCCCCGAGTCGAAGGGCCCGACGCTCCACTCCCCGCTCCAGTCCAGCGCCTCCGCCGCCGCGCTCTCGACGACGCGCCCGCCGCTGACCAGGTCCACGCGCTGCAATGTCCCGGTTCCGGCGACCCGCACGCGCAGCTTGCCGCGCCTTCCCGCCTCGAGGAGGCTCCCCATCGGGCGGCCCTCCAGGGTCACCTCCAGCAGGATCCGCGGTCCGTTCGTGGCGTAGACGCGGCGGGCGCGGAGCGCCGCCCGCAGCCCCTCCCGGGACAGCTCCTCGGCCAGGATGGCGGCGAGCCCCCCGACCCCGGACTCGAGATGCGCCAGCCCGGGGTGGCCGTCGTGGCTGTCGCCGCTTCCCACGAAGCCGAGCCGGTAGCCGCGGTCCAGGGCGTCCCGGACGTAGTTGCCGGGCACCGCGCCGTAGATCGGCCCGGGTGAGTCCGGGGCCTCGCTGCTGCCGTGGACGGACGTGACCTCGGTCACGGGCTCCAGCTCCGGATCGGGGGGGATGTCCCAGTTCGTGGCGATCGGCCCGCCCGCCGAGTGGTGGGCCACGGTCAGCGCCGGCTCGCCCTCGAGGGCGCTCCAGAGCTGGCGGGGAGACTCGTAGGCCGGGTCCACGGAGCTGAGCACCCGGCCCTCGTCGGCGAAGTACAGCACGTGGCGGTGGCCGTGGACCCAGCTCGTCCACTCGTAGCCGAGCAGCGTCACGAAGCGCCCCGGCTCGTGGAACTCGCGGGTCCGGTCCTCGATCTCGGCCCACATCTCGGGGTGCTGCGAGAGCGGGCGCATCCCCCAGTGATCGTGGTCGGTGAGCGCCACCGCGTCGAGGCCGGCGACGTCCCTCGCGTAGCGGAGAAAGCCCTCGGGGGTGCCCGTCCCGTCGGAGAGCCCGGAGTGGCCGTGGAGGTCCGCCCAGTAGAGCGGCGTCCCCTCGGCCCGGACCAGGAGCGGGTTGCTCGCGGCCCGCAGCCCCGGCAGCGGGCCCTCGGCTTCCAGCCGGAGCAGGCCCGGCTCGTCCACGGTCAGCTCCAGCTCGACGCGGCCCCCTTCTCCCAGCTCCAACCGGGCCGGGATCTCCGCCGTGCCCTCCACGACGCCGACGCGCAGCGCGCCTGCGACCTCGACGCCGGCGTTCGCCGATGCGTCCAGGACCGCGGCGACGAGCCGCACGCGGTCGCCGGGTCGGGCCACGCTGGGGAGCGTGAGCACCAGCCGCGAGGGCGGGCCGGCCACCACGGTCACCCCCGGCGGATCCTCGACCAGGCCGCGGATCCCGTCGCCGTCGCCGTCCACGGCGAACCAGAAGCGCGACTCGCGCTCCGCGTAGCGGTCCGCCCGCGCCCCGGCCGGCCCCGCCCCGAAGGTCAGCGCGATCCGCTCCCCCTCTGCGAGAGCGCGCCCCGCGATCCGGACCGCGAGCAGCTGCTGGTCCACCGTCTCGGGCTCCAGCTCCACCCCCTCGGCGTCCGTGTGGACGACCGTGTAGCCGAGGGCCGACTCGCTGACGACCTGGGGTGTGCTCCAGCCCCAGAACGGGGAGATCTGGAGGAAGACGGCGCCCCCCTCGGCCACGCCCAGCGGACCCGCCTCGTAGACCAGGGACCAGCGCCCGCTCCCACCCGCGGCGACCTCTGCGGGGCCGTCGTCGAGCCACGCGCGACCGCCGCCGTCGCTGGGGTGGCGGGGCCGCTCGAGATCCTCGCGGAGCATCTGCGCGGTCTGGAGGCGAGCGCTCGGGGAGACGGAGTCGGGCTCGGGCGCGTCCCCGCTTCCGCCCCGACACGCCACGAAGGCCGCGAGCGCGAGGGCGCCCTTCGGGCTCTTCACGGGCTCAGGCTACACGGGGTTGCGGATGGGCGCCACGCTCTCAGTTGCCGCTAGCCAAGGCGCCGGCTGGAGGGCGATGGCTGCTGGCTGGCGGACCGTGCGGCGCTCCGCGTGCGGTCCTCGCTCGCCACGGCAGGGCTGCGGTCCTCCGCGGAGTCCTCCCGCCCGGCCCGCCTCCCGTTGTCGCGGCCATTCCGGACCGAGCGGGGCGAGCGGGCTCGAGGTGTGCGCTGGAGGGCGGTGGCTGCTGGCTGGCGGACCGTGCGGTGCTCAGGGGACGGCCGACGACCACATCGTGACGTCCCCGGACTCGAAGTTGTCCAGGAAGATCGGGCTCGTGGGCACGCAGTCGTAGGTCTCGGGGATGCGCGGGCCGGTGTCGACGACCTGGAAGTCGGAGATCGACACCGGCGTCGCGCCCGGGGTGAGGTCGAAGACGCGGGAGTCGATGTCCAGGTCCGCCCACTTGGTCGTCGTGTAGACGTCGCTCTCGGCGGTGAGCGCGACGTTGCCGCCGTCCGCGAGGACGATGCCGTACCGCATGAAGCTGTGCAGGATCACCCGCACCGCAGCCGGGTACTCGCTCACCGGGAAGTCGGAGCGCAACCGCAGCCGCGCCCCGTAGGGTACCGAGCCTGCGGGGCCGCTGGGACCACCGGCGTGGGTCGCGGGGCGCACGTAGAGAATCCCGTCCTCGCCCCCGAGGCTGGGGTCGCTGGCCATGCGCGGGTTGGGGAGGATGAAGCGGATCGCGTGGCCGACGTCCCCTCCCCCTGTGGCATCCCCGGCCAGCGACGCCGCGATCTCGTCGGCGTTGAAGAGCAGCGCGGACATCGGGAAGCCCGCGGCGTCGGCACTGGTGCAGTGTTCGCCGCGGCCGTCGGGGGGGTAGATCAGGCCGAGGTCCCAGATCGCCAGGCACTGCGCCTCGAGGGTGGTGGCGGAGTCCTCGGTGACGCGGTAAGCCTCGTACAGGATTCCGTCCTGCTCCACGAGCAGGTGGCAGTCCTCGTTCAGGTTGTCGCAGCTCAGGCTCGACATGCCATCGCCCTCGATCGTGGCGTTCGCCGGTACCGGCATCGAGGCGCCCTCGGCCTCGCAGTCGGGGTCGTAGTAGCCGTCGGGATGCGCCACGATGGTGCGGGCCGGGGAGCCGGCGGCGGCTCGGGCCACGCGCAGGCTGAAGTCGATCTGCATACGCCCGAAGCCGAAGCCCCCGATGCCGGCCAGGGTGGAGATCATGGTGGAGGAGTCGGGGTGGAGCGGCGCCGAGGAGACGTCCCGGTTCCAGACCGCTCCCGGCGGGAAGCGCGGCAAGGGCTCCGAGCGGGCGACCGAGGCCGCGGCCAGCAGAACCCAGACCGCCCCCGACGAAGCTCTTCTCACCGTGCCCTCCAGGGACGCCCACTCTGCCAGAACCGCTCCGCCGGCGGCGTGCTTGCGGTCACTCGGGAGGGGCGGCCACCGCCGGTCCCGGGAGGCCCCGGATCTCCCCGATCACCCGGGAGCGCTCGTAGCGTTCGGCGACCCGACGGCGGGCGGCCCCCCCGAGGCGGGCGGCCCGACCCGGATCCTCGAGCAGCTCCCGGCACGCGTCGGCGAAGTCGCGGGGGTCGTCCCGGAGCAGGATCTCCCGGCCGTCGGCCAGCTCGAGGCCCTCGGCTCCGAGCCGCGTCGAGACGACGGGCCGGCCGAAGGCCGCCGCTTCCAGGATCTTGATCCGGGTCCCGCTCCCGGCCCGGAGCGGGGCGCAGGCGACGCGGGTTCCCGCGTAGAGCTCTCCGATGTCGCTCACCGCCCCCATGAGCTCCACCCCCTCGGGAGCGCCCTCCGGCCGGAGCGCGTCGGACCCGGGACCGGCGATCCGGAGGCGCGCCGCCGGGAGCGCCTGCCGGATCCGGGGCCAGACCTCCTCCATCAGGAGGCGCGCGGCGGCGGCGTTCGGCGCGTAGCCCATCTGCCCGATGAGCAGCAGCGACGGCTCGGGGCAGTCCGCCAGAGGCTCCGGGATCTCGACGGCGTTCGGGAGCAGCTCGACCCGGGGAAGGCGCCAGCGGCGAACGAGGTAGTCCCGGTCGGGCCGCGAGCTGACGTAGCTGGTCCTGGCGGCGAGCACCGCACGGCGCTCCGCCCAGGCGAGCCCCGGGACCTGCGAGCGCACCAGCCAGCGCCGGAACGGCGAGGTCAGGACCCCCGCCTCGCGCCACGCCCTCACGTGGGGCACGTCGTCGAGGTCGAGGTAGACGGGCAGGCGAGGCCCGATGACGAGCAGCGGGAGCATCATCTCGAGCCCGAACGCCAGGACGAAGTCCGGCCGGGATCTCTCGAGGCGGTCGCGCAGCGCCGCGACCTGCTCGGCTCCGATCGCCAGCCCCAGGGCCGGCTGCCGCCGGTAGTCCAGGGGACTCAGGATCCAGCGCCTGACCAGGGAAGGGCTCACCGCGGCCCCCGGGCAGGCGTGAAGACGAACCCGGGTCTTCCACGCGTCGGCGGCCTGCGCCTCCAGGGCGGGCAGCTCTCGCCGGGCCTCGCCGCGCAGGAAGGCGAGCACCTCCAGGTCGGCGGCGCGCCCGAGGGCGCAGCCGAGCAGAGCGAAGCGCTGGTAGCGCCCCCAGAAGCCCTCCCCCGGGAGGATCGGGCTCAGGATCAGCCCGCGCAACCTCGCCGTCACCCGCGCCCCCGGCGAGATGTCACACTTGCCGTGTGAGACGGGCGCGCGTGATCGCTTACTACCTGCCTCAGTATCATCCGATCCCGGAGAACGACGCCTGGTGGGGGCGGGACTTCACGGAGTGGACCCACGTGCGGGCCGCCCGGGCCTGGTTCTCCGACCACCGCCAGCCGCGGGTGCCGGGACAGCTCGGCTACTACGACCTGCGGGAGCCGCGGACGCGGAGCGCCCAGGCGGCGCTGGCCCGCGAGCACGGCATCGAGGGGTTCGCGTACTGGCACTACTGGTTCGGCGCCGGCCGCCGCATCCTGGAGCGCCCGTTCCAGGAGGTCCTGGCCAGCCGCTCGCCGGACTTCCCCTTCTGCCTGGCCTGGGCCAACCGCAGCTGGAGCGGGGTGTGGCACGGCGCTCCCGACCGCGTGCTGGTCGAGCAGCGCTATCCGGGCCCCGGGGACGACGCCGCGCACTTCGAAAGCGTGCTCCCGGCGTTTCGGGATCCCCGCTACATCCGGGTCGAGGGGCGACCCGTGTTCCTCGTCGGCGCCCCCGGGGAGCTTCCCGACGCCGCGGCCTTCGCCGTGGCCTGGCGCTCCCTCGCAAGCCGGGCCGGCCTGCCCGGACTGTACCTGGTCGGCGCCGAGTCTCCGGGATGGAGCCCGCAGCCCGCGGGATTCGACGCGGCCGTGGTGGACAACCCGGCGACGGCCATCTCCCTGCTGCGCTGGCCCCGGGACGCCGTGCTGCACCGCCTGGGGAAGCTCACCGGGATCGACGTGGTCGCGCTCCTCGAACGTCGCCGGCGGCGGCCCCGGGTCTTTCCCTACGTGGCGGCCGCCCGCTGCGCGCTGCCCCCGCTGAACGGCGGCCCGCCCCGGCTCCCCTGCGTCGTGCCGGACTGGGACAACACCCCGCGGGCGGGCCGACTCGGAGTCGTGTGGCACGGCTCCACCCCCGAGCGCTTCGGGGCGCACCTCGGGGCCGCCCTGAGCCAGGTCGCCCCGAGGCCCGCCGAGCATCGCCTCGTGTTCCTGAAGTCCTGGAACGAGTGGGCCGAGGGCAACTACCTCGAGCCGGACTCCCGCTTCGGCACCGCGTACCTCGAGACCGTCGCCGCTCAACTCGCACCCGGGGACTGATCGCTCCTTGCGGGCGAGCCACTCCCGGCGCGCCCGGGCCTCCTCTCCTCCGGTCAGCAGGGTCAGCAGGCGGCGGCCTCTCACGGGGCCGCGTAGCCGAAACGGCGCAGCGCCGCCGCACCGACCTCCCGCAGGCTCCGGGTCTCCTGCACCGGCCTTCGGCGCCAGCGGCCGATACTCGCGGGCGCGCGCACCTCCGCCGCGATCTCGTCGGGAGCGGCCCGCCGCCCACCGACGAGGTCCCGGACGCGCGCGTAGGCCTCGCTGGGCCGGGCGCACAGGTCCTCGAATCGCACCAGGAGGTAGCGCCCCGGGAGCCGGCGCTGCCCGTAGTCCGCGGCTTCCAGGTTCACCCGCTGCCAGTAGGCGATGGCCTGCTCGATCTCGCCGAGCCGGCGCTCGGCGCGGTCGAGGACGAGGTCGCCGACCATCCGGAGCTGGTTGCGGTCGCGGGAGTAGGCCATGTCCAGACCGTCGCGTACCACGTGGACGAAGCGCAGCCCCGGGAACGCGGCGTGCCAGTAGCGCAGCATCAGGATGCTCCGCGGCACCTTGACCCCCCAGGGCCCGCTCCGCCCCTCGAGGCCGGACAGGTGCGCGCCCAGGGCCCTCTCGAAATCCGCCCGGGCCGCCTCGGCCTCGGCCCCGAGCTGGGCGCCGCTCTCCAGGTAGCGCCTCAGCCAGGCGCCGTAGAAGCGCATCACCGGCTCGGAGTCCTCGGCCTCGTTGAGCTCGGAGCCCATGAAGAGACCGGCCCGCCGCAGGAGCCGCGCCACGACGCGGGTACCGGAGCCTCCCACGGCCCCCACCAGGGTCGGGGCCGCCAGCCTCGCGACTGCGACCGGGGGATCCCGACTACGCCAGGAGCGCATCGAGATAGCGGCCGCCGGGGCGAGGGCGGTAGCCGAGCAGCTCCCGGGCCCGGGCGGTCGAGAGCAGGCACTCGTTCCCGCGGCTGTGATTCGGCACGTGAGGCCAGCGCTCCCGGATGAAGGCCTGGATGTCGGCGACACCCTCGGCCACCTCGCCGTCGGCGAGGTTCAGGGTGGCGCTCGCGAAGCGGTCGGGCGCCTCGAGGGCGCAGGCGAAGCCGGCCACCAGGTTCTCGAGGGAGGTGCTCACGAAGAAGTTCTCGGCCTTCCGGGAGAGGAATCCGGGATACTCGAGCCGCAGGGCGACGCTCTGCGTCCCGCCCCGCCCGGCCTGCGCCTCGAGGTAGCGCTCGACCTCGCGCTTCGCCCAGCCGTAGGCGCTCTGCCCCTCCTCGAGGGACGGACAGTGGTTCGACTCCAGGATCGGGAGCTGGTCGATCCGGACCGGGCGATGGATCCTGTAGACCTGCGCCGACGACGCGAAGACGAACTTCGGGACCCCCGCGTCCCGGGCGGCCTCGAAGACGTTCACGGAGCCCTCGTGGTTGACGCGCCGGAAGTCGTCGTCCACGGCTCCCGGCCACACCGGGTGCGGCAGCCCGGCCAGGTGGATCACGCCGTGGGAGCCGCGAAAGCGCGAGGTCAGGACGCCGCGCAGGTCGAGGATCTCGTCTCCCGATGGGCGCGGCAGCCCGGCCCGGGCGAGCTGACGCCGGGCGAGACGCTGGAGCCGGCGGATGCCATGAGCGACGGGGAGCCAGCGCCGGCCCCCGAGACCCAGGAAGCGCCGGGTGAGCAGGTCCGCCAGCGGCCCGCGGCTGCGGTCGAAGACGCGCACCTCGTAGCCCCGCTCCCGGAGCCCCTGCCGGAGCAGCTGGCCGACGAAGCCGCTGCCTCCCGTGATCGTCACGGTCCGCGGCCGGGGCATCTGCTACTCCGAACCCAGGGCGGCGCGCGCGCCCCGGGGCCGCTCCGCGGCTTCGGCGCACAGCCCGACCCAGGCTTCCAGAGCCCGGCCCCACTGTGCGAGGTAGGTGTCGTCGGTGCCGGCCAGGGACCGGGCGGCCGAGGCCGCGCACTCGGAGATCGTGCCGCCCCGGACGCCCAGCTCCGAAAGCACGCGCCAGTACCGCGGGTTGGCGCCGACACCGGGGGCTTCCTTCACGAGACACTCCTGGAGGTCGCTGGCCCGCTCGTGGGTGACCCAGGGCTCGCCGAGGCTGATGCGGTCCCCGGAGCGGGCGAAGATGCGCTGCATCAGCAGGCCGGCCCAGATGTCGTCGAAGCGCGAGTAGGGCGAGCCCTCGCCCATCAGGGGAAAGTAGAGTGCCGGCAGCACACGGCTGCGGAACGCCAGGTTCATCCCCGAGAGCGGGAAGACCTGCTCCGGTGGGACCAGGCGCGTGCCCGGACGGGGCAGGAACGCGCTCAGGATCTCCGCGCCCGCCCCCTGCCGCTGCAGAGCGAGAGCCTCGGCGGCGGCCAGGTCGGGGACACCGCGCCACAGCCCCATGTTGAGCGCGACCGGCGGACCGCCGCCCCGCAGCTCGGGCGCTTCCCCGGGCAGGCCCCGGACGCTCAGCCCGTCGACCGACGAGATCCAGCGCGGGGCGGAGGCGAGGCGCTCGAGGTGCGCCGGCACGAAGCCCCCCGCCCCCCACGGCTCGCTCGGGTAGCAGTCGTCGTCGAGGGTGATGACGACCTCGGCACCCCGGTCGACGGCGCGCAGGAAGCCGAAGCTGCGGCAGGCGGAGTCGCGCCTCGTGAAGATCCACGAGCGGTCGCCGCAGAGACCCGCGTAGTCCTCCCAGCAGTAGACCCGGGCACCCGGCCACTCGACCCGACACTCGCCTCGGGGCCCGTCGTACACCACCACCACGTCGTCCCAACCGGCCCCCTCCCAGCGAGCCCGGAAGCGAGCCAGGCAGTCGGGGCGGTTGGTGGGGACGACGAGGGCGGTCCGGGGCTTCACACGATCTCCTTCCAGCTCGCGGGGACCGGCTCGAAGTGGTAGAGGTCGTCGCCGAACTCCCCGAAGAACCAGCGCTCGAGCCGATCGGGGTCGGTGATGCGGTTCTGACCGCCGCGGTTCCGCTCGACGTCCAGCTCGGACCACCTGCGGGACGCGGTCTCCAGGGCTCTCGCCCGGCAGCTCTCGAAGTCCACGCGGTGCAGGTGGAGCAGCAGCAGGTCGGGGCTGGGCTCCGGGAGACGCACCGGGCCATCCTCGACCAGCTCGTGGAAGCCCAGGGTCCACCCCAGGGGACGGCGGGCGAGGAGCGGCTTCGAGTAGCTCACGCTCCTGCGGCAGCGCCGCCGCTGCGCCAGGATCGGCCTCGACCAGTCCAGGGCGGCCTCGCCCTGCCGGGCGTCGTGCACGATCTCGTAGCCCGTGCAGCGGAGCACCTCGGTGTCCCCGGCTGCGAAGGCGCGCACCAGCTCCCCCAGGCCGCCGGGCACGCGCTCCGGAGCCGGCGACACGATCTCGTCCACCTCGGCGAAGAGCACGCACTCGTAGCTTCCCAGGAGGAAGGCCTGAAAGCTCTGCACGGTGTCCCGGAGCCACTCGTGGTCGAAGCTCTCCATGCGGTGCACCGGCACCCTGTTGAAGGGGCGCATCGCCTCCAGGGTGCGCTGGTCCTGGCTGTCGTGGTCGAGGACGAACACGTCCTCGGGTGCGAAGTGGCGGCGGTAGTAGCCCGCCCATACCGGAAGGAACGCGGGCTCGTCCTGGACGATGGTGAAGACCGCTCCCGGCCGCTTTGCGCTGCGCTGCCGGACCGGTGGTGGCGGGGCGCGGCGGCGCCAGGGAAGCCTCAGGACCCTTCACTCCGCGCCGGAACTAGAATCGCTCCTGAACCGTGGATCGAAGCTCCAGGGAAGGGGACCGAGGCGAGGGACGCGCTCACCGCCTCACTCTGATCGCCCTGGCCGGCTCCTGCACGCTCCTCGCCCTATCGCTCCTCATCGGCGCCGCCTCCTTCTACAGCATGTGGCAGGCGAGGGCCAACTGGGAGATCGACAGCTCCGGGGCCCCCCTGACCGTCTTCGACCCCGCAATCGGCTTCGTGTCGCCTCCCGGCGCCACAACCGTGCGACGGCATCTCCACGGCGTCGAGTACAGCTACCATCGCGACGCCCGCGGCGCCAGGGTCGGCTCCCCTGACGCCAGCCGTCCGGTCCGAGTCGATCTCGTGTTCGTGGGCGGCTCCTTCACCCTGGGCCGGGGCGTGGAGCACGAGGAGAGCTTCCCGGCCCTGGCCGCTCGCGACCTCGGCCTGTCCGCGGCGAACCTGGGCATCGGCGCCTACGGCACGGTGCAGTCGCTGCTGCTGCTGGAGAGGAACGCGGACCTGGCCCGGTCCGTGGTCGTCTACGGCTTCATCGAGCCCCACCTGCGCCGCAACCTCTCCGCCTGCGCCCCTTCCTACTCCCCTCACTGCGTTCACGTCCCGTACGTGGACTTCGACGACGACGGCCGGCCGTTCCTTTGTCCGCCGTCTCCCGGAGCCGCGGCGGACTGGGCGAGGAACGAGCGGTTCCACGCGGCTCTCCCGGCTCACCCCATCGGGCCGGCCAGCCTCCGGGCGGGGCTCGACCTGTTGCTGCGCCCGCTCCGGTCGGGCGCACCCCCCGGCCCACCCCGCGACGCCCGTCGCGACGAGGCGAGCATGCGGCTGCTGCTGCCGCGCATGAGCGAGGCGGCCGCGAGGGGTGGGGGGCGGCTCGTCGTGGTCTACATCCCGGACCTGCGCGATCCGGGCCGGCCGCTACCCCCGGCGCTCGCTGCGGCGCTGCCCCCCGGCGCGACCCTCGTGGACGTCTCGGCGTGGCTCCGGGCCAGGCCGGCTTCCGAGCCCCTGGTCCTGCCCGGCGGTGACGACCACCCCAGCCCCGCCGGACACCGCGCTATCGCCGCGGCCCTGGCCGCCGGGCTGCGGCGCTGAGCCTCCAGGGACCGCTACTCGGCGGGCGGCGTCTTGACGGGATCCGCAGGGCGCTCGGGCAGCCGCCTCGGCTCCGCGTCGATCCTCCTCAGGATCTCCTCGATGGCCCGCTCGAGCTGCGGGTCGCGCCCGGCGATGATCGCGGGAGGCTCGTTGTCGACCTCGACGTCGGGGCTCACCCCTTCTCCCTCGATCACGTACTCCCCGGTCGCCGAGTTCGTGCTGAACTCGGGCACGAACACCATCCCCCCGTCCAGGAGCGGGCCGCGGTCCGTGATCCCCACGACGCCTCCCCAGGAGCGCTTCCCGATCAGGGGCCCGAGGCCGGCCTCGCGGAACATCGCCGGGAAGATGTCCCCGTCCGAGGCCGAGGTCTCGTTCAGCAGGCAGACCAGGTGGCCGTGGAACACCGCGTCGGGGTAGGTGTCGGCTTCGTCGCTGGTGCGCCCGAAGCCCGTGCCCAGCAGCCGCCGCCCGAGGCGCTCGACGATCCACTGCGAGACGTTCCCGCCGCCGTTGCCCCGCACGTCGACGATCAGGCCTTCCCGGTCGAGCTGCGGGTAGAACCATTTCACGAACTCGTAGATGCCGTCGCTGCCCATGTCGGGGAGGTGCAGGTAGCCGACGCGCCCGCCGCTGGCCTCCTCGACTACCCGGCGCCGACCCTGGACCCAGTCCAGGTAGCGCAGCCTGCTCTCGTCGGTCACGGGGAGGACGGACACCTCCCGCGACCCGTCCAGGTTCGGCTGGGCGCCCACTGTCAGCTTCACGGGGGCCCCCGCCCGGTGGCGCAGCAGGGCGTACGGGTTGTCGAGGGGCCCGAGCTCGCGGCCGTCGATGGCGAGCAGATACTCCCCCTCCCTCGCCGCCACCCCGACCTCCGCCAGAGGCGCCCGATAGGCGGGCTCCTCGTTGTGACCCCGGAAGATCCGCGCGAAGCGGTAGCGCGCCGCAGGGGCGTCCAGCTCCAGGTCGGCACCGAGCAGGCCGACCTGCGCGCGTTCCGGGACCTCCCAGTCGCCGCCCTGGATGTAGGCGTGCCCGACGCTCAGCTCCGCGATCATCTCCCCGACGACGTAGTTGAGGTCCGAGCGGTGCGCCACGTGCTCCAGCAGCGGCTCGTAGCGGGCCCGCAGCGCCTCCCAGTCGTAGCCGTGCATGTTCGAGACGTAGAAGAAGTCCCGGAAGCGCCGCCACACCTCGCCGAAGATCTGCGTCCACTCCTGCCTCGGCACGCGGTCCACGACCAGCCCCGCCGTGGCGACCTCTTTCCTCGACTCCTTCCCCTCGGGCTTGGCGTCGTAGCGGGCGAAGCCCGAGGCGTGGCGCACGAGGGCGCGCTCCCCGTCCCGGGAGAGGGCCCAGCCCTGGACGTCCTCCGCCAGCGTCGACGCCTCGCGCTTCTCCATGGAGAAGACCAGCAGCTCCGGCTCCCGGGCCGCGTCGCGTCCGTAATAGGGTGCCCCGCTACGCACGTAGAGCAGGCGCCCCTTCGCCGCGGCCAGAGCGGAGTAGTTGTCCGCCTCCACCGGGACCCTGGCCACCCGATCCTGGATCCCGTCGAAATCGATTGCGACCGGTGGCGGAGGCCCCTCGCCGTCTCCCGCGTCTTCTTCTTTCTCCTTCCCTTTCTTCTCCTTGTCGAGGGACACCTCGTCGCTCTCCGGGGGAAACGGATGAGGGACGTCCGCTCGCAGCGCGAGGGCGTAGATGCCGTGACCGCGGCTCGCGGCGAAGTTCCACTCCACCTGGGAGATCTGCGGCGCGAACTCGCGGTCGCTGAGGAAGAAGAGGTAGCGCCCCTCGGGATCCCAGGCCGGCGTGTGCTCGTCGAACAGCTCGGTGGTCACGAGCCGGGACTCGGGATCGTCGCCGCCGCCCCAGACGTAGATCGAGCTGCTGCGGCGCGACGCCGTCATCGCGAAGGCCAGCCAGGCGGAGTCGGGAGACCAGGCGTACTCGGTGATCTGGTTGCGGCTGTCGTCGGCGACCTGCACCAGCGAGCGCCCGGCCAGCTCCACAACGAAGAGCCGCCCTTCCTTGTCGGAGAAGGCCAGGCGCTTCCCATCCGGCGACCACTCGGGTGCGTAGCGCAGCATCGCGCCGTCGCTCGTGAGCCGCTCCGGCTCCCCCGAGCCGTCCTGGTCGACGAGGTAGATCTCGTCCTCGCCGCTCCGGTCCGAGACGAAGGCGACACGGCGGCCGTCGGGGGACCAGCGCGCCCATTTGTCGTGGGCACCCGAGGAGCGGGTCAGGTTGCGGGTGGGCCCCTTCTCGATCGGCGCGCTGAAGACGTCCCCCCGGGCGACGAACAGCGCTCGCTGCCCGTCCGGGGACAGCCCGAAGTCCTCGATCTCTCCCTCCGCCGAGACCCGCCCCGGGCGCGCGGAGAGCCCGTCGTCGGGAACCGCGATCGGGACCCTGCGGCTCGCGCCGCTCGCCGCGTCCAGGAGCTGCAGCTCGCCCCCCAGCTCGTACACCACGCGGCCGGTGGCGTCCGCGCTGGGCCAGCGCACGTCCCACAGCGCGGACTCCGTCAGTGCGGTCGTCTCCCGGGTCGCGACGTCGTACGCGTACAGGTTCAGCACCCCGCTGCGGTCCGAGGCGAACAGGATCCGCTCCCCCACCCACATCGGGTCGCGGTCGCTGCGCCGGTGCCGGGTGACGTTCTCGGCCGTGCCCGCGTCCAGGTCGAAGATCCACAGATCCTGGGCCCAGCCGCCCTCGTAGCGCTTCCAGGTCCGGAAGTCCCGGAACAGCGGCGAGTAGGCCACGCGCCGGCCGTCCGGAGCGAAGTCGCCGGCGCCCGCCGGCATCGGCAGCGCCCGGGGCAGGCCCCCCGCGACGTTCACGACATAGAGGCGGCTGTCTCCGACGTCGAAGCCCTCCCGGGTCGAGCGGAACAGCACCCCGCCCCCGTCCGGGGTCCAGCCGTAGACCTGGTGGTCGTAGCCCCAGCGGGGCGCCATGGGCCCCCGGGCCGGGTAGAACGTGAGCTGTCGCGGCGCGCCGCCCTCCACCGGGATCACGTAGACCTGCTCGTCGCCGTCGTACTGCCCGGTGAAGGCGATGGACCGGCCGTCGGGGGAGAAGCGGGGAAACAGCTCCTGACCGGGGTGCGCCGTCAGGCGCCGCGCGCTCCCGCCGCTGGCGGGAGCGAGCCACAGGTCGCCGGCGTAGCAGAACGCCACGAGCTCGCCGTGGACGTCGGGAAAGCGGAGCAGCTTCGTCTGAGCGGAGGCCGGTCCGGCCAGGCACAGGGCCAGGCCGACCGCCCAGAGCAGGTGGCGGGGGTGTCGCATGCTGGAGTCTCCGAGCTCGAGGGCCGGCGGGCCCGGCGGCGCCGAGGCGAGAGGACCGGCCGAGATGCGCCGAGTCTACTCCGCGCCGCCGTGGGGCGCACTCCCGGCCCGCCCGGCCGTTGTAGGCTGCGGCGGTGAACTCCCGGTGCCGCGGCCTCCTCCGCCGCACGGCGCGGCTGCTCCTGGTGCCGCTCGCAGCCGCCGTCGCCCTCGCGGCCCAGCCCCGCCCCGCCGACTCCACCCGCCGCATGGCGGAGCGGCTGGCGGTCCTCGCGCAGCGGCCCATCGAGCAGGTGGAGGTTCCGGGGGCGCTCTTCCTCGCCAACGCGCCGTGGAGGATACCGGCCTACCGGGACGAGCTGAGCGCGGCGGCGGATCCCCGGGACCAGATCCGGCTCCGGCTCGGGCTGGCGCGACAGCTGCTCTGGGACGGCCAGACCGCGCCGGCCCTGGAGGAGATCGCCGAGCTGACCCGGATCGCCGGGGACCGGAGCCGGTTTCCGCGGCTGATGGGAATCGTGCAGCCGCTGGCCGCGGTCGCCCACCTGCGCCTCGGCGAGCAGCGCAACTGCCTCGCCGAGCACAACCCCGACTCCTGCCTGTTCCCGATCCGCGGCCCGGGGCGACACTCCCAGGCGGCCGGCGCCCGGGAGGCGGCCCGCATCCTCGGAGAGATCCTCGCCTCGGAACCCCAGGACCTCGGCTCCCGCTGGCTCCTCAACCTGGCCCACATGACGCTGGGCACGTACCCGGAGGGCGTCGCTCCCGAGCTGCTGCTCGGGCCGGAGCTGTTCGAGTCGGAGCACGACCCGGGCCGCTTCCACGACGTGGCGGCCGAGGCGGGTGCCGACGCGGTCGGCCTCGCGGGGGGCGTCGTGCTCGAGGACCTGGACGGCGACGGGGACCTCGACCTCGCGGTCAGCTCCTGGGGCCTCGGAGACCAGCTCCGGATCCTGGAGAACGACGGAAGCGGCCGCTTCGTGGACCGCACCGCCGCGGCGGGGATCGCCGGCGAGGTGGGCGGCCTGAACCTGAGCCACGCCGACTACGACGGCGACGGGGACGCCGACCTGCTCGTCGTCCGGGGCGGGTGGCTCGGCGAGGCCGGAGAGCATCCCGACTCGCTGCTCCGGAACGAGGGCGGCCTCTTCTTCGTCGACGTGACCGAGCCGGCCGGGCTGCTCGACTTCCACTCCGGTCAGACGTCGGCCTGGGCGGACTACGACAACGACGGCCACCTGGACCTGTTCGTCGGCAACGAGACCCGCGCCGGAACCGGCCACCAGCCGTGCCGGCTCTACCACAACGACGGCGACGGCACGTTCACCGAGCGGGCCGGGGAGCTGGGCCTGGCCGAGCTGGGGGCGGCGAAGGGCGCCGCCTGGGGGGACTACGACGGCGACGGCCTCCAGGACCTCTACGTGTCGCGGCTCGGCGAGCCGAACCTGCTGTTCCGCAACGCGGGGCGCGGCCCTGGCGGGCGCTGGCGCTTCGAGGAGCGGGGCGCGGCCGCGGGAGTGACCGAGCCCATCGCCAGCTTCCCTACCTGGTTCTGGGACTACGACAACGACGGCCGGCTCGACATCTTCGTGGCCGCCTGGGACGGCTCCGCCATCGACGCGGTCGCCGCGCGCTACCTGGGCATCGAGGTCCGCGCGGAGCACCCGCGCCTGTTCCGGAACCGCGGCGACGGCACCTTCGAGGACGTCACGCGGGCGGCGAAGCTGGACCGGGTGCTGCTCGCCATGGGGGCGAGCTTCGGCGACCTGGACAACGACGGGTTCGAAGACGTCTACGTGGGGACCGGGGCGCCCGACCTCCGCACGTTGATGCCGAACCGGATGTTCCGCAACGCCGGGGGGCGCGTGTTCCAGGACGTCACCACCGCCGGCGGCTTCGGGCACCTCCAGAAGGGCCACGGCATCGCCTTCGGAGACGTGGACGGGGACGGCGACCAGGACGTGTACGCCGTCATGGGAGGCTGGTACAGCGGCGACGTCTTCCCCAACGCCCTGTTCCGCAACCCGGGCCACTCCCGCCACTGGGTGACGCTGCGGCTGCAGGGGACCCGCTCGAACCGCTCCGGGGTCGGCGCGCGGCTGACGCTGACGCTGCGCGAGGGCGACTCGCAGCGCACGGTTCACCGCTCCGTGGGAGCCGGGGGCAGCTTCGGCTCCCAGAGCCTGCAGCAGGAGATCGGCCTGGGCGCGGCCCCGCGCATCGAGATGCTGGAGGTCCGCTGGCCCGCTTCGGGCAACGTCCAGAGGTTCGAGAACGTCCCCGCGGACCGGGTCTACCGCGTGACGGAGGGGGGTAGCCTGAAGCCGCTTTCGGGCCCGCCCTGACGGGGAGCGCGAGGCCGGAGCGCCCGGAGGCCTCGTGGTACGCTGCGGCGTTGCTCATCGCGAGAGGCGCGACCACCCCGTTCCTGCTCCTGGCCCTGGCCGCCCCCGCGTCCCACGCCGCTCCAGAGAACGAGGATCCCCGGGCCGCCGCGCTCCGGGCGTTCCAGGCGGGCGAGCTGGAGCAGGCCTCGCGCCTGTGCCGGGAGTGGCTCGCGGCGCATCCCGACGACGCCGCCACCACTCACCTTCTGGGCATGGTGCAGGTGACCGGCGCCCAGCGCCTCGAGGCCCAGGGCCGTCCCGAGCACGGCGACGTCTACGCCCGCGCCCTGGACACGCTGCTGAGGGCGGAGTCCCTGGCCGCTGGGCAGCCGCTGTCGGGGCTCGACTTCGCCGTGGCCCACATCCTGATCCGGGACGGGCGCTACGCCGACGCGGAGCTCCGGCTGGAGCGCGCGCTGGCGGGCAGCCCCGGCAACGCCGCCCTGCTCGCCCGGCGGGGCCAGCTGCGCCTGCTCCTGGGGCGACTGGACGACGCAGCCGAGGATCTGTCCTCGGCGGTCGAGGCCGCCCCGCTCGACTTCAACAGCCGGGTGCTGTACGGCGAAGTCCTGTTCCGCACGGGCCGGGCGGAGGACGCACGGCTTACGCTGTGGGAGTTCCACGAGCTGTGCGAGAGCGGCCGGGCCGAGTCACCGAACCGCTGGCGGGTGCTCTCCGACGTCGCCACGTACGCCGGTGACGACCTCGAGGAGGCGCGGCGGGCCCTCGAGGAGGCGCGCCGGCTCGAGCCGGAGTGGGTACAGGGACGCGCCCGGCTCGGCGCCGTGTACTACCGGCTCGGGGAGATGGAGTCGGCGCGGACCGAGCTGGAGCGCGCCCTCGACTCGCCGGACCTTCCGCGGGAGGCGGCCCGGGAGGCCCTGGAGTACGCGGGCCTCCTCGCCCTCCAGGACGGCGACCTCTCAGCGGCGCAGCTCTCCTTCGAGCGGGCGCTCTCACTCGGCCCTCGGCAGGCGCGGCTGCTCCGACACCTCGGGCTGACCCTGCGCCGCCTCGGCGACGAGGCCGGCGCGAAGCGGGCGCTGGCCGAGCTGGAGGCGCGGGTCGGCCTCGAGAACGATGTGCGCCGGCTGCGGAACCGCGTCTTCTCCTCCCCGGAGGAGCCCAGCCACCGCGTCGGGCTGATCCGGGCGCTGGTCGAGCTGGGAGACCGCGACGCGGCCCGGGGCGAGCTGGAACGGCTGCGTCGCCTCGCTCCCGGGCACCCGGGGCTGGAGC
>Ga0299906_10000724_pt1 | contig 29551 bp, 23 predicted proteins | sample RVTome_14_FD_200259 | JGI IMG/M metagenome (GOLD analysis project Ga0299906, IMG submission 200259) | Soil microbial communities from uranium-contaminated site in the Upper Colorado River Basin, Wyoming, United States - RVT145D125 (version 2) ...
AGGTGCTCGACGCCGAAGGCATGCGCCCCATCCTCCGCCGCATGGCGGGCGAGCTGCTCGAACGCGACCGCGACCTCGAGCAGCTCATGCTGGTGGGCATCCACACCCGCGGCGTGCCCCTGGCCGATGCTCCTCTCGACAACAACATCTGTGAGCGGGCACTGAATCTTGAGCCTCTACACGCTTGCCGAAAGGACACAGTATTCCACGGGCGGTCGGTTCCCAGCCTCCGGCAGATGCCGGAGATGCTCTCGCCGTCGGCGAACGCCACCAAGATCCGTGCCCGCTCGACCCGCCGTTGCTGATCACCGCGGGAGGAACTGACTCTGGTCAAGACTCCACGCTGTTCCTCGGTAAGGACCAGATCGGGCTTCTGTCGCTGGACCTCGCGAGTCCTGAACGAGGGCGTCGACGTGCCCGCCGCCAACGTCGGGATCGTGCTCTCGGGCAGCGGCACCGTGCGCGAGCACGTGCAGCGGCTGGGGCGCATCCTGCGCCGCGGCGAGGGCAAGCGGGCGGTGCTCTACGAGGTGATCGCCGAGGACACGGCCGAGGAGTTCACGTCCAGCCGGCGGCGCCAGCACGGGGCGTATCAGCGCTGATTTTTCGAACTGGCCACCCGTCACAACGTCGTGACGATCGAAGCTCGTTTCCTTCCACAACGAATATGCGCGTAAGCGTACGGCGAACCCGCGGTGGAGGGCGGGTGGACCTGCGCTTCGAGGTAGACGGCGCAATCGGGCGGGATGCGATCGATGGCGAGGCCGCTGAAGGCGCCGCCAGAGCGCCAGTCGGTCGGGTCGATCGACCATCCGGAATCGCCGCGATTGTCAAAGCCGGTGACCCGCAACCGCCACCAAAGCTCATCCTGAGCCAGGTCGCAAGAATCGGAGGATCATCGCCTAACCACAGCCATCGCAGATTCGGCGGTAACCTCGTGAAAGCGCCTCGAACCATTCCCACGCCTGATTCATGATCTTGATCATTTCACGCCCGACACAGTCTCGGCACACTGCAGCGTGGGCAGCGAAGGCCCCTGAGCCATCAAGTTTCGACCTGCAATACCACGCCCCTGGCGATCAGATGCTCCCCTTCTCTGAGCTCAAACGGGGAGCCTTCTCGAACAAGGTGAGACACGTACTCCCAGTTTGGGAGCACGGCGGTGGCCTGATCACGCTCTCCCGGTGCCAGCTCCGAGCGGTCCGACAGATCGATACGAACACCCGTGTACCGGCCTCCCACAAAGAGATTCCCAAGATATCCCGACTTCATCGCTCCCTGGCGGCCGCCCTTATCGCTTGCCAGAAGCTCCAAGCTGACCTTTAAATGTTTCATCGGACGATCTCCACTTTTAGGGTATCGGCATCCCATATCTTCACGTTGCCTAGGCGATTCAGCTCGTCGATCTCGTCGAGGTTGACGGCGATCGTCTCCTTGCCGTATGCTTCATCTTCGGTGAAGGCCGTGCCGTAGAACACCATGAAGCGACCCCCGCCGCCACCAACACCAATATGAGAGCCATCCTCCAATGACACTGTGACTGCTGTCCGCATATCGGCGTCTAATCGGCAGATCGCCTGTTGGACTTGCGGCCAGTCCGGATTCTCGATCTCTTCGTGCTTGGCGATCACGTCCACCCAGTAGTCAGCGACAAGCTTCATCATTGATCTTCTTTGTCTTTCATTCTCGCCCTATTATGGTATGTCAATCGGTACCGGCGTCGATGGCCTCGAAAGCTGTTATCTAGTAGAATCTACTGCAGTCGTGCGCACCGCGCGCTGCCAGAGAACCTTGGGTTGGGTATTCCGACCCGGACCATCTGATCACTCTTCGATCCAGGATAGTTCCGCATCTGCGCGGCCGTGATCCTAAATCGACCTGAAGGGGTAACGACAATCAATTCATTAACCCCGGCTCCACGCATCAAGGACCCCACACCACCGCTGGCCCCACAGGCCCTGCACAGAGGTCGGTCGACGTACAGTGTCGCCTGAGGTGCTGAGGCCTCCGCGTTTTTGGCCTGTTGAAAAACGTGTGCTTCTGCATGCGTTCGGGTCTAAGTGAAGCCCTCGCTCTCGCCGCTCGACGCCCTGACGCGAGGTCAGGCACCTGCTCCATCACTCTTGGACCCAGGAAAGCTCGGGATCTCGCCTTCCGGTCTCGAAGAACGTCTGAGCAGCCCGCAACGCGAACTCCAGATTGACAATCTTGTTAGCTGGAAAGATGCCTGGCTGGCCTCCTGTCACCAGGTTCTCCTCCTCGATCTCCGACTTGTTTGGATCAATTAGAGTGAAGTATGCTTCATCTTCGGTGAAGGCCGTGCCGTAGAACACCATGAAGCGACCCCCGCCGCCACCAACACCAATATGGGAGCCATCCTCCAATGACACTGTGACTGCTGTCCGCACATCGGCGTCCAATCGGCAGATCGCCTGTTGGACTTGGGACCAGTCCGGATTCTCGATCTCTTCGTGCTTGGCGATCACATCCACCCAGTAGTCACTGACAAGCTTCATCATTGCTCCTCTTTATGTTTCACTCTCGCCCTATTATGGTATGTCAATCGGTACCGGCGTCGATGGCCTCGTCTGGCCGCCAAGGACAGCACTGCGCTCAGTCAAGTTGCCCGCCTCGTCGTAGGCGTATGTCAGACGTCGACCATCGGGGTAGGACGAACGGAAACGCTTCCTGGATCAGGCTCTTGGCCGGCTTGAGCTCTTCAAAGCCGGCGACGCCGAGGTTGTGGGCGTCGACGTAGGCCGCCAGGGCGTCTTCGTAGAAGGCCCGCGGCGAGAGCAGCGTGCCGCTTTGGAGGTATTCGCCCAGGTCGAAGGGCACCTCCTCGTCGAGGCGCACGCCCGCGCTGACGTCGAAGCGCTTGAGCGACGGGTCCATGCGGATCCAGGTGTCCCCCGGACCCGGCGTGGCGCCGCGGTTCGGGATGTAGTCGAGGAAGGCCTTGACCCAGACGTGGGACATGCGGGCGCCGACCACCTGGCTGCCGTCGACGATCAGGACGATCGGTACGCCCGCCGTGGTCAGCAGGTCGCCGGCGCGGAAGGCGTCCGCTACCCCGATGAGGTTGATGAGCTTGGCGGTGGGGATCTCGACCTCGCCCCATTCGAGCCGCGCGTCGACGCCTGCCGCCGTCAGGAGCTGCTGGAGCAGCCAGGCCTGCTCCCACGACGTTCCGCGGCGCTCGTGGAGCGTTCCCAGGGGCGACTTGCCGGCGCCCCACTTGGGATCGAAGTCGATCTCGTCGTGGACGAAGCGGAAGATTCGGCCGGGCGAGTCCCCCAGGCTCTGGGCGAGGGCGACGATCTCGGCCGCGACGGCGTCTTTCGGGATCACGCGGCGCGGCTGCGACTCCGGCGCCACGGCCGAGCTCACGGCACGCTCGTCCACTGCCCCCGCTTTCTCCGTCCGCGCCTTCCTCTCCATCTGTCGCAGAGGCAGCGGTGTCCCTTCAACGGGGTGTGCATCCCCGGTCTGTTCCTTGTCAAAGTCCTCGACCGCGCGCTCGAGTCGCTCGAGGAGCCGCGCGTCGAGCTCACGGCGTGGGGACGACGCGGGACCTGACGGCTCCTGGGGAGCCGCGGCGGCCGGCCGATCCTCGCCGGGGGACGCCTGGTGCTGCGTCATCTCGCTGAGATAGGACAGAGGCAGCTCGATCGAGTCCCAGGCTTCGCGGATGAGCTCTTCGACCTGAGAGGGGAGCGGCTCGAGACGGTCGAGGAGAGTCTCGCGAGGGCCGCGGAGCCTCTCGATCGGAATCCCGAAGAGCGAGGCGAACTCCCTCAGGTGCCGGTCCTGCTCTTGCTGGCGGACCTCACGGGCATAGACGTAGTTGTGGCCCTCGATCATCGAGTACAGGTTGAGGGCCACGAGCGTCAGGATCAGGATCCGCCGCTCGCGCAGCATGTTGCGAAGCCGATTCATCGCGGTGTCTCCGACATCAGCATTTTGACATTTCTCCCGGTGGCAGAACTACCGGCGCGTCAATCATCTTCGTCATCCTCGTCGTCATCGCCGCCGTGCCCACCGCCCCCGTCATCATCGTCATCGTCACCGGCGCCGCCATCGTCGCCGCCGCCGGGGCCCCCGCCCTCATCCTCGTCGTCATCGCTGCCGCCGTCATCGTCGTCGTCGCCGCCTCCGGGACCACCGCCGCCGCCCCCGCCGTCGCCATCGTCGTCGTCGCCGCCGTGGCCGCCGCCGTCGTCATCGTCATCGCCGCAGCCGTCGTCGTCCTCGTCACATCCTTGGTCGTGACATTCGAGGTTGTTGTAGTCGTCGAGGTCGTCCTTGAGGCGATTGGCTTCGGTCTTGGCCGCGCCGCGCGGATTGCTGCCCGGCGGATAGGTCTCGAGGAAGGCGTCGGCGGCCTCGACGACGGGCAGGATGGACGGATCCGAGCCGCTGGCCAGGTTGAGCTTCGTGGCCACCAATTGCAGGGCAAGCTGGAGCGTCGCGTCGCCGCCTGTGGCTTTCAGGAAAGCCAGCATCTGGTCGGCCTCGTACTCGACGACGCCCATCAGCACCCAAGCGATCGGCCACTGCCCGGTGTGGTTCTTCCAGTACCCGTGCGAGCGTGGACAGGAGTCGTCGTCCAGGATCGTGCCGGCGCCCGCCGGTCTCACCAGCACCGGCGAGCCCGCGGACGTCAGAGCCGACAGCTCGACGAGGAACGTCTCGGCGGGCTCGCCTCTCTGGTCGCCCACCACCGGTACCGGGATGGTCTGTTCGGTGGTTCCCGGCGGGAAGGCGACCGAGCCGGCAACCGGCAGATAGTCCTCGCCGGCGGTCGCCGCGGCGCCTGTGGCAGCCCCGTCGGCGCTCGCGAAGCTCACCGCGACCTCGCTCTCGTACGAGCACGCGAGATCCACGATGAAGACCGCGTCGGTCGTGCCCGCGTCGCCTTCGTAGAGCGTGACGTCGCCAATCGTCACCGCGGATGCACGCAGCGAGCGCAGCTCGAGGGCGTCGACGATGCCGTCAATCTGCGGGCCGGCGAAGCGCGCGCCGAGCAGCCGGACGCGGAGCCAGCCGGTGCCCACCGGAGCCCGGCGCACGTCGACCACCGGCGCCGCTTCCCAGCGTATCAGGTCGTGGATCCATCCAGCCAAGGATCCAACTTTTCGTTGGTCTCTTGCGGGTTCATTCTTCCATCTAGTGACTCCACTTAGTCGGGAGCAGACAGATCTCTTTTCATCTCAAAATAGACACCGTCCCACGGAGATACGAGATTCTCCCTGTCTTTTATCAAGATAATGCCGCCTGGAGCAGTCCATTCTTGACCATTGCAGGAAATCTGGACTTCCGGAACTTCCTCGGCCAGAATGCCCAACTCCTTCAAATCGAATCGAGAACTCTTGAAGAAATCAAGCCTGGAGACTTGGCGGCTCTTGTAGGCCGCATCATGGCAGGCATAGTCACCGAAGACGACAGCGGATTCCTTCAGAGTCACGGTAAGCCCAACCCATGATTCGGCTTCTTCCTCAGACATTGCGCAAATGCCGGGACAAGAGCTTCCGACGATCAACCAATTCCCATAGAATTCGCTGAATACACCCAGATCCATCTTGGACTCAACGGCCCGAGATCCTGCCGCATCAGCCGAGTATTCCGACTCTGGGTTCACCTGCGATTCCTGTGAGGCACGGCGGCCAGGATCGGTACACCCCATCAGAAGAGCTAGGACCGCCACGAGGGGGACGACGACTCGACCTGGTAAGGAGCTAGCGGCCCCGACTTTTCGACCTTGCTTGAAACAATGCCTGATTGCCATTGCCAGTCCGTATCTAGGGGAATGACGGTATATTCCAGGGTCGAAACTCATACTCCGCATTTTGAAAGATATTCCACTCCTGCGCCCTTCGTGTGACAAGCCCATTTTGGACGACTCCGCCGGCATAGATGAATCCGTTCCAATGTCCTTCCAGTGGCCCCGGATTTGCTTTCCGTCTATGCCGCCCTTCGTTTATCAGTCTTCGCGTTTGTGAGGCTCGAAAATTCGTCTGACCTACATTGAACAGCAGAGATGCTACTGCGTCGAATTCGTGTTGATTCAGCGCAACAGAAATCAGATTTCTAATGGGCGCATAAGCCTCAGCCTGAATGTCCTGATCCAGCAGCGCGAGGCCCTGCCCGACTGTTATGCCACGCAGGTAGGGAGCCTCTGCGATATTGCCACGCGCAAAAGTACAATTGCCGAAGTGGACAAGGCTGCCGAACCCTACCGTACAATGACCGGCGGCGTCGTTGTAGAGATGATCTACCCAAGCCTCCCATCCTATAATGAACAGGCGGCCTCGATGGCTAATGCTGTTCGCTGGAATACTTTCTATTGGAACACCAGGAGATATCGGCGGGATATTACCGGCGATCACGATAGAGACAACGACAGCGATCAGGCCGACCACAACGACGCCTGCGAAAAGGCCGGTTGGATCTGTCAGGTTCACAGGATTCTGAAGTGCGTAACTGTAGACATGCTGAGACATGGGTTGCTGCGCTGTGCCCTTTAGCGGGTCGACACTGACAAACCGCCCATCGGCAGTGTCCAACCAACGTGCCCTTACGTCATAGAGCCTCACTGCTGGATCAATCCTCTCGCCTGCAAAGAGATATGGCTGCGTATCTGGCCCCACATGCTCGGTCAGCTCTCCGAACGCGGTGAAGCTGTAGCGATCGCTAACCGTCCCCGCCTTATCTGACAGCAATCTGATCGAACCCAGCCCGTCGGCGTGGTACTGCCGCGAGAGATTCGAGCCCGGCCGAAACAAGCCGATGAGGTCGTCGTTCGCCCGAGTATATATTGTCTGCACTGCCCCGGCGGCCACATCGGCCACGACATGGCTCAACGGACCCGCTGTATCGACCAGATAATCGACCGCGACCGTCTCTTCGCCCGGCCTGGTCACCGCGGTACGGACCCGGTTGCCATCGGCGTCGTAAGTGGACTCGGCGACCGTGCCATTGGCCAATTCTACCGACGTCAATTGGTTCTCGAAGTCCCAGTTGAAGGTCGTTGCGGCATCCTCTGTCCTGGAGGTAAGGTCCCCATTGTTATCCCAACCGTACGAGACCGTGCCCGCAGTCAGCAACCGATCTCGATCGTCGTAGGCGGAGGAGACCACGATCAGCTCGGATCCTTCCTCGACCGTCTGATGGAGCCGGTTGCCGACCGGGTCGTAGGCCAAATCGCGCCGATAGACCAGCGCATCCGCAGGATCGGTGACCCGATCTTGGGTCAACCGGTAGAGATGATCGTAGGCGTAATGGCGCGAGATCCCATCGTGCTCCTCGATGCGGATGCGGTTCCCCATCGAATCGAGGGTGTACGCGTAGCTGGACAGGACATCGCCGATCGCGTTCTTTGTCGAGAGTTCGGTCAGGCGATTGAGACTGTCATAGGTGTAGTATGTTGTGAAGCCGTTTGCGTGGACCAGCTTCGATCGGTTGCCCTCGAGGTCGTAGCTGAGCGCGGTGACGCCGCCCTGGCTGTCGGTGACTGTGGCGAGCCGGTTCAATGCCTCGTAGGTGTAGGTCGTGGTATAAACCTCGGCCCCGACAGAGGCGGTCAGGCTAGTGCGATTGCCCTGCGAGTCGTAGGTGTAGCCAAGCTTGTAGCCGCTCGGGTCCGTTTTCTCGATGAGTCGGTCTCGGACGTCGTAGGTGTAGGTGGTGGTGCCACGGCTATCGGTCATAGAGGCTCGCTGACCGCTGGCGGTGAAGGTGAAGCTGACGTCGGAACCATCGGGGTAGACGCGACGGGTAAGGCGCTGCTCAGCGTCGTACTCGAATCTGCGGGTGGCGCCGTTGAAGGCGGTGTGGGAGGTCAAGGTGCCGTCGGCGTTGTAGGTCATGGATTCTCGAGAGCCGTCAGGGAGAACCCGAGCGGTCTGACGGCCAAGGCGATCGTACTCGAAACGGGTGGTGTGGCCGTTGGAGTCAGTCTGGGTGAGCCGGTTTCCGAGCTCGTCGTAAGTATAGCTGGTGGTGTGGCCGAGGCCATCCTTGACCGCGGTCAAGCGGCCGAGCGGATCGTAGAGAAACTCTGTGGTAACGCCGGCTTGGTCCGTCTCGGCGATACGGCGGCCGAGGCTATCGTAGGCTACGATGGTGGTGGTGGCGTCAGGATGAACGGTGGTGGTCAGTCGGTTGAGCGGGTCGTAAGCGAAGGTTGTGACGTGGCCGCGGGTGTCGGTAACGGCGGTCCGGTTGCCTTCGGCATCGTAGGCGAAGGTCGCGCCGTTGCCGGAGGGGTCGATGACCGCGACGCGGCGGCTCGCAGCGTCGTAGGCGAAGGTCGTCGTGTTGCCGCGGGCGTTGGTGATGGCGGCCAGTTGGCCAGCGGCGTCGTAGAGATTCGAGGTAGTAGCGCCGTCGGGGAATGTGGCGGTGCTGAGACGCCCGGCGGCGTCGTGGGCGAAGACCGTGGTGCGTCCGGCGCGATCGACCTGCGATGCGGGGCGGCCCTCGTCGTCGTAGCTCCGGGTCTCGACGGTGCCGGCGGGATAGGTGGTCGAGATCAGGTTTCCCATCGGGTCGTAAGTCAAGGTGGTGATGCGGCCGAGGACATCGGTGCGCTGGGTGACCTTGCCGAGAAGATCATAGGTCACCGAAGTGATGCTGCCATCCGCCGTCGTGATGGCGATTAACCGGTCGAGGTCGTCATAGCCGAAAGAGGTGAGGAGGCTCTCGGTGGAGGCGTCGGGAAGGGTGCGTGTGCGGAGCTCGGTGAGCCGGTTGCCGTTCCCGTCGTAGGTCCAGGCCATCTCGTGGCCAAGCGCATCGGTCTCTCGGGTCAGGTTGCCGAAGGCGTCGTACTGAAACGATGAGATGCTACCCAGAGCGTCGGTGGTCCGGACGAGCTTGCCGCCCGCGTCGTAGCTGAAGGCGGTCACACTGCCGAGAGCGTCGGTGGTCGAAGTGAGGTTGCCGCGGGAATCGTAAACGTTAGTGGTAACCTTGCCTCGGGGATCGGTGACCATCAAGAGCTGACCTCGGTCGTTATAGGTGTAGGTCGTGGTATTACCAAGCGGATCCGCCAGGGTCGCAAGGTCATTCTTCGCAGTGTAGGTATAGGTCGTGGTCCGTCCCAGCGGATCGGTGTTGCTTAGCAGGTTGTCCCGGAAGTCGAAGGTGCGGGTGGTGACGTTGTCGAGCTCATCCGTCTCACGGACTATGTTGCCACGAGAGTCGTACTCCAGTGCCTGCGAAGCGCCCAGCCGGTTGGTCACCACCTCGCGGTTGTTGACGCGGTCGTGACCAAACTCGGTCACCTTGCCGAAGGCGTCGATGTGGCGCACGACGCGCCCATCGGCGTCATACTCGTTGCGGATCGGCTTGACTCCTCGCGGATCGACGATGTCGAGCAGGCGGTGGTCGCCGTCGTACGTGAAGCGGGTCATCGCTCCTGCCCGATCGGTGAAGCTAACGAGATCGCCGGCTGCGTCGTAGGCGTAGGACATGGTCCGCTCAAGCGGATCGGAGATGCCGATGATCCGGCCTTCGGCGTCGCGGTCGAAGGCTATGCCCCGGCTGCTCGAGTGAGTAATGCCGGCGGTCGTAATCGACAGTTGGTTGCCGTTCAAGTCCTCGAGTAAGGTCACCCCATCGGCCAGGTTGAGCTCAAAAATCCGCCCGTCCCGGGTGGTCAGACGTACGTTCTCGGGCTCGTAAACCTCGAAGGTATCGACATCTATTACCCAATCGGCGCCGTTTTCGTAGAACACCTCGTTCTGGCCCAGGATATCGAGCGTGGCACCCGGCAGCGGGCCATCGACAAAGTCGAAGTGCGCGGTCCCGAAACAGCCGCCGAGGGTCGCGGCGCCATCGGCCAGCTTGAGAGCGAAGCGGTAGATCTCTTGGTCGGAGAGCCGCACCACGGTCAGGTGCGACTTCGACTGGAGGACCGTGTCGCAGGGCAGGAAACCGGTCTGGAACTGCCAGCCATCGCCTGGCGTGCGGTTGTGCCTTACGGATCCCTGCCGGATGTCGAGACGCCAGCCGATGCCGAAGTCACGTTGTTGTCTTTCGCGGCTATCGTAAGTGCGTATGATCTCGATGCCGAGACCCAAGACTGGAACGCGTAGATCGACAAACGAGAGACTAAAATGGCCGATCTTCATGTTGCCTTCGACCACCACTGACACCTTTTTGGTGACGCTTTGCCCCGTGGTGTCCCTTCCCGTCAGTACGATGTCGTAGAGGCCGTTTAAGAGAAGCGTCGGATCAAGCTGCGCCAGTGTCTGATTCGTTGCCGGCCCCACGCCCGTCGCCAGCACCACCGCCTGATCCTCGCCCTCCATCTGGTAGGCGAGCGTCCAACTCTCGATCTTCTCGCCCTCGAGCGTCGCCACCACGTCGATCGGCGCCGTCACCTCGTCGAGGTCCTGTGGCGAGTGGAAGACGATGTTGGCTTCCAGCCCCTGGACCAACCGCTCGTAGGTCTCTAGGTAGCCCCCGGCGCCCGTCGATGGGTCCTCCAAGACGTAGCCTGTCGCGTCCCAGGTATCAAACGGAAGCTGTGTCTCCGAGATCCAAGCGATCAGACCCCGGTCGACGCCAGCACGGACGCTCGCCTCGGCGTCCGAGCTCAGCTCGGACGCTGCCAGCGCCGGCTCGACGTTGGTCGCATCCACCCGCGTCAGCGTCTGTCCTTCGCGCACGGCCCGGGTCAGGAAGCCCACCGCCGTCAGGTGCTCGCCGCCGAGCGCCTGCGTCAACGACTCGCCTTCGCGCGCCGAGCCCTGCGAGCCCAGGAGCTCCAGTGTCGCCACCGAGGTCGCTGCCGGGCCGGCGACTCCGTCCGCCGGGAACAGCCCCAGCACCATCGCGCCCAGGTCGAGGCTCGGCGGCGCCGCGCTGAAGGTCAGCGGCGTGCCGTCCGGCGAGCGAGACACAGCCCCCCGCTGCACCGCCAGGACGACGTTGCCGAGCTGGATCAGGCGCCGGTACCGCAGGGCTGAGAGGTGCTCGAGGTCACGGCTCAGGGACCGCAAGTAGACGGCTCCGGCAAGCGCCAGTGCCCACGCCTCCACTTCTTCCGGATTGGTGGCGGCGTCGCGACCGGCGGTGTAGCGGTCGACCGTCTCTTGGGGAATCTGGCCAGAGTCGGCTGTGAAGACCGCGTGCTCGCCCGCGAAAATCTCGAAGCGCACGACCGTGGGAGATCCTTGAGGCGCCGAAAGCGTCGCCAGAAGCTCCACGTCCTCGGCGCTGCCGACCTCCTCACCCAATGCCACGTCCGTTCCGTCGACGCGGAGCACCGGCCGCAGGTCGACCTCGAAGGGCGGCGTGGCGAAGACGCCGCCATTGAGGTCGAGCGCGGACTGATCCGCCGATGTCGCGCCCGGCCACGCCAGCTCCACCCGTCTGCCGTAGACCGCCGGCCACAGCGTCGACCAGGTGAGCAGCACCGCTCCCCCGGCCTCGCGGACCTGGAGATCGAGCTGCTGCCGGAAAGCCGCCGGGACGTCCGTGGCCTCACCGGCCACGGAGAGGATCTTGGCGCGCAGCGAGGCCGGCACGAAGGGGAATGCTTCCTGGATGAGGCTCTTCGCCGGCTTGAGCCCTTCAAGGCCGGCGACGCCGAGGTTGTGGGCGTCGGCGTAGGCGGCCAGCGCGTCCTCGTAGTAGGCCCGCGGCGAGAGCAGGGTGCCGCTCTGCAGGTACTCCCCCAGGTCGAAGGGCACCTCCTCGTCGAGGCGCACGCCCGCGCCGACGTCGAAGCGCTTCAGCGACGGGTCCATGCGGATCCAGGTGTCGCCCGGACCCGGCGTCGCGCCGCGCCTCGGGATGTAGTCGAGGAAGGCCCGGACCCAGACGTGGGACATGCGGGCGCCGACCACCTGGCTGCCGTCGACGAGGAGGACGATGGGCACGCCCGCTGTGGTCAGCAGGTCGCCAGCGCGGAAGGCGTCCGCTACCCCGGTGAGGTTGACGAGCTTGGCGGTGGTGATCTCGACCTCGCCCCACTCGAAGCGGGCGTCGACGCCCGCCGCCGTCAGGAGCTGCTGGAGCAGCCAGGCCTGCTCCCACGACGTTCCGCGCCGCTCGTGGAGCGTGCCCAGGGGCGATTTGCCGGCGCCCCACTTGGGGTCGTAGTCGATCTCGTCGTGGACGAGGCGGAAGATGCGGCCGGGGGAATTCCCCAGGCTCTGGGCCAGGGCGACGAGCTCGGGCGCGGCTTTCGGCAGCGCCTTTCGCGGCTGCGGCACGGTGGGCTCCGCGACCGCCGGAGCCACCGCCGTCGGCTTTGCCGTCCGCGCCACCTTCTCCACCCGGCGCAGGGGCAGCGACTCCTTCTTGAGAGAATGTGCCTCCCGGGTCCGCGTTTTGTCGGAGCTCTCGCCGGCGCGCTCAAGCCGCTCGAGCAGCCGCGCGTCGAACTCACGGGGCGGGGAAGGCGCAGGAGCTGACGGCTCCTGGGCAGCCGCGGCGGCCGGCTGATCCTCGCCGGACGCCTGGTGGGCCATCGCGCCGAAATAGGACAGCGGCAGCTCGATCCAGTCCAAGGCGCCGCGGACCAGATCCTCGACCGGCTCGAGCGGGTCGCGGACCATCTCGCGACGGCCGCGGAGCTTTTCGACCGGAATGCCAAAGAGGGAGGCAAACTCGCGCAGGTGCCGGTCCTGCTCCTGCTGCCGGACCTCATGGGCATACACGAAGTTGTGGCCTTCGACCATCCCGTACAGGTTGAGGGCAACGAGCGTCAGGACGAGGATCCGATGCTCGCGAAGGGCGTCACGAAACCGATTCATAGCGTTCTCCCGATAAGAGCCGTGTCAGGGCCTCGAAGAGGCATCCGAGCCTGGCACCAGTGTCCGAGGACATCGGCGAGAGTATACCGTTCCCTGGCGGAGAGAAGTCCGCTAGAATGAAGCACCGTCATGAGCCGCGAATTCGTGACCCTCGACCGCCGCGACCTGGAGGACATGGTGCGGCGCATGGTCAAGGAGGAGCTGGGCCGGCATCTGCACCCCTCCGCCCTGCCGGTCGCCGACGACTGGCGCCACGAAGGTCCCGAGGACCCCGAGGGGGACACCAGGCTGCTCCGCGAAGCCCTGGCCACCCTCCAACGACACCGCGATCGTCCCGCAGCCTGGGTCGACTGGGAAGACGCCAGGACCGAGCTCGACCGCGCGGAAGCCGCCGGTGAGCTACCGGATTGAGATCGCCCGCGAGGCGCTACGGGCGATCGGCGAGCTGACCGCCGAGGTGCGCGCCCAGACCCGCGAGCTCGTGCGCGAGCTCGGCGAGGCGCCGCGGCCGAAGCGCGCCAAGAAGCTCCACGGCGAGCCCGACGTCTACCGCATCTGGATCGCCGGCTACTGGCGGCTGGCCTACGCCGTGGACGACGGCGAGGAGAAACTGCGCGTCCTCTGCCTGCGGCGCTTCGAGATCCTGGACTACGAAAGCCTGATGGGGTCGGCGTACGTGCAGGAGCCGGCGGTGGCGGTCGGCGCCGCGCGGGCCGTTCCTGGGAGAAGGCCCCCATGAGCGTCTCGACGCGTTGCGTACTGTTCCTCACCCTGTTGCCGCTGCCGGCGCCGGCCGCGGCCGAGCTGACGATCGAGGGCAAGATCACCGCCGCTCCGGCCGCCGCGACCGTCCAGCTCATTCCCCTTCCGCAGTCCTTCGCCGCCGGCGAGCTGTGCCTCGCGGGGGAGGGCGACCCCGGGCCGGTGGCGTCGGCGACGGTCGAGGCGCAGGGCTACTTCCGGGTCGAGGCGCCGGAGGTCGGCATGTGGAAGGTGCGCGTCGACGCCCCCGGCCACGCCAGCGCCGAGCTCCTGCTGCAGCCGCTGCTCGACGCCGTCGAGCTCCCCGCGCTCGAGCTCGAGAGCGCCGCGGACCTCGACGTCGAGGTCCGCGGCGGCGGCAAGCCGCTCGCGGCGAGGGTGATCGTCTATCGCGCGGATCCGGCCGCGGGCCGTTTCCTCGGCCGCCGCCAGGTCCTGCGCGGGCCCGGCGCCTGGAGCCTGCCGGTCGCCGTCGGCTGGTCGAGCGAGGACGGCGAGCTGCGGATCGTCGTGGGCGGTAACGGACCGTTCATGGTCCGCGCCGTGGCGCCGGGATTCGTCGCCGCCGAAGTGGAGGCACGCGACGCCGGGACGGTGAAGCTCGAGCTGGCGGCGGGCCGCGAGCGCGTGGTGCGCGCCGTCGACGCCGGCGGACGTCCCGTTCCCGGCGTCCTGGTCTACGAAGTCGACATCCCGATACCGCTCGCCGCCACCGGCCCCGACGGCCGCGCCCGCGTCACCCAGGGCGGCGAGCCTCTGCGCCTCGAGCTCGTGGCCGGCGACGGCCGCCGCGGCGGGGCGACCCTCGGCGACGGGCCGCCGCCGGAGGTCCCGGTGACGCTCGCGGCGCCGCCGCGGCTGGCCGGGCGGGTGATCGACCGCGGCAGCCGCCGGCCGGTCGGCGGCGCCCTGGTGTGGCCCGCCGGCTCCTTCGGCGATTACGTGACGACCGCCGGCGACGGCGCCTACGAGCTCTCCGGCGAGCCTTCCCCGGAGGGGATCTGGGCGGCGGCCGCCGGCTACGTCACCGGCTTCGAGCGGGCGCGCCGGGCCGCCGGCGACGTCCCCGGCCCGACCCTGGCGCTGACGCCGGCCACCGCCGTGGCCGGCCGCGTCGTCGACGCCGCCGGCGAGCCGGTCGCCGGCGTCGAGATCGAGGCGTCGCCGCAGGGCGAGACCGGCATGGTCGTCCGGATGTCGTCGCGCCCGCCGTCGTCGCTGACGGCGCGCTCGTCGCGGCTCGGCGCCTTCCGTCTCGGCGGCCTGCCCGCCGGCGAAGCCTACGCGCTCGCCTTCCGGCGCGCGGGCTACGCCGAGACCCGGATCGAGGTGGGGAAGCTGGCGCCGTTCGAGCAGCACACGGAGCTCGAGGTCGTGCTCCGGCGGGGGCGGCGCGCCGTCGGCCTGGTCCGCGCCGAGGACGACTCGCCGGTCGCCGGCGCCACGGTGAGGCTCACCCGTCGATCGGACGCCGGCGGGGGTGCGAGTCGCCTGGTGCTGCGCCGGCTCGGCGGCCCGGAGGAGGACAGGGGCGACGAGCACGCGACGGACGCGCGCGGACGCTTCGAGGTCGGCGACCTCGAAGCCGGACGCTACGACCTCGAGGTCGAGGCGGAGGGATTCGCGCGCGCCGCCGTGCCCGGAGTCGAGGTGCCCGAGGACGTCAACGAGGTCGACCTCGGCACCGTCGTCCTGGCGCCCGCCGCGGCGATCGCCGGCCTGGTGGTCGACGCCGAAGGCCGTCCGCTGGCTGCCGCCGAGATCCGCTACGACCGCGACGCCGAGCGGCCGGCGGCCTTCCTGGCCGCGATGCTCGCCGGGGAACCGGCGCGCGCGCGCACCGACGCCGGCGGCGCCTTCACCCTCTCGGGCTTTCGCGACGGCGAGCGGGTCCACCTCCTGGTCAGCCGCGCCGGCTACGTCGACGCCACCGTCGCCGCCGTCACCGTGCCCACGGTCGAGCCCGTCGAGGTGGTGCTGCGGACGGCCTCGCGGGTGACCGGCAAGGTGGTCGACGCGGACGGCCGTCCGCTCGCCGGCGCCCGCGTGGTCGTCCAGCCCGAAGGGCAGCGTTTCCCGGGCGGCCGTGTCGAGACCGCCGGCGACGGCAGCTTCGAGCTCGCCGACGTCGCCCCCGGGCGGGTGGAGGTCTCCGCCGAGGCTCCCGGCTACCAGGGCGCCAGCCTCGCCGGCCTCGAAGTCCCCGCAGGCGGCGAGCTCGCCGGAGTGACGCTCGCCCTGGCGGTGGGCGCGGTGGTCGAGGGCACCGTCTTCGCGCCCGACGCCCTGCCGGTGATCGGCGCCGCGGTCCGCGCCGTCGAGCCCGGCGCGAGCACCGGCTTGCGCTTCAACGCCTTCGCCTTCGCCACCACCGACGGCGACGGCCGCTACTGGCTCGACGGCCTGCCGCCAGGCCGCCGCACGGTGATCGCGCAGCACGACGTCTACCAGCGCGCGGCCCGCGACGTGGAGATCGAGCCCGGCGTCAACCGTCTCGACCTCGTCTTCGCCGGCGGCGTCGAGGTGAGCGGCCGGGTGACCGGCCCCCAGGGCGAGCCGGTGGCCGGGGCCCAGGTGATGCTCGCCGGCGACGGCTTCGCCCTGCGCTGGCCGGAGACGGCGAGCCGGGACGACGGCAGCTTCGTCTTCACCGGCGTGCTACCCGGCCAGTACCGACTCACCGCCGCCAAGGAGGGCTACGCCCACGCGCGGACGTCCGATCCGGTGATCGTGGGCGAGAGCCCGGTAGCGGGCCTCGAGCTGCGGTTCGCGGCCGGCGTCACCCTCACCGGCGAGGTGCGCGGCCTCACCGTCGACGAGCTCGCCGAGCTCCGCATCAGGGCCTCGAGCGGGCGCGGCTATCGGGGCGGCGAGGTCGACTTCTCGGGCCGCTACCGGGTCCACAACCTGGGCGCCGGCGAATGGACGGTGAGGGCCGAGGTGAGCGGCGGCGGACGCCAGGCGTCAGGGCGCGTCACGGTGACGGAAAGTGACGAGGAGGTCGCCCTCGACCTCGAGTTCGGCGGCGGCCACGTGCTCACCGGGACCGTGCTGGTGGGCGGCCAGCCGACGGCGGGCGCCTGGATCCTCGTCTCCGGCCGCTCGCTCGCCGCCACGTCGCGGGCCACCACCTCCCAGGACGGCACCTTCCGTCTCGAGGGCCTGGAGGCGGGCACCTACGAGCTCTCCGTGATCACCGCGTCGATCTCGGGCGCCCGGCACCGCAAGGAGGTCGAGCTCACGGACGACGTCGACGTCCTGATCGAGCTGGTGACCGCGCGGCTCTCCGGCTGGGTGCGCGACGCCTTCGACCGCACGCCGCTGTCCGGCGTCGCCGTGCGTCTCGAGGAGCCGGCGGCGGGTGAACGTCCCGTCGTCGTCTTCGCCGGCGGCGGCGGCGAGAGCGACTCGCGCGGGCTCTTCACCCTGAGCGAGGTGCCGGAGGGCTCCTGGAAGCTCGTGGCGCGGCGGGCGGGCTACGCGCGGGCGGAGCTCGCGGTCGACGTCAGCGGCGCGCCGATCGAGGGGCTGGAAATCGAGATGACCCCCAGCGAGGGCCTCTTCTTCGAGGTCGCGCTGGCCACCGGCGGCGCGCCGCAGCGGATCCACGCCGCGGCGCTGCGCGGCGGCGAGGTCGTGGCCGCGGGCAACCTCGAGACCGCGGAGAACGGCGCCGTGCGCTTCACCGAGGTGCCGCCCGGCGCTTTCGAGCTGCTGGTGGCGGCGCCGGGGACCGTCACCGTGGCGTTGCCGGTGGTCTCGCCGGGCCGCGCCGGCCCGGTGGTGCTGCCGGCCGGCGGCGCCCTGCGCCTGATCGTGCCGGAGCTCGAAAGCGCGCCGGCGCCGGCGCGGGCGACGCTCGTCGGGCCGTCCGGCCAGCCTTACCGCCAGGTGGAATGGGGCGGCCGCGTCGTCACCGTGACCACGCTGCGTGGCGGCCGCGGCGCCGTGAGCGGGCTCGAGCCGGGCCTGTGGACGGTGGACGTCACCGCGGACGACGGACGCGCCTGGCAAGGCCAGGCGCGGGTCACGGCCGGGACGACCACGGACGTCACGCTCGACTAGCCGCATGCTGACCTCCGACCTCCTGAGCGTCCGCCTCTACAAGAACGAGATCCGGCCGCGCTACATCGACGCGTCGCACCCCGAGTCGCTCGCCCTTGCGCAGCGTCTGATCGAGATCTTCGCCGCCCACGAGGGGCGAGCGCGCCACGAGCTCGACCAGGAGCTCAAGGACTTCCTCGGCACCGGCACCGACTTCCTGCTCCACCGCGCGCTCGCCAAGCTGCTCCACGACCGCTCGACCTTCGACCCCGAGTCGCCGGCGGATCCCGAGGAGCTGCGCCGCGCCGCGTTCGAGGCGGCGGCGGCGGCCTGGCGCCGTCCTCACGATTCCGAGGATCCTCGTCCCTTCCGCTTCGACCGCGACGAGACGCTCGCCGCGGCCGCCGCCGGCCTCGAGATCGAGCCCCGCGACCTCGAACGCGGGCTCTACGCCGACCTCAAGGACGAGCAGGTGCTCACGACCTTCAAGCGTTGCCGCCCGCAATGGCTGCTCCGGCGCTACAACACGGCCCTGGCGCAGGCCGTGCTGCTGCGGGCCGAGGAGCTCACGGTGCGCCTCGAGGGCCAGGCGGCGCTGGCCTGCCGCGAGCTCTTCCGCAAGATCAAGTTCTTCCAGCTCCTGCACCGCGTCACCCGCCTCGACGAAGGGTACGAGATCGTGCTCGACGGCCCGGCGTCGCTGTTCAAGGCGGGCACCAGGTACGGGGTGCAGATGGCGAGCTTCCTGCCCACGCTCCTGCACTTCGAGGGCTGGACGCTCGAGGCCAGGCTGCGCTGGGGCAAGCGGCGCCTGCGCCGCGACTTCTACCTGACGCCCGAGGCCGGCCTGCGACCTCACACGCGGCTGCTGGCGCAGTGGCAGCCCGAGGAGCTGCGGTGGTTCCCCGAGCAGTTCGCCAAGCTCGAAAGCGCCTGGGAGGCGTCGGCGGACGCCGAGCTCGTGGAGCTCGGCGGCCAGGGCGTGCTGGTGCCCGACTTCGTCTTCCGTCATCCCAGCGGCACCCGCGTCTACATGGAGGTCTTCGGCTTCTGGCGCAAGGGGGCGATCGACTCGCGGCTGAAGCTCCTGCGCCGTCACGGTCCGAGGAACCTGATCCTGGCGCTCTCGAAGGGCTTGGCCGCGGACCAGGAGGGGCTGGACGAGATCCCGGGGGAGGTCTACGTCTTCCGGAGCTCGCCGATCGCGCGGCAGGTGCTGAAGCTGTTGGAGGGGTACCTGTAGACGTGCAGTAGGATAAGCCCCGATGCCGCTCACGGCTGCGGCTCGCTGACGACTCAGGAGATCGCCATGCAGGCATACCGGACCATGACCACGGTGGACACCGACGGAGAGCTTCACCTGAGGCAGATTCCCTTCCGGCCCGGCACCGGGGTCGAAGTCATCGTGCTGGCGGCAGACCGGATGAAGACGCCAGCTCAAAGGTACCCCCTCAGAGGGGAACCGATCGAGTACATCGACCCTACGGAACCGGTGGCCGAGGAGGACTGGGAAGCCCTGCGGTGATCGTCCTCGATACCCACATATGGGTGGATTGACGGGAATCGCCGGCTGTCGGCGTCGGCTTATCGCGGTAGATCGGCGTTCCGAAGCTGCAACTCGGCGAGCGGAATCTCGGCATGGGAGGTGGAGAGCGCGAGGAGCAGAGGCGGCGAGGAGGGACGGCCCGTCGAGCCGAATTCGTCGCGGTCGGCGCGAGCCTCTGGCCGTTGAGGATATCCTCGAACCGTGAGGATCCGTAATGGCAGCCAAGCTGATCGACTCGCTGATTCCGGCGAGAGTTGGCCGTTCTTGAATCTGGATTGTCAAGAGCTCGACTGGAACGCTGTCGACTACTTCCTGACGGCCAATGATCTCACCGATCTCCCCTTCGAGCGCGAGGAGCTGCTGCATGCCTGGGCCTGCTGGCGGACGGTCATCCGACGATCGCCGGCGTGCTGCTCTTCGGCCGCCGTCCCCAGCAGCACCTGCCGTTCGCCCAGATCAACGCCGCGCGCATCCCCGGCACCGACGTGTCCGCGGACCCCGCGGACCGCAAGGACATGGCCGGGCAGCTCCTCAGCGTGATCGAGGCGGCCGAGCGGTTCTGCTACATCCACCTGCCGATTCCGCACGAGATCCGCGGCTTCGAGCCCGAGCCCAAGCCCGAGCTGCCCCAGCAGGCGCTGCGTGAGGCGATCGTCAACGCGGTGGCCCATCGCGACTACACGGTCCACGGTCCCGTGCGGCTCTTCATCCTCGACGACCGGATCGAGATCCACACGCCGGGAAAGGCGCCCAATTCCGTCGACGAGGCGGCGATGCGCGCCGGCGTCCACGTCGTGCGCAACCCGCGACTCTACGCCCGCCTCTCCGACGCCGGGCTGACGACCCGCGCCGGAACCGGCATCCGCCGCATCATCCGCCTGGTCCGCGAAGCGACGGGTCGGGACGTCGGGATCGAAATCCGAGACTTCGAGGTCCTCCTGGTGATCCCCCGCCGGCGACCCGTGCCGGCGCAGGCAGGCTGAAGCCCCTCAGAGGGGAGCCGCCAGAGCCTCGACCGTCCGGCGGATCAACCGGCGGTCGCCATCTGCCTTTGCCCTGAGTTACACGTCGAGTAAGCTACTCGACGTGTAACTCAGCTCTCCTTCCGCCATGCACTTCGTCGACCGTCAACGCGAGCTCGCCGTCCTCGACCAGATGTGGCGCGCCGGGTTGACGGACGCGGCGCGCGCCGAGGCCGAGGGGCTCGGCGCGCTGGTCGTGGACCTGGAGCGCCTGGACCGCGATCTGGCCTCGTAAGGCGCTCACCGCCGCCGCTGTTGTGATTCGGCTTGGGACGTCGCCTCACGTTGCGAGCGGGCCGCATTCCCGCGGTCCGCTCGCAAACCGCTTCAACGCAATGGGAGAATTCGAGATGCAACGTCTACTCCGAAGTCTTTTCTGCATGGGTCTCGTCATGTTCCTCGCGGCCGGCGCCGCGGCGGCTGGCGACGGCGAAGGGGAGGTCCTGGCGGAGATCCCCGTCGAGATCGACAACGACGGCGACGCCACCCACGAGATCGTCGCGGCCTACGCCGAGCTCGTCCAGGCGGCCGACGGCACGCTGAGCATCGAGCTCGAGTACTCGGCCGAGAACGTGAGCTCGGAAGACGCCTGGGGCCACGCCTGGGAGGTCGAGCTCCAGTCGGGCGACGGCACCTCGCAGGGGCTGCTCTCCGGCGTCAGCCTGGCCGACCTCCTGAGCGGCAAGCAGGCGACCTTCAGCCAGGCCCTGGGCGGCGCCGCGGTCGACGCGGCCGACCCGGGCGAGGCGCGGCTGGTCGTGCGCGGGCTCGCCGCGCAGTACGGGCTCGGCCAGAGCTCGGACCCGCTCTGCAGCCAGTTGATGAATCGGGCGACGTGCGAGAGCACGATCCAGAGCTCGGCGGCGCAGTGGGCCTGCGACGCCTACTGCTTCAACGGCTCGCTGGTCGACGCGACAGCGCCCTACTGCGGCGGGATGAGCTGCTCCTGCCACTCCTACACGGACCCGCAGGGCAAGAACTGCGAGCGCTGCTCGGTCCATTACCAGTGCACCTGGACTCCCGGCTCCGCCACCGACCTGTTCGAGCAACCCGACCTCTTCCGCCAGGACTTCGGCCGGCCGCCGGAATTCCCCTGATCGTGCAGGCCGTGGGTGGCAGGCGCCGGCGCCGATCCGGAGCCGGCGCTACGTTCCATCCTCAGGGGACGAAGGGCTCCACCCACAACGTCCCGCCGTCGACGCGGGCGCGCAGCCCGAAGGTCGCCAGCACGCCGTCGAGCACCTCGGCGGGCCGCGGGCTCGCCAGCGTGCCGGCGAAGACCTCCCCGAGCGCCGCCCGTGCCGCCGGATCGCCGAGGCGCACCTCGCGGCCGGTCTCGCGCGCCGCCCAGTCGAGGATCTCCGCCAGCGTCCGGCCGTCGAGCTCGTAGGGCGGCGCGGCGGCGAGGGCCCAGTCCCAGTGCGCGCCGTACGGGGACGCGTCGCGGCGGGTGACGCCGCCGTCGCCGGCCTCGAGCTCGACGCCGGCGCCCGCGGCGTGGGCAGTGCCGCCGTGCTCCAGCAGCACCTCGCCCTCGCGCACCCGCAGGCGCACCGACGCCGCGCCGACGCGGACCTCGAAACGCGTGCCCACGTCGCGCGCCACGCCGAAGGCGGTGCGGATCTCGACGGCGCCGCCGGCGCCGCCCGAGTCGACGTAGAGAGCGCCGCCGGCAAGCTCCAGGGCCGACGGCGAGCGCAGCACGAGCCGCGTCCGCGCGTCGAGGCGGACGGCGGCGCCGCCGGCGAGCCGCAGGGCCACGCTGCCGTCCTCGCCGGTGTCGAGGGTGGCGTCGCGGCTGACCGCGTCGCCGGCCGCCAGGCCCGCGACGCCCACCGCCGCCGCGACGGTGGCCACCGTCGCGACGGGCGGCACCGGCCGCGGCGTCAGGCGCTCTCGCGGCGCGCGGCCGATGGTCAGCGCCAGGGCCGCGGCGGCGGCGAGCGCTCCGACGGCCCAGAGCGCCCGGCGGCGCGAGCGCCGCCGCACCTCGCCGCGCCAGGCCGCGCGGACCGCCGCCTTCACCCGTCGCTCGCGCTCGGCCGCAACCCCCGGACGGGGCCCGACGAGGCGTACCAGCCGGCCGATCGGATCGTCGGCGAGCGGGGTTTCGTCGTCCATGGTCAGCCTCTCCGATTGCATGATCGCACGATCTCTTTCCCCCGTCGCCGGGGCTCAGGTGAACGCCTCTCCGGTCAGCGCCACGAAGCCGTCGCGGAACGCCTGGCGCGCCCGCGTCAGCAGCGACTCCGCGGCCTTGGGCCCGATCTCGAGCCGCGCCGCGATCTCCTTGACCGAGAGACCCTCGAGGTATTTCCACTCGAGGGCGTGGCCGTAGCGCCGCGGCAGGCTGTCGAGGGTGACCTCGACCAGGCGCTTGATCTCGCCGCGGCGCACCTTGTCCTCGGCGGCGGCGCCTTCGAAGGCCGCCAGCGAGTCGAGGGCGGCGCGGATCTCGGGCGCCTCCTCGGCGAGCCGGAGCTGCTGCGGCGCGCGCTGGGCGCGCCGGTACCAGGCGCTGATCTCGTGCCGGCAGAAGGTGCACAGCCAGGTGAAGAGCGCCGCCTCGCCGCGGTAGGTCGCCAGCTTGGCGACCGCGCGGGTCAACGTGAGCTGGACGATCTCCTCGGCCAAGTCGGCGTCCTGGTCGAGCCGCGTCAGGGCGAAGCGGAAGAGGGCGGGGAAGGCGCTCGCGAAGAACTCCTCGAAGGCGGCTTCCCTGCCGGCCAGCATCCCGCGGACGAGGGCCATGTCGCCGAGTCGGATCGCCATGCTCTTTAGAGTGTAGCGGCGGCGGCAATCCTTCGTCCGGATCCGCGGCCGGCCGCGGATCCGGAGCTCCCGCGTCGACTCCCCTCTCCCTCCGGGAGAGGGGCTGGGGGTGAGGGTTCAGGAGGACGGACGAGCTACGGAGGGAACAGCCCGCGGAAGCTCGGGTCGCTCACGTCCTTGGTCCACAGCTCGACGCCGCTGGCCAGGTCGACCGCCCGGATCTGCATCGGCACCTCGACGAAGTCCTCGCCCCGGCGCCGGGAATAGGGCTGCGAGAGAAAGAACAGACTGGCGTCGGCGACCAGGAACGGCGCCGTCGAGTTGACGTGGGCCAGCTCGCCCAGCCGCGCGCCCGTGGCCCGCTCGTAGATGGTCCACTGGTAGCGCTGCCACGGGTCGCCGCCGTCCTGCCGCGCGCTGGCCAGCACGTGGCGGCCGTCGGCGGAGGTGAAGAGGCGGCCCTTGGCGCCGGCGAGGCTCTCATTGAGGACGTCGAGGGGACGCGGACCGGCGGCCTTGGCCACGGCCGCGGGCCGCACCAGCCCCGAGGCGAGGTCGATGGACGCCGCACCCTCGAGGAGGCGCAGCGCCTTGGGAGCCAGGTCCTCTTCCGCCGCCGGCATGTAGCCCTGCAGCTCGTCCGTCTCGGCCTTGGTCGCCGTCCAGGTCAGGACCAGCTTGTCGCGCTCGATGGCGGCGGCCAGGCGGAACGTCCGGTTCGGCTCGTCCTGCAGCCGCGCCGTCACGTCGCTGGGCAGCTCCACGCGGGCCGTCAGAGCGCCGGGGCTGCCGTCGCGGAGGTCGAAGGACACGACGTCCAGGCGCCCCGCCGCCTGGGTCGCGGCCTGGGCGATCAGCAGGTCGCCGACCGCGGCGAGCGGCTTGGCCGCTTTGTCCGCCGACCACAGGAGCGTGCCGCTCCTGAGGTCGACCGCGTCGAGGCCGAGCCGGGGGTTAATCACGTAGGCCACCAGACGCTCGGCGTCCACGAGCACGCCGTCGGCGAGCGCCACCGCCCGCGGCTGGGCGGTCTGGGCGGAAGCCGTGGCGGCAAACGTCAGGATGGAGGCCAGGGCAAACAACGACAAAACCGACGATCTCTTGGATCGCAGCATGTGGATCTCCTTGAGGCTCTGGCCAGATCGCGTCCGCTACTCGTACAGTCGTCGTCTTGACGGCGTACTATAGACCATAGTAGTATCCGCGGTCAAGTTCCGAGTGAGCAGAAGCTTTCGAGTAAGCAGAAGCTTCCAACCAACGCCGCCAGCGTCGCATCCGTCGTCGAAGCTCGTCGTCTTCCGGGATTCGCCGGATCGGGTTGAGTCAACCCGGTCCAGAAAACTCCTAGACGAAACAATCGAGGTGTACCTTGAGCTTCACGTCAACACACGGCTCCTCTTCGAGACACGCTACGAGCGGCCACCGTTCCCCGCTGGCCGTCTTCGTGCTGGGCTTCCTCCTCATCGCCGGCGGCCTCTACGCCGGCGGCGCGCCGCGCCACGCGGCTCCCCTGCTCGACGCTCCCGCCGCGGCCGGCAAGGCCGCGCCGACGGTCCCCGTCAAGGCCGTCGGCGGCAAATGGAAGCCCCAGGGCCCGGCGCCGATCTCGCCGGCCCAGGTCGAGAACATCGTCCCCGGCGACGAGGCGGTGGGCGCCATCCACGTCGTCACCGCCCATCCGACGTCGTCCAAGACGCTCTACGTCGGCACCGTCAACGGCGGCGTCTGGAAGACGGCCAACGCCACGTCGAGCAAGGTCAAGTGGCAGCAGCTCACCGACTTCCAGTCGTCGTTGTCCATCGGCGCGCTCGAGTTCGACCCCACCGACTCGCGGCACAAGACGCTGGTGGCCGGCGTCGGCCTGTGGTCGAGCTTCGGCCGCCTCGGCGGCCTGCGCACGGGCCTGCTGCGCACCACCAACGGCGGCTCGAGCTGGCAGGCGATCGACGGCGGCGGCATCCTCGTCGGCAAGAACGTCGCCGGCGTCGCCGCCCGCGGCTCGACGCTGGTGGTCGCGGTCAACATCGCCGACCTCTTCACCTTCGGCAACATCGGCATCTGGCGCTCGATTGACGGCGGCGCCACCTTCACCCAGATCGGGGTCGGCAACGGCGCGGCCACCGGCCTGCCCGGCGGCGTGACCTTCGACCTGGTGGGCGACCCCAACGACCAGCAGCGGCTCTTCACCAGCGTCGTCTTCGCCGACCTCGTCGGCGGCGTCAACGGCGTCTACCGCAGCGGCGACACCGGCGCCACCTGGACCAAGGTCTCGAGCCCGGCGATGGACGCGCTGCTGATCAGCGGCGTGACGTCGAACGTCGAGCTCGCCGTCGGCAAGCACAACAACGTCTACGCGGCGATCGCCAACTCCGGCCGCCTGGCCGGCCTCTTCCGCTCCGGCGACGGCGGCACCACCTGGACCGCCCTCGACCGGCCCCAGACCGGCCCCAACGTCAACTCCTCCGGCCTGCACCCCGGCGGCCAGGCGTCGATCCACCTGTCGATCGTCGCCGATCCCACCGACGCCGACGTCGTCTACGTCGGCGGCGACCGCCAGCCCTTCACGCTGGAGGACGGGCTGCCCTTCCCGCCGCAGTTCCCCAACGCGATCGGCGCCTTCAACTTCTCCGGCCGCCTCTTCCGGATCGACGCCACGAAGCCCGCGGGCAGCCAGTTCACCCACATGACTAACTCGAACGCCGCCGGCCCGGCGGGCGGCGGCACCGCCTCGGGCAGCTCGCCCCACGCCGACTCGCGCGAGATGGACTTCGACGCCGCCGGCAACCTCATCGAGGTCGACGACGGCGGCATCTACAAGCGCACCAGCCCGCGCGACAACACCGGCGACTGGTTCTCCCTGAACGGCGACATCCAGGTCTCGGAGCTCCACGACGTCTCCTTCGACACCCTCGCCAACGTCGGCGTCGGCGGCCTCCAGGACAACGGCACGCCGATGCAGAACAAGAAGAACGACAAGACCTGGTTCCTGTGGGTCGGCGGCGACGGCGGCGACGTGGCCATCGACGACTCGGACCCCGAGCTCTCCATCCGCTACACCAGCGCCCAGGGCCTGCAGGCCTTCAACCGGTCTTTCTGGGACAAGCACAACGTCAACCAGGGCTTCGTCTTCGTCGGCCTCAACGTGATCGGCGGCGGCGCGGCGATCACCGGCCAGTTCGCGACGCCGATCGAGCTCAACGCGGTCGATCCCTTCCGGATCGTCATCGGCGGCGGCAACGGCGTCTACGAGTCCTTCGACCAGGGCGACACGATCGCCGCGATCGGCCCCGGCATCGTGGTCAACGGCACCGGCTTCGACCCGATCGGCTACGGCTACCCCGGCAATCCGGACTACCTCCTGGTGGGCTCGACCGACCGCGTCTTCGTGCGCACCGCGCCGCCGCCGGCGCCGCTGTTGCAGTCCCTCACCTACCCGGGAACAGGCTCGGGCCGCACGGTGCGCGACGTCGTGATCGACCAGGACACCGGATCGACCTTCCTCACCAACCTGACCCAGGTCTGGCACACGCCGGACCAGGGCGCGACCTGGATCGACGTCTCCGGCAACATCCAGACCTTCGCCCCGGTCGCCCTGCGCGCCATCACCTACGTCACCCTCGGCGGTCACGGCGGCGGCGACGATGACGACGACGAGGGCGACGACGACGAGGGCGACGACGACGAGGGCGACGACGACGAGGGCGACGGCGCCGGCGGCGACGCGCTCGTCGTCTCGACCTTCAACGGCATCTTCGTCGCCAGGGAAGCCGACGGCTTCGCGGTCTGGAACGTGCTCGGCGAGGACCTGCCGAAGGCCCCGATCCTCGACGTCGAATTCGACGCCGACAACAAAGTCGTGGTCGCGGGCACGCTGGGCCGCGGCACCTGGCATCTCAAGGCGAGCTCCATCAACGACGACGACGACGACGACGACGATGACGACGACGACGACGAGGGCGACGACGAGGGCGACGATGACGACAACTGAAGTCTGAAGCCAGCCTCAACGTCCCTTGAAGGCGACGGCGTCTGCCGTCGCCTTCTTCGTTGCGTCCCCTTCTTCAGCCCGCAGGGCGAGAGCGACAGCCGGGGTTTCAACCCCCGGCTCTCAGCACTCCGGCGTCCCACACGACCTCGCCGCCGACGATCGTGAGCAGGCTCACGGTCTCCGGGATCGCCGCCGGCGGCACCGTGAAGAGGTCCTGCGAGAGCACCGCGAGGTCGGCGAGGAAGCCGCGCCGCAGCGCGCCCTTCTGCCACTCCTGGAACTCGGCGCGGGCCGAGCCGCGGGTATAGGCGCGGACCGCTTCCTCCACCGTCAGGGCTTCCTCCGGATGGAAAGGATGGACGACGGCGAAGAAGAGGTCGACGAAGGGGTTGGGCACGGTGGCGTCGGAGCCGAAGGCGAGGGCGACGCCGGAATCGAGCAGCGTCTTCAGGGGCTGCGCGGCGGCGGCGCGGTCGGCGCCCAGCGGCGTCTCCAGGTCGAGGGCGAGGTGGGTGGGATTCTGCACCACGGTCACGCCCAGCCGGGCCGCCTGGTCGATCTGCTCGGGATGGAGCAGGTCGCCGTGCTCGATGCGCGGGCGCAGGAAGCGCCAGACGAAGGGAGGCGCCGCGTCGTCGAGCGCCGCCAGCAGCTCGTCGAGCGCGCGGTCGCCCACGGCGTGGACGAGGAGCTGGTTGAGCGTCGGCAGCCGCAAGGTCTGGCGCACGATGCGGCTCAGCTCCTGGTCCGTGAAGCTGACGTGGCCCGAGCCGGGGAAATCGGCGTAGGGCTCGCGCAAAGCCGCGCTGCGCTCGATCGGGGTGCCGTCGAGCAGCCATTTGACGCCCGACGCCGAGACCCGGGCGGAGTGCCGCAGCCGCCGCGTACGGCAGCTCTCTTCAGGGGTGAACGGCACACACATCAGCCGTACCCGCGTCCTGACGTCGGCCCCGGCGAGCACGCGGGCGCTGCGCTCGAGGGTGAGACCGATCGTCATCTCCTGCACCGTGGTCACGCCGGCCCGCGCCGCCAGCGCCGTGAGCTCCTCGTACTGGGCGCGCAGGACCTCGTCGGGGACCTCCGAGCGGACCGTCCGGAAGAGGCGGAAGAGGGCGTACTCGTGGACCACGCCGTTGAGAACGTCGGTGCCGTCGAAGCGGTCGTAACGGCCGCCGAAGGGATCGGGCTCGTCCTCGGCGAGGCCCGCGGCCTCAATCGCCGCGGAGCTCACCACCGCGCTGTGGCTCGACCAGGTCAGGAGGATCGTCGGGTTGTCGGGGGCCACGGCGTCGAGGGCCTCGCGATCGGCGGCCGGGTCGAAGAGGGCGAGCTCGGCGATGAGCACCAGGATCCACTCCCCGGGCTCGGCCACCGCCACGGCGTCGGCCACCTGGGCGAGGGCCGCGTCGAGGGTCGGTCCGGGGCCGGGGATGTCGATGGGGGGCAGCGTCAGCCGCGGCAGGCCGACGCCGAGGTGGGCGTGGGCGTCGTTGAAGCCCGGCACCACCACCCGTCCGCCGAGGTCGTAAGAGACGGTGTCCGGGCCCTCGAAGGACCGGACCGGCCCGTCGTCGCCCACCGCCACGATCCGCCTCCCGCGGACGGCCACGGCCTGCGCCCACGGGTGCCGGGGGTCGGCGGTGAAGACCTTGCCGTTGTGGAGGACGAGGTCGGCGGGATTTCGATGGGCGGCCCCGAGGGGGCCGGCAAGGACGAAGAGCGAGACCAGGACGAGACACGACCGGCGCATGGCTGGCTCCTTTCTTGTTGTCAGGGGATTATAGCGGAGAATCCCTGGTCTCAGCTCACGCGGGCGCGAGCTTGGGCCGATCGCGGGTTCGGTCGTGGTAGGATTCCACGAATGAAGGTGGCGCGAATCGAGTAGCGGCGCTTGGCGAGAGCGGCACGGGCGCGGCGTTCGATCTCCCCCAGCCATTCCTCGTGATCCCCCTCCTTGTCCGGCGGCGGTGGGTCGAGGCTCTCCAGCAAGCTGTTGGCCACGGTCGCGCGCTCGGGTTGGGAGAGATGAAGAGCGTCGAGGAGGACTTGCTGCGCCGTCTTCGTCATGAATCCAGTCAGCGAGTCTATAAGACTCGCTCTCGATGCGCATCCTCTTGGCCACCGCCTCGCGAGCTCGGCCGTGTCGCCACGATCTGAGCGTCGTCGAGCTGAAGCCGCCGGGCGGCCTACATCGGTCTACGGGCCGGTGCTAATCGGCGCGCACGCTCATTCCAGTATCGGATGCATCCCGAACCGCCTCTCCATGTGAGCCCGGTGAGCCGCCTCACTCGTCCCCCTTGGTATCGACGTCATCCCCTCTAACGGCCTTCCTCCTACGCCGCCGGGGGGCAGGCTTCTTCTCGCCGACCTCGCGTGCCGGTAGCGGCTTCGCCAGCTCGACGATAGCCGCCCTCGTGCTCCAGAGCGCCTTCAATGCGTCCTCGATACCGCGCTCCAAGGCAACCACTCTGGAATCCTGGTGGAAGGGCGCGAGCCTTCTCGTGGAGATTCGCAGAGACATGGCGATGCTTCCAACGTTGCGGGCTTCAGTCATTAGAAAACCTCGAAGGTTTTTCAGTACCTGGTCAAGATCACGATGCATCGAGCAACCTCTCCTGTCGGTAAGAAAAAGTCGGCGCCCCGGAAG
>Ga0299906_10000725_pt1 | contig 29462 bp, 47 predicted proteins | sample RVTome_14_FD_200259 | JGI IMG/M metagenome (GOLD analysis project Ga0299906, IMG submission 200259) | Soil microbial communities from uranium-contaminated site in the Upper Colorado River Basin, Wyoming, United States - RVT145D125 (version 2) ...
AGCAAACGCATTCGTCCGCGGGTGCACGGAGGTCGGGCACTACACGAGCGGCCCGGTGGATGTGCCCTGGGGAAAGACCCAGCAGGACGGGTTCCAAATCCAAATGAACGTAACGACGGTCGACCTGTTGAGTGCGCAGTCCAAGATGGTCGAGGACACGGGCACCCCACAGATCGGCATGGACATCGTCATCAACGGGATCGATGGCAGCCTGACGAACATCGGTCGCGTCTACGGCCTGCCAGATGCCGCGTTTACCGGCGACCTCGGCGGCGCCACGGACGAGGTCCTCGACTTCAATCAGGACGAGGTCGGCGAAACCGAGCGCGCGCTGTATGCCGAGGGACCCGGTCCGCTGGGCAGCGTCCGGCGCTTCACGGCAGAGCGATGCAAGGTCGTCAACGTCGGCGCGCTGGTGTTCAGCTCGACGTCGTGGATGGTGCCGGTCGGCACGTGGCGCATCTTGAACCCGGGCACCGATCCGGTCGCGCAGTTCACCGACATCGCCGCGTCCTGAAAGGTGCGACCGTGGCCGAGCTGGGTTTCGATGAGGCGTTCCGGGAGGGGGGAGGGCGGCGGCGCTGGGAGCCGGTGCCCTACCCCCTCACGTATGAAGACGTCCGCCGCATGGCCGAAAAGCGCGAGCGGTTGCTGCGGATCCAGTTCGAGGACGAGACGTTCGACCCCGAGGACGAGGCCACGCTCGCCCGACTGTCGCTCGACGACCCCGACCAGTGCTTCGTCCGGTTCCGCTACCTGTGCGGCATGTGGCACGCGTGGGAGAAGGGGATGCAGCGGCACGAGACATCGGCCGAGGACCACCTCACCGCGCACCTGCTGATTACCAACGAGCCGACCACCGTGAGCGTGGCGGGCCGTGAAGTCGACGTGTTCCCGCCGTCCCGCTCGAAGATGATTCGCATGGCCCGCCACGAGCGGCGTCGTCGCGAACTCGGCCACGTCCTCGACCGGGCGGCGGAACTGGCCCGCGACCGCAAGCTTCCCCGTCGCTGGCGCAATGCAGTTCGCCGTGCCGAGGACGAGTGGGAGTTCCAGTCCCGCGTCATCCTTGCGAACGCGTTGGGTCGTGAGGGCCGCGCGTACCTGCCTGACGAGGCGCCAAAGTACTGGCAAGACGTGAGCGCCGACGACGAGGCCCGGATCATGATTGCGCTCATGCTTCCCGCGCAACGGCTCGCGTCCCTGCCCGCTCTGCCGCCCGATCCACGAACGAAGGGCGAGGCACCCCCCCCGCCGGAGTTCGGCTTCGACAGTGTGCTCGCGCAATGGGAGCCACGGCTCACCCTGCCGATGGGCGCGCTGAACGATGCCCCGCTGGCGCCGTTCCTGGCGTGGGTTCGTGCGGGAGCATCCACGGGCGCTGAAGCCAAGGAAACCGAACGGGCGTTCGCCGCATGAGCCGGCGCAGCGTGCGACTCCAGGAACGCCGGCTCGAAGCGTACGCCCGCGCTCGTGGTTTCACGCCCGCCGAGTTCCGCCTGCGCTGGGTCGCGTCCTTCGCAGGATGGTGCGTCGGCGCGCGTCGGCTGGTGCCGCGGTGGCTGGTTGCGTGGTGGGTCGGCCGCCAGCTCGCGCGAGGTCGCCGTGGTCACTGACGACCTCAACCTCGACCTGATGACGCAGCTTGCAGCGTCCGCGCTCGTGCCGGTCCTCACGCAAGCCGCCGAGATCGGCCGTGACGAGATCCGGCGCCTGATCCGCGTGCAGGACGAGCCGTCACTGCCTGGCGAGCCGCCCGCATCGCGCGGCCGGTACGTCAATGCGTGGCGCGCCAGCAAGGCCCGCGTCTACGACAACGCTGTGGTCGCGTACATCTTCAACGAGGCCCGTTTCAGCAACGACACGTCGATGGTGGAGGGCCTTGAGTTCGGCACGGAGCGCATCCGTCCCCGCCCGCACGTGCGTCCTGGACTCGACAGGGCCCGCCCGCTGATCGACGCGCATATACGCGCCGCTGAAGCCAAGCTCGGAGTACTCGGCTGATGGCGGGCGTGGGTGGGTTCCGGATCCCGTTGCGTGCCGCACTGGCCGACTGGCAGAAGGACCTAAAGGACTTCCGCGAGATGGGCCGCCGCGCCGGCACCGAAACGGGCGCCGTGATCCTGAAGGAAATGCAGGGCGAGTTCCGCCGCCGGCAGGGCGCGCTCCGCGAGTTGCTGGCGTCCGGCATCATCGACAAGAAGCAGTTCGCCGACCTGTCACGTCAAGCCGCCCGCGAGTTCAACACGGGGATCCTGACCGCGCTGAAGGAACTGCGGAAGGCCGGCAAGGACAACACCGAAGAGTTCACGCGGCTGCAGCGCACGCTCAAGAACGTGTCGTCCGAGGGCACCCGCGCATTTTCGCAGACCGCGAAGGGCGCGACCACCCTCGGTGCTGGACTCCGTACCGCCCGCAACGCTGCCGTCGCTCTCATTGCTGCTCTCGGTGTCCGCAAAATCATTTCGTTCCTGCGCAGCACAATCACGGACGCGGAAGTCCTGACCAAGTCGTACCTGCGGCTCGCGTCGGCCACAAAACTGTTCGGCGTCGACCAGTCGCTACTGACGGGGCTGGCCGTTCGCGGACGCGACGAGTTCCGGCTGAACGCCGCTGCCGCGAACGAACTCGCCATCAATGTGGGCAAGTTGTCGGCGTTGGCGGGGCAGGCCGCGCGTTCGCAGGAACTCCTGACCCGGGCGCTCGACCTTGGCGCGGCGCAGGGGCTCGACGCGGCGGCGGTCGGCATTGCGCTTGAGCAGACGTTGCGAGGGCTGGATGAGGGCACCGACAAGCTGCTCCAGAAAAACCCGTCGCAAGTCTACGCCGACTACGCCCGCTCGATAAACAAGGGCGTCAGTTCGCTGACCGCGATGGAACAGAAGCAGGCGTTGTTCAACGCCATCATCACGGCCGGCACAAAGGTGCAGGGCGCGTACAGCACGGTGCTGGAGTCGAATGTCGGCAAGCTGACCGCTTGGCGCCAGCGGCTGCAAACGGCGCGCGAGGAGATCGGCTCGAGCCTTCTGCCGGTCGTCGTCAAGCTGACCGCCGCAATGGCCGGGCCGCTGGCCTCCGCTGTGTCGGTAATCTCCACGCTGTTGGAGGGGATGCTCAGTCCGTTGGAGCGCGCGATACTGCGGATGGAGCGGCTGGGTACCGCGAGCGAAGCAATGGGACCAGCCCTTCTGGAGCGCAGCATTGAAGAGACGACCAAGCAGATCAAGGAACTCGATGAGCAATTCGAGAAACTTCAGCGTCGAGCCCTGACGCCGTTTGCTGCCAACCGCGCCGAACAGGAACGGATCGCGATCGACCTGGCAGACACGCCCGAAGGGATCAGGCGACAGACGGCCGTCGAAGAGGAGCGGCTGTCACAGGCGTTGCTCGACAATGATCAGGAGCGCATCACGCTGGCCACAAAGCATCTCGAACTGCTTCGCGAAGCGGCGACGTTGCTCGACACGTCGGCGGAATCACGTATCCGTCTGGAGAACCTTGAGGCTTCCCGTGGGGAAGTCCGGCGTAAAGCAGAACTCGTCGCACTCGAACGGCAGTTGCAGGGCGCGCTAGATACGGCAGTCCGTGAGGGTGCCGAAGCTGGCATCAAGCATTTCCAGGAACAACTGCGGCAGGTTCGTGCGGAACTGGGACGGCCGGAAGTCGGCGGCGATGGCCCGGCCGATGCTCCCATCGACGGCCCCGCTCTGAATGCCGCCGCCGATGCCGCGAAGCAGCTTGCCGCCGCACTGGCACAGGTCCGCGCCGAAGCTGAAGCCGCCGCGGCCATCGGGCTGGTAGAGGGCGTTGAGATCCCCGCCAGTGTCGTGACACGTCTGAAGGAGATAGTCGGCCTCGAGCAGCGGCTTGCGTCGCTCCGCGACCTCCGGGCGAAGGCTGGTGCGCAGGCCGACCCAGACGCCGATGCCGACATTGCACGCCAACAGGCGCGGCTCGATCACGTCAAGGCCGAGTTCAGGGCCTTCCTGGGCGACCTCCGCGAAGGGCTCGACTCGATCCCTGAAGCGATGGTGCAGACGGTCGCGTCCGTGGCCCCGCAGTTCGTGCGCGCCTTCGAGCCGACGTTCCAAACGATGGAGGCGGGCGTCCTTCGCGTTCGCGAGGCGCAGGAGGAGCTGGACCGTGCGCTGATTGCCGGCGACGCCGACCGGGAGCAGCGCGCACGTCAAGCGCTGGACCGGCAACGCGACGCCCTTCGCGACACGGCGGCGGTTCTGTTGCGCGGGCTCGAACAGGCGGGCTTGCCGGCCGAGCGGCTGACCGAGCTTGTCGAGAAGCTCAACGAGCTGTTGGCGTCGGTCAACGCGAACGTTGAGACGACAGGCGAAGGCTTCGGCAAACTGGCCGGTGAGATCGAGGTCACGCTGCGCGGCCTGCTGTCCGTGTTCGAGACGATTGACGCACTACCGGAAGCGGCCAAGCGCGCACTGGTCGGTATCATCGCGCTCGTCTCGGGGATCCAACAGCTCGGGGAGGCCACGACCCGCGGCGGTGAGGGCGGTACGGTTTCGGGGATCACGAACGTAGCCGGCGCGCTGAGTGGCTTGAGCGCGATCGCCGCGGCGGTCGGCGGCATCATTGGCGGGCTCGCCTCCCAGGCGGATGCCGCTCGCGAAGCGGCACGCCGAATGGAACAGGCCCGCGTCGCCTTCAGCCGGGCGCTGGATGAGTTCGTGCGGTCGGCTGAGTTGAACATTCGCGGTACGGAGTTCGAGCGGAGCATCGCCGGCATCGGCACTGACGTGGCGGGCCGCGTGGGTGAGTTCGGTGAGAAGTTCGGCCTGCCACCGGGCGGCGCTGGCGTGGCCTCCCAACTCGCCGGCTCGACCGATGTAGAGCAGATCCGGCGCTCGCTGCAACACCTGTTGTCGACGCTCACCGATCCCCGCGCGATTGCCGAGTTCACCAAGATAATCGAGGGCTTCGAGCTTCAGGTCGAGGCGGCGACCGAGGCGCTTGCGGCGCAGCGTAACGAGTTCGTCCATGACCTCGAAGTGCAGCGGCTTCGCGATGCCGGGCTCGACGGCGCAGCGGACGCACTGGAAGAGGCCGCGCGGTGGGAGGAGATCCGCCGGCGCGCGATTGAGCTAGGTGTCGATGAGGGGCTGGTCGACGCGGCGAAGCTAGAGCACGAGTTGCGCCGGGCCCGCGATGCCGAAGCGGAGGCCGCCGCCGAAGCCGCTGCCGAAGCGGACCGTCTGGCCGAGTCGCTGCGTTCGGCTGCCGAAGCGGCTGCGGAGCTGTCCCGTCGCGCGCAGGACGTGCTGACCCGGCTCATCGAGGATGCGGCTGCTGTCGGGCTCGCGGACCCGCAGGAAGCGTTCGCACGGCGACAGGCCACGGACCGCGAGAACTTCATTGCGCAGCTTGAGGGGCTGGGCCTCAGCCCCGAGGAGTTCGCGTACTATCTCGGCCTCTTCGATACCACCCAGAGGAAGGCCCGCGACGACTTCCTCGCTGCGCGCGAAGGTGGGGCCGACGACGACCTCCTGGGCACTGGCGAGCCATCCGCCCGCGAGAGTGGCCAGAGCGAACTGGTCAAGAGCATCGTCGGCATCCGCAGCACCGAAGCACTCACGATTGCGGACCTGACACGCTCGCTGCTGACCGAGGCCCGGCTACAAACCGGCTACCTCGCATCGCTCGCCAACCTGCGTGGCTACACACCGCCGGCGCCCGGCAGCTTCATGCCGCCGTCAGTGTCCAGTCAGAGCGTGTCGAACTCGTCCGCCGATGTCAGCGTTGGCCCCATCAACGTGACCGTGAACAGCACGGGCGTGGGCAGCCGTGGCGAGACATCGACGACGATATCGGACGAGATCCTGCGCAACCTGGATCAGGGCATCGAGCGCCGTCGTCTGCGTGTGCGTAACGCCAGCGGCCGGCCGTCACTGCGATGAGCGACTACGGGACCGCCGAGCTCTGGGACCGCCCGCCTGCCGCCGTGGGTGCGTCGCTGCTGGACATTCTCGACTTCGACCCGAACAGCGCGGAGGCCGAACGCTACGTCGACGAAACCGGCCGACTCGTGTTGCGCTGTCCCGCCGCGTCCCGCGCGATTGCCGTGGCCGACCTGCTGGGCTGCGTCCGCACGACGGGCGGTCCGATTGGCGACCTCGACTGGCTGGTGATGGAATTGACCGTGCCCGACACGGATGCCGAGCCTGCCGTGATCGAGGCTGTCCCGATGTCCGAAGTGCTGGCCGGCATCCCGATAGTCGAGACCGTGACTGGCGGCGAGGCCCGCTACCTGTATGGCGCGTCGCTGCTGCTGTCGGAGTGGGTCGCGCTGATCGAGGAAAATTGCGCACGCGAGGGCTACCCGTGGATCCTCGCTGGCGACGTCGTGACGGACCCCGTGGTCGAGTTGCCGGCCGAAGTGCGGTCCGCGCTCAAACTCATCCGCGACATCGAGGCCGGCGTGTGGTCGGGCAGCCGGCAGGAGTTCAGCTTCCGTCCGGTCGGCCGCACCGAGTACCGCATCGACTTCAGCCCACAGACGGGATCCGGGTTCGCGCCGATCATGCTCTCGGTCGACCGCCAGTTGTCGGGTCTCGAGGAACGCCGCGGCGGCGACCACCTGACGACCGATGTCACCGTGTTGGGCCTGACCGCCGAGGGCGACATCGAGCCGCAGAAGATGGGCCGGGGCACATGGCGCGTCGTGAGTGTCGAGGCTGGCACGGTGACGGTCGAGGATCCCGCGGGCGGCGATGGCCCAATCCTGGTCGATGGCCAGTTTGCCGAGCCGGGCGCGGAGGCGGCATTGCTGCGTCAGGACGGGACACTGGAGCCCATCGTCGGGTCCGGCGAGCCCGGCACGTTCCTCGTGGCTGACGAGTCCGGATTCGCGCTCAACGACGACATCGAGATCCGGGCGGACACGGACGGCACGCTGCTGACCTCGGTCCGTGACCCGAACGCGACCGGCCGTCGCTGGCGCACGTGGCCCGACGAAACGCTGCGGGGCGAACGCAACCACGTCCCGAACCCTGCCGGCGCACGGGGCACGTTCGACCACGACGCCATCAGCGGGCGCATTGTGAGTGTGACGCAGGACGGCGACGACCTCGATGTGGAGCTGAAGGAACTGCCCGCGGACGCGGCCGGCACGGTCAACGTGGGCGACCTGTGGGTGATCTGGACAAGCGGCGCGGGCGGCGCGGTTTCGCGGACCGGCATCGTCAGTGCGGGCGGCACACCGGACGGCTCGGGCGACCTCTCAATCACGATTGCCGACCTCATCATCAGCGCGAGCGGTCCGTTCCTCAACGACGAAGTCCTGATCTATCGCGCTGGCACCATGCCGGACGGTTGGTCGACGCTCGGCATCAACCCGTGGCAGCCCGCCATCGTGAAGGTGAGCCGCGACGCCTCGCCGCTGACACTGACGGGCACGGCCGACGGCGCGCAGACCCTGCAACGTCGCATCGTCATCACGGGGATCACGCCCGATGCGACGTGGGCGGCCGGTCACATCTTCCGGGTCGGCGGCGTCAGTCACTCCATCGCGAGCGTGGGCGGCGTCGACGGTTCGGGCGATGGCACCGTCGAGCTGTTCACCCGCATCACAGTAGCGGCCGGAGCAGGCGTTGAGATTCTGGCGCCTGACACGTACGGCGAGATCGGGGCGGGCGCGGGTTTCGTGATGCCGCGATGGAAAGGCGAGGGCGCGGGCGCACCGGAACTACTGAGTCCGCTCTACACGATCCGCGCGGATCCCGTCGAGAACCGCCTGTGGATGGCGGTCGCTGCAACGTACCTGGGCACCGGAACAGTCACGCCGTGGGTCGGTATCGGCGCACCATTCGAGCGCACGCCGATTCGCATCCGACTGGTAGATGACGGCGGCACCGAGCTTGTGTCACTGACCGACGCGGACGAGACCGGCACGGGCCGTGTGCTGGATGCGTCCGGCGTCACGCCGATCGACCTGCGCGCGATGTACTCGCTGACCACGACACGGCGGCTCCGCATTGGCATCACGGGCGTGTTCGATCAGGATCCGAACTTCTGGCGGCCGGGTGCGCCGTTCGTGGTCGTTCGAGAGGTCATGCTGTTCCTCGGTCACGCGGCGGCGGGCGCAGAGGGCGTGCCCTACATCGACGGCAGCCACGCAACACGCGGCCATCAGCAGGCCAACCGCGTCCTGCGCACGTACGGTCCCGGCGGCGGCGTCATCACATCGTCGCGCGGCATGGACCTCGCCTCGTTCGCGAGCCACGTGGTGAGCGACGAACAAATCACGCTGGGCAGCGATGCGTACCTGTATCGGACCCGCTCGGGCCAGACGCGGACCGCGCGCATCCTCGGTGTGCGGTGGCGTCCCGGCAGAGTGATGGAGCCGGTCGACCTGATGTTCGGCGCTCGCGACCCGGAACTGTCGCGCACGCTCGGCGGCGGCGCTGAGACCCTGAGCATTGCGGGCGGACTGTCACTGGCGGGCTCGCCCACTCCACCGCCACCACCGCCGGAGACTATCCCGGTGCAGCCGAGCGGGCTGACCGCTACCGCAATCACGCACACGCGGCTCGACCTCACGTGGACGGACAATTCCGACGACGAGACCGGGTTTCGTGTCTACCGCTCGCTCACGTCGGGCACCGGGTTCGCACTGGTGGCGGACGTGCCGTCCTCGCCGTACTCGGACACGACGGTCGCTGCGCTCACCGAGTACTTCTACCGCGTCACGTCCTACAATGTGATCGGTGAGAGCGCGCCATCGGGCGAGGCGTCCGACACGACACCGGATGTACCGTCTGGCCTCACGAACCTGACACCGCCCGCGATGAGGCCGTGGCTCGGGCCGATTGTCGCGCAACAGGATGTCGAGTTCCCGGTCACCAACGCATACAACACCTACGCGACCAAGGAAGATGCCGCGTGGGACGACTGGCTGGCCGACGATGATGTGATCCGCGCGCACCACTATGACGCGCTGGTCTCGCGGTTGCAGTGGGCGCTCATCAACGGGTTGTCCTACGGTCCGTCCGCGACGGCGCTGACTGAGTTTTACGGCCGCGGCCGGTCGATCATCCAGAACTATTTCACCGACTACGCGACGCCCGCGAACTACAACACCCCGCCACAGAACGCGACCGGGACCGTGGGCGAGGGGCTGATGCTCCTGCTGGAGGGAACGCCGGAATCACTGACACACATCCGGACGGTTGCCCGCGCGAATGTCAGCGATCCTTTCGGCTACCTGAGCATCCAGAACCCGGATTCTGACGCGCGCATTCCGTCTGTCGCAATTCGTGCACACGCGCTCTGTCATTTGCATGGCATCACCGGCACGGTCGGCGGCGGCTGGAGCTCCTGGAAGGCGGCCGGCGAGTTTGTCATCTCGCGCGCAACACTCGGCGTGGAAGTCGATGGCACCATCCCGAGCCCGTCGCACTTGGGGTTTGAGGCGTTTTTGTTCAACGAGATTCTGGCGCAGCAACTGCTGCTCTGGTTCGGCTTCATCGAGCCCGACCCGGCTTACTACGACCTCGCAAAGCTGATTGTCGACCACCTTGTGCAAGAGTGGGTCGACCGCGGCGAGCCCGCCTGCCTGCCGTACACGAGCAACACGACATCGCTAAATGCCGACCTGGCTGCGTTCCACATCTACGCGCCGATGGTGCTGCGGCAAGAGGAAGGCGACACGGCTGGCGTTGGCGGTGTGACGTATCGCGAGTTCGCGCTCGCGCATCTGGATGCCGCGCGGCAGGCGTCGATCGCGGACGTGAAGCAATTCAACCAGATCTACAGCGGGCTCGGCATGTTCAACTTTGAGGCGCTGGACGATGGCGTTTCGTGGAAGGGGTAAATGGCTGACTACGTAAGCGCCGTAGCCGGCGACTGGGAGACAGACACCAATTGGTCGCCCACGGGTGTGCCGGGCGATGGCGACCGCGTCACGAACATCACGCACGCCATGTCGATCACGGCCGGCCAGACGATCACGGTCGGAGCGGCTGACACGACAGCGGCTATCGTGGTCGGGACGGGCGGGTCGGTGACGGTGCCGGATACCGCGAACCTCGACGCCAAGGGCCACATCGACTACAACGGCGGCAAGATCCGCAAGGAAGGATCGGGCCGCGTTCGGCTGGTCAACGGCGTTGTCGGGCCGTATCACCACCGCATCAGCCGGGCGAACAATCAGACGGGCTCATTCCTCGAAGTCGTCGGCACCGAGACGGACCGCAGCACCATCGACTACACGGGCACGGCGGGTTCGGAGGTCCAGACGGGCGGGTTCACGGGCGGCGGGCGGGTCAATGCCGAGTACGCGGACATCGACCTTCAGGCCATGCCGTCCCGGCCACAGAACACGAGTGCATGGTTCTACCGGCTGCACAATGTCGTCGCCACGGTTCCGGGCGGCATCCGCCAACAGTCGCTGATGGTGAGCAACGAACGCCTGTCACTGGTGAACCTGACCATCAAGGGCGCGACCGGCACGGCACTGGAAATACAGAGCTACGGTTGGAACGGCTCGGCCGTCCGTTTGTTGAGCGGCGCCATCGTGTACCAGGGCACCACTGCCCTGACCCCGGCGACCGGGCTGACCGTCACGGACGATTGCATCTTTGGCGGCAATGTGACCGGCGCGTCGAGCGGGGATCCGTGGACGGTGTTCGAGGACGCCATCATCGTCGGAGCCGGCAACCTCCTGGTGAATCACTACAACCTCGACAACGTCTACTTCCTTGCGAGTGGCGATAACCCGCACTACCACCAGCCGAGGAACACAAACAACGTCACGGTCACCGACCCCATTTATGAACTGAACGGCGGGAACTTCAATGGCGACGGCTATCTCGTTCCCGAGCCGACAGCAGCCCGCACGTACCGCTCGATCCGGCCGATTGTGCTCTCGGGTACCGGCACCGGCATTGCCGGAACGGTCATGTCGCTGCTCGGAAACCCCAATGCAAGAGCCAGCGTGGAGCGCGGTACGTTCGTCACCGGCTCGGGCGCGGCGGGCGTGGTGGCCGGTGAAACGTACTTCGGCCATCCGGACATGGTCGAGTACGTGCGCGACTGCATCGGGATTTCCGGGAATGTCAACGGGCAGATTGTCTCTGATGGCGGGTCGCTTGTGGACGCCGCGATCACGATGGCCAACTTCAACAGCCTGTGGGATTACGTCGGCAACCAGCCGTGCACGAGCCCGTACCCACCGGCGGCCAAGTTCGGCACACCGCCCGGCGCGAACGACCGCCACGTAAACGCGAACTTCGTCGGCGACCCGTTCGACTGCGGGATGGAAGCGTGGGACCTGAGCCTTGGCGGTCCCGGCACGTTCGCCAATGCGCTCGCGGAAATGAAGCTGCGCAACGAGCCCGGCTTCGATCCCGACTACACGCCGACCGCACTCAAGGCGTTCATCCGCGCTGCGTTGACTCCGACCAACGGCGCATTGTCCGGCACGGCGTCCGATGGCGGCGACTTCGGTGCGGTCGCGGTTGCGCCGGGTGGCGCGAACGTGCCACCGCCCGCGCCGGAACTTACGGCTCCGGCGAATGGCGTCACGGTCGATGCGTCGACGGTCGTGTCGTGGACGCAGGCGGCCGATGCGGACGCGGACCCCATCACGCACTATCGCGAGCACCGGGTGCAGGGCACAACGCCATGGACTCGCTCGGCGGCGGTCACAACCGGCCACACATGGGACACGTCGGGGCTGTCCAATGCCGTCTACGAATGGCGGATCATCGCCAACGACGGGACCGACGAAACGCCGTCCAGCGTCCGCACACTCACGGTCCAGCACGCCAGCCCGAACCTCGCACCGTCTGCGCCCGCGTGGGTCGCGCCCTCGAACGGATCGACGCACGACACTCAGGTAGCGATCACGTATTCGCATGGCGTCGACCCCGAGGGCCAGTCGGTGCAGACGCGCGGCGAGTGGCGGGTAGTCGGCGGGTCGTTCGCTGCACTGTTCGCGCTCCAGTTAGGCCAGAGCTTCAACTGGAGCACGGCGGCGCTAGCTGAGGCCGACTACGAGGTCCGGCTGTACTCGGATGATGGCGTCAACGAGTCGGCTGTATCCGAGGTCCGGACATTCACGGTCGCGCACGCCGGCACGGGCACGAGCGCCGGTAGCGGGCTGCTGATTAACGGAATCGACCCGGCCATCTACGGCGTGGCAATCGATGTTGAGAGTCTGGCGGGCGCGTTCGGCAACACGCGTATCCGGCTGGATGAGCAATTCGTCGGCGGGCAGTCCGGGTCCGTCATCGTGGACGCGCAGATCGAGCCTCGCGACCTGACGCTTGCGACGTGGATTCTGGGCGATGACGCGGCGGACGTGGCGGCCAAGTACGACAATTTCGCTTCACTGGTCGGAGCCGCGCAGCCGGTGCAGTTGCTGTTCACGCATCGGCCGAGTCGGTATTGGCTGGGCGAGCTGGTCGAGATTTACATGACGCCGGTCGGACCCGCGCACATCTCGGCCGCGTGGCGTGGCCCGGTCGTGTTCCGCGCGGCCACCCCGTCCGGCATCGACGTGCAGGAATCGTCCGTGCTGGGCGTCGTGAGTTCGCCGGTCGCTCTCCAGGTTGGCACGGCCGAGACGTTCCTGCGGCTGCGCATTGCGGGTCCGGCGACCAATCCGGTTGTGACCGTGCGCCGTTGGGATGGCACGGTCGAGGTCGTGATGCAGTTCGTGGGCTCGCTCGTGAACGGCGAGTTCTACGTGGTAGACAACCGTCCCATCAGTGAAGGCGGACGCACGGCCTATCGCAACCCGTCCGGCACCTTTGGCACGGGCACGAGCATCCTCGGGACGGACTTGCCCGCGCCCAACTTCTTTGCCTTGAAGCGGGCATGGCATCGGCGGCACCTGAGCCAGTTCCCGACCATAACGTGTTCGTCCGGAACGATGGAAGTGTTCTTCTATCGGCGGTGGCTATGAAGCGCTGGTACCTGTGCGAGATCATTGGCGACGGGTCGGACGAGGATTCGTTCCGGCCCGCGTCCGCTGACGTTGCGCCGGGCGCGAACTGGGGCGCCGTGGACGGCCGCGCTGATGCGACGATTGGCGGCGGCTGGATGGTCGTGCGGGTTGACGTGGACGCTGCGCAGCACGCGGCGCTTGGCGCGGATGCGCGGATCCAGTACATCCCGCTGGAGGAGAACGGGACCGGCCGCGTGCTCGATCTGGACGACCGGATAACGCTGATTCGTGGCTCTGTCCGTTCGCAGATTGCCGCCGAACTGGAGGCCCGCCACATCCCGACTGACGACTTTGACGCGACCACCACGGTCCGGCAACTGCTGCGCCGCGTGATGCGTCGGGCACTGCTGCGCCAGTTGCTCGGCGGCGACGACTACATCGGCCTTCTGGACAGCACGGTGGGCGACATTGCGGCCGCGAAGCGCCAGCGGGTTGCGACTCGGCTGGAATCGCTTGGCTACGACCTGACCGGCATCACGCTGGCTACGACCGTGCGGGCGGCGCTGCGGATGCTGGCGGCGCAGGGCGTTGCGCTGAACCGGACGATGGTGGACTGATGGCGTTCGTAAACGACTCGTTCACCGACACTGATGGCGTCCTGCTCGAAAACCACACGGGCGAGACGGGCGCTACTTGGACTAAGCACCCCGGCCACTCAGGTAGTGCCGAAATAGACACGAACCGCTGGGGGGCCACGTCGGGAAACGGTGTTTATTTGGCATCCGGTGTTCCCGCATCGGCCGAGTACGATGTCACGGCAGTCCTGTTCACGGTGGACGTTGGCCCTAACGGCAATGTTGGCGTGGCGGGGCGCTCCGACACATTGGCCAACACGTACTACCGCGCCTACTACAACACCAATGGGGACAAGTGGGCAGTGGACAAGCGAGTCGCCGGCGCAAGCACCGTTCTCGGCGAGTCCGGTGAGGCAATCGGTAATGGTGAAAGCCGCACGTTCCGGTTGGAACTCCGGAACGGGGCAAAGAAGCTTTTCGTTGAGGACATCGAAATAATTTCGACGGCTGACAACGTAATTACCGATGCCGGCAGGGTCGGGACATGGCAGAATTCCGGCGCCGACATTCTGCACCTTGACAACTTCACCGCCTCAGACCCGGCTGCGGGCTTTGACGCGGAGACAGACGTATCGGCCGGCGTCGGGATCGGCGCCACAGTAGCCACCACGAAGATTGCCACGACTTCGATATTCGCTGGGATCGGGATCGGGGCCGTGACGCCAGCCACCAAGATAGCCGTCGCCAACGTGAGCGCCGGGCTCGGCACGCTGGCATCGATTGCGACGCTGCGCATCAGCCTAACGGACGTACACGCTGGCATTGGCCTTGGCGCAACCGTCAGCGTCGACGACACGCCATCCGCGAGTGTGACGGCCGGGTTCGGGATCGGTGCGACCGTCAGCACGCTGGCCATTCGCTCGACGGCGGTGTTCGCGGGCGTCGGCATCGGCGCTGAGACACGGACCGCGAAGCACGCGACTACGGTTGTCCATGCGGGTATAGGTATAGGCGCATCAGTGTGGACAGTGGCGAGTCCCGTGGACTACGTGCTGCCGTTCAGCGCTGTGCTGTCGTCGTACCCGCAAGTCGAGGGCGTACTGTCGTCGCACGCGGAAGTCGCGGATGCCGTGCTCGTTAGCTTGCCAGAGGATCCATAAACGATAAGGAGGCAACATGTTTCTGGTGGATGCTGAGCTCGACGCCGCGGTCGATGCGGTTGCTGCCCGCGCCGCCTTTCTGGGCGTACACAGTGCGTTCAGCGCGACCGGCGCGAACGAGGACACGGGCGGCCTCTATCTGCGACAGGCCGCCACGTGGGCCGGGTCATCGGCTGGTATCGCCGCACTGAGCGGCAACGTGGATGTGCCAGTGAACATCGGGACGTGGAAATACATCGGCTTCCATTCCGCCGAATCAGCCGGCACGTTCCGGGGCATGTTCCCCATCGGCAGCACCGGCTTCAAGAAGTTCTACGCGCTGGCGACGGGCGACCTGATTCACAGCGAGGCGCACGGGTTCGTCGACGATGACGTCGTAGTGCTCTTTGGAGCCGCGTTGCCGGGCGGTCTCACGCAGGCAACCGAGTACTTCGTGATTACAGCGGCGACCGACACGTTCCAGGTTTCCGCGACGCAAGGCGGTGCCGCCGTGGACATCACGGACGAAGGCTTCGGCGTGGTCAGCAAGCTGGTAGCGGAAGTGTTCGCCAACGCGGGCACCATGCGAGTCTCCGGCACGACGACAACCATCAGCGGTCTCGGACTGAGGACGTAGCCATGCCGGCACTCGGGTCGTGGTTCGACGGCAACAACATGGTCACGGAGCTTGCATCGGCAGACGGTACGGGCGTCGTGGATGCGACGGGTGCGCTGCTCACGGGCGCAACGGTCACGCTCACGATGTACCAGGAGGACAAGGTGACGCCGGTCGTCCGAACGGACGGCACGTGGCCAGTGACGATGGTCGAGGTCGGCGCGACCGCCGTCTATCGGTACACGGTGGACACGGCCGACATCACGGTTGCGGTCGGTGACATTGTCCGCAAGGTGGCGAATCTGGTGACCGGAGCGGATCAGAAGGCGCGGTTCGTTGATGTCGATCGCGTCGTCGAACGCCTCACATGAGAGGTTCCACGTGAAACGCATTCTGATAGTCGCCGCGCTGCTCGCGGCTGGTGGCGGGGTGCAGGCGCAGCAGTGCAGCATCTCGGGCGCGGCGGTCGGTCAATCGCACTGGATGGTCCGGTCGATCATCGGGGCGGATACGGCGCTGATCTCCACGCACCGTGACGAGCACACGGCGCTGATTGCGTGGGCGAATCACCTTCTCAGGCCGCTGCCGGGTGCGCGTTATGAGGCGATCCAGTGGCGCGTGATCCGGGGGGACGCGCGTTGTGAGGTTGTCGTAGCGCCACCCGACAGCTTCCCGCCGTTGCCGCCCGATACACTGCCGCCCGTGGGTCAGGATACCGTGATCCCGACTCCACCTCCCGCGCTCGGCGCCCGCGTGACAGTGCTCGCCGTGCCGCGCATCCCTGGTGGCAATGACTACAGCATCGATGCCTCGGTGCTGGATTCGACTGGCGCAGCGCTGCCGGGCGTCCAGATCACGCTGCGGGCCACGGGGGGCGCGTTCGGGACGGGCGAGACGCAAGTCACGCGAACGACCAACGCGGCGGGCATCGTGCGGATCAACCTGTGCTGCCCAGCGGACGGCGACAGCGTGATCGCGACCGCGACGGGTGCGGAGCGGGCAGTGCATGTGCACGTTGCCGGCGCGCCGCCGCCACCACCACCGCCACCGCCACCGCCACCGCCGCCTGTACCGGGTGGAGGACCGGACCTGACGCCGGCCGTGCTGAAGCCGGTCATCGGGGCACTGACCGCACGGCCCGACACCGCGCAGCCGATGCGCACGTTCGACGGCCGCTACGTCACAGCCGAGCGCGAGAATTGGGTGAGATGGAAGGCGAACGAGAACAATCCATCGGGGGCGTACCTGGACGGCAACCACTATGGCGGCCTGCGACAGCGGTTGTCATGGGCGATCCGGAGTGGCGAGCCGTACGGAGGCACTGTCACAGACACCACCACGAGCGGGTACGCTCGCGGCGTGTACATCCTGCGCCGGTACCTGCGGTGGAGCAGAGACGGGGCAGGATACCGAGCGAACGCGCATTTGAATACGGGCCTCGCTGACGTGGAGCTGGTCTATCGGATGCACGGCGACGTGGAGGCGCTGAATCACATCGCGTGCAGCGCCGTTTTCGGGACCGACAACTCTTACGGGTACCTGGACTGGACGCACCCGACGGTCCATGACGGCCGGATCAAGGCGGTCGCGTTGCAGGCGATCAATGCGGCGATCCGACTCGGCATCCCGTACGCCGATTCGTCCTGCCCGAACAACCAGCTCGTACTCGGCGGACCACCCCGGACGTGGCGCTACGGTTCGTGGCAAGCCCAAGGCGACTCGCTGGTCGCGTGGACCGGCCGAGCCATGCTGCCGAGCGGTCAGGTGTCGATCGAGCCGTACCCCGGGACCACGCAGGCCCACTATTTCATGGACGCCATGCTGGCGACAGAGTTTCTGCGCTGGTTCGAGTTGACGGGGAACGCGGAGGCGTACGCGCTCGCGGTCAGGATCATGGGGTTCCTGCTGTCGGAGGATGCGCGCTGGCAGGCTCAAGGGTACGCGACGTTGCCGTACCAGCCGTCCTCGGGCGGCGCGGCACCGGACCTCGCGGGCTTCTACGTCTGGCCGGCGATGGTGCTCTGGCAGGAGACGGCCGACCCGAAATGGTACGCATTCGCGCGTCGCAGCATGACCGCGCTGCATCAGTGCTGGCTCGGCGGATACAAACAACTGAACCAGTGTTATAGCATCGGCTCGCAGACCTTTCCGGCTCTGGAAGCCGGAGTGCCATGGCGCTGACTGACGGGGCGCGGTGATACTTACGTGACCGCGCCAACACTGCGGTGATAGGGACTCTTTACCTTCGGAGGCGGAAGCCATGAGCATGAGCGAGGACGTGGCACGGTACGTCAAGGCCGGACTGGCGGCGGAGCACCACACATGGGACCGCGAAGTGTTCATCCGCCACATGAGCGCACTGCTGGAGAAGCTGCGGGCCGACAAGGACGCGGTCCCGGCCGTGCGGTTCGGCCTGAGCGAGGCCGGCATGCTCGTTGTCTGGCACTACCTGCTGCGTCGGGACGGCGACGTGGGGACGCGCAGCCATGAGGACTGCGAGCCGGATGAGTGCTTCGACATCAGCCACCCGTGCCCGCCGTTTTGCTGATGGAAGTGTGGGCGCAGGAAATAGCGCACTTCGCCGGCCTGTTGCCGCTGGCGGCTGTCGCGTGGCTGTCGTTGCGCCGATCGGTCGAGTCCGCGGCGATCATCTTGGGCGCGGCGTTCGCTCTGTCCTACGCCCTCGACATGACGGGCGAGGCTCTGGCCGATGCCGGCACACCGAACCTGTGGCTGACCTACGTACTCGCTCCCGTGCAATTCGGGCTCCTGCTGGCCGTCGTGATGCCGCCCCGGTACCGGCGCATCGTGTGGGGTTTCTTCGGCTTGCTGGTCGCCGCGTCACTGTTGCGTGCAACATTCGACGCGCCCGAGACGTTTGTGCATGTGCTCGGCGGCGCGTTCGTCGCTCTGGCGGCATGGACGCAGCCCGCGTTTGCGCGGTACCGGGTCGGCGTTGCGTTGTACTGTGCGGTCCCGATTCCGGCCTTGCTGGCGATGGGTTTCTTCCCGCCCCAGTCGGTGCCTTGGCTGGCCGCGTGGGGACTCTATCAAGCTGTGCGAGTGTCGGCGCTCGTGGTGGTTGCGTGGTCGATCCTCGCGGTTCCCCGGACGCGATTGGAGGTAGTACGCAATGACCGACCACGAACTGCTGATGCTGGCGAAAGAGGTCTTGCCGCCGGCCATGTTCATGTTGCTACTCGGCGCGGTCATCGTCCGGCAATTTATTAGCTGGCGGCGCGAGTCGCCTCCGGTCGTACGCCCGACGCTGGTGCCGCCAACGCCGACGCGGGATCCGTGCGACGGGCTGCGTGAGGAAATAGTCGCGTTGCGCAGCTTCATCACGGGGATGCACGACGGCACGCGGGCGAAGATCGATGCAATTGACAGCAAGGTGGACTGGATCACCGGGAGGATATCCGCCTGATGGCTGCCGAAGGTGGGCACAACGGATCCGCGCTGACAAAGGTCGTGCTCGGCGTGATTGCGACGCTGGCCGCTGCGGGTGTCATCGCGACGGCCGGATTCACCCAGCGTACCGCCGTAGCGGTCGAGCGGACGAACGGTGCGATTGAGCGCGTCAGCCTGGGCGTGGGCTTTCTGCGTGACGAGGTGACGACGCTGCAACGCCACATTGAAAGTCTGGAGATACGTATCAGAGCATTGGAGGTGCGGCGGTGATGAAAACGAACGGGACGCTCCCGCTGTGGGTCATTCGCACGTGGCACGTGTCGGCGCTTCTGACGGCCGTGCTGATCGGCCTGCTCGCGTGGTCGGCGCGCCAGACGGCCCGCACGAGCGCAGCGACCGAAACGGCCGTGTTGGAAGCTGTGGACGAATTGCGATCAATGAACGCATTCTGGGCGACGGCGCTCAGGCGCGCGGATTCCCTGCGGGCGGTGCTGCGGGACTCGCTGCGGAATCGCTGAATGTCTACGCGAAGGGGGAGGCTGAATGAAGGCATGGTGGAAGTCAAAGACGATCTGGCTCGGCATCGCGCAAGCGTTGGTCGGCGCGATATTCGGCGTGGTCGAACTCATCCAGCAGGGCAGCGTTGACGCCACGGCGGCGGGCGCGAGCGGGCTGGGCATGCTGACCGTGCTGGCGCGCGTGGTCGGCTCCAACATCAAAGTGAGGTGACATCATGGCAATCGACAGACTCGGAAACCCGATCGCGAAGGACAACCTGTTCCGCATCCCGGTACGGCCGGTGTTGCCGCTCCAGATCGAGCCGCACCCGGACGCAGGCACGGAGCTGCTGCATGTCTACCCGGAGACCTCCGAAGTGAGTTTCCTGACTGGCCGCGTGCTGGAGATCCTGAGCGACAATTTCGCGTCGGTCTCGGTCGACGGATCGCCGGAGGTGTACGAGCTCGACACGCGGTGGCTGGAAAAGACGGCGTGATGGCAGACGCCAATCTCCGCATCCGGGCGGACCACGACTGGCTACGGCTGACGGCGTACGGCGTTGCGCTGCGGGCAATTGTCGAGGAGCAGGCGGAAGATCCGTTCGGGTTCTCGGGCGAGGACGCCGCCGAGATGGCCCGGCAGGTTCTGGATGCATTTCCGGAGCGCGAGCCACGGGAGAGCGCGTGAGCGATGTGTCTCGCCCGCCAGAGGGCCCACAGTGCCACGATGGAACGGTGCATCCGTTGACGACATGCCCGCGAGGCCGGGCGGATTGCACCCCGGTTGCGCGTCGGGCATCGCCCGCATTCGAGTCGTATTTCTGCTGCGGCGAAACGGACGCGGCGCCCGTGCCTGAAGACAGAATCCGCCTGTGCGTCAAGAGCACGCACGACCGCAAGCCGGTGGACCTGATGGTCAACTTCGATGACCGGGATGCGATCGACGCGCTTGCCGTTCTGTCGGCGGGGCTTTCGTTCCACCGGCTACGCGAGGGCGAATGACGTTCGACCTGTACGAGCGCGACTTCGCCCGCGAGCTGCAACGCTACGGCGTGACAGACTTCCGGCCGGCCGAGTTCGCGACCGAGACAGGCGGCGTCCCGCCGATGGGCCTGTGGGACAACGCCATGCCGACGATCGTGCGCATCCAGCGGTTCCGGAGCTACGTCGGCAAGCCGATCGTCATCTGCACTCGAGCGCACGGAAGGCGAGGCTACCGGGACTACCGGGCGAACAACGCGGTCGGCGGTGCCAGCGGCTCGATCCACATGCGGTTCAATGCGTTCGACATGACTGTGCTCGGGTTGAGCGTGGCGGAGACTGTCGAGGCCATGGACCGGCTCTTCCCGGAGCGCGACCGGGACCTGTACGGCGTCGGGACCTACAAGTCATTCGTCCATTGGGATACTCGCGGACTGTTGGGCGAGCCGGCGCCCGCCCGCTGGACGGCGTAGCGTGTGCAGCCCGGCGACGATTACACCGACTCCCGCGACCCGCGCAATCGGCGGTGGACGCTCGTGATCTCGGCGGCACGGTTCGGCGGCGTGGCGGTCGTCTGCCTGTCCGACAGCACGGACCGCAGGCTGTGGGTGCCGCTGGCAGTGTTTCGCGAGTACTACGTGCCGGTGGCGACACCGTGAGGACAACCTTTCGTTCTGCGCACCGTCTCGTTACATTGGTGGTCCTAGCCCGCGCGTCATTCAGCGGGTCGCACTATCGTAAAAGCATCACCCCAGTTCTCGGCGGGGCGAGTCGGTTTCCCGCCAAGGAAACTTCCCGACTCGCCCCGCTCTGCTTTCACGGGTCATCGCGTCAGCAGCCGCTCGTACGCCAGCAACCACAGACGCCCCCACTTCGGCGCCTCCTCGTTCTCCAGCCGGTAGATCGTCTGCGGGTCCGGGCCGTGAGGAGCCGTGGGCGACCTGATCCGTCGGCTGATCGCGGCGTAGAACCTACTCGACCACCCAGCCGTCGCGCGTGAGCGCGTCGATCGCGGCCCGCAGGTCCGGCACCCGGACATGGTCGCGATCGACAGTCGCGCCCGCCAAGTCGATAGTCGCCTCGTACGCGGCCGGCGACGTCGCGCTGAGAAGCCCGCCACGACCGCCAGGTGAGCTTCCGTCCGGCTGGGCGTAGATGTCTGCCCCTCGCGCTCGACGGTGCTCCTGCCACGCCTGGCGGCGCTTACCGTGCACCCAGATCCGGCCGGCGAACGTCGCGGCTTCCGTCTCGTTGCTCGGTCGGCACGGCTCGCCGAGGTCTGCCCCACAGGCCGGACAGCCGACGGCCGCTATCGCCTTGGCGTCGCGACGGCTCATGAGCGGTCGCGGTAGTCGCAGCGTCCCGGAGCCCGCCCGCGGTGGACCTGACAGTATTCCTCGCCCCGCGCATCCTTCGGCCACTCTCTCGCCCCACGCAGCCTGCGTTCGCACGCGGTACAGATGCTCAGCCGGGCGCCTCCGGGCGACTGGTAGATCACGGTCTGGATGTCGTGCGTCGTGGCCGTCCGGTCGGTCTCGTGTGCGGTGCCCACGGTCAGCGCCTCGCTGTGGTCAAAGGCGGGTGCTCGTCGCAGAAGTGGAAGCGACGCTCGAAATGCCACGGCTGCACGCTCGTCACTCCACCGGGTACAGGCTCGGGACCGTAATGCAGTGTCGTGTACGTCGTGCACTTGTGCCCCGGCAGGCCGTGCTCGATGGCGCCCCGGCAGAACTGCGACGGGCCGTCCACGGTGCGCGTTGATCGCGGTTCGGTTTGGTATGTCATGGTCGTGGCCTCTCGGTTGGCGGTCGATTCGTCCGTTCCGAGCATCAGTGCGGCAGCGGCCTCGGGAGTCTCGCGCCGCTGGAAGTACACTGCCACGTCGGCGTCGAAGTTCGCCGGGAACTCGAAGTCCGGGCCGGCTGCCAACTGGACGAGCTCGGTCACTTCGGCTGCGTATTCGGTAGCGGTCATCGTGTCCTCTCGGTTGGTGGTCGATTCGTTCAATGGGGCCCGGCCCTGTGCGAGCGGCCGGGAATCGTCAGCGGTAGCCGACGAAGCCGCCGCGCTCGTTCCAGACACCGTTGCGCTTTCCGGGAGCCTTCGGCTGCTGCGGCCCGTCCACCGGCCCGAGATCCGTCACGATCTGGACGTGGCGGCCCGGTATCCCGCTCGGCGAGCCGTCGTAGCGGTAGAGCCTGCCGACGGACTCGAACTCGACGGACGGGTAGCCGTGCCGATCGGCCAGCCGCTGTGCGTCCGCCTTGAGCGGCGTCAGGTTGGCGTACGTGCGGCCGATCATGCCCGAGATCGGCTCGTCGTCGATCAGGTGATCCTGATTCGACCACCCGCGCTGCGTCCATGCGTTCGTGACGGTGAGATTTTTCATCGTGTTTCGCCTCGCTCGTGTGGTAGGGTTAGCGGTCGTGCCGACAGGTGAAGCAATCGTTCGGGCGCTCGTACTCCTCGACGGACCCGCACTGGCAGCCAGTCCACGTGCCGCGCCGACGATACGACTTGCGCGCGGGTGCAGGGCTCGGCGAATCGGGGCACTCGGTGTGCCGCACGGGGCTGCCCTTGCTCCACTCGATGCGCTCGCCGGCTGCGATGGCTCCGCCACAGGCTGCGCACTTGCTGTTGTATTTCGCGGTGATTGTCATTTCGGGCCATCCTCGTGAGAGAGTGGAGTCGGGTGGCGGGCTGTCTCTCCCGCACACGAGGAATATAGCGGAGGGGTCTGTCAGTGTCAAGGGGGTTGACGGACCCGCTGACGATGCTCAATATTCCCGCCATGGAAAAGACTCCCAGACTCGGCCAGCCCGCTCCCGCCGTGGAACGGGACCACGACCGCGACCGCAAAATGGCGGCCCTGCGCGCGGACGATTGGTCGCTCGCGAAGATCGGCCGCGCCTTCGGGATCTCGCGCGCCCGGGTCAGTCAGATCCTCCAGCGCTACGACGCCGAGCAAGCCGAGCGGTAGCTACCCCACCGCCACGATCCACGCCCACCCGTCGCCGGTCCAGTACGCCACGCCGACCGCGCCATCCCGTGTGTACGCAACCGCATCGTCCCGTGCGGCGGCAGTCTCAAGCAGTGCATCGTGCTCGGCCGTCCACGGTCCTGCGGTCCAGCCTCGGGTGAGGTCGTCCAGGGCGGCGAGGGTCAGGCCGATGGTCGCGAAGGCGCGCGGGCTCATGCGCAGGACCCCCACACGAGCAGCAGGATCAGCAGGATGAATCCGAGGACGGACGGCACGACCAGACAGCCGACAAGGCCGGTGAACGTGCCAGCGGCGATCTTGCCCACACCGGGGCCGGTCGCAGCCGGTTCGCCTGATGGCCGTGCGCTGCCTTGCGGGTTGGGTACGCCGCATTTCGGGCAGCTGGCCGCCTCACTGCTGATATCGGTACCGCATTCGCGACAGGGTGCGAGCGCCATCAATCCCTCTCGAATCGTTCCGACATCGCCCGGAACACCACCGTCATATCATCCGATAGCGAACCCATCCCGGTCCAGTGCAGGAAAGGCCACGGGAACCGAGTACGCCGGCATTGGATGGCCGCGAGGTCATCGGGCCAGCCTCGCATGTCGCGGACCCGGCTTATCAACGGCCGGCCTTCGTTGGTGCCAAGGGTCTCGTCCCATCGCTGGTACGTCGCGCACTCGATTCCGAATTCTGGTAAGGCGACCTCCGCGAGGTACGCCTGATTGTCGATGGGCGTTCTCACATAGACGCCACGGGTCAGATCGATCTTGTCGAGGACATCCAGCGCACGCAGCTCCGGCACGGCGGCTTCCAGGTCGTGCAGCAACGCGAACGAGTCGGAGCTGGCGTAGTGCGCGGTCTGCCAGCTTCCGACCATGCTCAGTTGCAGGACCGCCTGCGCGATGCCTCCTTGGATCCTCTCGCGGTCGTCGGCATCCTCTTTCATGAACGCGATGTAGGTCAGTAGGCCGACCGCTGCCAGTAGAAGAACGACGATGGTCAGGGCAATGGATCGACGCATTCGGAACCTCCGGGAGTCGAGTAAAGGAAAGCTGGCGCGATTATACCGCGCGCCCCATCGTTAAAGTCCCCGTGACAGCCGGCGCACGGATGCGTCGTCCCCATGGTTCCATCATCGCCATTGCGTGAGGTCGCGCATGGACAACCCCCTGCCGCGAGGTGTGTACTGGCTCGACGGCGTACGTGACGAGCACGGCTACGAGCTGCTGATCGCCGTGGATCGTCGCGGGCGCTGGATCCAGCCACCGACCCGCGTGTTCCCGCGTGAGGATCGACCGGCCGTCATCCGCATGCTCCGCCGGTTGTTGGACCGCGCTGATCCTCATCCGCCGTCCGTAGCGGCGCGGGCGCCACCTCGGTCGCGTCTGCTTCCTCTGCCCTGAACACGTCTGCGAGCCGGTCGAACGCCGCTGCTTTTCTCTCTTTGACCGCCGCTAATTTGTCCGCATCCGGACCTCGGACAATCCACTCCACCGACACTCCCGCCACGTCCGACATTGCCCGAAGGTAGTCGGCACGCGGCTGCCTCTGGCCGGTCTCGTACCGTTGGATGCTGGACCCACTCGCCCCCGTCCGGGCGGCCTCGTCGTCGAGCTTCTTTCTAATCCTGCCAGCCAGTTCATCGTAGGACATGTCGCCCAACACTGTCTCGCGCAAGTACTTAAGGCGTCCGTGCAGCGTCGAAAGTTCCGCGTCCATCGCCGTCCGGGTCCCAAAGGGCTTGACATACGCCCCGTTCGGGGCCATCGTATCCCCATACGGGGCGAGGCAATCACCGAACGGTGCCGCCCTATCCCCAACCGCTGATGGTAGCCATGCCGGAGATCGAAGGCAACAAGGTCGAGCCCCTTTGGACGGAGGAAGAGGTTGCCGCCTATCTGCGCGTGCAGCCCAGCACCGTCCGGACGTGGGTGAAGTCTGGGAAGATTCCATTCGTCAAGGCCGGCAGCCTGAACCGCTTCCGCCGCTCCGAGATCGAGGATTGGGTCGAGAGCGGCCGACTGCCCGCCGAAGAGCCGGAGCCGGCAGCGGCCTCCGAGCCGGCCGCATGAACACGTTTCCCGCGTTGGTTGACCGCGTGCAGGAGCGGACGATGCGTCGCGCGGCGCTGGCCGGCTTCGATCCTGCCGGTCCGACCGTACAATTCTACAGGCGCTACCGGCGCGCGCTTCGCACCGGCGAACTCGTGCGGCCGGATTGGTGTCAGCGCTGCGGCGCCTCCTGCCACCCCGATGGACACCACGACGATTACACCGAGCCGCTGCGTGTTCTGTGGCTCTGCAAGTCCTGTCATGCGGTTGCGCATCCCGGCCGCCACGGCTGGCAACGCAGTCGGGGCGCGCTGCTGGAAGTGCATCTCGCGCACAACCTCGGGATGGAAGTCACCGACCTGTCGTACGTGGTCGAATTGGTGGAGGCCGCGTGAAAATCTACGACGACCGCCAGAGTTGTTCGCGGTGCGGCAACTACATGGACCAAGCCGCGCTCGACCGTCTGCCGCGCGACGCCTTCGTTCACCGAGCCGGCCCGATGGTCTGCACGGGCTGCAAGCGTGTGCGGGTGCTGGCCGAAACGCGGGCGATTGCGATTGCGGGGCAAGGATGAGCCACGCCGTCGACGCGATCCCGCTCGTGCTCTCTCCGCGATTCACCGAGGCGGACGGACAGGCTGCATTCGACGAGTGGGGCGCCAACTGTGGACCCGGTGCGTTGGCCGCAGTCGCTTGCGTCAGCCTCGACGACATCCGTTCACACATGGGCGATTTCGAGTCGAAGGGCTACACGAATCCCATGCTCATGTGCGCAGCGCTCGACAGCCTTGGCGTCAGGTGGTGGCGCGTACGCAGGGAGTGGCCGCGTTACGGGCTCGTGCGTGTGCAGTGGGAAGGACCATGGACCGCCGCGGGTGTTCCGCAGCGCGCGAGATACCGCTACACGCATTGGATCGGGACCGCCGAAGTCGACGGCGACTGCGGCATCTTCGACATCAACTGCATGAACAACGGCACCGGATGGGTCTCCGAGCGCGATTGGTCCGACACGATTGCGCCGGTTCTGGCGGGCCAGCACATGCGCGCGAGCGGCGGCTGGCATGTCACGCATGGAATCGAGGTCCGTCCATGAGCACGACCGCGCCAGCACGGACAGCCGCCGAGATCGTCCGCAACGACAAGCTGCTGGACATCGCGATTTGCGAAGGCTGCGGATTCAACCCGGCGCAGTACTGGACATACGGGACGGACCGGCCGTCGGCGTTTCTCTGCGAGGGCTGCGTTGCCCGCGCATTCGGCACGGATGAAATCGACGCACTCGAACGACGGAGGTCCGCGTGATGGACTCTGTGTTTCTCGGCTACGTGGTCGTCCTGCGGGATTACATGAATCCGGACGGAACGCCGCGTGTCATCTACGACCGCGGGAAGCGCCCTGGTACGCGGGACTGGATGGAGCGTGAGGCCGTCGCATGGCGCGAGGACGGATACGACGCGGTGGTGATGGGTGTCGAGGCCAGTCTCGCAACCGTGGAGGTCTGAGCAATGATCGGCCGATGGATGGAAACGCTGACGGACGAAACGTTGCAGCGGCTGGTCGACGCACCGTCTGGCCTGTGGCTCGCTGAGGACGCATACGAAGACGGCTACGGCTGCGGCTGTCTCGCGTTCCATGCCGGAATCGGAGAAGTACGTTGCAGCCATCCGATATTCGGGCTGTCGCGCAGGTGGTTCCCGGGGTTCCCCGGGGTCCGCAGGTTCAACGGCGGACGCTACGAGAACCTGTGCAACCGGTTCGGCAAGGATCGTGTCGTCCGTCTGATCCATGAGCGTGGCCGTTCCATCCTCGCCACCCGCGCACTGTCGCACATGGACGGCCCGCACGAAGCCGTGGGAGCCTGATCGATGACATTCGCAATCCTCGCGCTCGTGGCCGCGTTGCTGCTGCCGGCCGCTCATAGCTGCTTCCCGTGGGTGCAGCGGACGCTCGCGGCGGCGCGGTGGCACCACCTCAACGACGGCGTCAGTCGGCTGCGCGCGTTGTGGCTGGCGGTGACGTTGTGAGCACTACCGTCTGCGCCATCTGTCTGAAGCCGCTGACCACGGGCGGCGCATTGACGCCGGTCCACGCCGCGTGTCTGGGCGTCGATGCGGATCTGCTGGCGGCGTGCAAGGCTGCCAATTCTGTTATGTCGTGGATGCTGAACGCGCGGCTGCAAAGCGTGCACCGGAACCCGAACAAGTTGTTTGCGACCGTGGCCGCAATCAGGGCCGCCATCGCGAAGGCCGAACGCCTGCACACGACTATCACGGACGACCACACTGGCAGGGACGCCCAGAACCCGACGACGGGAGATGACGCTCATGCCTGACAATCGAAGCTATACCGCCAGCGGCTTCAAGCGATTCCGCCGCGAGATGTACGACCTTGCGGTCAGCCTTCGGGACGCCGCACCCGAGGCGGTCAAGCGGATCTACCCGCGCAAGGCCCGCGCGTACCTGCCGTATATCGGCGCAAACGCACTGTCGCGGGCGCGGAAGAAGGACGGCACCGGCGGTCCGTTCGGCGCATTGCCAGCCTGGTTGGCGCCACTGACGACTGACGAGCTGGCCGCCGCGCGTGCGCATGTGGACGCGGTATTCGACCGGATCGAGGCCGAACGCTACGTCGAGCCCGTGTGTCTCGTGTCGGCCATGCGTGCGCAACAGGAGGCCGACTCTGCGGAAGATGTCGAGGAAACGGCGGCGCACCTGAGCGGCGACTATCGCGCGTGGGTGGTAGCGGTCGAGCGGCAGATAGCTGCGGCGCGGGTGGCGGTGGTGGCTGCGGCGAAACACGAGCACGGGAGGCGGTCAACGTGAGCAACGTGAGCGCGTTCGTTACCAACGACTGTACCACATCGAGCGTGATCTACGCCACGGTCGGTTGCGCCGACACGCAGCCGCTCGTCTGGAATCGCCGCTGTCGCCACTGCATCAAGGTCACAGGCTCCGCGGCCAATCAGCATGGCGTGACGCAACGTGGGGCGTGCGTGTACTGCGCTGCGGCGTTCGTGCGCCGTCACAACTGGACGCGACGGACCTTCACCGACTGGACGGCGGCGTCATGACTCTCCCTGCCATTGCCATCGCCAGCGCAGCCGCAGTGCTGATAGTCGTCGTGGCCGTGCGTGCGGTACGCGGTGCTCTGGACGCTGACGAGCCGTGGACGCCGCCGCTGACGGATGCGGAGCGGGAGGCCAACGCCGACCGGATCTGGAGGTCACGATGATGATGCTGGCATTGACGGTCCTGTTCGTGGCGATTGTCGTCGGGTTCAGCATCGCGACGGCCCGCAAGCTCAAGAGGCTAGAGCGTGCCGTGAACGACATGATCGAACGCAGGAGGAGGTCACGGTGAAACGCATGATCGCAGCAGGTCGCTGGCGTGGCGCACACCGGGTGACGCGAACCGGGAGGGCAACGTGAGAGAGGTCTGGAAATACGGCGTGGGGACGTTCGGCCTGTTCTCTATCAATATGCCGGAAGGTGCGCAGATACTGACCGTGGGCGCGCAGCATGACGTCGGCCATATGTGGGCGCTTGTCGACCCGCGGGCGCCGCGAGTGTCCCGCACTTTCCTGTTGACCGGCACGGGTCACGAGATCGACGGCACACTCACGGTCGAATACGTGGGCACGTTCCAGCAAGTAAACGGCGCTCTCGTGTGGCATGTGTTCGAGGTGGCAGCATGCTCGTAAGTGCCCGGAACGCACAGAACTGGACGCTGGCGGATGACGCGAATGGCGTCACGAGCGTGGAGATAACCGTCATTGGCCAGAGGCCGAAGGATAGGCCATACCTCCGCATCGCGGCGCTCAATGACGGCTCGTGCATCGCCACGGTCACGAACGCGAACGCTCTGCGGGCACTCGCGCATCGCATTCTCCGCGCACTCGGTGACGAGTCATGACCGCGCAGGAAGTGCTGCGCCAGAGCGTGGCCCGGATCAACGAGCGCGAGGACATTGGCGCCAACTGTCCGAACTCGTTCGTCGAATGTGACCACGTTTGCGAGCACGGCAGCTTCCGCATTGACTGCTGGTTCTGCCGGCCGCCATTGACCTTCGACGAACTGTCGGACCTGGATCTGCGGATGGCGTTGCGAACGCTGGTCACGGTGGTGGCAGGATCGCCGGACCGAGAGCGCATGCAGGCCGTGATTGCCGAGCGCATACGGATGCACGCGGACCGCCACGTGGTAGCGATACGCGAGATGCTGGAGAGTGCCTGATTCACACTACACGCCCTTGTCGCGAACGGTGAGGGCAGGAGGATGCAATGTCATTGCTACAGA
>Ga0299906_10000726_pt1 | contig 29456 bp, 25 predicted proteins | sample RVTome_14_FD_200259 | JGI IMG/M metagenome (GOLD analysis project Ga0299906, IMG submission 200259) | Soil microbial communities from uranium-contaminated site in the Upper Colorado River Basin, Wyoming, United States - RVT145D125 (version 2) ...
GCCGGTGTGACCCCGGCCGCCCGTCTTGGTGGCATGACCACACCATGGACGCCAAAGGCCTCCGCCGCCCGCAGCAGGGTCGCCAGATTCTGGGGATCCTGGATGACATCCAACAAGAGAAAGAAAGGGGGTTCGTCCGGCGGAACCTTGCTCAGGATCTCATCAAGCGTGACATAGGGGTAGGCGCCGGCGTCGAGCGCCACCCCCTGGTGATTGCCCGGCAGATCCTCGAGCGACTTGCGCTGAACACGCGCTACCTTCGCGCCGGCCCCCTCGGCCAACACAACCATCTCGTCAATCCGCCGGTCCGGCGCCAGGCCCTGCGCTAGCAGCAACTGCCTGACGCTGCGTCGCCCAGCCCGCAGCACTTCGTACACCGGGTTGCGCCCATACAGGCGCTCACTGCTCATTGTTAATTAGGGTGCCGTACGGCCAACCCGCCAGGTAGTACCCTGTTTGCCATCCTCGATGTGCACACCCAGTTCGGCCAATTGGTCGCGGATTTGGTCGGCCAGTTCGAACTGCTTGGCCTCGCGCAATCCCTTCCGCACTTCCAGCAGCAATTCAATGAAGGGCACGGCCTCGGCCGGGCCAGAACGGTCGGCCTCCAGCCGCAATCCCAATCGGGCCGCCAGTGCACGCAGCACGGTTTGAGCCGCCTCCAGCTCGTCCGCACCGACTCCGTCATCACGAGCAGTGTTGATCACCCGCACGAACTCGAACAAGTGGCTCAGAGCTACCGGCGTATTGAAATCGTCATCCATGGCTTGCTCAAAGCCGGTTCGGCTGGCTTCGGCCGCCTCCTGCAGATGAGCCGCCGCCGCGGGCGCTTCACCGTCCCCGCTGGCGGGCCGCAAGCCGGTTTGCAGTCGGTCCAATGCGCGGGCCGCCTGCTCGATCACTTCCTCATTAAAGACAAGCGGGCTGCGGTAGTGACCGTTAAGCACGATCAGGCGCAACACATCGGCCTTATGCTCAGCTAAGAAGTCTTCGATGGTGATGAAATTCCCGACCGACTTCGACATCTTTTCGCCGGTGAACTGGAGCATACCGTTGTGAACCCAGTAACGGGCGAAGGGCTTGCCCGTGAAGCTCTCGGTCTGGGCGATTTCGTTCTCGTGGTGGGGGAAGATCAAGTCATTGCCGCCGCCGTGAATGTCGATTTGCTCACCCAGATGGGTCAAGCTCATCGCCGAGCACTCAATATGCCAACCCGGCCGCCCCTTGCCCCAGGGGCTTTCCCACGCTGGTTCGCCGGGCTTGGCCGCTTTCCACAAGGCAAAGTCCGCCGGGTCTTCTTTGCGTTCGTCAACCTCGAGCCGGGCGCCGGCTCGCATATCTTCCAGCCGACGGCCAGACAGCTTGCCATAATCCTCGTCACGCTTGACGCGGAAATAAACATCCCCTTCCACCTGGTAGGCGTACTCCCCTTCGAGCAGGCCAGCGACCATGCGTTGGATCGGCTCGATTTCCTGCGAGACGCGCGGGTACGCCGAAGCCGGCAGGATGTTCAGGTCGAGGATGTGCTGACCGTATTCCCGCACGTAGCGTTCGGCCAGCGCAAGCGCATCCGCCCCCAACTCCTGGGCGCGGATGATCACCTTGTCGTCCACATCCGTGTAGTTCATAACGTGCCGCACCCGGTAGCCACAGGCTTCCAGGTGACGGCGAATAATGTCGAACACTATCGACGACATCGCATGGCCGACATGTGCCCGGTCATAGACCGTCGGGCCGCAGACGTACAAACGCACCTCGCCGTCAACCAGCGTTTCGAACGGTTCTTTCTGTCTGGTCAAGCTGTTATAGATCTGCAGGGTCATCAGCGCCTACGTGTTGTTGGCCTAGCGGCCATTTGAGTCCGGGCGGGCAAATATCATGCGGCCTGCCGCCGTCTGCAGCACCTTGGTGACGAGCACGTTGACAGAGCGGTCGATCAGGCTCTTGCCATCTTCGACGACGACCATCGTGCCGTCATCGAGGTATCCGACACCTTGGCCCTGCTCCTTCCCCTCCTGGATTACATGGACTTCAAAGGTCTCGCCGGGCAGGTAGACAGCCTTGACGGCATTGGCTAGCTCATTGATGTTGAGCACCATCACACCCTGCAATTCGGCCACCCGATTGAGATTGTAGTCATTGGTCACGATTGGACAGCGAAGCTGCTTGGCCAGGATGACAAGTTTGTCATCGACCTCACGGACCCCCTCGACATCCAGATCCGTGATCCGAATCGGCACGGTGCTGTCCTTCTGCAATCGATTTAGGATGTCCAGGCCGCGCCGGCCGCGCTGTCGCCGCAGGCCATCCGACGAATCGGCAATGTGCTGCAGCTCGACAAGTACAAATGAGGGCACCAGCATTGGACCGGCGATGAAACCAGTGCGGGCGATGTCGGCAATCCGGCCATCAATGATGACGCTGGTGTCGAGCAGCACGCGCCGATTCCCACCGCTGCCCTCTCCCCCCTCCCCGGCTGACGGGAACCGGGCGCGCATAATGTTGAGGATGTCATTTTCGCGCATCACGAAGATGGCAACCCCCAGGTAGCCCAGGGCGATAGCCGCAACGAATGGCAGCAGTTGGCCGAGAGGCGCCGGCAGCAGTGACAAGGGAAAAGAAACCAGCGCAGCGACGATGAGACCGACCACCAGGCCAATCAACCCGGCCAGCATCGTTTGCGCCGAGACCCGGGCGACGTAAGCCCGCACGGCCCCAATCGGGCGGGTCGTCAAGAAAGGTGTAACGACGAGCCCTGTGAGGGCGCCAACCAGGGCAAAGACGATGGCCCATAGCTCTTCCGAACCATCGGCCAGCTCTCCAAGAGTTGCTCCCAGATAGACTCCGCCGACACCGAGAGCGGCCATGCCGATGATCCGCAGAACAAACTCAACACTCATTGAACCCCCTCCTCCTGTCACAACAAACAAAAAGGTGAACGCCCGGTTTCGGCGCTCACCATCAGGGGAGGCTCTCTCTCTCGTTCTCCAGTGCCTCAGGGCTCATTGTGGTTTGCCGAATCGCCCAGAGGACCATGCGTTGAATAATCGAGAATGATGAAAGAATGAAACCGGGTCGTCTGCCGTCAGCTTCCGGCGAACAGACTGACACGACTATCCTATCATGGGCTGGCGGCCATCGTCAACGCGTCGGCAACCTTGCAGTAGAATGGCCGCTCGCGTTGCCTCCGAGGTGCTCCATGCACTTGTTGATCACCAATGATGACGGCATCAAGTCCCCCGGCTTACTGGCGCTGGTCCAGGCCATGAAGCCGCTGGGCAAGGTGACCATCGTGGCGCCTGATCGCAACTGGTCTGCCTCGGGCCACGTCAAGACGATGCACCGTCCGCTGCGGGCCTACCCGTCCCAACTTGATGACGGCACGCCGGCACTCGCTTGCGATGGCACCCCCTCCGATTGTGTTGCCTTGGCCCTGCTTGGCCTGGTCCCCGAACAGATCGACCTGGTGGTCTCCGGTATCAACCCCAGCGCTAATCTGGGCCACGATGTGACCTACAGCGGCACGGTGACCGCCGCCATGGAAGCGGCCATTGCCGGCACGCAAGCGATGGCCGTCTCCCTGGACGTACCCGAGGGCCATGGCCAGGACACCGACTTCAGCATCGCCGGGCAGGTTGCCCGCCAGATCGCTGAGCGCTTGCTGGCGCAGCCGATGCCCGAAGGCGTGCTGCTCAACGTCAACGTGCCCTACGCCAGCCGGGCCGACGAGCTCGAGCTGAGCGCCACGCGCCAGGGACTGCGCCTGTACCTCGATGAACTGGTTGAACGCAGCGATCCACGTGGCCGGCCATACTACTGGATCGGCGGCGAGCCACCCTCCGGCGTGGCCGATCCCGGCACCGATTTCTGGGCTTTGAGCCAGGGCTTGGTCTCGGTCACTCCACTCCAACTCGATTTGACCGCGCACGAACAGCTTTCGCGATTGAACGACTGGTCGCTGGCGTGACGGGGCGCCGCCGTTTGACCGGCCCTGGCTTCAAAGCTAGAATCGAACCCTATGACACTTGAGCTCGGCTCGATTCTGAATGGCCGCTACCGCATCGATGGCCAGCTTGGCAAGGGGGGGATGGGCGCTGTCTACCTGGCCTTCGATAATACTCTTGGCATCAAGGTGGCGGTCAAGGAGAACCTCAACCTCAATCCGGAATCGGAACGGCAGTTCAAGCGCGAAGCCTCCCTGCTCGCTAGCCTGCGCCATCCCAACCTGCCTCGAGTTACCGACCATTTCATCCTTGAGGGACGACAGTACCTGGTCATGGACTTCATCGAGGGCGAGGATTTGCACGCCCGCGCCCAATACAAACCGGGGGTTGATGAAGCGATTGGCTGGGTCTCGGCGGTCGGCGATGCATTGGCCTACCTGCACAGCCGCCAACCACCGATCATCCACCGCGACATCAAGCCGGCCAACATCAAATTACAGCCGGATGGTAATGTGGTCTTGGTTGACTTCGGTTTGGCCAAGGTCTTCGACCAGCAGCAAACCACGACCGGTGCCCGCGGCCTGACACCCGGTTATTCCCCGCCCGAGCAGTACGGCAGCGGTCGCACCGATGCCCGCAGCGACCAGTACGCACTTGCGGCCACCACCTATGCCTTGTTAACCGGGCGCGCCCCGGCCGACAGTATTGAACGCATGATGGGCCACGAGCAGCTGACCACGCCGGCCAGCCACAACGTCGACATTCCGCAGCACGTCGATGAAGCGCTTTCGATGGCCCTGTCCATATCGAAGGACGAGCGCTTTCCGGACATCACCACCTTTGTCGCCGCGTTACGCGGCGAAGTGGCGGCCAAGACGGTGCGGGCCAACCTGCCGCGCCGGGCGCAGGACCCGAGCCGCCGCTGGCTGTGGCTGCTGCTCGGCGCCGGCGGCGTTGGCGGCGTGCTGCTGGTCGGCGGCGTCCTGCTGGCAGGGCTGGGCGGCGGCCTGCCCTCATTGCTAGGCAACAACCCCAATCCGAGCCCAGCGCCAAGCGATGTTCCAGCCGTCATACCAGCCCAGTTTACGCCCACCGACTTGCCCACCCGGGCTCCAACCATTACGCCGGGGGCCGAGGAAAGCCCAACCTCCGAGCCAGCGGCGACCGGGCCGCTGCTGGGTGGCGGCGGGCGCATTGCCTTTGCCAGCGATCGGGATGACGGCCGTACACTTCAAATCTGGACGATTGACCCTGAAGGTGTCGATCCTCGCCAACTCACCTTCGGCCCCGGCAACAAGAGCTACCCGCGCTGGTCGCCCGATGGCACACAGCTGTTGTTTGTCGCGCCCGGCGGCAACGATCAGTTTGGCAATGATCTCGGGCTCGACCTCTGGGTCATCAATGCCGACGGTACCGACATTAAGAATGTCACCCACGCGCCAGGCGATGACACCCATCCCGAGTGGTCACCCGACGGCGGAGACCTGGCATTCACCAGTGATCGCGTCAACGAGCTCAACCAGGTTTTTCGTATGGACGCGGCCTGCATGACTGAGCCGGAAGGCGCCTGCTGGCAAGTCGACGTCTCCAACTTGTCTGCCGGCTTCGCCGTCGAATCCCATCCGGCCTGGTCTCCGACCGGCGGCAACATTGCCGTATCGGCATCGATCAATGGGGCACCGGGCCGGATCTACCTTCACGGCCCCTTCCCCGGCACGCCCGAGCGCTTCGACAGTTCCGACCGGATCATCGGCGCCGAAGACCTGGCGTGGGGACCTGCCGGCGACCTGCTGGCGTTCACCTGGGTGCAGCCGACAATGAACGAGATCTACCTGGCGCGGGTTGAAAATGGCGGCGCCAACCCTCAAAAGCTGACCAACAGCCTCGGCAACAAAGAGCCGGCCTTCTCACCTGATGGCCAGTGGATTGCGTTCACCTCAACTCGTGACCAAAATCCCGAGATCTACTTGATGACGGCCAACGGCGCCAACCAGACCAACTTGAGTCAGTCGCCGTCGAGTCGAGACATACAGCCGGATTGGCAGCCGGCCCCTGGTCCGTAGCTCATGTCACTTGCGCCCCAGATGTCACAGTACAACGACGGAGCCCGTTAAGCCTGTAGCTACGGCTCGCCCGCTTTCGAACCGGGAGGCACCCATGAAACAACAACCCTTCACTGCACTCAGTCTGGCCGTCCTGGCATTGGCCGCCGTTGGCCTGGCCTGCGGCCCCAACCTGACTCAAGCCACCCAGACGCTCTCTCCCGACCAACTTACCCAACAAGCATTGGGGGCTACCGCGCAAGCGCTCACCCAGCAAGCGGAGGGAAGTGGACCCGAGGAGCCGGCCGCGACCGAACCGGCGCCCTCCGAGCCCACTGAAGAGCCATCGGCTACACCAACCGTGGTGCATGTCACCATCCCGACCAACCCCGGCTCCCTGAGCAGCTTCATAACCGATCGTTCGACCCGGGCGCTGGCCGGTGAACGGCGCGCCATCGGCGACAACTTCGACATCTTGCTGCTCGAGAGGCCATTTACGGCCCAGTCGATGGACTACCTCCCGTACCTGGACATCACACGCGGCGAACTGAGCGCCTCGGGGGCCTGGTTCTACGTCACGATCTTCCTGGAGGAAGGGGCGCCGGCCGACGCCACGCCTTACTACGGTGTCGAGATCGACCTCGACGTAGATGGCCGGGGCGATTGGCTGATCTGGGGCCTGGTGCCGCCGGACACGGAATGGACCACCGATGGCATGATGGCACTGCGCGACACGGGCAATGATGTTGGAGACCAATACCCGGTCCGCTCTGAAGCCCCGCCGCAGGCCGGCAACGGTTACGATGATTTGGTATTCGACGCCGGCCAGGGGCTCGACCCGGATGCGGCCTGGATCCGGCGTTCGCCATCGTCACCCAGCCAGATCCAGATCGCCTTCAAGCAGTCCCTGATTGGGCCGCCCGGCGAATTCATGTGGGGCGCCTGGGCCGACGAGGGTGTGCAGGATCCCGCCTACTTCGACTACCATGACCACTTCTCGATCCAGCAGGCGGGATCGCCGGCCTCGGAGAGCAGCTATTACCCGCTCAATGAAATGGCCCGCATGGACAACACCTGCCGCTGGGGCTACGGCTTCACGCCCGACGGCACCGAACCGGGCGCCTGCTTTATCCCGCCGACTCCGACGCCGACCTACACGCCTTCGGCGACCCCAACTCCGACCAACACACCGGTCATTCTTTTCTAAGAGCGAAGACGGTGGTCACCCCAAGAGCAAAGGGAGCGGGCCGAAAGGCCCGCTCCCTTCATTTCGAAGTGGCGGCGATCAGAGCACATCCTAATCTGCAACTTCAAACACCAGCTCGCTGCTCTCCGTTTGATTGCCTGCCAGGTCGGTCGCCACGGCCACCAGCCTGTGCAGGCCGCCCGTTGGCACCGGCAGTTCGAACAAGAAAGGTGCGCTGTCACTGGCACCAACCCGCCGGCCGTCGAGCATCAACTCCACCCTATCGATCCCGCTGGCGTCGCTGGCTTCCAGCTCGACGAGCAGGACCTGGGTCGATCCCGGTTCGATGACCGCCCCGTCGACCGGCTGGCGGATGGCCAGCGCCGGCGCCTCGTTGTCGATGGTGACCGGGACCAGTGCCGTCCGCAGGCCACCGTCGTCCAACACAACTACCAGCTGCAGTGTGTACAGCCCGTTCAGGCCGGTCGTATCCCAACTCCCCAGCTTGCCGCGCCAGACGCGGCTGTCTTGATCTTCCCCAAGTTGAATCCAGCGCGACGGATTGAGGCCCTGCCCAACCTGCAGCCGATAGTAGGCGAAGCCGCCCGATCGCACCTGACCTTCAATGTCGACCGTTCCTCGCACCAACGCAAATGGCGCCGGCGAGTTGACCCTGACCTCTTCATCGCCTCCCAGGTCGGCCGGCAATGGATCGTACTCCGTGGGGGGCCGGGCCAGCCCGGCCTCCGCAGCCCAGGCCGACGCCTCAGGTGGCGGAACGAGATAAACCCGCTCTTCGATCAAATCAAGTGGTGTCGCCAGGGTCGCCAGCAGGCCGGTCTCCCGATTGACACGGAACGGCTGGAATAAGTCATCGAATGAGGTCGGCTCCGTTCCCAGGAGGAACGGTTCTTCAACCGTTTCCGGACAGTACACCGTCGGCAACAGACCAGACGGCACGCACACTTCGACCGCGGCGACCCCAGCCGGCTGCTGCCATTGTGCGCCAGTGGATCCAGCACTGGCGAACCGAAGCAAAGCAGACAGCGCCGGCCCGGGGCCGTTTTCGGGCGTCAGTGGCCGCTCGGCGCCGGCCTGGTCGGAGTACATCCGGACGACAACCACACGCTCCGGCGTAAAGCCGATCGCCCAGGCAGTGCCATCCTCACCCGACCGTATCAATCCGGCTGGAGGCTCTATCCCTAGCTGGCTTGCGCCCCCTGCCAGCTCCGCACCGGCCGCCTGGTCCGTCAGCACATCGACCAAGAGATAGGCCAGCGCCTCGCCTAAAACAACTCGTGTCGACGGCAGGAATTCGCCGTACGGCCGGTCAAAACGATCTTCAATAGCTAGTAGAGTGGTGGGCGCAGGCCGGCCTTGGCCGCGGCCGACCATCAGGCCGTCATTAGCGATCACGCCATAGGCATAGCCGAGGTCTAGCGGTGAGATGCCGGCTGCCCGGCCCTCGGGGAGCGCCTGGTCCTCGGAACCAGCCAGTCCCAATTCCCGCAACGCTCGGTCGACATTCTCAATCCCCGCCAATTGGGTCACCCGGCTGGCCGCCGCCGCGTAACCCCGCTGCAGCGCCCGCCTCATGAGCACTGGACCATGGAAGTCGTCCGAGAGGACAGACCCGCTGGCGCCGGTGCCGCCCACCGGCAAATCGAGGACCATCGAGCCCGGGCCAAACCCGCGCGAGAACGCCGTCAGGTACTGAAACGGATACAAGAGTGGATCTTCAGGGCCGACACCGGCGGGCCCAGCCCCGGCTCCGGTCAGGGCCAGCACTTCGCCTCGCGTCGGATCGAGTATCACGACGGCAACTGAGGCGACGGCATGATCGGCCTGGGCGTCACCGGGCCGCAACGCGGGCAGCAACTCGGCTGCAGGACAATCGGCAGCGACTGCCAGCTCGTCGCCAGCCAGCCGGGCCGCCTGAAGGCGGACAACGCATTCCGCCTGCGATTGAAGCGTTGCATCCAGCGTGGTCCGTAGAGTCAACCCACCCCGCGCCAAAGCCGTCTCGCCCATCAATCGACGGGCCTCCTCGACGACTGCTTGCGCCCAGGATACCGGCGCCCAGGCGGTTGTCTCACTGGGATTGCGCAGTGACAACGGCTGTTGCCTGGCTTCGGTTGCCTGGCTTGCGCTTATCAATCCGGCCTGCACCATCGCAGCCAGCGTCGCCCTTTGGTTCCGCCGGATGGCTGCAGGTGAGAACTGCCCGCCCAATGCCGGCTGCACCAATCCTGCCAGTGCGGCACTCTCCGCCAGACTTAGCCCATCGACGTGTTTGCCGAAGTACGCCAGGGACGCACCATCCACGCCATAGATCCCCTCGCCGAAATACAGCGCGTTGAGGTACCAGCCGAGGATCTGGTCCTTGCCGTAACGCTGGCCGAGCCGTTCCGCCAGCAAGGCCAGCCGGAAGTCTCGCCGGATCGGATTTCCCTGGTCGGAGTCCAAGGGCAGCAGGGTTGCAGCAATCAACTGCTCGCTGATCGTCAACTGGCGAGTCGGGGCGGCTCGGCCAAGGAGGTCGGACGCAATTGCAGCCAGCCAGTCGGCGGCCAGGTAGCCGGGGTGGCTCCAGAAGGCCGGGTCCTGGGTGATGATCAAGGCTTGAACAAGGTGGCTTGGGGCCCGCACCTCGGACGAGTCGTCCGTGCCGACCACCAGTTGCGTGCGAGCGGCTGGATGGCTAAGCTCGAGCAGAGGCGTGCCATGCCGATCGACAAGTACGGGCGCCACCAAACCCGTGTCGTCGAAGAACCCTTCGATGTCTTCGACGGCCGGCACCCGGGCAGTAACCTCAAGGTACAAGCCAGCCGCTCCAACACCGGCGGTCCCCAGCAACAGCGCCACGATCGTCAAGCCCACAAGCCCGCTGCGCGCCAGCAAGCCGACACCTCGGCTGGTTGTTTGTTGGCGGCGACTCAGGATCGTGCGGACTGCCGACATGGCGACGATTTTACCTTCCGATCAGTCAAGACGTGCCCTTGTATCTATAATGGTATGCAGTTCCGATCGAAGGGGAATTCCCCGGCTGAAAGGCGGGACAACTTGACGTCAGCGTTGCCCGTTTGCCAGGTCCAGACGCTTGGCCTAACTCCCTACCGCAGCGCACTTGCACTTCAGCTCCATATGGCCGGTCAAATCGCCTCCGGAGAGAGACCGGCCACCCTGCTCCTGCTCGAACACCCGCCCACCTTCACAACGGGCCGGTTGGGCAAGCCCGAACACCTGCTGTGGGACGACGCCGAGCTGGCAAGGCGCCGGATCGAGGTTCACACCACCGATCGCGGCGGCGACTTCACCTATCACGGACCCGGCCAATTGGTGGGGTACCCGCTGCTCCCGTTGGGTAAGGTCGACCACCGGGGTCATTTGCCAAAAGTCGACTATGTTGGGTATCTGCGCCGGCTCGAACAGGTGCTGATCGCTACTCTGGCGGATTTTGGCCTGGTTGGCCTACGCCACCAAGGCCTGACCGGTGTTTGGGTCAAATCGGATCAGGCCTGGGTCAAGCTGGCCGCCATCGGTGTCAAGATCGATGCTCGCGGGATTTCGCGCCACGGCTTCGCCCTCAATCTCGACCCGGACATGACCAACTGGCAGGGGATTGTGCCCTGTGGCATTGACCAGTACGCCGTCAGTTCGGTGGCACAGCAGTTGGGCCAACCCATCCCCAGCGCCGCGGTCGAGTCGTCTCTCGTCGGCCATTTCGGGAGAACCTTTGGTCATCAGATGCAGACGGTTGAGGCGGCGGTTCTCCCGGCAGCCTGACGGCACAGCTCGTGCATCAAGCACCGGCATCCGGGAAGCAGGAAGGGGTTCCAAGCGTGAAGACAATACTCTCGATCGATGGCGGCGGGATCCGCGGCATCATTCCACTCGCCTGCCTGGTCCGACTCGAGGCACAGCTTGGCAAACCCTGCCGGCAGTTCTTTGACATGGTAGCCGGCACCTCGACAGGTGCCGTCATCGCCGCCGGGCTGGCGCTGGGTATTAGTGCGCGGGGCCTGCTGGCTTTGTACCGCAACCTGGCCGAGGAAGCCTTTCAGCGCCTGCCATTCTGGCGCATTCTGCTCACCTTGGGCAACCACCGCTACAGCAATCAGTTCATCGCCGAGACGTTGGAAGTGATGGGCGCCGACCGGACCCTGAACAGCCTGCCGATCGACGTGTTGATCACCGCCAAGAATTTGGACAGCGGCAAGACCGATTTCTTCATTGGCGACAACGACAGCAACATCCGCCGATGGGGAACGATGTCCCTCAAGGACGCCGTCCTGGCCAGCATCGCCGCACCCACCTACTTCCCGGCCCACCGGGCCGTCGTTCTCGGGGAAACCTACAACTGGGTTGATGGGGGCGTCAGCGTCTCAGGCAACCCGAGTTACCACGCGGCAGTCGAAGCCCTGCATTACAGCGCCGGCAAGTACCCTGCGGGCAACACCCGCATGTACTCGTTCGGCACGGGCCGGTCCCCACATTTGGTGGACCCCGATCGGGCCAACGCGCTCGACTGGGCTCGTTGGACACTGGCCGAATTGATGGACGACGCTTCCGATTGGCAGTCGGAGGTCACACGTAGGGAATACCAGGCGACGGGCAGAATGGAATTCCGACGCTATCAAGTGGATCTGGCGCCGGATGTCATGGACAAGCTCGGCATCAACCTGCCGCCTGGCCGCCTGCCGGGCGAAATCGACCTGGACTCGGTGTGGGCGGTCGAAAGCCTGATGCAAATCGGACGCGCTTTCGCGGAACTGGTCGATTTCGAGGCCCCCGACGGCTATCACCTTCGAACGGAGGCGGGTTGGTAACCTAAGCTAGGCCGACCGGGCTACCCCCAGCAAACCCCGGTTGGCGATGTGCAATTCGCGGTCCGGGCACCGGACCGGCCTCCACCCACATGGGGCAGGATTGACGGTCACCTAGGTGTCGATCGTGCTGATCGTACTAAGGGCGGCCATCCTGGTGGCGTCGGGTCTACGCCGAAATCCCGGCATTAGGGTGATTGCCATTGGCGCTGACGAGTCGATCCGTCGCCGGCTGAAGAAAAGCCACGCCTGCCGACTATGGCGCGCGCTTCGAACGGTCGGTGGACTGCCAGGCGTGCCCGCCGCCGCTCTGATTCGCATTTCCACTCTCGGCCGCTGACCTCGTGGAGCTTCCCGCAGGACCCGCCTCGTCCTCATGCGCTGGAAGCTGCGTGAAGGGTTCGTCCGCCTGAGCTCCGCTTGCCCAGAGACTCTTGGGAAATCCCCTTTGCCCGGGGCAACTTCCGGCGCGCTACTCCACCAGGTCAATCGACCCCAGGATGGTGTCGATCCGCGCAAGGATATCCTCAGTCAACGCCTGCGGAACTTGGGCGGCCGCCAGGTTGTCCTCGAGCTGGCTCGGCTTGGTTGCGCCGGTGATGACACTCGACACCTGCGGAAGCCGCAGGAGCCAACCGATGGCCAACTGGGCCATACTGACCCCTAGCTCGTCAGCCAGCTGAGTCAACTGGCGGACCATTTCCAGCCGGTCTTCCGTCAATTCCTTCTGTCGCCACTCGTTGTCGCGCGTCAGCCGCGTCTCCTCATCGGGAATTCCCTGATTGTACTTGCCAGTGAGGACGCCAAATCGGAGGGGGCTCCAGGTGACCATGCCGAAACCCAGCGCGTCGGCGGCTGGGCTCAATTCGTCTTCCACCCTCCTGCGGGAAAACATGCTGTATTGAGGCTGGTCAACCATCGGTGGATACAGCCCCCATTGACGGGCGATGGCATGGGCTTCCGCGATCTGGGCCGCCCGCCACTCCGATGTACCCCAGTAGTGGACCTTTCCCTGGTGAACCAGATCATCCATCGCCCGCACAACTTCTTCGAGTGGTGTGCTGTGATCGTAGCGATGGCAAAAGTACAGATCGAGGTAGTCCGTGCCGAGCCGCCGCAGGCTGGCATGGCAGGCTTCCATAATATGCTTGCGCGACAGGCCCCGACCCGTCGGCCCCGGCATTGTGCGCCAGTAGACCTTGCTCGAAACCACCAAGCCTTCCCGCGGCAGGCCCTTAATGGCTTCGCCCATGACCTCTTCGGCCCGCCCATTGGCGTAAACGTCGGCGTTGTCGAAGAAGTTCACCCCGGCGTCATATGCCTGCTGGATCAACTGCTTGGCCATAGACTCCCGAATCTGATCGCCAAACGTAATCCAGGCGCCCAGCGAGATTTCGCTCAGCTTGAGCCCAGTGTTGCCCATTTTGCGGTAGTTCATCTGTGCGTCCTCGCCGTCTGTCACGTCGTCCACCCCCAGTACCTTTCGATTATACGTGCCGCGACGGCTGGCCATGCCCAGCATGCTATACTGGCCGCGGCCGCGATCTTCCTGGCGGAGGAAGCCCCCCCATCATGCCCAACAAGACCATGCGCGCCGTCATCAAAGCTTCGCCGGGCGTCGGTTTCGAAGTAGCTGAGCGCCCGATTCCACCAGTCCAGCCAAATGAGGTCTTGGTCAAGGTCCTAGCGGCCTCGATTTGCGGCACGGATTTGCACATTTGCAACTGGGACGATTGGGCCGCCGGCCGGATCAAGCCGCCGCTGGTCGTCGGCCACGAGGTGTGCGGTACCATCGTCAAACGCGGGGGCAACGTGACCTCGCCCGAGGTCGGTGATTTCGTTTCCCTCGAGTCGCACGTGGTTTGCAACACCTGTGCCTACTGCCGCACGGGCCAGGGCCACCTGTGCATCAACACGCGTTTGATTGGTGTCGACCGCGATGGCGGCTTCGCTGAGTACATTGCGATCGATGCCCAAAACGCCTGGCCGAACCCGCCCGATCTCCCGCTGGAAATCGCAGTGCTGCAGGAAAATTTCGGCAACGCGGTCCAAACCGCGTTCGCCGTAGATCTGCGGGCCAAGAAAGTGTTGGTCACTGGTGCAGGTCCCGTCGGCATCATGACGATTGCGGTGGCGCGGGCGATCGGCGCGCGGGCGATCTATGCGACCGACATCAGCCGTTACCGGCTCGATTTTGCCGAGCGCATGGGCGCCGACGCCGCCTTTCATGCCACCGAAGACCAGGTTATCGAGTCGGTGCTGGACCTGACCGAAGGCGAAGGGGTAGACGTTCTGCTTGAGATGAGCGGTGCTCCTTCGGCTATCGACCAGGGCTTTACCCTGCTCAAACCTGGCGGCGAGGCCGCCCTGCTGGGCGTGGCGCCAGGGCCGCTGACGGTGGATTGGAACCGGCATCTGGTGTTCAAGGCAGCCAAAGTGGTTGGCATTTACGGACGGCAGCTCTGGCAGACCTGGTACCAGGCGCGCGGCTTGATCCGGTCCGGCGCCGTTGATCTGGCGCCCATGGTCACCCACCGCTTTGCATTGGAAGAATTTGATCAAGCATTCGAGGCAATGGCCTCCGGCGAAACCGGCAAGGTAATGTTGACCCCTTGAAGGAGGACGGCAGGATGCCTCGAAGACGGCTGCTATTGACGCCCATAATGCTGCTCGTGCCGGCCCCGGCCTGCTCGACGGTCACCCATCTATTCTCGGGAGGCGGGTCCACACTGGCGGGCCAAGCCGAAGGCACACCCGTGCTGCCGGCCGAGGGCCAGGGGCCCGACAAGGACTCCCCACCGGTCCCGGGCGGCGACACCCCGACACCCGAGCGGCAGCGAGCTGCCGGAGGAATCGTGAGCCGCCGAACGCTCCTTCTCATGTTGCTTGCTGCCTTATTCACCGGCTGCACCCGCAGCCTGACCGATGTCGGCAATTCGGGTACCCTGCCCGAGCAGATCGCACAGACGCTGACGGCCGCACCGAGCCTGGCCCCAACCCGCACACCGCCGCCCTCAGCCACGCCGCAGCCCACCGCCACCACCGAACCGCCGCCCAGCCCGACCATCACCACGACCCCAACAGTAGGACCCAGCCCTACACCCACGCCACCAGCACTACCGGAAGGGGACCCCCGCCAGGGGATCAACCTGGCGGTGCCCGATCTAACCGATGACTTCTCCGTGCGCTACGGCTGGTTTGAGTACAACGACGCCAATGCGGCCACGATTTCCTGGGAGCGCGGCCACTTGTCGGCCACCGATCATGGGGCCGATGGCTTTCTGTGGTGGAGCACCTCGGGCCAAACCGCCGACGATCTATTTGCGGAAATTACAGCGACCGCCGGCGAATGCCAGGCAAAGGACGCTTACGGACTGGCCGCGCGCATTGGTGGGATCAGCTATGACCGGGGCTATACGCTCGAATTCTCGTGCGACGGTCATTACCGTATGCGCCGCTTCATCAGCGGCCAATCTCCCGAACTGTTGCTTGATTGGACTCCGTCGCAGGCGATCAATCAGGGCCCGGGTGCGATCAACCGGCTCGGGTTCTTTGCCGAAGCCGATCTGCTGGTCGGCTTCGCCAACGGCCAGGCATTGACCGAAGTCCATGACTCTGCATATGTCTTCGGCAACTTCGGCCTGTTTGCCGAAGCCCGCGACTCGGACAATTTCACCGCAGTGTTCCAGGATTTCGCCCTCTGGTTCTTGCAGCCCTAGGCGATCGGCCTGATGCTAGCGAACCCGCCGCTGCCTAGCATGCCCAAGCTGCTCGCGCCCGTCGTCCTAGTCCTAACGCTGCTGTTTTCGGCCTGCTTGGCGCCAACCCCGATGCCCACGGCCACGCCCAGCCCACTCCCGCCCACGCCGACCGCCACCATCCCCTTTCCGACCATTCCGCCCACAGCCACCGAGGGCCTGGCTCGCACAGCCAGCCCGCCGGTCCCAGCGCTCGAAGGCACCGGCGACTTGCTCTACCAGACAGAATTTGCCGATGCCGAAGGCTGGGCTCTTGGCCGCGATGCCTTCGGCGTTGTCAGTTTGCTCGACGGGGGTTTGTCAATCGTATTGCCCCAACCCAATGGCTCGCGCGTGAGCCGGAGCCCGGCCCCGCTAGCCCGCGATGTTGTAATCGATACGACGGTCCGGGCCGAAGTCTGTCAGGGCGACTCGGAGTTCGGCCTGGTGTTTCGCCTTACGCCTGAGGGGGATCAACTCCGGTTCACCATCACCTGCGACGGTGGCTTGCGTCTGCGCCGTGTGACAAGCGGAATCGCCCGCGCTTTGATCCCGTTTCGGCAGACCGAACCGGCGGTCATCGCCGGCGCACCAGCCGAAAACCGCCTCACCGTGCGGGCATCGGGCGATGAGTTGTTCCTGTATGTCAATCAAGTACTCGTATTGCAGGCAGCCGATACTTTCCCGCTGGTTGGCGGCGTCGGCTTGGTGGCAGCCTCGGGCGTCAGCGGGCAAACGACCGTTCTGTTCCAAGACTTGAGTGTTTGGGCCTTGCCGGCCTCCGACGTTCCAACGCAGACCAGCGATGACTAAGCGCAGATTTCGGAATCGCCTCAACGCCCTCAGCACGAAAGAGTGGCTCAAGTTCCAGAAGTCCTGGTTTATCCACAACCCGCCACCACGGCGCCGCAAAGCCCGCCAGCATCCGGCAAAGTTCCCGGAAACGCTGGCGATGGAATTCATCGACTTCTTCACCAAGCCCGGCCAACTTGTGCTCGACCCGATGGCCGGCACCGGCTCGACCCTGATCGCCTGTCTTCGGACCGGACGCCATGGGATTGGCATCGAGCTCAATCCGACGTATGCCGAGACCGCCCGCCAGTTGGTCAATGCGGAATGCCAAACACTAGGCGAACTGGCAGACGGGCTCGAGGTGCGTGTCCTGACGGGTGATGCCACCAGGCTGGCCACGTTTGACCTGCCTCAAATTGACTACGTTTTGACCTCTCCGCCTTATTGGGACATGCTGCACGCCCTCGGCGCGGGCACACAAGCCGAACGGCGCCAGGACGATTCACTCGACGTTGTCTACTCCGATATGGACGAAGATCTGGGCAACATTGCCGACTACGACGAGTTCCTGGAAACCTTGACCGGAACATACGCGCAGTTGGCACGGATTATGCGGCCAGCCGGTTACTTGACGATCATCGTCAAGAACATTAAGAAGGGCGGGACGATCTACCCGCTGGCCTGGGATCTTGGGCAGCGCTTGTCGGCCTTCTTCACGCTCAAGGACGAGCGCATCTGGTGCCAGGACAACGTCCGGTTGGCGCCCTATGGCATGGGCAATGCCTGGGTCAGCAACACCGTTCACCACTACTGCCTGCAGTTCCGGTACGAACCGAGCGGGTAACCGCTTGTGGGCCGGCCTCGATCGGCGGTGACCTTTGCCCTCTGTCGGGATCAGGGGTATCATCGGCCCGTCGTCCCCCAACCACGTTTGCGAGTCGGCCAATTCATGTACCTAGCCATCGAAGGCGTCATCGGCGTCGGCAAAACCTCACTGGCCAGGCTGCTGCAGCGCGAGTTCGAAGCCGAGCTTCTGCTCGAGGCTTTCGACGAGAATCCCTTCCTATCCGACTTCTATGGTGACCGCCACCGTTACGCCTTTCAAACGCAGATCTTCTTCCTGCTCAGTCGCTACCAGCAGCAGCGCGATCTGACGGCCGGCATGGTGCAGCCTCCCCCCGTTATCGCCGACTACACCTTCGAGAAGGATGCGTTGTTCGCCCGTCTCAACCTGGCCGGCGACGAACTGGCCACCTATCAGTCGGTCCACGACGCGCTGGCCGAGAGCGTGCTTCCTCCCGACCTTGTGGTTTACCTGCGGGTGGATACGCCGATCGCTATGCGCCGCATCGCACAACGCGATCGGCCCTATGAGCGCAATATGGACCAGGACTACATCGATCAGGTCAACCAGGCATATGAACAGCACTTCAGCCATTGGACCAGGCACAAAGTGATGATCATCGATTCAAACGAACTCGATTTTGTCGGCCGGCCGGACGATCTGGCCTGGATCGCCAACCGCATCCGCAGCACGCTCGGCATCCCGCCCTACCAGCCTCAGCTGCCGCTCGAAGGGGAGGCGATGGCTTGATCATCACCCGCGAACGGCTGATTGAGTTGGGCCGTCGCGAGGCCACCGAACGAGGAGAACGCCAACGGCTGGCAGCTGTCTACCTGGTGGGCTCCGTCGTTGAGGGCGACCCACTCGTCGGCGGCAGCGCCGACATCGACCTTGTGTTGATCCACAATCTGTCACCCCTCCGTCCACGCGAAATCGTCCGCCTCTCGACCGACGTCCATCTTGATCTGCATCATCGGGCGCGTGCCGAGTTCGAAGCGCCGCGCCAATTGCGCACCGACCCCGACCTGGGTCCGGCCCTATGCCACAGCATTCGTCTCCATGATCCCGAGCACTTCTTTGATTGGGTCCAGGCCAGCGCCTGCGCCCAGTTCCACCACCCATCCAACCGGATGGCCCGAGCCCGGGCGTTGCTGACCAGGGCCCGTACACTACAGCGGTCTCTTTCCGTCGATGACGGATGGCAAAGGCGATTGGCATCCGCCGCCGTCGATGGCGCCAACGCGGCTGCCACACTCGGGGGCCAACCGGCCCACGGGCGGCGCTTGGTCCCAGGTCTGCGCACCCGACTCGATGCGTTGGACCAGCTCGCATTGTTTGCGGGCTTCCTGCGCGTATTTGACGCAGACCAGTCCACCGGCTGGGATCTGCCAGGCTGGATGGCACACTGGGCCAAAGCCTACGACGCCAGCCTCGAGCAGAGTGAAGACAAGGTTCGCGCTCCGGTCCGCCGCGACTACTTCCTGCGGGCATTCCAGACTCTGGCCGAGGCCGATATGGCCGAGGCGGTTGTCGTTCCTCTGCTGCTCACTTGGCCCGCGCTGGATGCTGAGCAAGTGCCGGAGGTGGTCATGGCCGACTGCACCGGTGCACGCCAATCACTGTATGCGGCCTGCGGCCTGCAGGACGCCAAGCTAGCCGAGCGCCGGACACGCTTGGACGCGTTCCTCGATGATGTTGAGCTGTTCTTGGAGGCATGGGGATCCGAACATGGCGCTTGACCCTGCTGTCGAGATTGTTCCTGCCAAACACTTCGTCGCCGTCGCAGGCAACATCGGCGTCGGCAAATCTACTCTGGTCGAGCGGCTGGCCGTTCGGCTCGACTGGCAGCCGTTTTACGAGCCCGTCGGCGAGAACCCGTACCTGGCTGACTTCTACGCAGATATGCGCACCTGGGCCTTCCAGTCGCAGCTTTTCTTCCTGACCCGGCGGCTGCGGGCTCATCGCCAATTGATCGATCATCCCACCTCGGTTCTACAAGACCGAACGGTCTATGAGGACGCCGAGGTCTTTGCCCACAATCTGTTTATGCGCGATTTGATGTCCGAACGCGACCACCAGACGTACCGCGAATTGTACGAAGTCCTGACTTCCTTCTTGCCGGCGCCCGATTTGATCGTCTATTTGCGGGCCTCGGTTCCCACATTGCTGCGGCGAATCGCCCAGCGGGGCCGGGACTACGAGCGGTCGATTCAACCAGACTACCTCGAACAGTTAAACGAACTTTACGAAGATTGGATCGACCGCTTCTCTCTATGCCCGGCGCTGGCCGTGCCCGCCGATGATCTGAATTACGCCACCAACGACGAACACCTCGATCTGATCACACAGAAGATCCGAGAGAAGCTAGCGGGCAAAGAAGAGGTCATCTTTGCGCCCGAAGAGGTGGCCCGGCTCAATGGTCTGAGGTGAGCGGGCCGCTTGATTACGCATATCCGTTCCTGTACAATCTCAGGACCATCCCACAATCGCATCGCACGGCGGATGGCATGACGCGGGAGATCCCAACGATGACCATCATCAAAGTCTCCGCCGGATCGCGCACGTCGGCAGTAGCTGGTGCCATTGCGGGTGTCGTACGGGACACCAAGCGGGCCGAGGTGCAGGCAATTGGCGCCGGCGCAGTCAATCAGGCCGTCAAGGCCGTCGCCATCGCCCGAGGCTATCTGCAAGAAGACGGTATTGAAGTCGTCTGCCTGCCTGAATTCACCAACGTGGATATTGAGGGAAAAGAGCGGACCGCCGTCCGGTTGGTTGTCGAACCCCGCTAATCGCGCCCCCGTAAAGCCTGCAAACTCCATCAGAGCCGACTATTCGGCAGACACCAGCGCACCGCTGAGCCTTGGCAGATCGAGCAGGGCCGTTTCCATCGCCAGCTGCAGATTGGCGTTGCGGCTGACGGCAACCAGGGCACTCTGAAGTGCACCGACGGTGGCGCTGGCGACGGAGGGTTTGATCGCCTGGCCGATGCGCACAATGCGGCCGACCTCGTCGATGTTGGCCGCCGGTACCTGTGCTCCATGGCTGGCCAGCATGATGTCCCGCCACAGGCTCAGCCAGGTTTCTAGCTCGTCCAGACAGCGGCGCCGGTCGAGGCTTCGGTCACGCCCCGGCATCAATTCCTTCACGTAGGCAAAACGAGTCGTGTAGGCGGCCTGCATCGCCTCGAACAGGCCGTCGAGCGACTGGCGCCGCACAGTCAATGCCTGTTCGTCACGCCCCAAGGCGATTGCCAGCCCCGGCCGACCGGCCGAAAGCGACGCTAACAGATGGGCGCGCTCGGCTCCAAACTCGGCCGTAAGTGCTTGGCCAATCGTGCCGGCATCCACCGGTCGTAGCGCCATCACCTCGCACCGGGAGACGATTGTCGCCAGCAGTGACTCGAGGGAACGCGCAGCCAGCATCAACACCACTTGCGGCGGAGGTTCTTCCAGGGTTTTCAGCAGTGCGTTGCCCGCACCGATGCTCAACTCGTGCGCCCGCCGGATGAGCACCACCCGCCGCCCGCCTGCGTATGGGCTAAGGGCGATCTGCCGCTGCAGCTCGCGGATCTGGTCCACCTTCAGAGTGCCGTCGACCTCTTCCGCCTCGACCAGGTGCAGGTCCGGGTGGGCGCTGGCCGCCACCTTGCGGCAAGCATCACAGGCTCCACACGGGTCGATGCGGCCGGTCTGACACAGCAAGGCCTGCGCCAGGCGCAGGGCAACCGTTTCCTTGCCAACCGCATCCGGGCCGGTGAACAAGTAGGCCTGCCGCACTCCGCCCAATTGAAGTTGGTGTCTCAAGTGATCCACCACCCACTGGTGGCCAATCATGTCCCATGCCATGGTCGAATTGTAGCGGGCCGCCGGCCGGCCTACAAGCAGCCAGCGTGCACGCTCCTGTATAATCGGCCTGCGACGCTGACAAGCTGAAAGCATGAACCGACCCATCCACCGCCTGCTCGACCTACCCGTCGTGTCCCGCATCCGCCGCAACCATGCGCTGGAGCATGCCACGATCCATCTGCTCACGGCCCAAGGTCCACGGACCACGCTGATCGGCCGGGCCGATTCCCGAGGCTTCTTCCTTTATGGAAACGTGCCGACCGAGCGGGTCGGCCAGGCGGCAGCCGAGGCCCTCAACCGACTTCGGAGCGGCGAACACCAACTGGCGATCCATCCCAACTGCGGCACCAATTTGCTGACCGCCGGCCTGTTGGCCGGCTCGGCCGCGTTCCTGGCACTGATCGGCGAGCGAAAAGACGAGGCCTGGCAGGACCGCTTAGGCCGATGGCCGGCGGCCATCTTGATGGCAACGCTGGCACTGTTGGTCGCCCAGCCCTTGGGACTGCAGGCCCAGCGCCATCTCACCACCCAGGGCGACCCTGGCAATCTGGAAATCCTGACCGTCCGGCGCCGCGGGGCCGGCGACCGCACCATCCACCGTGTCATCACCCGCGGCTGACAGCGTCGACAAACCCACCGTCTACCTGCTCTACGGGGACGACGATTTCGGGATCGAGCAAGACTTGGCTCGCTTCACGGAACCCTTTGCCGACCCGGTCACCGCCGACATGAACCGGACTGTGCTGGACGGAACCAGCCTCGACTTTGGCGACCTAGCCGGGGCCGCCCAGTCCATGCCCTTCCTGGCCGACCGCCGTCTGGTTATCGTCGACAACGCTGGCCGGCTGGTCAAAGCAAGAGAGGGTCGGGACCGCCTGCTGGCACTGTTCGACGACCTGCCGGCAACAACGGGTCTCGTCCTGATCGAGCGGCTCGATCTGAGCCGTCGCGATTCCCTGGCGAAATACGAGGCGAACTCCAGCCTGTTGGCCTGGACCAAGGAGCATAAGAGCCGCGGTTGGTCGAAGGCCTACCCACGGCCACAGGGTCCGGCCTTCGTAACCTGGCTAATCGCCCGCTGCCGGGAGCTGGGGGGTGAAATCGAGGGCGCCGCCGCCCAAGTGTTGGGCGAACTGGTGGCCGACGATGCCTATCTGGGAAACCAAGAACTGCACAAACTGCTCGATTATGTTGACTACGGGCGTCCGATCGAAGTCGGCGATGTCGAGCGTCTGACCCCGCGTTACGGGCAGGGCGATATCTTCGGGTTGGTCGACTCAGTTGGGGCGCGCGATGCCCGCGCCGCCCTGGCCCACCTGCACCGGCTGCTGCAAGACGAGGACCCACGGCCGGTGTTTGGCATGATCATCCGCCAGTTCCGTCTCTTGCTTCAAGCCCGCGAAGCGCTCGACGCCGGTCAGCGGCCCGAACAAACGATGAGTGTGCACGCCTTCGTGGCCGGCAAAGCGGCTACCCAAGCGCGCAACTTCCGTCTGCCCCAACTTGAGGCTGTCTATCACCAACTGCTCGACCTGGATATCGCCTCCAAGACCGGTCGGGCCGACCTGCTGACCGGCATTCATCAACTGATCGTCCAACTGGCACGCTAAGCCCGACCAACTGCCGGCCCGCTCCGTGCGCCCCGGCCTGCCGGCCGGCCACCGATCGGCTGGTTCTATTCCGCCTGCGCCACCCCAAGCCAGAAGTGGTCGGGCAGCACCGAGGCGCTTGTGTGAATGCGAATGGCGCCCGCCGCCTGGCCCGCGTCGTCTTCGACCATGGCCGGGTGCAGAAAGCACACGTCTGGCCGGGCACCGTACTTCGTCTCGTAATACTCAGCCGCCCGTTGAATCCGCTGACCGAGCGAGCGGTGGCGGTCCCCATCGAACCACAGCATCCCGATTTCGAGCCCGGACATGTCAGCCTCCTTTGCGACCGAGCACGGCTTCCATTCGCCACGGCCTGCCACGCAGGCCGGGCGAGATAAGCGCGCGCAGACCGTCTCTTGTCTCAACCTGATACACAATCCCGTCTGCCAGACCCAGACCGGCTGCCTGGCGGCCGGCCGAGCTCCAGCCGATAACCCGGTGACGCCGGCCCCGCCAGCTGATGGAGTCGGGCCGGCCCGCGCCAGCCGGCAGAAGATGAATAGGCTCCCCCGCGCCCAGCCGCCGGCGCTGAATGCGACCGCCGCTCATCGCGGCTCCACCCAATGCGATAGGCGGGCGCGCGCCACATCGCTCGGGCGGCGCCGGGCCAATTGAACCGCCGCTTCCAGCTCGCGCAGCGGCAACCAGGCGGCCTCAACCACCGTCCGCTCAATCCCCAGGTGAAAGGCGAAGCGGCCAACGTCGCCGGCGGCGTGGATCTGGCAGACATCCGACCGTCCGCCAGCGCCAACCGAAGCCGGCGTGGTGCCGGCGTCGGCCGCCAGCCAGATATGCAGCCCGGCCCGCGCCGGGCTGGTCAGGCTTTCGGCTAACAGCCGGTCGAAGGCAGCCCGGTTGGCGGCCGGCACCCGGTTGAGGCCGTCTACCACCAGCAGCAGTCGCGGCTGGCTCGCCCCGTTGGCCGTGCGGCGCTCACCTTCAGAACGCAACCAGGTCAGCAGCTCGACGGCAAAAGAGGCCTCCGTCGCCAGATCGGTGACTGCGTGCGGCAGCGCTTCCAAACACGCCAGTTGGCACCCGCCGATGTCGACAGCCAGCACCTGCACTTCAGCCGGCCGGCTGCTGATGGCCAACGACAGCAGCATCGAGCGCAGCAGTTCCGACTTGCCACTGCCGGCGGGGGCCTGAATCCACAGGTGCCGACAGGCGCTCCCATCAAGCGACACGGTCAGCGGCTGGCCGGCTTCGGTCATACCGACGACGGCCGTCAGGGCCGGCTGTTCGCCCAGCGCCGCCATTAACGGCAGCAGGCGCAGCCCGGCTGACGGCTCGGCCTCGAGTTCGAGCGCCCAGCCACCGGTCTCACGGGCAACCTGAACATCAAGCGCCCCGAGGGCATCGGCCACCCGGGCTTCGGCACCCTGAAGCGTCTCGAGCCGGGTCACCCCCACCGGTGTCAGGTGGTAACGGACTCGCCCTTCGCGCACGTGCCCTCCGTTCACCCGAACCGGCAAGGACAGCCCGGCCAGGGTGCGTTCGATCTGGTCTGCCTGGCAGTCTAGCCAGACACGTGGCACCTCATTTGCTGCCATTGGCCACCTCTCTCTTCACCCAGAACATGCGTTCTCATGCTGGATCATAATAGAACACTTGTTCGCCTGTCAAGAGGCTGCCGTTGGGCGGAAGGGCGGCGCTTATCATTTACCCCCTGTCGCAATCGTGATAGGCTACTGGCAGGAGAGTCCACCCGCCGAGCTATGTTCGACAACCCGTTCGTCAATGACGGCTTGCGCCTGGTCGCCGTCTTCCTGCTGGTACTGGCCAACGCTTTCTTCGTTGCTGCCGAATTCGCCCTAGTCAGCGTCCGCAAGACCCGGATTTACGAGCTGGCCGCCCGCGGCCACCGTGGCGCGCAAGCCGTCGCCCGGGCGATCGACGACCCCGACAGCGTGATCGCCGCGACGCAACTTGGCATCACCCTCTCCAGCCTGGGGTTGGGTTGGATCGGCGAGCCGGCCCTGTCCCATCTCCTGGAGCCCGTCGTCAACCTGGTGCCAGCGACGATCCGCTCGGGGCTGTCCCACACCATCTCGGCCGCCATCGCCTTTGGCCTCATCACATTCCTGCATGTGGTCGTCGGCGAATTGGCCCCCAAATCGATCGCCTTGCAGCGGCCGGAGGCCACCTCGCTCGTCGTCGCCCAACCGACCCTGTGGGCCGAAAGTTTGTTCCGCCTGCCCATCATCGTGCTCAACGGAGCCGGCAACGGATTGCTGCGCCTGGTTGGTTTCCGGCCGGCCAGCGGTCATGAGATGGTTCATTCGGTCGAAGAGCTCAAGATGATCGTCTCGGCCAGCGCCGAGGGCGGCGTGGTCGAAGGCGAGGAAGAAGAGATCCTCAGGGCGGTCTTCGACTTCGGCGATACCCTGGTGCGCCAAGTGATGGTGCCCCGCACCGAGGTCATTGCCGTATCGGCCGATGCCGGCCTTGGGGACTTGATGGAAGTGATCGGCCAGCAGTCCTACACCAAGCTGCCCGTGTTTGAGGAGCGCATGGACCATGTCATCGGCATCGTCCATGTCAAGGATGTGCTGCCCGCCCTGCACCAACAGCCTCCGGCCGAACTGCGGGCCCGCGACCTGATGCGCGAGACCATCTTCGTGCCTGAGTCCGCCCGCGTTATCTCACTGCTCGAGCTGTTCCGCGCCAAACGCCAGCACATGGCCATCGTGCTTGATGAATACGGTGGCACCGCCGGCGTGGTTACCCTTGAGGACTTGCTCGAAGAAATCGTCGGGGAAGTGAGCGACCCGTTCGACAACGAACCTGAAATCCAGCCGCTGGCTGATGGGTCCTCGCTGGTGGACGGGTTGACCCTGATCGAAGAGGTCAACGAGCATTTCAATCTTAAGCTGGACGATCCCAACTACGACACCATCGCCGGCTTTGTCCTGGGGCGATTGGGGCGGATGGCCAAGATCGGCGACCAGGTTGTCATCGACGGCCTCCAACTGCGGGTGGAGGCCATGGACGGCCGGCGAGTCGAGCGCCTGTCGCTGACGCCCGACGCTGCCTGGCAGGCGCAAGCCGGCTCATCCGACGGCCAACCGGCCGCCAGCGGCTAAATGTTCGCTGAGGTCGCCGTCAACGTGGCGGCCGTCGGCGGCACCTTCCACTACCGGCTACCCGACGACCCCCATCTGCCCCCGCTGCAACCCGGCCACCTGGTCACCGTGCCCTTCGCCGGACGCCGGGCCCAAGGCCTGATCGTCGAACTCAGCGACCACTCCCCGGTTGCCGAAACCAAGGCCATCGAAAGCCTGCTGGACGATGACCCCGTAGTGACCGCCAGCCAGATTGCGCTGGCGCACTGGCTGTCCGAGACCCATCTGACGCCGCTCGTCGAGTGCCTCACGTTGATGCTGCCGCCCGGGCTGAGCCAGCAGACCGACTCGCTCTTCGAATTGACGGCCGAACCGCCCAAAGAGCCAACCCGCACCGAGCAGCGCTTAATCGCCTTGCTGACGCGTCGCGGGCCGCTGCGCGGCCGCCAAATTGCCCGCTCTATGAGCCGGCAGAACTGGCGCAAGGCCGCCGACCGGCTGACTCGTGCCGGCGTGCTCTCGCGTCGGTCCGTCTTGCAGCCGCCCAACGTCAGCGCCCGCCGCGTCCGCACGGCCCGCCTGGCTGTGCCACCCGCCAAGGCACGGGCTGCCTTTGATCAAATCGGCCGCAGCCCGGCCACGCTGACGCGCCGCCGACGTATGCTTGAAGTCCTGATCGACGAAGGCGAACCGCTGGATGTTACCTGGCTCTATGCCGAGGCCGGCGGCCAACTCAGCGATCTCTACTACCTTGAGAAACTCGACCTGGTAGCTTTGGGTGAGGCCGAGGTCTGGCGCGACCCGCTCGAGCAGGCCGAGTTTGTCCCGCGCCAACCGCCCCGGCTGACCCCCGACCAGCGAGCGGCCTGGGGGGTCATCGACGCCCACCTGGCGCCGCAGGGGGATCCACGACCTATTCTGTTGCACGGTGTGACCGGGTCGGGCAAGACGGAGCTCTATCTGCAAGCCATGCAGGCAACCCTTGAGCGCGGCCGACAGGCGCTGTTGCTCGTACCGGAGATCGCCCTCACTCCGCAAACCGTTCGACGTGTACTGGCTCGCTTTCCCGGACGGGTCGGCTTGGTCCATTCGCAGCTGTCGGACGGCGAACGCTACGACACCTGGCGCAGAGCGCGCCTAGGTCAGCTCGACATCGTGATCGGTCCGCGCAGCGCTCTCTTCACGCCACTGCCCGACATCGGCCTGATCGTCCTCGATGAGTCGCACGACGAGTCCTACAAGGAAGAAGGCCGGGCGCCGCGCTACCACGCTCGCACGACGGCTATGGCCTACGCCGACATCCTGGAGGCGACCTGCCTCTTCGGCAGTGCCACCCCCGACCTGGTCACGCGTTACCAGGCAGAGCAAGGTCAACTGCGCTACCTGAGCTTGCCCCAGCGCATCCTCGGCCACCGGCAGCGGATTGAGCGCCAGGCCAGCCGGTTGGGTGTCGCCAGCCAATATCAACCCGCCGGTGACGAAGTCGAAACGATTGCTCTGCCTCCGGTGCGGATCGTCGACATGCGCCAGGAGCTGAAAGCCGGCAACCTGTCCCTGTTCAGTCGACCGCTGCAGGAGAAACTGGGCCAGGTTCTATCGGCCGGTCAGCAAGCGATCCTGTTCCTCAATCGACGCGGGGCCAGCACCTTTGTCTTCTGTCGCGACTGTGGCTGGGCGGCTCATTGTCCGCGCTGCGACCGGCCCCTGGCGCACCACCCCGGCCAGGACCTGCTGCGCTGTCACCACTGCGGTTACCAGCGACGGTCGCCGGCCGAGTGCCCTGAGTGCGGCTCCAGCCGGGTACGCCACTTCGGCGCCGGCACCCAGCGAGTCGAGCAGGACCTGGCGGCGCTCTTCCCCGGGGCCCAAACGCTGCGCTGGGATTCCGACACGACCCGGCAAGCCGGCGCGCATGAGGTCATCCTGGCCCACTTCCAAGCGCGTCGGGCGCAGGTGCTGATCGGCACCCAAATGGTGGCCAAGGGCCTGGATCTGCCGCTGGTCACGCTGGTGGGTGTGATTTCGGCAGACACTGCCCTCTACCTGCCCGACTTCCGGGCAAGCGAGCGCACCTTTCAGCTGCTAACCCAGGTGGCCGGCCGGGCCGGCCGCGGCCTGCTCGGCGGGCAGGTTGTTTTGCAGACCTATCAGCCGGACCACTATGCCATTCAGGCGGCCTCGACCCACGATTATGCGACCTTCTACCAGCAGGAGTTGGCCCAGCGAAAAGCGCTCGCCTACCCGCCCTTCATGCGCCTGGCCCGCCTGCTCTACCGCCACACTTCGGCCGAGTGGGCCGAAGCCGAAGCCGAACGTCTGGCGGCCATCTTGCGTGACCGGCTGACATCGGTCGGTCTGGCCGACTACCTGATTGGACCCGTTCCTTGCTTCTTCGAGCGCCTGCGCGGCGACTATCGCTGGCAGCTAGTTGTGCGCGCCCCAAACCCCGCCGAGCACCTGCCACCCGATCTACCCGAGGGTTGGACGCTGGACATCGATCCGGTGTCGCTATTGTGATAGGGATTGGGGATTGGGAATGTGAAAGGTGATACGTGATATGTGATACGGAAGAATGGTAAGTCCGGAGGAATGAATGCCCTTGCAGGTAGGCTGTGCCGGACCAGATACCGACCTGTAGGGGCGCATGGCAATGCGCCCTAGCGATCAGCATGGTCCAGATCGGACAAGTACGGCCGGCGTCATAGCACCGTCGTGCCAATCAGCCGCTAAGAAACCCTTCAGCCGATGGCCACCCTCCGTAGGGGCGCATGGCGGTTCGCACAGGCACAGTGCAGCCCAATTCATAGAACCCGATGTCGGCATCGTCCCAGCACAGGGCCGACCAGCACCTGACAGAACGAAGGGGCGCGCTTCGACAGGCTCAGCGCGCGGCGAGGAAATGTGGCGAAAGTCCAGGGATACGAGTGCAGGGATTACGCGATACGGGACAGGTACGACTGATACCCGATCCCGTTTCGCTTACCCTGTAGTTCCAACACGACTGGGGTGCTAGCGCCTCTTGCCCAGCGCCTGGCGCCGCTCATTCCGCGCCGAGAGCTGATCGCTGACCGTTGATCGCCTTGCTTAACGCGAGAAGACCACCACTCGCAGGACGTCCGGGGCACGGTATCTTAGCTTTGAGCGCCCGCCGACCCGCTCGAGGTCGGTATCGAAACGCTTCGTTTGCCAGAGGCTGTTAGCCGCCGCCGTCAATTGGCTGTGGTGATCTTCATCAACATCCTAGCGGCTGGCGGGCCGACCTGGTAGGGCCAAGTGTCACAACCGACAGGGGACAACTCTCCCTAGCCCCGATGGCTCAGGCTGGCCGCTCCGCCGGCTGGTACAAATTCTGGCGGATGGCCATCACCTGCCGGCGCAGGTTGTCATCGGTTTCGATCAAATCGCCGATCTTTTCACAGCCGTACATCACGGTTGTATGATCGCGGCCGCCGAGCGCCTTTCCAATCTGCGGCAGCGAGTCATCGGTTTCCTCACGGATCAGGAACATGGCCACCTGGCGCGGCAG